>Ga0102944_1002527_pt1 | contig 10617 bp, 9 predicted proteins | sample SalPonD_shore_MG_FD_78172 | JGI IMG/M metagenome (GOLD analysis project Ga0102944, IMG submission 78172) | Salt pond soil microbial communities from South San Francisco under conditions of wetland restoration - Salt Pond MetaG... | ecosystem: Environmental > Aquatic > Marine > Intertidal zone >... | reverse complement strand
TTTCGCGTGACCCACGGCGGCCGCGCGGTGGTCCGCGGTGGCGGCTGGGACAAGGCAGCGACGGGCCCGGTCACTGTACGGCGTCCGTTCCGGGCGCTCGGCGATGAGTGGGTCGTCGAGCTGCGCCCGCGCGACGCCCCGGGGGGCGGCCCCGTACGCGGCGCGGTCCTCGTGGCCGGTGCGCTGATCACGCTGCTCGCGTTGTGGCTGGCGCGGCGGCTGGGCGAGAGTCGCCGTCGGTTGAGCGCGAGCGAGGCGCGCTTCCGCGATTTCGCCGACATCGCGGCCGACTGGTTCTGGGAAGTGGACGCCAACCTGCGCTACACGTTTCTGTCCGAGCGCTACGAGGAGGTCACGGGCATCCCGCGGCACCGGGTGCTCGGGCGCTCGCGGCGCTATGTCCTCGGCGAGGCCGGCGTCGACGAGGACGAGCTTCGCCGCCAGGGCGCGGCGATCGATGCACGCAAGCCGTTTCGCGTCGAGCGGCGCACGGCAGACGCCGACGGCCACACGCACATCTATGTCAGCGCGGGTCGCCCCGTTTTCGACGGCAAGGGCCGGTTCCTCGGCTACCGCGGCATCGGCCGCGACGTCACCGAGCAGCGCGCGACGGAGCAGCGCCTGCGCGAGGCGGCCGCCGTGTTCGATGCCTCGGCCGAGGCAATAATGGTCACCGACCCCGACGACCGCATCGTCCGGGTCAACCGGGCCTTCGAGACGATGACGGGCTACCCCGAGGCCGAGGTGGTGGGCGAGCGCGTCGATCTGCTGCGCTCGGACGAGCAGGACGAGGCATTCTACGAGCAGTTGCACGAGACCCTGCGCAAGCAGGGTCAGTGGCGCGGCGAGACCTGGGACCGTCACCGCGATGGTCACGTCTATCCGGTCTGGCAGTGCATCAGCGAGGTGCGCGATGCGGCGGGGCGGCTGAACAACTACGTCTACGTGATACTCGACGTCACGCAACTCAAGGACTACCAGTCGCGCATGGAACACCTGGCGCATCATGATGCGCTCACCGGTCTGGCGAACCGCGTCCTGGCCACGCTTCAGCTCGAGCAGTCACTGGAGCGTGCCCGGCGCCATGGCGCGCACGTGGCGGTCCTGTTCCTCGATGTCGACGGCTTCAAGAAGATCAACGATGCGCGCGGGCACGCGGCCGGCGATCGCGTGCTGTGCGAGGTGGCGCAGCGCCTTCGGAGACGCCTGCGTGCCGCCGATACAGTGGCCCGCATTGCCGGCGACGAGTTCCTCGTCGTCCTCGATGAGGTCGCCGGCTGGCGCGCGGCAGGTCGCGTTGCGGCGGAGCTCGCCTCGCTGATCAGCGAGCCCTTTGTGGTCGATGGCGAGGAACTGATCGTCACGGTGAGCATCGGCGTCGCCGTGTTCCCGCGCGACGGCGAGGACGTCGAGACGCTGACCGGCAACGCGGATGCGGCGATGTACCGCGCCAAGGAAGAGGGGCGCAACCGCTACCGCATGTACACCGAGGAGATCACCGCCGCGGTGCAGCGCCGGCTCGGCGTGGAGCGGCGGCTGCGGCGGGCGCTCGAACGCCGTGAGCTGACGCTGAACTATCAGCCGCAGTTTGCGGTGGCGAGCGGCGAGCTGCTCGGTGCCGAGGCGCTCGCGCGCTGGGAGGACGACGAGCTGGGCCGCGTCGCGCCCGACGAGTTCGTCGCCGTCGCCGAGGACGCCGGCATGATCGAGGCGCTCGACCAGTGGGTCATGCATACGGCCTGCGAGCAGGTGCAGGTGTGGGCGGAGACCGGCATCCATGTGCCGCGCATCGCCGTCAACGTGTCCGGGCGCGAGGCGGAGCGTGGCACGCTGGCGACATCCGTCCAGGGCGTGCTGGCCATGACCGGGCTGGCGCCCGAGCGCCTCGAGCTGGAGTTCATCGAGAGCTACCTCATGCGTGGCGCGCGGGTGACGGATACGCTGGAAGCGGTCCGTGCATGCGGTATCCGCTTTGCCGTCGACGATTTCGGCACGGGCTACTCGTCGCTCGCCTACCTCAAGCAGTTGCCGGTGGATGCGCTCAAGATCGACCGCTCGTTCGTCGAGCGCATCGACACGGACACGGGGGAGCGCGCCATCGTCGAGGCGATCGTGACCATGGCGCACACGCTCGGCATGACCGTGGTGGCCGAGGGCGTGGAGACCGCCCGGCAGCTGGATGCGGTTCGTGCCGTCGGCTGCGATGTCGCGCAGGGGTACCTGCTCGGCCGACCCGTGCCGGCGGCGGCGTTCGCCGAGCAGTTCGGCTTGGGCGAGGGCTCCGCCGCCATCCACCGCGGCGGCGGTCGCCCGGGTCACGATGACTGAGGATCGGTGCCGTGCAGGCTGGCACGGCGCGCGGGCGCCGGTGCTACCATCGTCCTTCGTCCTGCCCGAGGGCCGCCCCGATGCGGAACTTCACCTGTCCCGCTTGCGAAAAGCCGACGATTGCGCCCGCACGCAAGTGGGCATCGAGTTCGCTGAACCCGGTGCATTGCAGCGAGTGCGGTGCGCAGGTGTATGCCAGCAGCCGCCAGTCGAGCCTGTGGCGCATCCTCGAGTCCTTCCTGGTCACGCTGGTGGTGATTCGCGCGCTGATCGGCTTCTCCTGGTGGCTGGTCGTGATCGCGGTGCTCATCGTCGTCGCGATGGAGGCGCTGCGTCTGTTCCTGGTACCGCTGGTGCGCCTGCGGCGCGAGGGCGACGGCGTCGCCTGAGCCGCGGGCGCGGAGACGACTCGATGGCGGCGCAGCCGACCACGCTCTACTGGCACGACTACGAGACGACGGGTGCGGATGCCCGGCGCGATCGCCCGCTCCAGTTTGCCGGCATTCGCACCGACGAGGATCTCAACGTCATCGGCGAGCCGCGCGTGCTCTACTGTCGGCCGCCGGCCGACGTGCTGCCGGCGCCGGCGGCCTGCGCGATCACCGGGATCGGCCCCGAGCGCGCCGCCGCCGAGGGGCTGTGCGAGGCCGAGTTCGCCGCCGCCGTGCTCGAGGAGCTCGCCCAGCCGGGCACCTGCGGCGTCGGTTTCAACTCCCTGCGCTTCGACGACGAGGTCACACGCCATCTGTTGTGGCGCAATCTCTATGATCCCTACGCGCGCGAGTGGCGCGACGGTAACTCGCGCTGGGACGTGATCGACGTCTTCCGCCTCGCCTGCGCACTGCGCCCCGAGGGCATGGAGTGGCCCGTGCGCGCGGACGGCACGCCGAGCTTCCGGCTGGAGGATCTCGCCGCGGCCAATGGCGTCGAGCACGACGCCCACGACGCCCTAGGCGACGTCCATGCCACGATCGAGCTGACCCGCCGCCTGCGGGCGGCCCAGCCGCGCCTGTACGACTTCGTCTGGGGGCACCGGGGGTGGAAGGACAGCCAGCGGCGCCTCGGCCTCGACGCCGGCGAGCCGGCGCTGCACGTCTCCGAGCGCTACGGCGCGGGCCGCGGCTGCATCGCGCCGGTGGCGGCCGTCGCGCCGCACCCGTTCAAGGCCAAGTCGGTGATCGTCGCCGACCTCGCGGCCGACCCCGAGCCGCTGCTGCGGCTCGATGCCGCGGCGCTGGCCGAGGCGCTGTTCACGCCGGCAGCCGAGCGCGCCACGGACCAGCCCGGCATCCCGTTACAGGAAGTCGCACTGAACCGGGTGCCCGTCGTCGTTCCGTTCAATACCCTCGACGCCGCAGCGGCGCAGCGGCTCGGCGTGGATGCCGAGCAGGTGCGCGCGAACCTGCAGCGACTGCGTGCGGAAGATGGCCTGGCGGACAAGCTGCGCGAGGTGTTCTCCCATCCGCCCGTCGGTGAAGCCGACGCCGACGTCGCGCTCTATGACGGCTTCGTCGGCGAAGCCGACCGCGAGCGCATGGACGCCGTCCATCGCCGGGCGCCCGAGGAACTCGCCGGGTTCGATCTGGGCATCGAGGACGCGCGCGTGCGCGAGCTGCTGTTCCGCTACCGCGCCCGCAACTGGCCGGACACGCTCGATGGCGCCGAGGCCGAGCGCTGGCGCGAGTTGCGCTGGCGTCGCCTGTGCCACGGCGAGGCCGGCAGCCCGCGCTCGGCGATGACATTCCGGCGCGAGTTGATTGACGGCCTGGACAGCGGGCTGGTCGGCGAGGCGCTCGGGGCGGAGCTGGAGGCCTGGGCCGACCGCCTGCTGTCCGATCTGCCGGCCTGCGAGGGCCTGGCGGATGGCTGACGCCGACTGGCGCCACGACGCGGCGACAGCGGTGCTATTCCTGACGCGGGTGCCGGTGCCGTGGATCGTGCCCGACGTGCAGGATCGGCTCGCACGTTCGACGCCGTGGTTCCCGGTGGTCGGGATGGCCGTCGGCGCCGCGGGGGCCGTCGTCTGGTGGGCCGGTGCCGGCCTCTGGGGGCCGCTGATCGGCGCGCTGCTGGCCGTGGCGGCCACCGCCCTGCTCACCGGCGCCTTTCACGAGGACGGTCTCGCCGACACGTTCGACGGCCTCGGCGGCACGCCCGATCGCGAGCGCGCGCTCGCGATCATGAAGGACAGCCGCCTGGGTACGTACGGGGCCGTGGCGCTCGGCCTCGTGCTGGCCGGGCGCGTGGCCGCGCTCGCCGCGCTGGGCCCGGCCGCGCCGGCGGCGCTCGTCGGGGCGCACGCGCTGGCGCGCTTCTCCAGCCTGCCGCTGATTCGCCAGCTGCCCTACGCCCGCGCGGACGGCGGTACCGGAAAGTCCTTCGCCGGCGGCGTCTCCGACCGCGGCCTCGGAGCAGCCGCGCTGTTCACCGGTCTGCTGACACTGTCGCTCTGGGCGGGTGCGGCGCTGAGCGCCTGGCTGGCCGCCGCGGCCATCGTGCTGGTGCTGGCCGCCTGGTTCCGCCGCCGTCTGGGTGGCATCACCGGCGACACGCTGGGCGCCGCCAACCAGGGCGTCGAGCTGGCGGTGTACCTCGCCTTGTTGGCGTAGGTGTCCCGAGGTGTGCCGGCGCTACGTGCTGGCGGAATGCGCCCGCAACACCGCCAGCGCCCGCTCGGCCTCGGCCACGGGCACGAACAGGTGATCGTGGTAAAACGCCGACACCGTGTTCGCCGGTATGCCCGCCTCCGCAAGCCAGCCGGCCGCCGCCGCGAGCAGGCCGACGGCGGCCAGGTCGGAGTGAATCTGCAGGGTGATGCGGCGGCAGGGGAACTCGTGCGCGAGGCCGTGGTGCGCCGCCGTGTCGCGCCCGAGGATCAGCGTCTCGCCCTCGTCCTCGCGGAACCGGCCCAACGGCTCGAGGCCGTCCGGCACGCCGGCGCCAGGGGGGAGGCGGGCGAACACCCAGATGCCCTCGGTGAGCACGGGATCCATGTCCCGCAGCAGGCGCACGCGGTCGGTGACGCCGCTCATGGTGCCGCGCCGTGGTGGCGGATGTCCACGTGGCCGTCCGCGTCGCGCAGGATGTCGCTCATGCGCACGGGAAAGTCACCGCGTGAACGGTCGGCGAAGTACAGGCGCAGGCTCTCGTGGACGACCGGGAACGCCAACTCGTCCCAGGGCACGTCGCGCTCCTCGAACCAGCCGACCTCGAGGCTCTCGGGACCGGCGGCGGCCTCGCCGGCCGGGACCTGCGCGCGGAACATCACGTACACCTGGCTGATGTGCGGCAGGTTGAACACCGCGTACAGTGCGAGTGACTCGGTGTGCGCGAGCGCTTCCTCGTGCGTCTCGCGCGCGGCCGCCTCGGCCAGTGTCTCGCTGTTCTCCATGAAACCGGCCGGCACGGTCCAGAAGCCGAGCCGCGGCTCGATCGCGCGGCGGCAGAGCAGCACGCGGCCGGCGTGTTCGGCGATGCAGCCGGCGACGTTGCGCGGATTCTGGTAGTGGATGGTGCCGCAGGCCTCGCACACGTGGCGTTCGCGGTTGTCGTCCGCGGGGACGCGCCAGCTCACGTGGTCGGAGCCGCAGGTAGGGCAGTAGTGGAGGGGGCGGATCATCGGTTAGGCAGTTTTCTCCGTTCGGCCACGCAGATCAACCGCTCGCGCCATGGCCGAGGTGCGTGCATCAGCTGCTCGCGCAGCGGGCGCGAAACGCGCAGAGCTGCGGGAAAGGCAATGAATCCCGTCTTCACTCTTCGCGGTTCCTTGCGCCCTCGGCGCTCTCTGCGGGATCTCATTGGCTTGGTGTCATCGTCCGGCCGCTACAGCCAGCCCTTGTGCCGGAAGTACAGGTAGGGGGCGAGCCCGGACAGCACCATCAGCAGCAGCGCGAACGGATAGCCCCAGATCCAGTCCAGCTCGGGCATGTGCACGAAGTTCATGCCGTAGATGCTCGCGATCATGGTCGGCGGCAGGAACACCACCGCGGCGATCGAGAAAATCTTGATGATCTGGTTCTGCTCGATGTTGATGAAGCCCATGGCGGCGTCCATCAGGAAGTTCACCTTCTCGAACAGGAACGCGGCGTGCGCCAGCAGCGAGTCGACGTCGCGCAGCATCTCGCGCAGCTCCTCGCGCTGTTCCGTGTCCAGGAGGTTCTTGCGCGAGAGAAAGGACAGGATGCGCTGCTTGTCCATCAGCGACAGCCGGATCTTGCCGGTGATGTCTTCCTGCGTGCCCAGCAGCGACAACGCCTCGTGCATGTCCCGATCCGCCTCGTTGAGTCCGGCCTGGCTGACCCGCTCGAGATCCGTGTAGACCTGCTCGAGCTCGTCGGCCAGCTGCTCCACTGTTGCTTCGAGCAGGCCCAGCAGGATGCCCGAGGCGCTGCCGCCGAAATCGGCCTGGCGCCGGGCGCGCATGCGGAACACCCGGAAGGTCGGCAGGTCGCGCTCATGCAGTGTGAACAGCCGGCGGCGCCCGAGCGTGAAGCCCACGTTGATGTTGCGGTACCGGTCGTCGTACTCGTGCAGGAAGTACGAGTTGATGTGGAGTCCGTCCTCGTCCTCGTAGAAGCGTGCGGTCGCCTCGATCTCCGACATCTCCTCGGGCGTGGGCAACGACTGATCGTAGGCGTCCTCGACCCAGCGGCGCTCCTCGTCCGACGGGTCGACGAGGTCGATCCAGACGATGGAGGCGACGAGATCCTCGGGTCCGGCGACCGGGCACTGCTCGAGGAGTCCGTCGTTCACGGCGAATGCGTTGATCATCGACGCTCCCGCACGGCGGAGGGGTTGGTCCGCCCATTGTACCGGTCCGCCCGCCTCAGGATGTTCCGTGGGCCTTGCGGAAGGCGTCCATGAGAAAGATCGCGTGGGCGGGCGCGTAGGCGTGTTCCCGTCCGACCGGGCAGGCGTGCCGGGCGCCGCAGCCGCGGGCGCAGCGGGCGGTGGTGTCGGTCGCCAGGAACCCCGTGCAGGCGGCGACGTCGTAGACGCTGCCGGTGAAGGCGCCGACGGGGCAGGCACGGAGGCACGGCTGCTCCGAGCAGATGTCGCAGGGCCGCGGTCGCGTGTCGGGCGGCGGCAGCGCCAGGGTGCGCGGCAGTGCCAGCGCCCCGCGGTACGCGTGCCACAGCCCGTGATCCGGGTGGATCAGGAGGCCGAGCGGCGACTCCTGCACCGGCTCGGCGCGCCTGGCCCAGGCGACGAACGGGTGATGCGGCGGGCCGCCGAAGGGGTACAGCGGCATGGCGGAGCAATCCGCCGCGAGCCCGTCGATGACGCGGCGGCTCCAGCGGTCGAGCGGGTGCGGCGCGCCGTCCCGATACTCCGGGCTGGCGGCGAAGGCGGGCCAGAGGCTGCTGCCGACGTTGCCGAGGAGCACGAGGGTCCGGGTCGGGCTGCCGTCGTGGCAGGCAGGGACCGCATCGTCCGCAGCCGGATGGAAGGCGCCCCGCAGCACCAGCCCGGCGGTCGCCGCCGCGCACGCGATGCGATCGAGCTCCGGCGGCAGCGCGTCGCTCGCCGGTCGGTGGCCTGGCGGCGTGGGGATCGCGGAACTCATCGGTGGCTTGCCCTGTGGCTCAGGCGGACCGGGCCTCGGCCTCGGCCGGTGCCGCATCGGCGAAGCGCACGCAGCCGAGATCGCAGCGCCGGATCGTATCGGCCAGCGCGGCGATCGCCTCGGGACGCGGAAAGCTGGCGCGCCAGGCGATGGCCACCCGGCGCCGCGGCACGGGCTCGGTGAACGGCCGAACCGCGAGCAGCGAGTCGCGCGCCTGGTGCTCCGCGACCGCGGTGCAGGGCAGCACGGTAATGCCCATGCCGCTCGCGACCATGTGCCGGATCGTCTCCAGCGACGAGCCTTCGAGCGTGCGGTCGGGGCCCGGGGTGTCCACCATGCCGCCGGCGCAGTCCGGGCACGCCGTCAATACCTGGTCGCGGAAGCAGTGTCCGGCGCCGAGCAGCAGCACATTCTCGTCGGCGAGGTCTTCCGGCGCGATCCGCGCGCGCCGGCGCCACCGATGGTCGACCGGCACCACCACTCGGAAGGGCTCGTCGTAGAGGGCGCGTGTCTCGACGCCGGAGTGCTCGAACGGCAGCGCGATGATGATGGCGTCGAGCTCGCCCTGGCGCAGGCGCTCGCCGAGACGGGCCGTGAAGTTCTCCTCGAGGATCAGCGGCATGCGCGGCGCGCGCTCGTGCAGCAGCGGCACGAGGTGGGGAAACAGGTACGGGCCCACGGTGTAGATCGCGCCCAGGCGCAGCGGGCCGTTCAGCGGGTCCTGGGCCTGCTCGGCGATCTGGCGCAGCGTCGAGGTCTCCGCGAGCACGCGGCGGGCCTGCTCGATCACCCGCTCGCCGATCGGGGTGATGCCGATCTCGTTGTGGCCGCGCTCGAACAGCGTGACACCGATCTCTTCCTCGAGCTTCTTCACGGCCACGGACAGCGTCGGCTGGCTCACGTTGCAGGCTTGGGCGGCGCGTCCGAAATGACGCTCGCGCGCCACGGCCACGATGTAGCGGAACTCGGTCAGGGTCATGGCGAGCAGGGTACCAGCACGCGCCGTGCGCTGCCCGCGCAGCATGGCGGCGTGAGCCGGCGCCGGTGGCCCGCTCGCAAGCGTGTTTGTCCGCGCCTTACACTGTCGGCCCGAGCAGCCCGTGCAACCGAACCGGGAGTCCCGTCATGAGTGAGTCGAAAGGATCCGCCGTCAACCGGGTCGCGTTCATCGGCCTGGGCGTCATGGGAGGGCCCATGGCCGGCCATCTCGCGCGCGCCGGCTACGAGGTCAAGGTCTACAACCGGACGCGCGAGCGCGCCGACGCATGGTGCCGCGAGTACGGCGGCACGGTGGCCGCCACGCCCGCCGAGGCGGCGGACGGCGCCGAGGTCGTGTTCGCCTGCGTGGGCCGCGACAGCGACCTGCGCGAGGTCACGCTGGGCCCGGACGGCGCTTTCGAGCGCCTCGGCAGCGGCGCCGTGTTCGTCGATCACACGACCGTCTCCGCGGCGATCGCGCGCGAGCTGGGCGAGGCGGCCCGCGAGCGCGGCGCCGGATTCGTCGACGCGCCGGTGTCCGGCGGCCAGGCCGGGGCCGAGAACGGCCGGCTGGCCGTCATGGCCGGCGGCAGCCAGGCTGATTTCGACCGCGTCGAGCCGATCATCGACTGCTACGCGGCGCGCACCGTGCGCATCGGCGAGGTCGGTGCGGGTCAGTTGACCAAGATGGTCAACCAGATCTGTATCGCGGGCCTCGTGCAGGCGCTGTCCGAGGGCGTGGATTTCGCCGCGCGCGCCGAGCTGGACATCGACCGCGTGCTCGAGGCCATCGGCGGCGGCGCGGCGCAGTCCTGGCAGATGGACAATCGGGCGAAGACGATGTCGGAGGGGCGGTTCGATTTCGGATTCGCCGTCGACTGGATGCGCAAGGACCTGGAGATCTGTCTGGACGAGGCGCGGCGCAACGGTTCCCGCCTGCCGGTCACGGCGCTGGTGGACCAGTTCTACGCCCAGGTCCAGCAGCGCGGCGGCGGACGCGACGATACCTCCAGCCTGGTGCGCTTGCTGGCCGATCCCTGAACGTCCGCGGATTTTCGGCCCCGGCCGGCCGTTTGTGCACAGGGCGGGGTTGCGGCGGGTCCGGGGGCGGACCCGCAGCCCAACTCGTTGATGTGTCGAGGTATCCCGGCCGAGGCATACCGTCGGGGCAGGGCCGGTCGGCTGCGCGCGGCCGCGTTCCCCAACAGGCTGTGCACAGACTTGTCCACAGACCGGGCGGACGAGGCCGTGCGCGGGCTCCGATTCGCGCCGGTTGTCGCTCGCTCCGAGCGGCCGATGCCGCGCGGGGAAGGGGCGCCAGCCGGGATCCGGTGTATTGGCGCAAGTCACTGAAAAGAAAGAAAAATGGCGACATGGTGAGACAGTGTCCAGTCCCGGGGCCAGCGGAGCCCGATGCCGTCTCCGCCTTTGTCCCAACAACGTATGCACAAGGTTGTCCACAGCTTCTGGGGACAACCGCGAGCGACGGCCCGGCAACCGGGATTCGTGTCCGCCGGGCGGGCCCGGCGACGAGACAAGGGAGTGCCCGGTACTCGCAACGGGAAATTCGGCCGCTTGTCAAGCCCGCGCGCGATGAGTTATGCACAAGCCGTTCCGGAGGAGGGGCACGACCGGCGGGGCGTCATGCGGATCTCGGCAATGTTTCGTAACTATATGATTTTACGGATAAAAACGGAAATGGTTAAAAAATGAACAATTTGAATGGGGTCTCGGCGCAATGCCGC
>Ga0102944_1002526_pt1 | contig 10626 bp, 10 predicted proteins | sample SalPonD_shore_MG_FD_78172 | JGI IMG/M metagenome (GOLD analysis project Ga0102944, IMG submission 78172) | Salt pond soil microbial communities from South San Francisco under conditions of wetland restoration - Salt Pond MetaG... | ecosystem: Environmental > Aquatic > Marine > Intertidal zone >... | reverse complement strand
TTATCGCGGAATGTAAAAGTATAAGAAGGAAATTCACGCACGGTAGCAACCACCTGATCCACCTTTTGGGTGGGGCCTTCCAGCGTTACGAACATCTTCTGGTTTCGGTATTCGGTTTGGGTCACCGTCAGAGGCTCTCTCGCACACGAAATGAGAAGCAGGAAGATGACCGAAAACAAACCGAAGCAATCTCTTACCTTCATTTCTCCTCCCTGTTTGTTACGGTTATGTCGGGATGTAACTGAGAACAGCTCAATAGTACTTCGGGACTTAAGGAAAATCAACAGGTTCTTGCCATGCGCATTTCGTAGTTGACAAGAGAATCTTTGCACCGGAGAAGTCAGAGCACGGTTTCCATCTTTTCCCTGATGTTCTCTATCAGTTCCGGGTCGTCGCGATAATAGATATCCGGAATATTCAGGACATGAATGCGGTGATTGTTGAAATATTCCGGGAAATGCTGTTTGATGTATGCCCGGTGAAACTCCTCCATCACAATCACCAGGTCCGCCCATTCGAGTTTCTTCGCCGAGAGCCCCCGGTCACCTAACCCATGGATACCGGCATAGTCGGTGAGATAGCCCATCCCCTCGAATAGTTTGGCCGCAGTCGGGCTGCGCTGTTGACCGGCAGTGCACACGAACAAAAGTTTCATACGGCTCCTTGCTGTTTGCTATTACGGTAAGTCTTTGCAGAGAATTTATCAATGGAAAACCCGTGTGGATATCCCTGGAAAATAGTCTCTCATCGCCATATATAACACTCCGTTGGATTTATGAAGAGTTGTTGAGGGAACCGTACCGACAAGAAGAACCATTGGGAAACTGTTCTCTCGATTGTACATTTAATCAACTTAAAGAACGGCAACGGACAATCTGGGGGACGCATGACCACCCGAAATTCTGATATAGAAGGCTTGACCATTCTCGGCGAAGGGACCCGGCCGACACGGCAGCTGGAAACCTTCCCCAATCGGACACCCGGGCGGTTTTACCTGGTGACGCTGGAGACGGATGAATTCACCTGCCTCTGTCCGAAGACAGGGCAGCCGGATTTCGCCACCATCCGCATTCAGTATGTTCCGGACGAAAAGGTTGTGGAATCCAAATCATTAAAATTGTATCTCTGGTCCTACCGGGATGAAGGCGTGTTCCACGAGCACGTGGTGAATCAGATGCTGGATGATCTGGTGGAGGCGCTGGATCCGCATTTTTGCAAGGTCACCGGTGAGTTCAACGTCCGGGGCGGGATTGGCATTCAGGTCCATGCCGAATCAGTAAGCAGCGAACAGGCGAAATCAGCCGTCCGGGATTCGCTGATTTAATTAAAAAGAAGAAATCGATTCCCATGAATCGCCAGAGGTATAAATGGTTCCCGTTAATCACGGGCGTATTCGTCACTACCTTGATTATATCCAATATTATCGCGGTCAAGGTGGTCAATATTTTCGGGTTGTTTTTGCCGGCGGCGGTCATCCTGTTTCCGATCACATACATCGTCGGAGATATTCTCACCGAAGTCTACGGTTTCGGGCGGGCACGCCAGGTTATCTGGATTGGCTTCTTTTGCAATTTTATCGCAGTTGCGGCCATCTGGGTCGCCGGTCTATTGCCGGCAGCCCCATTCTGGACAACAGCGTTATACGAATCCCCGGGAGAAGCAGGCACTGCCTATCAGGCAATACTGGGTTTCACGCCCAGGCTTCTTGCCGCCTCCTTCATAGCGTACCTGTTCGGAGAATTTCTCAACGCGTTTGTCCTGGCGAAATTAAAGCTGTTCACCAGGGGGAAGTTCTTGTGGGTGCGAACCATCGGATCGACAGTGATTGGCCAGGGAGCGGATGCGGCGGTCTTTATTTCGGTGGCGTTCGCAGGCGTCTTTCCCACCGGGGCTGTCGGGTTGGCCATTCTCAGCCAGTGGCTGTTTAAAGTCGCCTACGAGGCTCTGGCGACTCCGTTGACCTACTGGGTCGTTGCCCGGCTGAAACAGAGTGAAAATATCGATATCTATGATTATGATACCGATTTCCATCCGTTCCGCCTCCGGCCGACGAGAGCAACCTTCGAATAAAACGCAACATTGTTTACCCCTGAACCGCTACGAATTGGTATAAACCCTTCAAGCCATGGTCATTTCCGCCAGCAGAAGAACAGACATCCCGGCCTTCTATGCGGATTGGTTTTTCCACCGGCTTTCCCAGGGATTCTGTACGGTCCGGAATCCCTTCAATCCCGCGCAGAGCAGGGACGTGTCCCTGCGTCCGGAGGACATCGATGCCATCGTGTTCTGGACAAGGCATTCCCATTCGATGCACTCCGGGCTTCACCGATTGGACGATCCGGGCATTCCGTATTATTTTCTGTACACCCTCACCCGGTATGACAGAGATTTGGAGCCGCATGTGCCGGCATTTGAAATCTTGCGGGACGATTTTATCACCCTGAGCCGACTCATCGGTCCGGACAGAGTTCTCTGGCGGTACGATCCCATTATCCTGTGTGAGGCCTACGATTTCCCGAGGCATCTGGAACTCTTCGCTCAGACCGCACATGCACTGGAAGGGGCTACCCACCGGGTGATCATGAGTTTTGTGAACTACTATGCCAAAACCCGAAAAAATATGCAGCCGCTTGTAGACCACACCGGACCGGTCGCAGAACGTCCGGATATGCACCCGAGTTTTGAGGACTTTATAACCTCGCTGGTTCGGGAAAGTCACAATCATGGAATGGACATCCGGAGCTGTGCGGAGAGTATTCCCATGGAACATCTGGGAGTGAAGAAAGGGAAATGTATCGCCGATCAGTATCTCCGGGAAGTGTTCGGAAATTCGGTGAACAAGCGGAAGGATCCCGGCCAGCGCACCGAATGCCGGTGCATACAAAGTGTGGATATCGGAGCCTATGATACCTGTCTGCACGGCTGCCGGTACTGCTACGCCGTCCGGGATCATCAGGTGGCTCGGGAGCATTATGACGCGATACAAGTGCAGCAATCCGGACTGGGTTAATTGTCATTAACCCAGTCAGACATCCATCACCCTTACAGTGTAAATCCAGCTTTGGTCTGTATTTACTCTGCAGCTTCCGATAGATGAAATCTCTGCAGAAGTAATTCATGAGAACGGTGTTCCCCGGGCAGCAGAGAGGGACTGGAACACGCTGCCACATGCGAATAATTCCCATATTGAATGTTTTTCATATGGAGAGCAGAGAGGCGATGCGAAAGGGGCACCTTTAGGCGACCTCACCGGACCCGACCGGGAGCCAGAGATAAAAATCCAGGTCAGTTTGAATTTCTTGATCTGTGGTAATCCTCAGTTTCTGTGTACACTTCCCACCGGGATCCCCTTGGGACGCGTGCTATTCCGTTGAAGGTGCAGGAGAAATCCATGCCGCTTATTTTTCCAACGAACTCTTCCTGAATCGCAGATCTTCCCACGGACCTCCGCGTTCATAACGGTGGGGATTCAGCACCTTCGGCCGTGGGTCTTCCGTCTGATCCAGTTGAAGCACCATCCATTTCGGGTAGGGAGTACCCGGATCGGAAATACCGTTGAGGAGTTGGAAATCCATTTCACTCAACGGGAGATCGACCGCCTGAATATTGTCATTGAGGTGATCCTGGTTGCGGGCGGCAATTAATACGCTGCTCACCATCGGGCGTGAGAGTGTCCACGCCAGGGCTGTCCGTGCCGGGCTGACGCCATGACGGTTCGCCACCTTGCGGAGCGCCTGGAGGATATCAAATCCCCGTTCGAGATCGAAGGGAACAAACTGACCGGCCTCGGCAAACCGGGTGCCCTTCCCGGGAGGATTTTCCCGGCTGTACTTTCCGGCCAGGAACCCGCCGGCCAGTGGACTCCAGATCAGGAGACCGATGTTATGATACTCCGCAAAGGACATCCAGGCATGCTCCAGATCGCGTCCCACCAGACTATAATACATCTGGGCACTCACGAACTTCTCCAGGGTGTAGTTTTCCTGGATCCCCAGTGCAGTGGCCGCCTGCCACGCCTGATAGTTGCTTAAGCCAATGTAACGAACCTTTCCCCGGCGAACCAGATCATCAAGGGTGCGCAGTGTTTCTTCCAGCGGAGTATTACTATCCCAGCCGTGCACCTGGTACAGGTCGATATAATCGGTCCGGAGCCGCCGTAAACTGGCATCACATTCCCGCATGATATTCACCCGGTGGGCGCCGCTGTGATTGAAATTCTCTCCCATCGGTAAGCGAACCTTGGTGGCCAGTACGATATCTTCACGAATATCTTTGATAGCGTTGCCCACCAGTTTCTCACTTTCACCCTGACTGTAGACATCGGCCGTATCGATGAAATTAATCCCATGATCCAGGGCACATCGCACCATCTCACTGGTTTCCTGCTGATTCAGATTCCCCATATTCATCCCAGTGCCAAACTGCATGGTCCCCAGCCCGACTGCACTGACTATCAATCCGGTATTGCCTAATCTGCGATATTCCATACCTGTACCTCCTCAGTTTATGCCTGGAAAATGAACCACATAAATTACAGATCATTGGAATGAATTTACATGCCAAATTCTGTTACTCGACAATAAACCCCGGTATTGCATCCTTGTCCGTTCAGTAATATTCTGATGATGGGCTGAGAAACGGTTCCATCGGATGCCATCATTCAATGATATTTCCGGAAGTGAATAGTCCGATCTTTTTCCTCCCGGAGTGAGATGAAAAACCACGTGAAAACAATATGTAATGATGAGTAGAGCTTGACATTCAGTGAAATATGTGCTAAATATCGCTTGACTGGCAGCCGTTCGAATTAAGCATACGACCGCCGTTTGGTGTGTGATTAGTTTGACCTGTTCTGGCGAAGGAAAGAACGAGTAACAAGAAGTGTAAGGAGCAGTAATGGCAGAGCAAATCACTGGTACTGTAAAGTGGTTTAATAACTCCAAAGGTTACGGATTCATTGAGCGTGAATCCGGGGGTGACGTTTTCGTCCATTATACAGCGATCGAAGGTTCGGGTTTTCGTTCGCTGGAAGAAGGACAGCGCGTCCAGTTTACCGAAGTTCAGGGGAAAAAAGGCCCGCAGGCTGAAAAAGTCGAAGTCATAAAATAGGAACAGTACCCAATTTGCAGTAAAAAAGCCTTCCGGAACACCGGAAGGCTTTTTATTTCCGCCGTTATCAATGTCGGGACATCAGGAATCATCCGGACAATCCGGTGAGGGAGCAACGCCTCCCGTATCCGTAATATTGTGCCCTCCAATGATATATGGCCAACCGGGAATTCCGGCAAGTTCGCACCGAGGACGTGAGGAGAAGCACATCCCGGAAGATATCCGTGAAGCGGCTTCTCCGAAGTGATCTGTAGGTGGCAGAGCGTACCAGGCGACCATGTTCTGTTTTTGATGGTGGGTACATTAGTTCATCGTATAGGCGATTGCCGGAACTACCAGCCGGCATATCGGTTCCAATGGAAACCTTATTTGTTTTATAAAGGTATCCTTTTTCCAAAGATTACCAAGAGAAAGCTTGACAGGCGAAATAAATTATGGTAAGGTTAAGGGCAAGGCAGAATGTTTCATTCAGAGCAAATCCTCATCCTGTGAGTGTACGCTTATGATTCATGTACTGCCGGAGATAAGTTGTTAAGTTTAATTGAAGTATGAGGAGTATTGTAATGGCAGACCTAGAGACTGGCATCGTGAAGTGGTTCAATAATGCCAAAGGTTTCGGGTTTATTGAACGTGAAGAAGGCGATGATGTCTTTGTGCACTATTCCGATATTAACGGCAGCGGGTTCCGCACGTTGAATCAGGGCCAGCGGGTTGAATTTTCCGTGACGCAGGGAGAGAAAGGCCCAAAAGCCCAGGAAGTGAATGTGTTAGAATAAGCTGCGAAATTAATGGAGTATCATCCTGAAAGGCCTGCGATTCTCGTCGCAGGCCTTTTCTTATCGTTTGATTTTTTTCTTCGGCTAATATGGTTTGGATGGAGTAATCGAGTCCAGCAAAAATGTGAACAGGTTTGCTCAGAGATTCGAGTAATTTATACAATCCCGGAGTGATTTCATATACGAAGGCTGTGGCTGCTCGTCTCCTCGGAAAATACTTTTACCTGGCTCTGCAATGAGACAGGCAACGACGGGTGCGGGCTCCTGAAGATCACACCTGCGGATAAGCGCACACATGACAACACCGGGGAATGAGCTTCAGATCTCTCTTCGTGAATTTTGGTAATGTGAATTCGAGGCGCTCCCATTCTGGCAGGTTCTGAGCCCTTCTTCAGAATAAACTTCCTGATAACCCAAATTAATGCTTGACTAAGTATTATCTATCAGGTATTATTGGTGAGTAAAATCATCACCATGTTCATATTATCAACAGATGGTAGAATAAACAAAACCAGAGGGAGTTAACCATGGGACGAATAAAAAATTTGGGGATTGTCGGAGTAGCAGTGATGGTGGTCGCTCTTGCGTTCGGAGCAATGTTAGTGATGAATGCCAGCGAAGTTGCTCTGGCCTGCGATAAGGATAATGCCACAACCAGTACTGCTTCTGTGAAAACTGCAGAAGCATGTGATGCCAACACAGCCGCCGTACAGACCGCAGAGGCCACCGCAGTAAAAACCTGTCCGGTTACCGGTGCCACAGTGAAGACGGCAGAGGCAAGCAGCTCCTGCAGTAGCAGCGAAGCCGCAGTGAGAACGGCATCTGCTACGAAAGGGCAGCTGCAGGTAAAGCCGGCAGTGGTCACCGAAAGACAGTCCAGCTGTGCCAGCCAGGCGAGCATGAAAACTGCGGAAGCCGCTTCCTGTGCCAATGAAGCCGGAGTGAAAACAGCAGAAGCCAGTGAAGGAAACATGCAGGTGAAGCAGGCTGTTGCTACCCAGGGGAAAACCTGTACGGCCAGTGAAGTGAGTGTGAAAACCGCCACAGCCGAAGGACAAACCTGTGATAAAACGAATGCCAAGGTGAAAACAGTCGAGGCCAAATCCTCAGAAGACAATACAGCGCAGGTTATCGAATAAAATATTCGTCCAATAAATTCTTCATAAAAAAGCCCCGGATCCTTCCGGGGCTTTTTTATTCTGTCGGCAATTCGACTTTTTGTCCGCTCATCAGATCCCATTCATATGATTGTTAGCCCGCTCCTTATAAACAGATATTTTGCCTCCATAGTATGCGTTTTCAAAGCAATGCCGTGATGAGCTGGAATGCGTTCCATTCAAACCAAGGGGAATGGACAATCCGCACTATTCCAATAGATAATTCTTGCTTACTTTCTTACTATATTGATACAGAGAAAATAGAGGGTGGGCAAACCGATGTCCGGTGGTCGATTCAACGCTGACACCTCATTTCAATCAATCAAGGGAAGGATTGCTTATGACGAGGCGACAATTTTTACGACAAGCCATGCAGATCGGGGGAGCGACTGTTAGCGCAGGCGCCATCATTCCGGCTTCCGTACTCGGTGGAAGAGGCCGGGTTCTTCCCAGCGAAAAAATTACCATTGGATGCCTTGGCGCAGGACCGCAGGGAACAGCCCGGATGCGGGATTTTCTGGAGCACGACGATGCACAGGTGGTCGCCGTCTGTGATGTGAAGTCGGATCGACTGGCATTGGCTAAGAACCTGGTGGATGAACATTACGGTACCCGCGACTGTGCGAGCTATCATGATTTCAGGGATTTGCTGCAGCGGGATGATGTGGATGCGATCTTAGACGCCACCCCGGATCACTGGCATGTGCTGACCGCGCTCGCAGTGGTGAAAGCGGGCAAAGATGTCTACCTGGAAAAGCCGATGGGTCTCAGTTTGGAGGAGGATCAGATGTTGCGGGAAGCGGTGCACCGGTACGGCAGGATATTCCAATTCGGGACCCAGCAGCGATCCGATCGGAATTTCCGGTTCGCCTGTGAATTGGTTCGGAACGGATACATCGGTGAATTGCAGAGTATAAACGTGTGGTCTCCCGCCAGCTCACCAGGCGGTCCGGATGAGCCGGCGCCGGTTCCGGATCATCTGGATTACGAGTTCTGGCTGGGACCGGCGCCCCGGACACCCTACACTGAATATAAATGCTCCGACCAGAGTGACAAGAAAACCTGGTGGTTCAACTCCGATTATGCCCTGGGATTTATTGCGGGCTGGGGAATCCATCCCATGGATATCGCTCTGTGGGGCGGTGAACCCTTCCTGAACGGACCGGTAGAAGTCGAGGGTACAGGTATATTTCCTGGGCAGGGTGCCTGCGATACGGCCACCAACTGGGATATTACTCTGCGGTCTGCAACAGGCATCACCATTAACTTTTCCGGCGTGCCTACCATATCCAATCAGATCAGTCCGGCAGGCGAGCGGGTGGTGGAAGAGTGGCGGGAACAATATCCCGGAGCCGGATCCCACGGCAACACCTTCGACGGCACCGAAGGGTGGGTCCACGTGGATCGGAGCGGGATTGACGCCCGTCCGAAATCTTTGCTGGATATCCATTTGAAGCCGGACGAGGAGCATATGTACGAAAGTCCCCAGCATGTCAGAAATTTCCTGGATTGTGTGAAGTCGCGCTCGAAGACCATCTGCCCGGTCGATACGGCTGTAAGGGCCGACATCGCATGTCATATCAGTGATATCGCCATCCGGCTGGGATGCAAGCTGACTTGGGATCCGGATCAGGAACAATTTCGAAATGATCAGACGGCAAACAATTTTCTCAAGCGATCCTGGCGGAGTCCCTGGGGTGAGGGGTTTGCCGGTATCTGAATCTGGGGTCGATTCGCGGGGTCATCTCTGCTGGGCAGCTGCCGATCTTTCAGTACACTGCCCGGTGGCAGTACATTCATACGCAACACTAAGTGATAAATGGAGATAGGACTGTATCCGCTGCGCAAAGAACAGAGACCGTTCGACTTGCCTCACTCGTTCCGGAAAGCGATACCGTTCACCGGATTGATGGTTTTATTCAGTTCGGAATCCGGTCCGCCGGGAAACGCGCCCCTGGGAGGCGGCAGAAAGTCGTGGGTCTCTTCCATCCACCGGCTGAGGGCTTCCTGATATTGTATCACCGGATCCTCATGTTCGCTGCTTTGCGCGAGATTATTCCACTCGCCCGGATCGTTGTCCAGATTGTAGAATTCCACCTGGGGCCGGGAATCCATGGTATACCAGCTGAGGCGATCAGGGAGGTTCCCCTGCTCCTCCAGTGATTGGATCACCGCATAACTGGGGGAATTCTGAAGATCCAGGCTGGGAATATACCGCATCTCCGGCCGGTAATTCTGGATCAGTTTATAGCGCTGTCCGACCGCGCACCGCATAGGATCCCAGTTGTCGTGCCAGTTTCGTTCCGCAAAGATGTACTGGCGGGACTGATAGTCATTCCCGGTTATCAGGGGCACCAGTGACCGGGACTGCATTATTTCCGGGATCCGCACCCCCGCCGCTTCCAGCCAGGTTGCAGTGAGATCTGTCAGCGACACCAGTTCCTCGGTCACCTGCTCCGGTCGGACTCTCCCCGGCCACCGGATCAGGAGCGGCACGTTAATACCCGCTTCATACAGAGTAGCCTTTGCCCGGGGAAAGGGTAAGCCGTTATCACCGGCCATCACCACCAATGTGTTCTCGGTGAGATTGTGCCGCTCCAGCAGCTCCAGGATCTCTCCGCACTCCTGGTCGAAGCGGGCGATCTCATCGTAATAATAGGCCAGATCCTGGCGAACCTCCGGCGTGTCCGGCAGAAACTCGGGAACCATCAGCGCATTGGGGTCATGCGGCGGTTCGAATGCTCCGGGTTCATATGATCGGTGGGGATCGGTGGAGCCGAACCAGAGGAAGAACGGCTGGTGTTCAGGACGGGTGTCGAAGAATCGCGTCAGGCGTTCTCCGTGCCCGCCATAGAAGTCAAAGTCGTTCTGGATGTTCGGCTGGTGGACTTTCCGATAGGCGCCGGTGTGGTAGCCCTTGTCCTTCAGCAGCTGCACGAGGTTTATCTCGTAGGGCGGCACGGCGGAATGCAGTCTGGAGGCGTGCACGTCATGGGGCGCCCGGCCGGTCAGAATTGAGGCCCGGCTCGGACTGCACTGAGAGCTCGAGACATAGGCCCGGTTAAACCGAATCCCCTGGGCAGCCATATTATCCAGGTTCGGGGTGTGGATGTGCTGGTTCCCGTAACAGCCCAGATCGGGGACACTATGATCATCGGAAAATAGAAAAACGAGATTCGGCAACCGCCGGGTATCCTTCCGTTCACAAGATCGTATAATCCCCAGAAAGGTTGCGGCGCCGAATACATATCCGGTGGTCTTTAAAAATTCCCTGCGGCTCTGGAATGACATGGGGTCTCCTCCTGTGTGAATGTTGAATGCAATCATGGCAATGCAACTTTGTTCAATGTGAATTAGGTAGTGGAGATGAAGCCTGTAATATTTCCAATGTAAAATTACAATCAGAAGATGAAAATATCCAACACAGAGAGCCCGCTCGTCATTAGGATCAATGACGGCTCCGCCGATCAAAGACCACCTGCAGTTCGGATGAGTTTATTCAACTCGATTAAGAATGACATACTTGGCTTATGTACTTGTAATCAAACGCTAAACACCAATCTCTTCAACCCGTGCTACAATCC
>Ga0102944_1002525_pt1 | contig 10626 bp, 10 predicted proteins | sample SalPonD_shore_MG_FD_78172 | JGI IMG/M metagenome (GOLD analysis project Ga0102944, IMG submission 78172) | Salt pond soil microbial communities from South San Francisco under conditions of wetland restoration - Salt Pond MetaG... | ecosystem: Environmental > Aquatic > Marine > Intertidal zone >... | reverse complement strand
TTATATTCAGAATTAAAACAGGAATTTGAACATGTTGTCAAACAACTCGACACTATCGATACTGAGAGACAAAAGCTAAAGGCAGAACTTGAGGATCAGTCCAATCAAGATACTACTGCAGAGGATATGGATCAGTTATTGCAACAAAATCAAGCACTTCAGGATGAATTACTTAACATCAAGTTAGAACTGGAAAACAAGAATGCAGAATTACAGCAATTGCAGAAAAAGAACAATGATTTTAGAAATATCGCAAAGAAGCTCCTTACCCTTCGAGATAAAATAGATTTGAATAATCTCCGAAGTGATAATTCATCAACATCTAAGATAGATACGTCTTCCAGCGATCAAACAACTGAAAAAAAGATAGTTCATCCTGCGAATAATATTCACAAACGTAAAAAATGGCATAGGAAGAAGACAGCACTAGAAGAGGAGATAGAAGATACTTCTGTTAATGAAAGGAAAATTGAAGATCACGACATTGATGACACCTACAAATTAATTGATAAAGATCTAAATCTTGATGAATCTGTAAACCTTATTAAGGGAAAGCTGGAAAAATCTGAAGCAGCTGGACATGATCTTATTAAATCCATCAGAGAATCGACACAAGAAGATGGCCAACAAGATTTGTCATCTGCATTACTTACAGAAATAGATAAAGTCGAGCAGAAACAAGAACCACAAGAGGATGAAGATAATCCCATCGTTGATGTCGATGCTGAGACTTCATCTAATTTTGAAAAGGTCTTAGCCAAGTTGGAAGGTTCTGAATTAAATAGTCTTGGAAATTTTGCTGCTGACTTTCCTAAACCACCAGAAAATAAAAACAATCAGGATGAGAATAATGCTAAACAGGACGCAAGAGAGTCACTTAAGAACTGAATTGCATTTTACTCTTTCTATGTTCGATGGATATTTATAGTTAAGGTAGATAATTTCAACTATGAGTGGGGTACCTGTACCAAATGCTGGTGGAGCAGACGAGGAATATAGTTCGGTATGCGAATATTATGATGGCTCTGCAGAAACCGCAGGCATATGTTCCTTCTGGATAACTAAAAATCAGAAATGCACAAGAAGAGAGGATGAATTAGGAAAAAATTGTGATGGTTGCGGAAATTTCCCAGCTGAAATCGAAGCTAAACATAAGTAATTCAAGTATCCAGGAATATTGTAAATTTAGCTGAATAAATCAGGGAATTTAGAAAAATAGAGCACGTAGAATATCTATATTGTCCTTAACTTTTGCAACAAGTCTGTTTACTTCCATCGGTTCTGGTAAGGTCCCATCAAGATGAACAGGACTTGAAGTATTAAATAGTGGGACATAGAAATCTTTTAGCTCAGATACGGTATCATGCAGTAATGGACTCCATTTACCCTGCCATGATCCATCTTCACCTTTGACCCTCAGATATGATCCAAAGAATGGACGACCTTTCCGAACCGTGATAGACATGGTCATATGAATATTGGTACGAAGAATATGTCCAATTAGAATTTTCTCATGAGCGCCAATAGCTGCGAGTTCATCACCTTTGGATCCCTCATCAAAATTGGTCAATAGAAATACAGTGGTACCAGAATTAGCCATTGCCTCAATAGCTTCAGGATTGAATTCATCAGTAGATGACCGAATTAGCATCAGATACGTATTAATTTCATCTCTAATTTGAGTCTGATGAGCGAGAAAACCAGATGCTACTTTCAGTTTCAGATGAGCATCATCATCTTCAATTTCAACATCTGAACCGGATTGGTCATTGCCATTATCAGTTAGTAATTGTGCAACACAAGCCAAAATAAAATATTCATTGACTTGACCACTAATCCGTACTTTCTCAAATAGTAGCGATGGGACTTCCTCTACACCAAGTTCCTCAGCCTTTTTCCTATCCTTCTCTTTACTGATATCATAGATGGAGACGTCGATTTCGTCTCCAACTAATTTTTTAACATTATTAACCATGTTTTCTAATGGTTCAGCTGTATTCCCTCTTTTCTCTACGAATACTTGAAATTCCATTTCTATACTAATTATATAATAATTTGTTAAAAATTATTTTAAAGAATATTTATAAAGGGGCTATTCTATGAACACGAAGAACAGACATTATTCATTAAGATCGGCTGTAATCATAGTAGATTTAATTTCAATGCTTTCAAATCAAATTAAATGAATGCAGAGATATTCTACACGGATTATAGATCTAAGGTGGTCGAATTTGTGTGGAATCGTTAAGATGTATCATCCAAAAGTTCTTTTTTAGCATCTTTATTAACTTTCTTAACCCATCCATTAATCGAATTTGCGAAAGCATCCTCCATGGAGCTGCCACCACGCACCATATTTTTCAGTTTGTTTTTACTTAGTGAACCAGCTAATTTGAGGCTTTCAGTTTTCCAGTCCAAATCACCATCTTTGAAGGCAAATACCAGTAACTTCAGATCGTCATATTCAGGAGCCCATACCACTCGTCTAACTAGAGGATTGGCATATGTTCTGAATGCCGGAATTAGTATGAAGCCAATAATAGATATTATGTAAATGAAAAGTGAAACCGCTAAATTTACCTCATAACCCAAGAGTACGATATCTGCATCTGCAGTATACTGGATCTCATTGAAGATATTTTGACGTCCAAGGAAAGACTGGACTTGCATGGTATGAAAACCCAATACTGCACCAAGAATTAACAGTACTACACCTTTTTCCCCGATAATATCAGACAGTTTTTCTGCAAAACCAAGTGATCCTCTCTCTTCTTCCATCATTCGTTCCTCAACAGTCAGTTCTACAGAATCAGGCTCGCCAATCTTGATTCCCTTAACTGCAGCACCCTGAATAGCATATAATGCCATAAATATTGAGAATAACGTATCCCAAACAGAAGTGGTACCAGGTGAGCTTGTCAATGATTTAAATGCAAGAATAAGAATTCGGATTGTGGTGAACATGTAGAATGTGGTGAGAATTGTAAAGAACACATCATATTTTCGTTGAAGATTGATCAGTGGGATGATCGCCACAAGGGCGGTCAAAATGATAATAATCCCAGAATAAGTCAGTGCGGTTGAATTTTGATCTGTTCCATTTGAATAGATATAATATCCGAGTGCTATATTCAACAGGGCAAGAATAAATGCTATCCCTCTGAACATCGGTCTACCATCATCTTTTGGCTTTCCAAGGAAGAGAACCATCCCAAACACCTCATTTTCAAAGAGATCACGGAAGAGTGAGAATGTTGAGAATGCAGCAATGGTGATCCAAACAATATACAAGACTGCTGCAAGCAATGTTGCGAAGGTATTCGTATCGGGGATGACTCCGAGATAATAGATGGCACTCAATGCGATGGTTAAGGCGATTAGACATAACATTTGCAAAGAAGTACGTAATTTACCAAGAATCAAACCAACGACAATAAATGACATTGCAGCTGACAATTCTACATACAGTAGGATATCACGTTGATAATTATTGATAGTGATATCTAGAAATGGAATATCTCCAATAAATGCCGAGATCGTCGTAGTAATTAGAATGATACCAAGGAAGATTGAATATGACAGATATTTTGGATCAGTTAGGGTCCTTACACCACGTGTCAGGATTGTTTTAAAGAAATCATAAAGTGCATTCTCGATATATGTCACGAATATAATATGTTGAGGTGCCTTTCAAAAACTTTCTATGACCAGATGAATTTATAGAATGTTATTCAGTCTTGAAATTAATTCCTTGATGTTCATCTCTCGCAGACCTGGAGTCTCAGACTTGTCCGTTAGTACCACTACATGATATTTCTCATTAATTGGTCTGATATAGAGGATCTGAGAATGTTCTTCAACCGTTACTGATCGAAGTTTGGGATTATCAACTAATGCGGTAAGCGTTTCAATTGCCAGACGCATGAATCGTTCTGACATTCCCTGAATAACTGAGCGATTATAATTCTGTGAAGCTTCAGCCATCATTAATGCCTGAGTGGAATCGATAACACAGCTTCCCATAATACCTTCAGTTTGCTCCTCAAAATGTTGTAACGCAGAATCTAATTGAGCACCTACTGACATGATAATTCACCATGATGGAGAATAAATCTCACTACTTCAAACATATTGCATATCCTATATAATCTTATTTGCTTACCTATACAAGCAGCTCCACTAATTTCAGGAAAATTAGCTACGAAATAACAACACAGCAATTAATTTGACTATCAGTCTCAGAGCTTCTCCCAATATTTTTATTTCAAACAGCTGATTGACAATTGTGTCGCAGGATAATTCATGTTGGTCTTGTGGAAAACAGATCAGTGATGATCTAACCACATGTCCCAATTGTGGAATGCCTCAGGATACATCTGCATCAGATGATGATCTTGATTTTCTCGATGATCTCTTAGAAACCTCGTCTAAATCAAATGAAGCTGAGGAAGATGACATCGCCTTACCTGATTTTGATTATATTGAGGGTAAAACTGAGGTGTCTTCATCTCCAAAAGGTGAAATGGATGAAGGTTATGTCGAGGATTCTGATGACATCGCCATGCCTGATTTTGATTACATTGAGGGTAAAACTGAGGTGTCTTCATCTCCAAAAGGTGAAATGGATGAAGGATATGTCGAGGATTCTGATGACATCGCCATGCCTGATTTTGATTACATTGAGGGTAAAACTGAGGTGTCTTCTTCTCCCAAGGGTGAGATGGATGAACAATTGTCCGAAGAAGTAGTATCTCAGGGAGATAAAGTGTTAAGTGAAGACGAGAAAAACTCGATGTTGGCTGATATGGACTCAATACTTACTGAGACCGATGAAAAACCATCAAAAGAAATTGAGAGTGTTGAAACTGAGACCATTAAACCGGAAATTTCTGCAGAAACTGAAATAATTGAACCGACAGAGGTCGCTGGTTGGACTTCCCTGGGATTTCTCAAATTGAGTAAAACTTTGGTCTCACAACACCTTTACCTATCCATTGTCTATACGATTCTGGTATTTACCACTTTCGAGGTGGTCAATCCGAACATGAATCCCATCCAGCTCGATCCAACAGATTTTATCATCAGCCCCGTAGCATTTCTCGGAGGTTGGTTGTTATTATTCGTGATGGGATGGTATTTTGGCTATACCCTACGGAAAAACAAAATACCGGGTAAATTCAGATATCTCCTGATATATTTCATCACACAAGTAATTGTAGTCTTCTTGATATCAATCATATTACTTCTTACAATTAATCCAAGTTATCTATCTGGAGATCTTATAGCTACAAATTATCTCATGACATCCTACTACCTGTTTATTCCCACTCATTATCTGATTATCCTATTTACCGGAGGATGGTTCACCTTTATACTTGGCTATCGTTTGATTTGGGACCGGATTTACAAGTTGTCGCCAATGTATCAACTCGAACCATCACTGATCGAGATAAAATGAATGGTTTTAATTAAATCGAAAGCAAGCTCGAATTGTGTGGTCTGATGCTGGAGAGAGATATAAAACGCCAATTGCGGATATATTCTCAGCAGAAAATAAATTACAGATACAACTACGAATAGAAGCAACACTAGCTAAAGTCCAGAGCAAATTGGGACTGGTGACCGAAGAGGAGGCAGATAGAATTGCCAATGCTGTTGATCGAGTATCTATCGAACGGGTCAAAGAAATTGAAGCTGAGATTCACCATGACCTGATGGCTGTGGTACGAGCCTTGGCGGAACAAGCAGGTGCTGCAGGTGAGAAAGTACATCTGGGAGCAACTTCAAATGATATTCAGGATACCACTTTAGCATTACAATTAAGCCAGGTAAAAACTATGTTACTTGATTTACTCGATAACATCAGTCAGGAACTCTTTAGATTGGCCAAAGAGTTCAAAGATCAACCATGTATTGGTCGTACCCATGGTCAATTTGCGGTTCCTACCACAGTAGGATTCAAATTCGCCAATTTCTTGTATGAGCTACAATTAGCCAAAGAAAAATTGGAACAGGCCCAAGTCAATATTTCAAAATTTTCAGGTGCTATTGGTAATTATGCCAGTACACATCGATTAGATATTGAAAATGAGTTATTTGATGCCCTTGGCCTTGAACCAACAGCGATCAGTACACAAGTAGTATCTCGGGTAGTGCATGCTAATTTCATGAATGCTGTGGCTCTGAATGCCTCGGTACTGGAGAGAATTTCCAAAGAAATCAGAAACTTACAACGGTCAGAGATCAAAGAGTGGTTCGAGCCTTTCTCATCCAAACAAGTTGGATCTTCTGCGATGCCGCATAAACGTAATCCTCACAAATCAGAACGGGTATCGGGTCTATCAAGAATTATCAGAAATAATGTGGCTGTAGCCCTAGAGAATATTGCATTAGAACATGAACGTGATATATCACATTCCTCCGTTGAGCGAATAATTATTCCTGAATCTACTAATCTATTGTATTTTATCAGCAATCAAATGCTGAGAATCCTGACCGGACTTGAGATCAATATCAAGGGGATAGAACAGAATCTGAAGAAAGCAGCTGGAGTGAGTAAATCAGAACAGGTATTGAAACGGCTGGTAGATAAAGTCGGACGGCAGGAAGGTCATGAACTACTCCGTCAACATCTCCATGCCGAGGATTATGCCAAATCAGTTATGAACGACCCTGAGATCACAAAATACCTGAGTGAAGAGGAATTAAAGACTTTATTTTCGGATATTGATACTGGTCTCGCAATTGAGAAAACTGATACGATCTTAACACAATACCAATCAGATTGGGCGAATTATCGAAGTTAATGACCACGATTGACAAAATCTTCAAGTTTCTGAATCTCAGGTAAGCTATCAGCACCAATTTTCTTGGAAAGTGCGAGAATTGCATCTTTCATCGTCTGCTTGATAGTCAGTTCCTCTTTGAGATATGCGATATATAACCGAATTGCCTTGGTTCCAAAGTCAGATCGGTCTTTTACCTGTTCAAATTGCTCTACTGTCTCATCAATTGAATCTGATAATTCAGGTGTTATTCTAAATGATAATCTAGCTTCTTTTTTTGATCTACTCATCTACATTATTTTAGGTGATACTGACATAAATATTTTCCGAGTGGGAACCAAATTGGAAAGTAATAATTATCAGGATTAACATCCAGAGGAACGAAATTATTGGGTTACAGGTTGAAAAATCGTTACCCATTCAGAAGATGCATTCAAACATCACTCAATATTGGACACCATACAAATAGTTGCCATGAAATGGGAATCAATATTCTTGATAGGCGTAAAATTAATCAGCATAATTTTATTAGTTTTGTTGACCTATATCATTTTATGGAAGAGACTGATGAAAACCCACTGATAGATTTAGTAGAAAAGAGAAAAAAATTGAGAAGGACGATCAAATCAGAACCTGAAGAAGCATGGCATTTGCTTCAAGAAGACCCAGCTATGGTACTAGCATTGACACGAGTAAAACAAGAGCTTGCAGATTCCAAAGATGAAAATACAATGCAGTTTTTCCAGGAATATCATAAACATGTCGATTCAATTTTTGCTGACGAATATCCGATCGACAAATATGGAATAGCTCTGGCAACTGAATTTCTAACGGAATACTGGAGACAACGAGTCAGTTCAGTCAAAATGACTAGTGTAAATGAGGCGATTGCAAAGAAGATGCAGATCTTCATAGAAGCAGCTGAACAATTACCTGAAGGTTATGAAAAAGCAATTATCAGCAGAATTGTAGATTATTCTTCCATCCGTGTGCTAGAATTTGCGGACTACGATAGGTCTAAGGCGAAATCACAACTTCCACCAATCAAAAATGAAATTGATCAATTTGTCAGTAGTGTCATTTCAAGTAATAAGATTCACAAATTAATGGCAATCTCCTATTTCGCATCCTCTTCTACCGAAGCACTTGAGGTTTTCCGGGATTATATGGCAAAATCATTACTAGAACAACTCAGACCAAAATTTGATGATCTCGATGAGGATGATAAGTACAAGATTGCACCCTATCTTGGAGTATTCAACGAAATCACAAAATCTGATGATGAACAGGTAGAATCAAACTAAACGGTATTACTCTAGCAGAGGATACATATCAGATGGATTTGGACATTTCTCAGGACCATCTTGTCATGGTACCAGTTGAAGGCATTGCCTGATGATATATGGCTTCCAGATGGTCCTTCACTTAACTAAATCTCCATTAAATTCGTTCTTAAGAAATGTGACAGGACTTATCAAACTGATCTAACTTAATTACACTCTGTTTGGATTGCATTAATAAACCTACATAGAGAATGTTAGTCGGGTAGATATGAATGACTGATCAAAGAGCTCCTAGTGAAATAAAACTCCGAAAATTATCTAGAGATGTCTCATTGCTCCCTGCATTGGGAGAAGTTGTTACCATCCAGATTGATTTAATTGGAGGAGACATGGTAGCAGACGATTTACGAGAAGAGTTCAATGATTCAGAGGATGATGGGTTATATATTGATAACATGATCCTGCAGCGGATAATGGAGCACCGGGATTATGATTATTTTTCAATCCTTGAGAAAGTTGTCAATATCATTGGTGATGCAGATGCCATAGATTCAATTACGGCACTGATCAGAATAGAATATGAGGGAAGTCCAGTAGAGGTTACACTTCAATTACTTGGTGATGGAAAACCACCTCAAATTGCTCAGATTACTGATCAGGATCATTATTTCCCGATTATTCAACTTATCCAAACACGATGGCAATTTATTCTTGCTAGATCAATGTAAGAGTTAATTTGAATTTGAATATATGTACAGTAGATTATTACCGAATTATCCAGAGATGGTGATACCATCAAGTTCCAAAGAAGGAATAATTGAAGGTGGTCCAAAGAATCCGGGTTTAACCTCCTGTTCATTACCAATTTGAGTGATTTTTTTGAAGAACTCGTAATGATCTCCAGCAACTGTTACCGCCTCTAGTGCATCTCCAATCTCTCCACCGATGATTTCAAATGCCTGTTGATTAACGACTGAAAAATCACCAGATACCACGTTCGTTGTGTGAAGACCCATAAATCCTCCAGTTAACAGTATTCCTTCATCAATTTCGGTAATGATTTCGTCCATGGATTTACTACCGGTTTCCATCCGAAGAGGATTGATTCCAATATTGGGATTATTCTCATAGGATTGAGAACCTCCACGTGTGGCATTACCAGTGGGATTTACATCATAGATATTGGCATGATAGGTATCGAAGACGTATGATAATAATACCCCATCCTCGATTATTGTTGTTGTTTGTCTCGCAACACCTTCTGCATCGATTGCCAGAGTTCGTGGAATATCAAATGCCTGTCCATCATCATAAATGGTAACATCATTCGCAGCGACACTGTCACCTATTTTATCAGCAAAAGCAGATTGATGATTAATGACCGCTTCTCCATTAATTGCATTGGATAATGATCTTCCTACCATCTGAGTGGCACTAGAATTATCAAACACGACGGGTAATTGCTTGCTTTGACCGAATTTACGGGATTTCAATAATTTCTGGATCTTAGAAACTGCTGGTTCAGTCAACCCAAGTAATGTCTCAGGTACTGAATTTCTAAACACCGAGACATTATCACTTTTTATTTTGCCTCCATCTCTAGCCTGAACATTTAGATTACCAATAATAGCAGTCAATTTTGTGGATTTTAGCAGCTCTTCTGAATTCGCTACACCCATGACACCATACGTGGAATTGAAATTACCTCCCACAGCAAAGATCCGATCATCCATTGCTTTGGTTTCCTGAATCACCTCACCAATTTGATTTACAACCTGTTCTGAGTCATAATTTATGATGTCAAAGTCAATTTTTCCTTCTTTGCCAGTATCAGTACTAGAATGAAATCCTTCCCATTTCTCATCTTTCTGATCAAGTGATGTTGCAACCTGCAATGCGTTATCTAGTGCAAAATTAATTGCCTCATCATCCAATCCAGAAGATGATGCAGATCCAATTTTCTTATTTTTGACTACTCGGGCACCTATTCCAATCTGGCCACCATTTTTTGCATTGACAAGACCATTCATCACCTCTGCATTGACACTCCTTGAACGAATCATATAGACCTCAAATTCTTCAATTTGCTTTGATGTTGCAATTTTTACTGCGGTTGCCAATTTATTTTCAAGTTCTGATTGCCAGTTTTCAAAATCAACCATTATGCCTGACCTCCAAATTGGGCTTCTGACAAAATCAGTTTGGGACCACCAACTCCAACAGGCAGAGGACCTTGCCCTCGTTTCCCACAACCACCAAAATATCCAGCAGTCAGTTTGAAGTCATTGGTAGCTGCTTCGATATTTTTCAAAAATTCCATAACATTTCCAGCTAAAGTCACATCACGTAAAGGATAGGCAATTTCTCCATTCTCTACCCAGTATGCTCTAGTGGTGGTAAATTGGAAATTACCAGTTCCGGAAGTTTGACCTCCACCAACACCAGCAGCGTAGATACCAGTTCCCAGTACTTCTAGTGCTTCCTGTTCGGACTTGATATCACCCGTATCAAAATAGGTATTCCTCATCCTGGGAATTGGAGCGAAGGTAAAATCAATT
>Ga0102944_1002524_pt1 | contig 10630 bp, 7 predicted proteins | sample SalPonD_shore_MG_FD_78172 | JGI IMG/M metagenome (GOLD analysis project Ga0102944, IMG submission 78172) | Salt pond soil microbial communities from South San Francisco under conditions of wetland restoration - Salt Pond MetaG... | ecosystem: Environmental > Aquatic > Marine > Intertidal zone >... | reverse complement strand
GTGCAGCCGGTCGCCCAGCCCTCGCAGATGATGACGCGCCGGGCCTGTTCCTCATCGCTGGCAACGGCAATGAAGCTGCCGCGCTTGCGGCCCCCGGAGAGCAGTCGCTTGCGCCCGTCAGGCGCGATGAATTGCAGACTGCTGATCGAGCCTTCGAAGCTCGTCACCGGCAGCACCAAGTACCCGTGGTGAAGTCTGGCGTTTTGCGCTTCGATGCCTTTTGCGACCAGGTAAGCGTGGTGACTTGGCGCGGCGGGAGCCGCGTCCCAGATCCTGCGTGCCCGATTGGCCGCCTCTGTATACCGGTCTCGCCGCGAGCGTTCGGCTTGCAATCTCGCCGCCTTGATTTGGCGCGAAAGCGCAGCCTGCGCTTGCGGCGAGTCTGGCCAGCCCTGACTGGAGAACCAGGTGCGCGACAGCCCCGAGGACCAGTCGCCGAAGCAGCCACCCAGTCCGTCATCGAACAGCAGGCACCAGCCGGCCCGGTTGCTCGGCCCTTTGCCGGCGCCGGGAAAGCGATGCAGCGTGCCCGGCTCGATTGCGTCCGGCGGTTCCAGCCCCGTGGAGCGCATCGCGTCGCGGAATTGGAGGAGCGCATCAGTCATTGTGCGGCCCTCCCATGCGGTTGATCCGGGCCGCCAGCCCGAGGGGGAACCAGCCCCACACCGCCAGCGTCACGGTGACCGCTTTCACGCGGGAAGCGATGCCGGTAGAATTGCAGGTGCTTTCCGAAGTCTCAGGGGTCGCCTGGTGCCCGCCAGCGCGGCCCTTCTTGTTTGTAGTCATCGTTCCGCCCTCCCTTACCGCGCAGCCTGGCGGCTGGACTCGATCTGCTGCTTCAGCCAGTCATTCACTTCCGCCTCGATCCAGCCGACGGCACGGCCGCCGAGGGAGACGGGCTTGGGGAAGCTGCCTTCCGCGATGCGCAGATAGATCGTGGAACGGGAAAGGCCGGTACGGGCCTTGACGGCGGGAAGTCGAAGGATTGTCGTAGCCATGTTTGCGCCTCCTGGGGCGTTGTTGAACATGGTTACGAATTGTTATGTCACGACTTGCCGCTGCGAATGCACGGTGCATGGCAGCGGTTAGCCTCTGCTTTGCAGCGGCTAGGCGATTATGGGTCGGGGGTGTTTCTCAGGGCCTTGCGGGCAGCGGAATAGGACATATCCAGCGCCGCGCATTCTTCCTCGGCGCAACGGTCGCGAGACGTGTATTTTCCCGTCGCCCATATCTCGCGTATTCGGTTCTGTTTGTCGCGACTACCACCGGGGCGGTCGTGTCGCGCGTCAGCGGCTGCCTTGGCGTGCTGTATGCGCCAGGCTGGGGAGCCTATTCCGGCTGACGGCGGCCGGTCATCACCATCCAGCTCTCGAAGCAGCGCATGCTTATCCGCTTTGAGCCCGCCCTCATCCAGGGCCAGCACACTGGCCAGTGGAATGAAATGGCCCGCTATCGAGAGGGTGAGCTTGTCATCGGCGACAAGCACAAGCTGGCCGGCATGCTTGCTTCCCTTGAACATCCCGACTTCCCACCGGCCCTCCGATGCGGTATCCGCGCCCGAGCGGTGCAGGCCGAGCAATCGCGCGAGCGAATCGGCGATCGAATCGCCGGAAACCTGCCATTGTTCCAGTCGGGAGACCGGCACGGACACGCGGTTGATGTCGCTGCGCTTGTCGCAGACGATGAAGGCACCCGCAGCATGCCCAGCGCCAGTAGGGGTGTACACCGGCATGACGCATTCGCGCTCGCAGCCGGGGCAGACCTTGCTAACCGCAGGACGCGCCCTTGTGATTACTCCTTGCGACTGCAAGGCCGTGACCGCTTCCGCCGGCCAGTCCGCCAGCTCATCGGCACCGATCAGTACTGGCGCGCCGTGTGACGCGGCAATCCGGTCGAGCAGCTCGGCAAGCACGGATTGGGGCGTCATGCCTCTGAGGCTTCCTCGGTCTGTTCAGCCTCCGCCGGCTCCTTGGGTTCGATGCCGGAGGCTTCCAGCATCTCGCGTAGCTTGATGCCCACTTCGTCGTACTTGAGGGAACAGGAGTTGGGATAGGTGAGGCGGATGGGCACCGTCCTCGGCGGCTTGTCCGGGTCGGTGATGACGGAGGCCGCGATCTCCACCTGGGTCACGTTGTACAGGTGCATCGGCAGGGATTTGCCGAGCCGGTCCAGCAGATCATAGACCGCATCGGGGTTGCGGGATGTGTCCGCCTCCAGGGTAATCCGCTCGCCCTTCTTGGCCCGCGAGGACAGCCGCAGTTTGCGGACGACGACATCCTCAATGCCGCTGCCCACGTCATAGGTGAAATCGAATGCCCGCTTGCCGAGCAGGTCCAGGTCGTAGACCCGCTCGTCCTTCGGATCGGGCGGCAGCTCGTCCAGCTTCAGAATCGTGGTGGCGAACATGCCCTGGAGCGGCTCCACGGCCTTGCGGGGGCCGCGAAAGTTCAGGTCCAGCGTGCCTTCCTTCTGCGAATAGACGAAGATCACTTCGAAAGCCGGGTTATGCGGCCGGCGGTCGAACTCGCCGTCCACCCACTCGATACTCTGCTGGGAATAGTCCTCCGGGTAGGCGAAGAAGTAATCCAGTTCGCCCCGGCGGAAGGGCTCCACGATGCAGTTGTTGCCCCGGCCCTCAGTGCGGTGGAAATAGTTGCGAATCTGAGCCGCCAGTTGCCGGATGCTGTCGTCGTCAACCGCGGCGGGCCGGTGCCCCATGTTCTTGCGCTTGCGCCAGTATGGCAGCGTGTCGGCGTGGTAGAAGCGGGTGGCACCCTTCCAGCACTCGGGATGGTCCAGGTAGGTGATCATCGCGCGGTGGTAGTGGTTGGGCAGGTCTGACAGGTTCTCAATGAACTCGCCCAAGGCCTCGGGGTCGTCCTGCATCTGCCAGCTCGCCTCGTCGATGATTGCCCGGAAGCCTTTCTCGGAGCTCAACTCGAAGATCTCCTGGAACTCCGCATCCATGGGCTTGCGCTCTTCCTCGGGCAGGGCTAGCCAGGCCTCGAACAGCGCGTCCGGCTTGGTCTCCTTCAGGGCGGAGAAGTCCAGATCGCCGAACAGGCCCCGTTCCGTGAAATACCGCGCCAGCAGGGCGTTCGGGGTCTGCCGGAAGAAGCTCCTAGTTGAATAATGGCGGGCCATGCTTCCCTCCCCAGCCGTCTTGCCGGAACCTCCTTGGATTATACGGGACAATGCAGTACATTGCAGTACATTTGCAGTCACACCCGCGAAGGACCCTGATGGCCACCACCAAGACCGCGACCGTGACCTTCCGCATTGATCCCGCCGTGAAGGAGGCGCTACGTGCAGCTGCCGCCCGCGAGCATCGCTCAATCGCCAACATGGTCGAGGTGTTGATCCGGGATTATTGCGACAAGAACAACATCGCCATCGAGGAGGGAGAGACCGACGCCGGACTCCCTCCTTCCAGTAATCGAAAAGGCAAGTAGCCGCCGGTCATGTTGATGAGCAAGGTCGCAATGGCCGAATCGGATCAGGCCGTAACCCAACCGCGGACATGAATCTTAGAGAGTGGAATCCGTGCCGATGACAAACCGAGAAAAATTTCAAGCGCTGCTGCGCGAGCTTTTCCAGTTCGACTGTGCGGACCTGGACTTCGGCATCTACCGCATCATGAATTACAAGCGGGACGTGATCGAGAGGTTCATCTCGACCGACCTGCCCGAGCTGATTGGTGAAGAGCTGAACCGTGACGCCCTGGCCGATCAGTCACAAGCCGCAGCGGAGCTTGCCGAAACCGCGAAGGAGATTGCCAAAACGCTTGGCAAGGACGCTTTGGACGCCGAGGGCAATCTCGTCCAATTCCAGCAGACGGAAATCGGCAAGAAGTATCTGAGCTTGCAGGCGAAGGCAGCCGGTGGCCCTGGGCGCGAGGCCCTAGAGGCCACCATCTTCAACCACCTGCACACCTTCTTCAGCCGCTACTACCAGGACGGCGATTTCATCTCCAAGCGCCGTTACTCCAAGCGACACAAGTACGCCATCCCCTACAACGGCGAGGAAGTCTACCTGCACTGGGCCAACCACGACCAGTACTACGTCAAGACCGCCGAGCATTTCCACGATTACACCTTCACGTCACAAGGCGTGACCGTGCACTTCAAGCTTACCGCCGCCAACGTCGAACAGAACAATGTCAAGGGCGACAAGCGGTTCTTCCTGCCCCGCGTCAAGGAAATCGACTGGCGGGAGAAGGCAAACGAGCTGGTCATTCCGTTCGAGTACCGGCCGCTGACCGAACAGGAGAAGGTGACCTATGGGACAAAGAACCAGCAGGACAAGATCATCGCCGAAGCCTCTGAGGGCATTCCCAGGAACCTGAAGAAGGCGGACAAGGCCCTCGCCGCCATTATCGCCGAGCGTCGCAAAGACAGCGATAACCAGCCGGTGACGTTCCTGGAGCATCACTTGCGGCAATACACACGCAAGAACACGTCCGATTTCTTTATCCACAAGGACCTGAAGGGCTTTCTCTCCCGCGAGCTGGACTTCTACCTGAAGAATGAAGTGCTGAACCTGGAGGAGATGGAAGCCGCTGGCGAGGCCCGCTCGGAGGGATGGTTTCAGATCTTGCGGGTGATCAAGGCCGTAGGCGGCCGGATTATCGACTTCCTCGACCAGATCGAATCGTTCCAGAAGATGCTGTGGGAGAAGCGGAAATTCGTCACCGAGACCCAGTATTGCATTACGGTCGGCACAATTGACGAAAGCTTCTATCCCGACATCGCCACCTGCGATGCCCAGTGGGACGAGTGGAAGGCGTTGTTCCATATCGACGAGGAACAGGCCGACCTATTCACAAGTGGTAAGAGTAAGGAAGAGCGTCGGGTGGCGTTCTTGAAGGCACATTCGACACTGCCGATTGATACGGCCCACTTCGATACTGACTTCACGGACCGTCTGCTTGCTTCATTCGACGATCTCGACGGAGCTTGCAACGGGCTTCTTATCCATGGGGACAACTGCCACGCAATGTCCTTGGCGGAGCAAAAATTTAGTGGACAAGTGCGGTGCGCGTATATCGACCCGCCCTTCAACACGGGAACGGATGAGTTTTTGTACAAGGATGGATACCCTCATTCAAGCTGGCTAGCTATGATGGAATCTCGCGTACAGATTGCCCAGAAGCTGCTCGCAGATGATGGGACCTTCTATGTGCACATCGACTATACGGAGAAGGAGCGTCTTAAACTTCTTCTTGACAAGTACTTGCACTATATAACCGAGATAATTTGGCGCATCGGGTGGGTATCCGGCTACAAGTCTGCGGCAAATAAATTCATCCGGAATCATGACACGATCTATCAGTACGCAAAATCTGACTCCCCGTTGTTTGTGAAGACGTACATTCCATATCCAGAGGGATACACCCGACGGGACGGCAATCCGCCGACGGGCGAGGGCTACCCGCTAGAGGATACTTGGAATTGCGGTGACATGGATCAGCTGCATTCCATTCAGATCATGAGCTTCAGCAAGGAGAAGGTCGGCGACCAAGCACTAACTCAGAAAAATGAGGACCTAGTCGCACGCATGCTCGTTTCCTCCTCCGTGGAAGGTGATCTTGTACTCGATTACTTTCTTGGATCGGGTACAACAGCTGCTGTCGCGCACAAGATGACTCGGCGCTATATCGGGATCGAAATGGGGGAACAGTTCTTCACCTATGCCCTACCCAGAATGAAACGCGTGCTCTATGGGGATCCCTACGGCATTTCTTCACAATACAGCTGGAATGGAGGGGGGTGCCTTAAGTACATATGCATTGAAGACTACTGGGATGCTATCAACAACATCGACTTCAACGAGGGAGACGGTCAAGGTGCGTTAAATTTCGATGATTACCTGCTTGAGTACATGCTCAAATGGGAGACGCGAAAGAGCGAGACATTCCTGAATGTCGAGCAGCTAGCCAATCCATTCAGCTACAAGCTCACCGTGGCGAAGGGCGATGAGGTCGTCCTGAAAACGGTCGATATACCCGAGACGTTCAATTACCTGCTCGGTCTGCACGTCAGCACGCGCAAGGTGTACGACGATGCCGGGCGTCGATACCTGGTCTATCACGGCCGCATTGACCATCGGCGCATCGCGGTGATCTGGCGTGAGACCAAAGGCTGGGAAAAGAAGGACCTGGAGCGGGACAAGAAGTTCGTTGTCGAGCAGAAGCTCGCCGTGGGTGCGGACGAAGTGTTCGTCAACGGCGACTCGTTCATTCCAAATTCCAAGGCCCTTGAGCCGGTGTTCAAGGCCCGGATGTTCGCGCCGGTGGATGCGTAGCCGATGACTCGAACACGAAACGGCAAGCCGGAGTATGTAAAGCTGGAGCAGCGGCTGGTTCTGCTGGCATGGCTGAACAGCCTGTTCGGCTATGGCAGCAACCGTGATCTGCTGGCTGACCTGCGCGAGGCGGGCGAGGGTTTTGACGCTAGCGGTCGCAGTTACGTGTACCACCGGCTCATTGCTCGCGGCGACAAGGTCAAGGTCAGGCCGGCGGACCTAGAACGCTACGACGAAAACATCCGTGAGCACCTGGAAGCGATGAACGCACGTCGGCCGGATCCGATCACGCTACGGTACTTCCAGCACCTGGCGTTGCTCTATACCGAGATATTCCTCGATGGCTATTTCAATAATCGGGGAAAGCTTTTGCGGTCTCTGAACGACTTCGTGGCGAAGCGTAATGTCTCCAAGAGCCCCGGAGAGGTGAAGGACACCAAGTTCAATGAAACGGACCTGAAGAAGCTGGCGTACTGGATGGCCACCGGCAGCGGCAAGACGTTGATAATGCACATCAACTATCGGCAGTTCCTGCGGTACAACAATCTGCCTCTGGACAATATACTGCTGATCACGCCAAACGAGGGCCTGAGCAAGCAGCACATCGAGGAGCTGACGGCTTCCAATATTCCCTGCCGCCGGTTTGACCTGAATGAAAGCGGCCTTGGGATGTCCGAGCCCGACACCGTGCGCGTCATCGAGATCACGAAGCTGGTGGAAGAGAAGCGCGGCGGTGGACAGAGCGTGCCGGTCGAGGCCTTCGAGGGCAACAACCTGATCTTCGTCGATGAAGGCCACAAGGGCTCGGGCGGCGAGGCGTGGCGCAGCTTTCGAGACGCGCTGGGTCAGACCGGATTTACCTTCGAGTACAGTGCGACCTTCGGTCAGGCCCTGACGGCGGCTCGGAACGATAAGCTGACCGAGGAGTACGGCAAGGGCATCGTATTCGACTACTCCTACCGGTACTTCCACAGCGACGGATACGGGAAGGACTTCCGTATCCTCAACTTGAAGGAAGAAGCGGCCGAGGACAAAACCGAGACGCTACTACTGGGTAACCTGCTGTCGTTCTACGAGCAGCAGCGGGTTTTCGAGGAAGGCGGTGAGGACTTGCGGCCGTACAACCTGGAAAAGCCGCTCTGGGTGTTCGTCGGCAGCAGCGTGAATGCGGTCTACACCGAGAATAAGAAAAAACGCAGCGACGTGCTGACCGTCGCCCGCTTCCTGCATCACCTGCTGGAGAACAAACAGGGCTGGGCGGTCAAGGCGATCAAGCGGCTACTCGGCGGGAAGACCGGGCTGGTGGACCCGGACGGGCAGGACATCTTTGCCGAGAAATTCCAGTACCTGAAAGACGCCGGCATCGACGCGGAGACGGCCTACCAGGAGCTGTTAAGGAAGGTCCTTCATGCGCCCACCGGCGGCGGCCTGCATTTGTGCGATCTGCGGGGCAGTCCCGGCGAGCTGGGGCTCAAGGCCAGTGGAGGTGACGAATATTTCGGCCTGATCTACATCGGCGATACCAGCGTCTTCAAAAAGCTGGTGGAGGCGGACGATGCCGGCATCACCGTCGAGGAAGATGCGATTGCCGATTCACTCTTTGAGGGAATCAACGAGCTGGAGACGAGTGTTGAGATATTGATTGGTGCGAAGAAGTTCATGGAGGGGTGGAACTCCTGGCGCGTCTCCAATATGGGGTTGCTCAACATTGGCCGGAAGGAAGGCTCGGAAATCATTCAGCTCTTCGGGCGCGGCGTGCGACTACGGGGCAAGGACTTCACGCTAAAGCGAAGTTCCGCGCTCGACGGCAGCCATCCCGAGCATTTGCCGGTGCTGGAGACCCTCAACATCTTTGCCGTCCGCGCCAATTACATGTCCCAGTTCCGGGAATACCTGGAGAAAGAGGGCGTCGAGACAGAAGGCGATGTCGAGCTATCACTGCCGATCCGGACGAACGATGACTTTCTAGGCCAAGGTCTGGTCGTGCCGCGCGTCCCGGACGACCGAAGCTTCGCCGACGAAGCCGACATGCTCCTGGATGTCGATCCGGCGATTCGTGTGCGCGTCGATATGTCGCTCAAGGTGCAGACGTTCGAAAGCGGGGCTGACGGCTTTACCGCAACCGCGGTGAAGGCCGGTCGCGAGAGGGCCATTCCCGACGCGAGCCTGGGACTTGTGGACTGGGAGCGCGTATACCTGGAGCTCCTGGAGTACAAAGAGCGGAAAGGCATGCACAACCTGGCCATCCGCCCCGATTTGCCGCGAGCCATCTTTGACAAGAAGGAGCCGTCCCGCCTTTATAGCGTGGTTGCTGATGACATCGTCGTTAAGCCGGATTCCTTCGCTGGAACCGTCTTGCTTCACCAAGCCGTTCTGACGGTCCTGCGGAAGTACACCGACAAGTTCTATCGCGTGCAGCAAGAGCGATGGGACTCGGAGAATATGGTCTACAAGGCGCTGGGTGTCGAGGACTCGAACTTCCAGCACTACATCGTCAAGGTCGCCAGAGGTGAAGCGACTCTCATCGGAGCCATTCAGAAGCTGATCGACGAAGCCGATAGCATCTACCGCCAGGACTTGACCGACTTGCCGACGATCCACTTCGACCGTCACCTGTATCAGCCGCTGTTGATCGAGCGAGGCGACAAGGTGCGGAGCGATCCGCCCGGTCTCAAAGAGAGCGAACGGCAGTTTGTCGATGATCTGCGTGCCTACTGCCGCGCGGAGCGGGACGGCGCACTGGCGGATGCCGAAGTGTACCTGCTACGGAACCTGAGCCGAGGCAAGGGGATCGGCTTCTTCGAGACACGAGGCTTCTACCCCGACTTCATCCTCTGGATCAAGACTGCCTATCAGCAACGCATCGCGTTCGTGGAGCCCCACGGGATGCTGCACGCCGAAGCCTATCAACACGACGACAAGGCGCGACTACACGAATCGCTCCCGGAATTGGCGAAGTCCATGTGCCAACGGACAGGAATGACCGACATCGTGTTGGATTCGTTCATCGTTTCCGCAACACCGTTCGATGAGCTGCGCACCAGGTATGACGATGGAAGCTGGGACAAGGACAAGTTCGCGTCGGCTCATATTCTATTTCCGGTACGGGACAGCGAGTACGACTACATCAGACGAATCCTCACGGGGTAGTTGGCCGACAGAAACCATGTCGAAGCGTGGCAGATGCTTCCGGTCCGCCCGTAACGCCGCTTGCAAGCTACGCGGCAAGCGCCGCGCCGGGCTGCGCCGTGCCAGCGTCAGGACCGCCAGACTGCCTCCGCAAGCTCCGGCAGACTGGCTGCGCGGCTTCGTTGGAGCTCCCGCCCGCCCAGCGGGTCGCTGCGCGTGGGCTTCAGCCGCTGCGCGGCTTCCGCTCCCCATGCTTGCGCCCCGCTTCCCGTTCGCCCCGGCGGGGCTCCCTGAAAGCGGTCAGGCGCTGCGGTTCTCGTGGAGGGCGATCACCTTCCCGCCCGCCTTCAGCTTGTCGAGGTAGTCCGCCCATGCCTGCATCATCTTGTGGCGCTCGGGCAGGTGCGCGGTGCGGTTGTAGGCGCGCCCGTTCGGGTCGCGCACGGCGTGGGCGAGCTGGTGCTCGATGTAGTCGGGCCGAAAGCCCAGCACTTCATCCAGGATGGTGCGTGCCATGGCCCGGAAGCCGTGGCCGCTCATTTCGTCCTTGCCGATGCCCATGCGGCGCAGGGCCGCCAGCACGGCGTTGTCGCTCATGGGGCGGCTTGCGCTCCGGGCGCTGGGGAAAACGTAGCGTCCACGTCCGGTCAGCGGTTGCAGTTCGCGCAGGATGGCTACGGCCTGGCGCGACAGGGGCACGATATGCGGGGTATTGGTCTTGGTGACGGTGTAGCGCCATTCGGCGGCGTCCAGGTCGATGTCCGCCCACTCGGCCTTGCGCAGCTCGCCGGGGCGCACGAAGACAAGCGGCGCCAAGCGCAGGGCGCAGCGCACCGGGAGTGTGCCTTCGTAGCCGTCGATGGCCCGCAGCACGGAGGCGATCTCGTCCGGTTCAGTGACGGCGGCAAAATGCTGGCTCTTGACTGGCGGCAGGGCGCCGCGCAGATCGCTGGAGGGGTCGCGCTCCGCGCGGCCGGTGGCGACGGCGTAGCGGAACACCTGGCCGCAGCAGCCGAGCACGCGATGCGCCGTTTCCAGAGCGCCCCGTTCCTCGATCCGCCGGATGACTTGCAGGAGCTGCGGGGCGGTGATGTCGGCGATGGGCTTGCCGCCGAGCCAGGGCAACACGTTGAGCTCCAGCCGGCGGATGATGGTCCCGGCGTGCTTGTCGGTCCAGGAGGGCAGGTGCTTGGCGTGC
>Ga0102944_1002523_pt1 | contig 10633 bp, 12 predicted proteins | sample SalPonD_shore_MG_FD_78172 | JGI IMG/M metagenome (GOLD analysis project Ga0102944, IMG submission 78172) | Salt pond soil microbial communities from South San Francisco under conditions of wetland restoration - Salt Pond MetaG... | ecosystem: Environmental > Aquatic > Marine > Intertidal zone >... | reverse complement strand
GCGAACACCTTGTAGCCGGTCCGGTTCCAGGATTTAATATCGAGCCCGGAGTGAAAATGCCGGGTCCGGTATTCCCCGAAACTGGACGTCAAATAATGGCTGGCCTCCGTGGGCCAAAGATAGTCCTGGGCGTGCACCATCCATGGCGCCAGAATTAATAGCAGGAGGAGTACTATTCTATTCATCAAACGTCGTATTTCTTTTGCTATCCAGGTTACAAATTAAAAGGAATATAGAGTAACGGAGTGGGGAGTGCAAATAGTTTGCCCGCTTTCTTCCGGCCGGGCGAAAGCACGGCCGAACATCCGCTCTACCTCAAGGAAAAACAGCCGGATCCGGGCCGTGCGCAGTCGCGGTCGATCCGGATTCCGGTCAGGGGCGAATTGCACCGGATATGGAGCGGGAGGCGGCCGCAAACCCCCCATCCTCGCCGGGACAAGTGATACGGATCACTAAAGACCGGAATTCTCCCGCCGATATAATAGCGAATATCCCCATGGCGGGGAAGCCGGGCGTGGGGAAGAAGCCCTGAGCGTAATACTGGAACGGCAACCGGTCGGGCGTCCCCATTCTGCTGGGCCGAAGACGGTGCGATACGTCGTTGCTAGAGAGGTGTATCATTATCATGTGGAAAAAAATTGTACTTGCGATCCCGGCCTTGTTGCTGGTATTCCTGAATCATCAGACGAGCTTTGCCCAGGTGGACGTGTCCGGGTTTTTTGACGTACAGTATGCGAAACCGTCGGATCAGCAGGATGTGTTTTCCGGGTTTCAATACGGGCAGTTCGAAATCGATCTGTCGGCCAGGGCGAACCGGCGGATCACCATGGAAGGGGCCCTGGCTTTGAATCAGAACGAACAAAAATTCGAGCCGGGCTTCGGATATCTGCAGCTGGATCTCTCGCCCCGAGCCCGGGAACGAGGGGCCCGGAGCAGCGGGGGCTATCTCCGGGAATTCGGTGTCCAGCTCGGCCAGTTCAACGTCCCCTTCGGCCTGGATTATCAGGTGATCCCCTCCATCGACCGGTCCCTGGTACATGCACCGCTGATGAACCGGCGCACCATCGATTCCTGGAACAGCATCGGCGTGAACGCGTACGCCCGGAGCGAGCAGTGGAGTTTGGTCGGGTTCGTGGTCAACGGGCTGACCGGCGGCTACACCGCCGGCGGGCGGATCGGCCTCAAACCCGGACCGAACATGGAACTGGGGTTTTCGTATGCCCGGGGCATGACCCTCCGGGACGGGCTGCAAACCACGGAAGTGGTGGGGGCCGATATCCGGGGCGTAGCCCGGCAATTTACCTGGAAGGGCGAAGCCCTGTTCAGCCGGGGTCTGCTGAACGGCGAGCCCAGCGCCGACCCCATGGATGCCCACTGGGGATTTTATCTCCATGGGAAGTACGACATCCTCACCTTTCACCGGTTGCCGCTGTTTCTGGTGGGGCGCTACGGCCGCTGGATGCCCATGGACGGCTTCAAGGATCGCCTCAACCTCTCCCCGGAGCAGGATCTGACCATCGGACTGGGAGCCAACGTCGCCTACCAGTCCCAGATCCGGTTGGAATATCAGGCCAATTTTCAGGATCCCGGCGCCCTGACCTTCCAGTTTGTAGTGGGCTTCTAAGCGCCGGCACGATAGAGTGGCGCCGGCCGGCGTTTGCTTTCCCCCCCGTTTCTTGACCCTGTGACGCCGGGTGCGGGCGCGTCGTCGCCGGCGGAATGCGGCCGGGAGAACCAGGGCTTCCGGTGGCGGGCCCCTTGTGTTCCGGCCGTGCAACAGACGTCCGTCCACCGTATTCACCTTCCTTTTCATCTGTGGGTATCGGCAATATCCGGACCGGTTGAATATATCTCCCCATCTGTGAATAGGTTTTGAGAATCCGCCCGGCGACGGGTATATTTTTGGGAAAACAATTCTTTGACGAAGGCCCGCGCGGTATGGAAACCACACTCCGCAAGATGAGCACCGTGCTCCGCATCTTCTGGCTGTATTTACTGGCGGGAGTGGGCTGGATTCTGCTGTTCCATTTCGCACTGCTTCGTTTCACCGGCGCCCCCAGCCTTCGCCATCACGTTTACTGGGAGGAACTGGGATTTCTGCTGGCCGGAGGCGTGATTTTCTATTTCCTGATCCGGAAGGCGAACCGGTTGGTGGCGGATTCCGGCGAGGCTCTCCGAAAAGAGCAGGCCACCGTGGAAAGCATCATCGAGACCAGTCCCATCGGGATTACCGCGGTGGATCGGAGCGGGCGGATCATCTTTGCCAATACCCAGGCGGAACAGGTGCTGGGGCTCACCCGGGAAAACATTACCGCCCGGCGATACGACGATCCCGGCTGGCGGATCACCGATATCAACGGCGAACCCTTCCCCGAGGAAGATCTCCCCTTCAGCCGCGTCTTGCGGACGCGAGAATCGGTGTACAACGTCGAGCACGCTATCGAATGGCCGGACGGCCGCCGGGTGCTGCTCTCGGTCAACGGGTCTCCCCTGTTTAACGCCGCCGGCGACATGTACCGGGTGATCTTTGCCATCGCGGACATCACCGAACAAAAGGAGGCGGCCCGGCAACTCCGGGAAACCACCGAACGCCTGCACGCCCTCATCGACGCCTCGCCCCTGGCCATTGCCATGATGACCCCGGCCGGGGAGGTGGATACCGTGTGGAACCGGGCGGCCGAGCAGATGTTCGGCCATACCCGGCAGGAGGTGGAGGGCCGGCAATTCCTGGATCTGCCGGACCAACGGCAGGCCGGGTTTCTGGAGATCCTACGGCGGGTCTCCCGGGGGGAAAGCTTCACCGACGTCGAGTTGCCCCACCGGACCGGAGCGGGTGAGTTCATGCATATCATGATGCACATTGCACCGGTGTGCAATGAAGCCGGCGCCATCGTGAATGTGATGGCGGTCCTGGAAGACATCACGGAGCAAAAGCGCACCGGCCGGGTGTTAAAACTCCAGGATGCGGCGTTGCGGGCCGCGGCCAACGGGATCCTCATTACCGACGTGGGCGGCACCATCCAGTGGGCCAACAAGGCCATGGAGCAGCTGACCGGGTTCACGGTGAAGGAAATGAAAGGACAGACCCCCCGCCTGTGGCGATCCGGCCGGCATCACACCGATTTCTACCGGGAATTATGGGAGACCATCCTGCAGGGAAGTGTCTGGCACGGTGAGATCGTCAATACCCGGAAAGACGACACCGAATACACGGAAGAGATGACCATTACGCCGGTCAAGGATGACCAGGGCATTATTACCAATTTCATCGCCATCAAACAGGACATTACTCCGCGGAAGCAATATCTGAGTGAAATCGAGCAATCCCGGAAGCAGCTGCGGGCGCTCACCACGCACCTGCAGCGGATCCGGGAAAACGAACGGGCCAAAATCGCCCGGGAGCTGCACGATGAATTCGGGCAGCAGATCACGGCGCTGAAGCTGACCCTGGAATTGATCAGCCGGAAGATGCAAAAAGCGCTCCCGGCGGAAGAGGCGGCTCCCATCACCGTGGATATCCGCAGAATGGGGGAGCATATCGACGGGATCCTGGACGAGGTCCGGGACCTGGTGAGCTGGCTGCGCCCCAAGGCCCTGGATAACCTGGGGTTGCTCTCGGCCATCGAATGGCACCTGGAAGAGTTCCAGCACCGGACCGGCATCCGGTGTTCCCTGTCGGTGGAGAAAGAGTTGCCCACTCTGAACCAGGTCCAGGAGGTGGCGATTTTCCGGATTTTACAGGAGGGGTTGACCAACGTCCTGCGGCACGCCAAAGCGTCGGAAGTGCAGGTGTCCGTGGTCCTAAAAAACGATCAACTGCAGCTCACGCTGCGGGATAACGGGGTCGGCATGCCGGACGGCGCCCGGGATCATGCCATGTCCTTCGGCATCCTGGGGATGCAGGAGCGGGCCGCCGATTTCGGTGGAGAGATCACCATCGAAAGCACTCCGGACTCGGGTACCGCAATCCGGTTACAGATGCCGCTGGAATAACACGTTCGCCGGGGCCCACTCGCGGCCCGGCCTGTTCCTTGGGATGAGTCCGATTAGCGGGCCGGCGTCACTACCACGTTCCGGTACTCGATGGATCCGTGATCGCCCTGCAGCATAATGGGACCGGGCTCGCCTTCCCGGCTGTTCAGTGCGCCCCCCGTGATGCCGGGGATTTCCGCGTTCTCCAGCAGGGTCTGGCCGTTCATGACGATGCTGACCCGGCGCCCGATCAGGGTGATATCCACGCTGTTCCATTCGCCGGGCGGGTGAACGGCGATGACCCGGGGCGCGAGGAAACCGTAAATACCACCGCACTCGTGAGATTCCGGCGCCTTCCCGTAATCATCCTGGACCTGCATTTCGTAGCGGCCCCGCAGGTAAATCCCGCTGTTGCTGCCCTTGGGAAACTTGAATTCGGCGTGCAACTTGAAATCCCCGAAGGTGCGCCGGGAAACGATATCCACGCTGGGCGGCGTATTGGTCAGGACCCCGTTCTCGTCGGTCCAGCCGAATTTGCGGTCCCGGTACCGCGGCCGCCAGTTGCGCATGTTATCGCCGGTCAGCTGCACCGGGTCTCCCCACTCCGGAGCGGCGCGGCGCTGCAGGGACGGGGCACGGCGGGCGCTGAACCGAATCTGTTGGCCGGTTTCGCTGAACGTGGTGCCGTCGATCATGCTGTCCTGCACGCTGCCGGCGAGTAATAGATCCTGCACTTGGTTTTCAAACTGGGGCGACAGGGAGAGGACCAGCGTTTCCCCGTCGTAGTGGGCGTACCGGATGGGACGGGCGCTGCCTACCCGGCCCACGAATTGGCCGCCCAATCGCTGGGCGGTACCGGTGATTTCGAACCAGGAGGGGTAGGCGCCGGTAGCGGGGTCGTACACCGTGACGTCCCACCGGCCCAACACGTCCTGGATTTGCTGATTCGGGCCCGGCGCCGCCAGACTTCCCCGGGGCGTGGTCGCACAATTCCAGAGAAGCAAGGAGCCGGCCAGGAGCATCAGAAAGACTTTCGCATCGCGTGATCGCTGCATTCTACCATCCTGCTGTTTGATGAGGTTCCGAGTCGTCGTTCGTGTACAATCTCCATCAATATAAGTGTTGGCCGGCAAGGATGCATCTGTCATTCCCGCAATTTTTCCCCGGTGAAGGTCGCACCGCGGGACCTTCTCCGCAAAAAGCGGTGGAGTTTCCCGGCCGGAGGCCGATAATAGGCGCAGTTGCCGCCGTCTGGCACACTGGAAAACACGAACCACATCCTGAAGGGAGTAGCACATGCGGAAACTTGTAGTAGGTTTGTTCCTGGTCCTGATCACCGGTACCGTTTGGGCGGAAGAGGGAATCTATCATGCGGAAGAAGCGCACCATCCCAACCACGTGGGCCTGTTCTTGGGGGTAGCCCATAACGGCGAAGCGGCTGCCACGGATTTTGCGGCGGGTATCGATTATGAATACGCGCTGGCCGAACCCATCGGGGTCGGGATCTTCGCGGAACGGGTGTTTGCCGAACACGCAGAAACTCTGATCGGGATCCCGATCTCCTACACCGTGCACCGGCTCCAGCTGTTCGTGGCGCCGGCAGTCCTGTTCGCCGAAGCGCCGGCGGGCGAAGCAACTGCCGAGGCCTCTTCGGAGCAGGAATTTTTAGTGCGGGTCGGCGCCGGATACGAATTCGAACTTGCCGGGGCGAGTCTCACCCCCAAAGTGAACCTGGATTTCGTAAACGGTGAAATGACTCTCGTTCCGGGCATCGCCGTGGGAATCGGCTTTTAAAACGCGCGCACCAACCGGAACCGTGCATACGGGGACGTCCGGGGCCGCCGGTTCCGGCCGTCCGTCCGATGCGCTTCCCGGGGCTCCCGGGCAGTGAGCCTTAATCCTCCAGGGTAATGGACCGGTGGCGCTGGACCTGGACCCGGATGACCCGGGGCTCCGCTTCGGTGACCCCGGAGCAGAATTCCACCCAGAACTCCGCCGCCTGTTCGTCCCGCAGGCGGACCACCTCCTCGATGCCTTCTCTGCTGTACAGGCCGGTATGTATTTTGATGCCGAAATCCTGGTGTTTTAACGGGATCTTTTCTACCTGCAGGAGCCGGATCCACCGCTCGAGACCATCCGCATATTCCAGAACTACCCAATCCATAGCCGCTTCTCCTCTTGGGCCGATGTAACGTTTCTTCGGTACGACGGCTCGTCGTCTCGGGAGAAAATGTTGCATACCCGAATGAGTCGTCATGCCAAACAGAATAGCACACGCCGGTCAAAGGCCCGGTCCTCCCGAACGCGGCGCGGAAGCCCTCTTGGCCTCCGCCGCCTTTTCCGGCGGGGCGGAGAGGACCTGTGTGCATCCGTGTGCTATTCCTTTATGAATTTTTTAGCAAAAATAACACCGTCCGTTCACTATTCTTATCGGCATCCGGCGGATCTCCTGAAGCGATAACGATCCCCTGCCTTCCGGAAGAACCGGCGGCGCACGCTGCGCCCCCCTTTTTTCTCCGGGACAGTGGAAATTTTTTCCGGATCCGCCCCCGGGGAGAGAAAAAAATCGGGCCGGAATGAGAAAAAAATAAAGATCGCTGTTTTGCCGTCGATTTTACTGGTGACGACAGTTTGGAAAGATTGCATGTACGAGAGCGATGGGAGGTCACAGATGGCAGCGTTCGCGTTGTTCTTTTTCGCCCTGGCGCTGGGTGGGTTAGCCTGGATGCGCGGGGATCACCGGGAGGTGAACGAACACAAGTAACAGGCAGGGGCCGGCGGACATCCCCCGGCACCACCCTCGTGCCGGCGCAGTGCACAGGGGAGGTGCGACGGGACGGGTCGGGGGACCCACGGTTCGGCCAACACACAACCACACCTGGACAGCGGGGCAGCAATGCTTTGTTCTTTTACTTATGCCGAACGAATGGCTCATACGGCCGACCTGAACGAAACCCGGCAGCGTAAACCGGCGGGGAAGCACCGGCAAACGCCACCCGGCGAAGCCGTCAAAAAAAGAAGCGACCGGCTGCGCCGGGAATTCTCCGGCCGCGGGTTCCTCCTGCGATACCTGACCGGAGCGGACGGCGCATTCCTCCGCTGAGATCGGCGGCGTTGTCTCTCGTCGCCACATCCTGAATTCTTCCCAGAGAACCTGCCGTCGCCCGGCGGTGACGGTGTCCCCCTCTTTTCTGAGATGCCCCGGAGGTCTTTCCCCCATACCACAGACAGGCGGCCCGTCTCCGGCCGGCGTCTGCCAACCCACCGTTTGAACTCCTCTGTCAGAACCCGTATTTTTTCCAGTAATCGTCCGGAATCGCCGTACGAACGCCGGGCCGGCATCAGACAGACCGGGGCGGTTACCCGGAATGCCCGGCAGAGACCAAGGAGGAGCCATGCGCCGTTTCAAAGCACTCATCGTGTTGAGCCTTATCGTCCTCGCCGGGCTGACCCGCTGCAAGGGCCCCACCGGGCCGCAGGGGCCGGCCGGCACCCCCAACATCATCGTGGAAACCTTTACCATCCCGGATTCCACCGACATCCAGACCGATCGGTGGTACGGCGCCTATAATTACCCCATGCGGTCCATCAGCCAGGCGGTGGTGGACAGCGGGGTGGTGCTCTCCTACCTGGGCTCCCAGTCCCAGGACGCCTGGACCGCCCTCCCCTACGACCTGGATTTTGACGCGGAGTCGGATTTTACCATAGATTACTCGATCTCGGTGAACTTTGTCTACACCACCGGCAACTTCAACGTCACCTTCGCCGCCTCGGCGGATACCCTGTTTACCGGGGACCTGCCGCTGGGGCCTTACAAGGTGGTGGTGATTCCTCCCAACGCCACCGGGCAGCTGGGCAAGGCGGACCTGAGCCGGTACCAAGCGGTGCGGCAGGCGCTGGATTTGCCGTGAGGGGAGCCGGGACGCTCGCAAGGGACGGCCCGGTAAGACCGCTCACGGTTCGTCTCCGCCGGTCACTTCGATTTTACCACGATCCCGAGCTTTTCCAGTAACTGCGGTTTATTCTTGAGGGCGATCTCCGCGATGGTCTGGTAATCATCGGTCCATTCGTACAGCGCGTCAATGGCGGCATCCCGGTCCTGGGTGGCCTGCTGGGCTTCCCCGGATTCCCTCACCTGGGCGTCATGCGCTTCCACCGTCTCTTCCATCAGAACCAGTCCGGATTCCAGATCCTTCCGGGTGATGTTCCATTGCCGTAAGGCCTCCAGGATCTGTGCGTCTTCCAGCGCTTCCCGATAGAACCGGCGGACCTGGGGCAGCCAGTTCACGAACTTCCGGGACCGTTCGCCGAACAGTCCCAGGCGATGGTAGGTGTCCGCATCGTTCTTAAAGGTGATCCGGGCGATTTTTACGTAATCCATGTACTGCTCGTGGGCCCGCTCGAAGACCTTGTTGTACTGGCGGGTAGCGGCGAATTGCTCGTTATATTCGCGGATTTGCCGCCGATGCAGCTCGGTGGCCTTTTCCAGCAGGGATTTCCCGCGTTCCAAGGCTTCCTTGTCGTAATTGAACTTCGCGACCGCCGCCATGATGTCCCGGCTGCTGAGGCTGTTATCTACCCTGATGCGGCAGGTATTCAGGATCTCTTCGTTCGATTGGTTGCGAAAGTACATACCGACCTCCTTTTGTTTTGGTTACACTTAAATAATTAAGGCAGCCGGAAATCATTGCGGGAACCCACGCAACGATTTCCGGCATTGTTTTGCCGTTGCGGGAATCCCCGCAACGATCTGCGGCCCTGTTTTGTGGTTGCGGGAAACTCCGCAACCAGGTAACGGCCCTGTTTTATGATTGCGGGAAGCCCCGCAATGATCTGCGGCATTGTTTTGCCGTTGCAGGAAAACCCGCAACGAGGTAACGGCCCTGTTTTGCGACTGCGGGAATCCCCGCAATGATCTGCGGCATTGTTTTGCGGTTGCGGGAAACCCCGCAGCGAACAAACGGCGGTGTTTGGTGGTTGCGGGAATCCCTGCGGCGGAAAAACGGCACCGGGCCCACGTTTCCGGGATCCACAAACAGGATAACCGCTGCCGTCCGGCCGTGTCTGGCATCCGTGGCGCTCTGTTTTAAGGCTCGGACCGTCTTCCGGGAACACGCCGGAAGACAAAAACAACCATACCGGAGATATTCCGCACATCCGGGACCCGGCAGAAGCGGCATGCAGGCCGTCCCGGGCTGTTTATCGCCCGGGCGGCTGCTCAACTGTCATCATCAGGAAAAAGAAGATTGGAACTATCCCCTTTCTTTAAGGGTAGCCGCTCCGGGCGAAACTGTCAAGAGTAAATTTTTACCGGGGGGAGAAAATACCGCCGTCCCCGGGTGTCACCCAACACTGCGGTGGCGTGAGAAGGGAAGAACCCACAGTAGCGCATGGAAGTAAGCCCGACACTCAATAGCCGGCAAGTGAGGCGATGCCATTTCTCCGGGATTGAATTCCCGATCGAGTGAAAAACTGATATTCGCTTGGATCCTAGTGAAAACCTTGTATTTTATTTGTGAATGGTGATGCCGCTTTTTCTGACGTTGGGAACCTTGCCGCTGATCTTCAGATTGAAGAGTTGAGATTTTTAAAAAATGAGCCGATAATTATACCAGAACGTATAAACGGCCGGAGGCATTATGCTGAAGTTTCCGTTTAATCAAGACAAAGCTTTGGCGGTCTTGTTGTATTTGGCTAAAAAACTAAAAGAAGACGACTCTCCGCATAGTCAAGCGGATATCCATAAGATTTCAAAAATTTTATATTTTGCCGACCAAAAGCACATGAAACGCTACGGAAGGCCAATCGTCGGCGATGAGTATATCGCCATGGAAAACGGACCGGTTCCTTCCAAGATATATGATATCATAAAGATGGTGAGAGGGGATTCGCTCTGGAAGGACGAATACGAATTCGGGAAATTCTTCCGGATTATAAACAGATATATTGTGAATCCCCTTAGAGATCCCGAGATGGATGAATTTTCGGAATCCGATTTGGAATGTCTGGACGAGTCGTTCGAAGAAAATAAAAATCTGACTTTTGGTGAATTAAAATCCAAATCTCATGATATGGCATATAACAGGGCGCGCAGAGATGACACCATTTCGTTTGACAATATCGCCAGGGTCGCCGGAGTTGACGACTCGACCCTGGACTACATGAAAACCTATGCTGAAAACAGTGCTCTGTTCAAGTGATCCCGCCGAAACTCGGTGAGCGCTTCTCCTCCGGAGATCGGAAAAAATTTTGTGACCGCCATATAAAGGTCGGCGCGGTATTCCGCCGGTTCTTTAAAAGGACCTCCCCTCCCAAACCGAAATTTTTCATCATTGCCGACATCAATCCAACTCAGGATACGATCGGGTTCGTCTATATAAATAGCGAAATTAACCAGCGAATGCCTCCCATGAAACAGGACTTACAGTACGAAATACGTGGTGTGGACTATGAATTTTTGGCCCGTGATTCGTTCGTTGATTGTTCGGAAATTCTGGAAGACACCCTCGCTTCACTGAAATCACAATGTTATCAAGATTTGGAGATCTATCAAGGCGAATTGCGTCCCGAACACTTGCAGGTGATGTGTTACCGGTTGGCTGCCGCCAAAACGATTCCGAACAAGATAAAACGACGGTATAATCTGTTATGATTAATTCTT
>Ga0102944_1002520_pt1 | contig 10636 bp, 8 predicted proteins | sample SalPonD_shore_MG_FD_78172 | JGI IMG/M metagenome (GOLD analysis project Ga0102944, IMG submission 78172) | Salt pond soil microbial communities from South San Francisco under conditions of wetland restoration - Salt Pond MetaG... | ecosystem: Environmental > Aquatic > Marine > Intertidal zone >... | reverse complement strand
TTATCCGTTCAGCTTCTTGCACAAGTAGTTCCTGCCTGACCCAATTGTTCCGGTAATTCACAAGTGCTTTCAGACTATCTTGTTGATAAACTGAATTTGGTATTCCATCTCTGGCTTCCTCTATCGTCAAGTTGGCATTCCCAACACGAGCTATAACATGACCACTTTGACCCGCCTGTTTCTTATGAATACATGATGTTAAAATAATTCCCACTATCAGAGAACACGATATAATCTTTAGATAACGCTGAATGATATTATTATTTATTATTTTCAAAGGCTAATTTTAGGTGTTGCGGATATGACTTAATATGATATCTCTTATGAAGTGAGTTCATCCATTCCTGTTTTCTGATGTTTTGATAATCAGATACCAATTTATCATAAGCTTCCCGGAAAGTCATATCCCGTGGTTTAAGAATTTTATCTAAATATAATATGGTTCTTTTATTTCTAAAGGAAAAAGTCTTAGAAAATTGACCATTTTGCAAATTCTTTAACCTCGAGTAGGGCATACCATTCAATTCATGCACTTCATCTTTTGAGACATATAAATCACCTTTAATAATCCCTCTCAAACTATCGGGCGCCGTGCCTTTCTTAATTAGATTCTCGGCTTTATATAATGTCGTATCATTATTGGCATGTATACTATAATAGCTATACCGTTTTTTATAACGGTATTTACCAGGATTGGATTTATATAATTTGCGCAGAGCTGCTGTATCTGTTTGAGCATAATTCCAAACGGAATCCTGTGTAATCTGATAGATAGACAGACCATCGAGATATGTATGGGCTATATGAGCGAATTCGGGGAATTTTTTAATTGTCACAGGTACCAGTTGTTCCTCATCTGCTTGTTTCTTGAAGTTTTGGAAAAAGGAGTAGTGATAGTTGAAGGCTTTTTTGTCTTTCATCATATCCTGTAACCAGCTCAAAAAATCACTATCCATGTATTGTTTTCCATTGATACTATAAAGTGGTTCATTTTGCATGGACTTTGGCAACATGAAATTCGCCAGGTCTATGGAATCGGGTTTGCTTATCAAACGTACAAATTTTTCATAATTTTGCTTATTAACTTTGGCATGACCTGCTTTTTCAATTCTTTTCAACACATATTTATTACTATCCTTAAATCTTGGAAGTTTCTGGTATCTCTTCCAAAAATAAGTTCTCTTTTGTGAATCGTTTTTAAAAGCTCTTATGGAATCCAACCGGACAATTTGAACTCCATATCCACTGTAAAATGGTGGTATAACCATATGTGCATGTGGAATAGCAAAAACGGTATCGGTGAAACTGGATAGATATTGATTATGGTTAACCCATCCGATGTCCCCGTTTCGGCGACGTGAACCAGGATCTTCAGAATATTTTTGAACTAAAGTGTCCCATGGGACTCCATTCTGTAATTTTTTATAGACCACTCTTGCTTTTTTCATAGCTGAATCGATAGAATAGTTTTTCCCTTTGGTGCGAAAGAAAATATGTGAAAATCTCCTGTCCGGCATTGAATTCCGTTTGCCTTTGACATAGATCATATGATATCCATATCTCGTTCTGAAGGGCATCGAGATACTGTCAATTGGGGTATTATACGCTACGTCTTCAAAAGGTTTTACTACCATACCGGCAGAGAAATAACCCAGGTCACCTCCAAGGGGATGTCGATTTCTACTTGTCGAATATTCCTTGACTAACTCACTAAACGGTACGCCTTCATGAAAATCCTTGCGAGCCTGCATCAGCCTGTTCCAGGCTTTCAAGGTGTCTTTGGGTGAAGCCTGCGGAGATACACGTATTAAAATATGTGCTACATGGACTTCCGTTGCCGCTCTTTTAATAAGTTCATTGATAAAATCTTTCTTCAATTTATGTTCAAACCAGTATTTATAGGCATACTCAGTCTCATATTGGTTGAACTCTTTAAGAATCTTCGGATCACTATAGTAACCTGCTTCATGAGCAGCTAATACCTTGGCGCGGAAATTCAAATACAGATCAAGAAAATTATTAAGTTTTTTATAATCCGGAAATTCACGGGAGGTATCGACTGTAGATGCGTTTTGAGTATAATAATCCATCAAATCGTCATAGGTATATTTTGTACCGTTCACTTCTCCAACAACCGGTGATGGGTTATTATGATCTGCCTGTGAATTACTTTGTTTTGGAAGTGATTTCGTATTACTACATGCAGATAGAATCAAACAAGCCGTAATAAACCAGAAAAAACGATATAAATAATGAATAAAACTCATACGGATCGTACCTCTTAGTTTTAATAATTGAGTTTATATTTTTGCAGAAGCATTAACTGAATAACATCCCGGCTATAGTTGCTGTCATTAAATTTGCCAGCGTTCCGGCTATCACAGCCTTTACCCCAAATTTGGCCAGGTCAGATTTTCTACTCGGTGCCAGGCCACCAATACCACCTATCTGAATGGCTATAGAAGAAAAATTAGCAAATCCACAAAGTGCAAACGTCGCCATAGTTATTGTTTTTGGTGTAAGACTGCCTACCAAAACAGCTTTAGCAAGATCAAGGTAAGCGATAAATTCAGTAAGAACCAGTTTTGTACCAAGTAATGAGCCCATGTGAACTACATCCTGCCAGGGTACTCCAATCAAAAATGCAATAGGTGCAAATATCCATCCCAGTACATTCTGTATATTCAATTGGAAGCCGGGGATCAGAGCATTCAACCCTATTTGAACACCAACCCAATGCAACATAGAATTTATCATAGCCAATAATGCAATGAATGCCAATAGCATAGCACCGACATTTAAAGCAAGTTTCAAACCCTGGGCAGCTCCTGAAGCAGCCGCGTCAATTCCATTGGCATCAGTTTTCTCTATAGACAATTTCACATTACCCGATGTCAACGATTCTTTAGTTTCGGGATACATCATTTTCGATATAACTAAAGCTGCAGGAGCAGCCATTAAACTTGCTCCGAGTAATTGCTGGGCAAACATTAAACGACCGGCTGCCAGTGTTACATGATGTGCCTGAGAGTATGAATTACCCAGCATTTGTATGTATGCGGCCATCACACCACCAGCAATGGTAGCCATACCGCCTGTCATTACAGCCAATAATTCCGATTGCGTCATCCGCTCGATATAAGGTTTAACTATAAGGGGAGCTTCTGTCTGTCCCACAAAAATATTGGAAATGACTGATAATGATTCGGCACCGGATGTTCCCAATAGCTTTTGCATTCCAACGGCCATAAATTTTACAATCCGCTGCAAAATACCATAATGATATAGTAACGATGTTAAAGAACCGAAAAAGACGATGGTAGGTAATACCTGAAAAGCAAAGAATGAACCCATACTTCCTTTTGTACCCGGACTTTTTGCAAGATCTCCAAAAATAAATTTGGCACCCTGAGTAGTGAAGTTAAGTACCGCTACAAAAAAGGATGATATCCAACTAAAGAAATCCTTAGGCCATCCCAGAGGGGAAAAATATCCCGCAAGTGTATCACCTTTTAATATGAATACGGCTAATACAAATTGTATGCTTACCCCTATAATTACGAGCCGCCAGTTAATATTTTTCTTGTTGTTACTAAACAGAAAGGCAATAGCCAGTAAGGAAATAATTCCTATAATGCCACGTATAATATTCATTATTTATTTTCTATTTCTTCGTTATGTTCGTTTTTAAGTGGGAGAATTGGTTTGCCTCGTCGAATATCAACGGGAGGACGAAAACAATGGCGCGCACGTGGTTCATAGGAATCTTTTTCTCCAATTAATACCCGGTCTTCATTTTCCACTATTCTTTGTGAGAAATTGGCTATCATGCCACTTTCCGAGCAGATAGCGTGTAATTTCGTGACATATTCTGCAATAGCCATCAGTTGTGGCATGGGTTCAAATGGTTTTCCCATATAATCCATATCCAACCCGGCGATGATAACTCTTTTACCGTCATTAGCAAGATCATTTGCAACATCAATTAAACGGTTATCAAAAAACTGAGCTTCGTCAATACAAACAACCCTTGCAGAGCCTGTAAGTAAAATAATTTGATCAGCCGTATCTGCAACTATACCAGGTACTGAATTCGCATTATGAGAAACGACATTTTCTTCATGATACCGCTTGTCCATAGAAGGCTTAACAATAATAACCCTTTGACCGGCTATATGTGCCCGCTTAGCCCTACGAATAAGTTCTTCGGTTTTACCGCTAAACATGCCGCCGCTGACAACTTCAATCCAACCAACATGTTTATCCAGAACGGTAGGTTCATTCATCATATACTGTTAATTGTAATTTTTCCAAACAAATTAATATCTCGATAAAGAGTGAATATATCGGTGGTAAATCAAAAAAGAAAAATACTTTGAATAAAATATATCTTTTTTAAACGTCCTGAAGTTATTCAGCTAACGACTAAATAAAAAACTATAATGTCAATTCCGCCCAATCATTGATTAATGCATATAAATAAGTACATTATATCAACACTAATGTTGAATAAAATATCAAATTCTTAGTTTTCGGATAAACAGAATAAAGGAATACATACTCAACACTTATCATACTCACTGAACTTACAAATTCAAAACGATATTTATCAATATGGCACATATCGATTTACCGGATAATTTAGCGGGAATAATAGGATTATTTGCAAAACACCCTGAAACAGCCGGCGTTTTATGTGAATTGGCACAAACGCTGTTACGCAGCGAATCATCATTAACGGAAGGTGAACGAGAACTGATAGCGGCTTATGTCTCATCCAGAAATAAATGCCGTTATTGTATGTCGACCCATGGAGCTGTAGCAAAGTATTTTCTCAAGGATGATGGTGAAATCCTTAACAGCGTTTTTAACGATTACCAAAATGCACCGGTATCGGGTAAAATGAAGACACTTTTAAACATTGCATCCAAAGTGCAGCTGGGTGGAAAAAATGTTACCGATAATGATGTAGAAGCAGCACGTAAAGAAGGTGCCGATGATAAAGCCATACATGATACCGTTTTAATAGCTGCTGCATTCTGTATGTTTAATAGATACGTTGACGGTCTTGGTACATGGCAGCCTGATGATATGAGTATCTACGAAGACAGGGGAACGATGTTGGCCGAAAAAGGATACGTGAGATGATATTATAATATAAGACGAACGACCGCGGGAAGCCTGTATTTTGAGCAAAGAGCATGGTGATGACACTTTTCAATATAACATTTTCATCGTCCTCCTTGCCCCACTTCATTTTACATCTTTTATCTGGTTTCGCGTATAGCCCTGTAGTAAAAAAACGGTGTAAATCCGCATCATCCGTGTTCCATGATTTTGATAATAATAAGCTAACATATTTTTTACATATAGCATACAGTTTCTTACTTTAGCTCTATGAAAAAATTTGTATTACAAAATGACCGTAATGCTGCCAGGCAGGATAATTTCAAAATACCCTATGATGAAGTATTAAATGAACGACAGTTTGAAGCTGTTATGTTCGAAAGAGGATCGGCGTTAGTCATAGCAGGAGCCGGTACAGGTAAAACAAGGACACTCGTTTATCGCGTGGCTCGATTGATTGAAAGCGGGATAGATCCGGATAAAATTCTTTTGTTAACTTTTACGCGAAGAGCATCTCGTGAGATGTTATCCAGGGCGGCAAAATTACTCGATGACCGTTGTACCAAAGTAAGAGGAGGGACGTTTCATTTCTATTGCAGCCAGTTGTTGCATCAATATGCTTCGTTGATTGGCTATCCTGATAATTTTACGATCATCGATACGGCCGATGCAATGGAAATCATTCAAATGCTTCGGGGCGAATTGCGATACAATAAACTTGAAAAACGTTTTCCCCGAAAGAATACATTGTATTCGATGATCAGCACCTCAATAAATAAACAGTTGTCCCTTCATGAGGTCGTTGACAAGGAGTACTCTCAGTTTCTAAATCATATCGATCGTATTGAAGAACTGGCCAAACATTATCATGCATATAAAGAGGCCAATAATGTCATGGATTTCGACGATCTGCTCGTCAATTTAAGAAACCTGTTATTGGATAATGAACAGGTTAGAAACAAGATTGCGGGACGTAATCGTTATGTATTAGTGGATGAATATCAGGATACGAATGCACTTCAGGCAGAACTCGTTTCATTATTTTCTTCTGTATACCATAATGTAATGGCTGTTGGTGATGATGCCCAGAGTATCTATTCATTCAGGGGCGCGGATCATAAAAATATCATGGAGTATCCGGAACAATTTGATAACACGAAGATCATAAAACTCGAGGAAAATTACCGGTCCACACAGCGCATACTTGATCTCACGAACAATATACTGGATAAAGCAACTCAAAAATACGATAAACGACTTTTTACCCGGAATGAGCCCGGTGAGTTACCCGCTTTAATAAAAGCTCCCGACGAAAGGGATCAATCGCGTTTTATCTCCCAAATGATTCTGAGGTTGCGCGAGCAGGGACAGGAACTCAGCGATACGGCTGTTTTATTTCGTAACGGCCGCGATTCTTTCGACCTGGAAATTGAATTGAATCATAAAAAGATTCCCTTTATAAAATATGGTGGACAAAAATTCTCTGAAGCGGCTCATATTAAGGATGTACTCGGCTATATTCGCGTAATCGTTAACGCACAGGACACGATAGCCTGGAACAGAATATTAACACTTTTGGAGGGGATAGGCCCTAAAACGGCGTCGGATTTGATCTCTTGGTTGAAAACACAGGATAATCCATATGAGATCGGAGCATCCAATTTTGTAAGCGACAAGTATTTGCAACAGATTCATGCATTGAGTTCACTTTTACAGGATCTGAAGAAGAATGATTATACGGTACCGGAGGCTGTGGATCATATCGTCAGTTACTATAAATCCTTTTGCGAAAAAAAATTCGATGATTATCCTAAAAGATTAAAAGACCTTGAAGCTTTCGTTGGTATTTCGGAAAATTACAGCAGTTTTAACAAAATGCTTGAGGAACTGGCGCTGGATCCAATTGAATCTACCGCACTCGAAACGGAGGCTTCCCAAAAAGACGAAAATCCGCTGATACTGAGTACCATCCACTCAGCTAAAGGTTTGGAATGGAATAATGTGTTTATAATTCAATGCCTTGATGGTATTATTCCTTCCGGTTTTTCTGTAAATAGTGATGATGATCTGGATGAAGAATTGCGACTACTATACGTGGCTTGTACACGGGCAAAAAATAACTTATACATTTCATACCCTGTGATACAAAATACGACCTATGGCGAATATTTTTCCAATCCGTCTCGTTTTATAAATGATATTGAAGAAAAATTACTGGAACCCTGGGTCCTTGTCGAAGAATCAGAAACAGAACAGAATAAACTGGAAAATCCTGATACCAGTAAAACACTTCCCGAATCTAATGAGTAAAATTAAGATTTCAAGGCTTTTCTTTGATTACGCATATCGAGAATCAGCCAGATAACAGGATAAACTGGAATTAAAACACCGATTATAAGCTTAATATTTTTTGATTTATCATCCTGACTATCTGCGATACCGGCAAGGCCGGCTACATAAACGATGAATGATAGGAAAAAAAACAGAGCCAAAAATATGGTTCCGAAAAAACCAAAATGTAAGTACGACCATTTTAACATAAAGAAATATACGTTTCCAATTGAATAATTACGTAGATTTAGTGCTTCGTAATAAGTTAAGATAAACCATAAATGATTGTATTGCACTTATAAATGTTTCCGATTGTATCCATAGTAGGAAGACCGAACGTTGGAAAGTCAACTCTTTTCAATCGTCTTATTGGTCAACGTAAAGCCATCGTACATGATTCCTATGGCGTGACCCGCGACCGTCATTACGGAGAGGTATTTTGGAATGGCCGGGATTTTCATATTATAGATACCGGTGGATATATACCTGATGATCCCGACCTCATGGTCTCTGGTGTACGTGAACAGGTTAGGTATGCCATTGAAGAATCGGACGTAATTATTTTTATGGTTGATGTTGAAGTCGGCCTGAATGAACTGGACAGGTCAGTAGCCAATATGCTGCGCAAATATGATAAACCGGTTGTTCTGGTTGCCAATAAGGCGGATAATGCTACTAAAGCTCTGAATGCCTCTGAATTCTATGAGTTAGGCATGGACGAGATTATGGTCATCTCATCAATCAGCGGAACCGGTACCGGTGATCTGTTGGATAAAGTAGTTGATCTGTTGCCCGAAGATAAAAATTCAGAAGAAGAGGTAACGGATACACCCAGATTAGCGATTATCGGCCGGCCAAATGTCGGGAAAAGCAGCCTTGTGAATACCTTATTACGTGATAAGCGAAGTATAGTCTCTGAAATAGCTGGCACAACACGCGATTCTATTAACAGTAAACTTAAATATGACAACCGGGAATACATACTGGTTGACACGGCCGGGTTACGAAAAAGAACAAAAGTTAAAGAGGGTATCGAGTTTTACAGTACCTTGCGGTCATTTAATGCTATCAGGGAATGTGATGTAGCCATTTTGTTAATAGACGCCACTCAAGGCTTTGAATCTCAGGATATTAAGGTTCTTCGAGAAGCGGAGAAATTCAATAAAGGTATTATCATTGTCATCAATAAATGGGATATAGTTGAAAAAGACCATAAGTTATTCAAGGATTATGTTGAAGCAATTTATGCACGTATACCGAATATGAAATATATCCCTGTAATATCCATATCTGCATTAACCGGTCAGAGAGTTCATAAAATTATTGATCTGGTTGATCATGTTTTAGAAGAACGAAAAAAGAGTATCCCGACGGGGAAATTCAATAAATTTCTTGAACGAATATTAGAAGAACGTCCGTTACCATATAAAAGGGGACATCAATTGAAATTAAAATATGGTACCCAGGTAAAAGCTAATCCACCGGTATTTGCTTTTTTTATGAATCGTCCTCGTGATATACCGGCTAATTATCGTAAATATATTGAATCCAAAATAAGAGGAGCCTTTTCGTTTGAAGGAGTACCTATTACATTAACTTTTAAAGAGAAATCATAAAGATTTGTAATTTGTCTTTGATTGAAAGATCAATAAGATTTATTTTCATACATTGAAAAATAAACAGGCTAAACCGGAAATTTTTGAAAGATTTTAAAGGTATCAGATGCCAAAGAATTTAGAGAAACCAGTATTAAATGCGTTAAATAAAAATTATAAAAACGAACGCAAATTAAATTTTCTCGAGAAAATTTATCTACCTGAAATTATTAAAGGGCTTTGGTATAGCATCAAACAGATGTTTCAGCCAAAATTCACAATGCAATATCCCGAGGAACAATGGGATCCACCTGCCATATTCAGAGGACGTCCTGTTCTTGTTAAAGACCAGGGAAGAGAAAGATGTGTGGCGTGTGGACTGTGTGCCCGTGCCTGTCCACCTTTAGCCATAAGCATGCAGGCCAATGAAGATGCTGAAGATCCTAAAGAGCGTTTTCCCGATTTCTTTGAAATAAACATGCTGCGATGTATTTATTGCGGATATTGTGAAGAAGTTTGTCCTGAAGAAGCAATCGTAATGAGTAAGGATTTCGACCTGGTATTCGAATCTCGTGAAGAAGCTATATATGATAAAGAGCGTCTTCTTGTTCCTAAAGAAGATTTAAAAGAACGTCTTGATTTCTTGCGGGATTATAAGAATCGTCAATTTGGTCAGTTTTGGGATTTCCAGGAAGAAAATAATATTCATTCGGTAAGAAATCGTGATAAACGATGGGAGACAAGCTTATCGTTGGTTGAAATGCTTGAAGCAAAGCGTGAAAAAGAGCAACAACCGGCATAAGCATAACCACTGAATGATCAGCTAATAATCGAATCAACACAGATGACGTTATCTCCGGACATGGAATCCAATGGAATTTAACAAGCAAAATCTGGAGTATCTTATTGAGGATGCCACATATCTTCAGGATGAAATTGAAGCGCTTAAGTACGTTATACATGACATCCCATTTGATGAAAAACCGGGTGATGAAGATTCTATAATAGAGATGATCGCCCTGATAGATCATGCCCAGTTAACTTATTATCGGCCAATACTCGAAACGTTTCGATCTGCGAAAAATCCGAATTTTTCAAATATTAAACCGGATTTCAGACGTTCTTTTCAATTCGGGTTATCAGATGAACTTACGGTCGATAAGGTTTTAAATAAAATTATCAAACATAGGGCAGCTTTACTGAATATAGCTCATGATATCCCGGTAATTGCGTGGCAGAAAAAGGGGATATTAAACGGTGAAGAGATCTCCCTGTTCGACATATTTCAGGAAATGATTGTGTTTGAGAGGAACCAATTGAAAAAAGTTGCAGATAGGGTTATGGCACTGGGGAGTGAACGTAAAAATTAATTAGAACCATTAATTAAATCGGTGTCTAAGTGAATAATTCATATAATATTTTCACTTTTATCCTGCTATTAGCGGCTGTTTATTCTACAACCAGGATATTACTTAAAGCTTATCAAAGTAAAGAATCTGTTTTCTATCTATATGGAGGAGGCGGAATCGCATTAATAATTACACTACTCGGCAGGCCTGTTAATGCCATAATCAATAATATTG
>Ga0102944_1002519_pt1 | contig 10638 bp, 10 predicted proteins | sample SalPonD_shore_MG_FD_78172 | JGI IMG/M metagenome (GOLD analysis project Ga0102944, IMG submission 78172) | Salt pond soil microbial communities from South San Francisco under conditions of wetland restoration - Salt Pond MetaG... | ecosystem: Environmental > Aquatic > Marine > Intertidal zone >... | reverse complement strand
TTTGAATCCAAAAAGGTTTTGCATATTAATTCCACTAAATTTGGTGGTGGGGTTGCTGAAATTCTTCAGAATATGATACCAATGATGAATGAACTTAATCTCGATGCTCATTGGGAAGTATTTTCAGCTCCAGAAAAATTTTTTGAAATAACAAAAAAAATGCATAATGCTTTACAAGGGAATAAAGAGATTTCTTTTTCCAATGAGGAGCGCTCTATGTATATTAATCAAGCAGAATCTATTTATAATCAAATTAATCCAAAAGCTGATTTTATTATCATACATGATCCTCAACCTTGTCCGATAATTGAACATATGAAGGAAATCGATGGAAACAAATTGTGGAGATGTCATATAGATACTTCAGATCCGAATCCGCAAGCATGGAGTATGATTTCAAAATATCTACCAATGTATAATGCGTTGATTTTTACAAAAATAGAATATGCTCAACCTGAAATTCGTGATTCAGTATATCAAATATCCCCATCAATAGATCCATTTTCGGAGAAAAATCGAGAAATAAGTGAGGCACGTGCTCAAGAAATCGTTAAAAGATTTGTTCCCTTGGATAAACCGCTTATTACTCAAGTTTCGAGATTTGATCCATGGAAGGATCCTTTTGGAGTAATAGATGCATATAGAATCGTTAAAGAAAGCAAAGATATAAATTTAGCACTTGTTGGTAGTTTGGCAGAGGATGATCCCGAAGGAGAAGAATATTTGAAAAAGGTTGAAGAGTATTCTGAGGATGATCCAGACATTAATATACTCACTAATTTGGATGGAGTTCATGATATTGAAGTAAATGCATTTCAAAAGATTTCCAATGTCATCCTTCAAAAATCAATAAAAGAAGGTTTTGGGTTAACTGTTACGGAAGCATTATGGAAAGAAACTCCCGTTATAGGAGGAAATGTTGGAGGAATTAAATTACAAATAGAGGATGGTAAAAATGGTTTCCTTGTTGATTCAATTGAAGAATGTGCGTCAAAGATCCTTTATCTATTAAATAATCCTAAAAAAGCTAAAAAAATGGGTAAGAATGGAAAGACAAAAATTATGAAAGAATTCCTTTTGATTAATCATGTGGAAAACTATCTCGATCTGTTCCAAAAACTAAGTTAAATTACTTAAATTAGGATATTTAAACTGAGAAAAAGGCAGACTGTATTTTTTTTATTTCATTCTTTTATATGTAAACCAAATAATATTTATACTAAAGATAATAATTAATGTGGATATTATAGCAGTGATCCCTCCCCTAATCCAGCTAATTGATTCATTGAATCCCAGATTCATCCTAAAAATATTATAAGTAATGAGGAATCCAAAGAAGAGAATCAAAATAGAATAAATAATATTCCTCTTTAATTCTTCTTTAAGATGTTCCCAAAAATCCAATAATAATTGTCTAAAATTCATTTTCTTCTAATAAATATAAATTAAACTTTATTTAGGTGCTTTTTAGAGAGAAATAAATCTCTATATTGTTTATTACTTTAAGAAAGTATTTTTGACGATATAAAAATCTATGGATTAACATTTATAGAATATTATATGATTTGTGTATATATCTTGAAGCTTAGTGAACATTTTAAGCTGATTTATGAAAAAAAGATTTTTATAATGATTTGAAAAAATTTCTTATGAATAAGCATTATAAATAAGTATAAATCAAATACTGATCAAATATAGAATTTATGAGAAAAAATGTCTGATAAAATTAAAAATAAAAATGAAGAAAGCCCAGATCCTACATGTTATAAATGTAATTCTATAAATTATTGCGCGGTCGGAAGAGCAAGTAAGATATTAGATAATTGTCCAATGAAAATTTCCCCTGAAGTAGAAAAAGAAGCGAAAGAAATATATGAAAAAGATGAAGAGATTAAAAAAATAACACGGGTTGCATCCATTGTAGAAGCTGAGGGATATATTAAATGGCCTCGCTTAAAAGATACAATAGAATTTGCTAAAAGAATGGATTATAAGAAATTAGGAATTGCATTCTGTGTTGGATTAATTAAAGAAGCAGAAAGAGTTGCGGAGATATTAGAAAAGTATGGGTTTCAAGTGGCTGGAGTTTGTTGTAAAACGGGATCGGTTAAAAAGACAGATCTTGGAATTCCAGAAGAGTACACAATGAAATCTAAAACAGGTTATACCATAGGATGGATCACTTGCAATCCTGCTGCCCAAGCACTCTTATTAAATAAAGCTAAAACAGATTTAAATATTATTTGTGGTTTATGTGTTGGTCATGATATAACTTTCACTAAATTATCTGATGCTCCCGTTACTACACTCATTGCAAAAGATAGATCTATGCCGCATAATCCAGCAGGAGTCCTTTTTTCACACTATGGGAAAGAATTTTTCTCCAAAGAATTTAAAGAAATGAGAATGAAGGATAAAAACAAATAACCCTTATTTCCCGAAAAAATTAATAATTAATGAGAATTTGAAGAAATTTTCAAATTTTATTTTGATCAATTAAAACACATCCATAATACTCTCAACGGATGCTCTTTTTTCTTGCTTTTTAGACTTATTATGCATTTCTACATCGATAGCTCCCATTGCTATGATCGCGATTGGTTCATATCTAGTAGGAGTTAATTTAAAGATTTTTAATATATCCTCACTCTGACCTTTTATTTGATTAATCATTATTGCTCCTAGATTATCTATAGAATGAGCAAATAATAACATATTTTGAATAAATGCCCCTATTGATACCAAATCATCATCTCGATTTGAATCTTCGGTGATTTTACGAAGAATTACAAAATCTACATTAGCATCAGTAATTATACTTCCATTTTCAAAATCCATATTTTCTGCAATCATCTGTTTAACAGTGGGGTGTGTTACGACATTAATCCTCCATGGTTCATACCCCTCTTTAGGTAAAGGTGCCCATTGCCCACATTCGACTATATTTCTAATCGTCTGGTCAGAAATTTTTCCATATTCAAAATTTTTAACATTTCTTCTTGATTTTATGAATTCATGTAATGAATTTTTTCCAACCGATTGAATTTCCATAATTAATTAAGTTATTAATAAAAATATAAATCTTATTATAATTCAGATTGACCCATTTAAGTATTTAAACAGAAGTAATAAAAAAAAAGTGAAAAAATCTTAAAACCAATCTGTAAATTCTTCAATAGATCTTCTTTTTCTCTTTCCAGCTTTTTTTATATGTAATTTCTGATCGATTGCACCCAACGCAATAACTCCCATTAATTCGAACTTATTAGGAGATAATTTAAAAATTGTGGAAACATCTTCCTTATTACTCAAAATCTCTCCAATCCAGACTGCTCCCAAGCCCATAGCATGTGCACCAAGCAACAAATTTTCCATAAATGCTCCCATCGCTTGAATATCCTTCACCCTATCATATCCCTTCTCTTGATCCAAAAAAATTACTATACAATAATATGAACTTTCTATGATTCCCGAATATTTAGTTAAATCCGCAATCATTTTTTTAACCGTTGGATGTTTCACTACACATACTTTCCAAGGCTGACTATTGATTCCAGAAGGTGCCCAACGCCCGCATTCAAGAATTTTTTCGACTGTTTCTCTTTTAATTTCTTCAAATATAAAATTTCGTACACTTCTACGGGATTTAATAAATTCAAGATATTTTTCCGAATTTTTTTCCATACTTAGAGTTCTCCCTCTTAATTTATAAAAATATTCCAAAAATTACATTGACAATAATTTTTTTTATTAATTTTAATTAACCAGACTTTAGTCTTTAGTTAAGATAATTTAATATTATAAATTATTCATAACAATGAATATTCCATCCCACTCGAAATGGTGGCAGAAAACTGTTGTATATCAAATTTATCCCAGATCCTTTAAAGACAGTACAGGAAATGGGATTGGGGACTTAAAAGGCATTATTTCTAAGATAGATTATCTCGAAAGATTAGGTGTGGAAACGATTTGGTTTAGTCCCTTTTTTACTTCCCCCCAAGAAGATCATGGATATGATGTTGAAGATTATAGAAATATTGATCCAGAATATGGAACAATGAAAGATTTTGAGGAGCTCATTAAAAATCTTCATGAGAAAGATATGAAAATAGTCTTAGATTTGGTTTTAAATCATACTTCTTCAAAACATCCATGGTTCATAGAATCTGCATCATCTAAAGATAATCCTAAGCGAGACTGGTATATCTGGCGAGATGGAAAAGAATCTTTAGGTAAAAAACCTCCAAATAATTGGAAGTCTATGACAGGTGGACTTGCTTGGAAATATTTTGAAAACACTGATCAATGGGTTTATTTTCACTTTCTTCCTTTTCAACCTGATTTGAATTATCGAAATCCTGAAGTAAAGAAAGAGATGCTAGATACATGCAGATTTTGGTTAGATAAGGGAGTTGATGGTTTTCGTTTGGATATATTTCATACAATTTATGAGCGAGAAGATTTAAGAGACAATCCCTTTATACTACAATTATTCCCTTCAGATGATAAAGAAGCTTCTTTTTTTCAAAATCACGTCTATGATGTTCATTTACCAGAAACTATTGACTTTGCTATTGATTTAAGAAACCTTATTGATGAATATAGCAACCCTGATAGGTTTTTGGTTGGGGAACTTTCAGGAAATATAGATATATTGAAAAAATATTATGGATCAGAAAACAATGGTTTAAATTTGGTATTTCTCTTCCAATTCACTTCTAAACCTTTCAATGCTGAAGAATTCGAACAAGTTCTTAGAGACATAGAGCAGAAATTCCCTTATCCTTATACACCCACTTATGTGTTGGGAAATCATGATAGAATGAGATATATATCCAGATTTGGAAACAAAACGGTGAAAGCACGGATATTAGCCACCCTTCAATTAACTTTAAGAGGTGTTCCCTTTATTTATTACGGGGAAGAAATTGGTATGGAAAATGTCAAATTCAAATTAAGCGAGAGTGAAGATCCAATTGGACGAAAATTTTGGTGGTTACCTATTTCCCAAATAAAAAAAATGGGTATTTCCTTAACAAGAGATGGATGCCGAACACCCATGCAGTGGGATGATTCACCACATGCGGGATTTACTCCAAATGAGAATGCTGAACCATGGTTGAGAATTCCTAAAAATTACAAGCAAATAAACGTAATTAATGCAGAAAATAATCCAGAATCCTTATTAAATTGTTATAAAAGGCTCTTAGATATCCGTAAAAACAATACTGCATTACAGATGGGCTCTTTAGATTTTATAGATTTGAAGAGAGAAAATAAAGGTTGTTTGGCATATCAGAGATTATTCCAAAAACAAAAAATCACAATTTATTTAAATTTTACAAAAAAGAAGAAAACGATTGAATTTCCCTACGATAATTTCGAATTGGTATTTTCCACAACTCCCAACAGAGCAAAATTGAAATCAAATAATCAAAATAAATACTTTAAGCTAAAAGGTTTTGAAGGAGTAATTATAAAAATAAAATAAAAAAAAGAAAATAGAATTATAAAAGCAATGATTTGTTACTCTAAATCTTCCGCATCATCTTCCATTACATCATAATACTCGATATCCATTAATCCGCCTTCTGTTTCTTCTTTCCAATGTGCTTTAATTGGCATCTTTATATACGTGTCTTTCACATCAACACCAGGTTCTAACATGGCAATGCTGCAAGTATCTGCACCATCATGATTGACTAAAACCATTGGTTTTTCTTGGACATTTCCTTCCTCGTCTTTTAAATATGCAATAACATAGGTAGCAACTGAAGCTGTTTCCCTTATATCAACCCATCTATCTGGCTTTACGAGACATTTTCCACAGACAAATCGTGGCGGGTAAAAAACTCTATTACAACTGGAACATTGATTTGCAATAAGTTTCTTCTCTTTTAATTTCTCTAAAAAGGGTTGGAAATGCGTAATGTTATACTTATAATTGTAGCTTGAAAGATACCAACTTGCTGGCATCGTACGCGTTCTTTTATACTGCTTTTTGACATAATCTAACGATTTTCTTTGAGTTTGTTTTGACATTTTTTTTTGCCTCTATTTCTTTTTTAAGTAAAACGCCTCCTTGGTTCATCACTCATAGCTAAAAGAGTTATAAAATTCAAACTTCCTCCCCATCCACTTCCAATAGCAGTATGAACTGTTTTCGGTACTTGGTTACTCGCTTTCCCCATAATTTGTAATGCTGCTGTTGCTGGTCTCTCCATAGCAGAGGCTCCAATCGCGTTTGTCGAGTTAACTCCTCCGGAACAATTCACTGGCAGTTCTCCATCCCTAGCTGTTACACCTGTTTCATACATTTCGGGTGCGGTTGTTTCTTCAAATAATCCTAATTTTTCAACCCACATTAGTTCCTGGTTCGGAAATGGCGCATAAACCTCTGCATAATCAATTTCTTTCCTTGGAAAGGAAATTCCTGCTTGTCCATATGCTAATTCAGCAGATTTCATCGCCCCTAATTGTACGGAAGGATCAACTTGAGCCGATCCACCTCCATCATAGCCGAGAACTGCAGTTTCATTGGCAACGCTTGCAACTCCGTTAACATAAACGGGAATATCGCACATATCTTTTGCTTTCTCTTCCGTTGTAAATAACATCGCACAACAACCATCAGAAGCAGGACACACCATTCCATATCGTAATGGATATTGAACATAAGGAGTATCTAATACATCTTCAATGGTTAAATTTGGCATCTTTAAATGTGCCCACCAAGTCTTTGCGGCATTTCTTCTATTTTGAACAACTACTCGGGCCAAATCCTCTTCTGTTATTCTACACTTGTTCATATAGGTTGTAGCCTGATACGCAGCAACTCCAATTGCTGCTCCGGCGGATAATAATCGATTTAATTGATCATATGGTATTCCTAAATTATTTAGGATCGAGATTTCTCCATAAGCAACACTGGCCAATCCTACACTTGTATCTCCTTGTGATTGCTGCTCAAAAGCTACTGCTAAAACAGTATCAATGCCTGGTAATTCAGCAGTAACTGTATAATATCCTGCAATAGCGACGGATCCTCCAGTTGTCCCTCCAGTAGTAACTCGCATTAACGGTTTATTTCTTGCACCCATCCAATCAGTCATCCAAAGCTCTGGTAAATTGGAACCTTCAAAAGCTGGCATATTTCCATTTACATATGCATTTATATCATCAAATTCTACACTTGGAACTTTCTTTAAACAGTCTTCTATTGCTTCCTGTGCTAATTCTGGCATACTTACATCTGATCGTTTTGAAGCATGTTCAGAAAACCCAGCTGAAGCTATCGCAACTTGTCTACCCATTTTTATTCACCTCCCTCTAATACATAAACAATATTATTTTGCGCACACATTCCTATTTGCCCAGAAGCTATTGCTCTTTTAGCTCCATTAACTTGATAAGTTCCTGCCTCTCCTCTGATTTGTTTAACTGCTTCAATGACTCGTATTAGACCTGCTGCACATGGAGGATTTCCGCCCAAAGCACCTCCAGAAGGGTTAATAGGAAGATCTCCATTAATTTCTGAACTAATTTCTGGACCTTTACCTTTTTCTGCCAACCCTAATGATTCTGCAAAGATTAATTCTTCATGAGCACAAGTTTCATGAAGTTCTGCAATATCAATCTCATTTACTGGGTCGTTTATATTCGCCATCCCATAAGCCATTTTTGCTGATGCTTCCATAGAATTACTAGTATGTAGTTCTCTCTCTCCAATATAATATGTTTCTTGATTATATCCAACTCCAGTGATCCAAACAGGTTTATCTGTAATTTTTAATGCTTGGCGTTCGGGTGCTAATAACACTGCAGCAACACCATCACAAGGTTGACCAACCATTAATTCTGTGACAGGATCAGAATATATTTCAGATTCTAATACATCTTTAGTGGTTATATCTGGATTTTGTGCCTCATCTAATGCCAATGGATTTTTGGCAGCATTTCTTCGATTTTTAACCGCTACTTTTGCTATATCCTCTGTTTGTAAATTATATTTATCCATATATGCTCTCATTTGGAATCCACTCGCAGTTATATCATTCACATATCCATTTGGTCTTTCCCATGTGGGATCTGTTTCATACAACCTTGTAGAATGGTAAGGATAGCACGAAGGCATACTTCCACCCCATATGACTGCCAATTTATGATTTCCAGAAAGAATTCTCATCATACCATATAGCATTGCATGCGCACCATCCATCTCAACTTTGCTTTCATCAGCGAGATACCCTCCACCTACTTCAACGGTAAAACAGTTTGATATTGTTCTTCCGTCATAATAATCATTTGTAGCAGAGATCACTGTAGTTATATCTTTCTTTTTTAATCCTGCATTATCAATAGCCCCTCTCACAGCTTCAAAAATCATTTCATAACGTCCATAATTTGCATCAGAATACAACTTAACTTGATTATATCCAACTATTCCAACTTTATCCATTTTTCTGTTATCACCTCAGACCTTTACGAAACCTTCAATGTCAGAAGGTTCTCCTTTTGGTTTTTCTACCCATTTTATTTTCATTTTCATTCCAATTTCTATATCATCAAATTCAACTTCGAGAGGATAGACAATAGCAGAATTAGATCCATCAATTTTAACCATACCTAAAGTTGTAAATCCTTTAGATTTTCGTGCTCTTCTGTCAGTAACCTTGTATTGAGTTCGAGTGTAATTGACTAAAGTCCCTGTATCGGATAATTGGACCCAATTCTCATCTAATGGTAATTTTATGTTACATATTCCACAGATTTTTCTGGGAGGGACAAATACTTCTCCACATTGCGGACATTTGTTTGCGACAATCTTTTTCTGTTCAAAACTATCATAAAACTTATCCATGTAAAGCCCGACCCAAAAGTTAAAATCTGCTTTGACTAAACCTCGTGTTTTTTCTATAATTTTTTCGCTCATTTTGATATCATTATTTAGATCGTTTTTAGATTTTATTAATTTTAATAATATTATTCATATTGGTTATTTCATAAATTGCATCTGTTCCTATTTATAACTTTTCTCTAACATTTTCAAATAATATATTAGGAAAATCCGTATTATATAAGAAATATCAAAATAAACGAAACGTATTATGAGAGTATTATCACTATATTTATTATTTTTAAATACTAAAAACCATACTATTCTTTTGAGGTGGATTTGTGAGATATGGTTAGTTTATTTGGGAAAAAAAATGATGATTTAGCGGAATCACCAAAAGAAACGCTGGGATTTACCAAAGATTTAGGTTCTGTGATCCAAGATTTTCTTATCAAGAAATATGATCTTTCAAATTTAAATCAGATTGAAGATATAAAGCATCAGTTGATGAATCGAAGAGTTTTGATAATAAATGCTCAAAAAATTTTAGATGATGGTAAGATCCAAATATTAGATCTGAAACGGGCAATCGATGATTTAAAAAAGTTTTTAAGGGAAAATGGGGGTTCTCTTGGTCGAATAGGTGATAAATATCTTATATTAACACCGAACTCTCATATTAGAATCTCTAACTAGTTGAAAATTCTTAATAGATAAGAGATAAAAAATAAAGATTATAGAGCTTGAAATAAAAAGGAGAGAATTTTAATTCTTTTTTCTTTGGTCTAAAATCTCGATAAAGCTCTCTATTTGATTTGTTATTTGAACCTCATTGAATTTTCTTGGGTCGTTCATATCAGCAGTTATAATCAGACAAGGGACATCATAATCCTCTTGTAGATGTTTTTTCAAATCATACATTCCACATGAATTTGGTCTACACGATAGATTATTATGTAAAATAATACCATCAATTTTCCATTCATCGACCGTTTCCTTGAATTTTTTGATTCTTGTCTCTAAATCATAAATGTACCAGAAGCTAAGCATGAGTTCTGACATTGCTTCAATCGGTTTGTTCAAGACCATCTTTTTTGTGACATTGGGGTTCATATATTTAGAGAACGCATATGTATAAGTTTCATAGACAATATTTGCGCCATAAGTTTCCAATGTGCTGAAATATTTTAATGCATACCAGAAAGGTATTCCTTCAAACATTAGGCGGTATTTTTCATTTTCTAAGGCTCCTATCCCGTTTTCGATGCGCTCTTGCGCCTCTCTATACATCCGTTTATATAATCGGATCGGTGCCTTTAACCCAGGCATTGTAAATAAAGGAAAAAGTCCACCAAATGTATCACGAGTTGAGATAGGAGAGGGTTCATGTTTTCTTAGTTCAAAAATATCTTGCCAGATTTTTCCTAATTTATAAGAATTCTCCGCCACTTTCTTGGATTTTTCCATATCAATTTCATGGTCAGTAATCTCCTCAACAAACTCAAGGAATTCCCATAATTGCGCTTCAACGTAATTTTTATAATAATTATACTGTTTTTGATTCGTATTGCTAACTACATGAGGGACATCTATCGTATAATGTGGCACATTCATCCGCTTAGATTGTGTTTGAAACCAATCTACATGTGTATCACAGATTACATCACTTGATAACATAAATGTAGGTTTTCTTGTTCCTCCTTTGATCATATCAGCATTATTTAATACTGCCCCTACATTTGTTTTGAAGTATGAACATAAATCATAGGAAAATCCCTCCTCTTCAGCTAATTCAATAA
>Ga0102944_1002518_pt1 | contig 10645 bp, 11 predicted proteins | sample SalPonD_shore_MG_FD_78172 | JGI IMG/M metagenome (GOLD analysis project Ga0102944, IMG submission 78172) | Salt pond soil microbial communities from South San Francisco under conditions of wetland restoration - Salt Pond MetaG... | ecosystem: Environmental > Aquatic > Marine > Intertidal zone >... | reverse complement strand
GGGGCACCCGCTGCATGGAGCGTTCGATCAGGGCGGGCAGTAGTCCCGAGCGCTCGGCCACGCCGATGCCGAGCATGGCCACCAGCACCAGGCCCAGCGGCGGGAAGCGCACGAAGTTCTCCACCAGGTGGGACAGCAGCCACCACATGCCGTCGCTGCCCAGCAGTCCCCGCGCCGCCACCGCCTGCCGGCCGCTGCCCGCCTCCCCGGCGACGGTCTTGCTGACCTCCCAGCCGGCGGTGGCGGCCACCTGCGACACCACCATGACCGCCACCAGGGCCAGGAGGAACAGGGTGGCGGGATCGGGCAGGCGGTTGCCGGCCCGCTCCAGGCGGGCCAGCCAGCCGCTGGCGGGGGCTTCGTGCGGCATGCGCGCCTCCCTGGTGCCGATCCGGGTTCAGTTGCCCTCGCCGGCCGCATCCTCGCCGGCATCGGCGTCCTGGGCCGGCGGCATGCGGGGATGGCCCGCGAGCTCCTCAGCCAGGCGCTGGTGCAGGTTGCGCACGCGCCGGATCCTCGCCAGGAAGCGGTCGGGGTCCAGGGGCTTGGTCAGCAGCTCGTCCGCGCCGCTCTCCAGCGCCCGGATCTCGGTGCGGATGTTGTCGTCCTCCGCCAGCAGGATCAAGGGTGTGGTCCGGATCTCCGCCTCCCGCCGCAGGGACTCGGCCAGGACCAGCCCGTCCAGGTCCGGGGTGTCCATGTCGGCCACCACCAGCCCCGGGCGGTGCTCGCGGATCAGATCCAGGGCCTTGCGGCCGGAGTCGGTGACGTCCACCGCCAACCCCTCGGTCTCCAGCAGCGCGGCGATGCGCCGACTGTGCCCGGCCTCGCCGGAAACCACCAGGGCCGCGGTGCGCCGGGCGGGCCCGGACCGGGCGTCCGCGGCGGGGTGGCCCTTGCCGCGCCCCTCCCAGGGCTCGTCGGCCTCCGCCAGCAGCCGGCCGGCGTCGATCTCGATGCCGCCCGGGGTCTCGATGGCGCGCAGCACTTCGGCCATGGAGACCTTGCCCTGCATGGCCTTGATCAGCGCGTCCTCGAACATAAGGTGCATGCCGTCCTGGCGGGCGCGGTCCACCAGGTCCGCCTCGGCAACCCCCTGGTAGATGCCGTCGGCGATGTCGCGGTCCACCAGCATGAGCTCGTAGGCGCCCAGGCGGCCCTTGGTGCCCTGACCGTCGCAGGTGGGGCAGCCCTTGCCCTCGTAGAAGGTGACCTCGGGCGGGATGTTGAAGCGGGTGCGCAGGCCCTCGCCGATCTCCGCCGGCTCCTTGCAGTCGGGGCAGAGCCGGCGCAGCAGCCGCTGGGCCAGCACGCCGGACAGGCTGGAGGCCAGCAGGTAGCCGGGCACGTCCATGTCCAGGAAGCGGGTGACGGCGCCCACGGCCGAATTGGTGTGCAGCGTGGAGAACACCATGTGCCCGGTCTCTGCCGACTCCAGGGCGATCTCGGCGGTCTCCAGGTCACGGATCTCGCCGACCATGATGATGTTGGGGTCCTGGCGCAGAATGGAGCGCAGGCCGGCGGCGAAGGTCATGCCGGCCTTGGGGTTCACCGGCACCTGGTTGATCTTGGGCAGCTGGTACTCGACCGGATCCTCCACCGTGATGATGTTCACATCCACCTGGTTGATGGCGGAGAGGACGGAGTACAGCGTGGTGGTCTTGCCCGAGCCGGTGGGACCGGTGACCAGCAGCATGCCCTGGGGCTGGTGCATGATGCGCTCGATCTGCTCGCGCTCGGCGCGCAGGAAGCCGAGCTTGTCCAGCTCCAGGCTGGAGCCCGACTGGTCCAGCACCCGCATGACCACCTTCTCGCCCCAGTAGGTGGGCAGGGTGGAAACGCGCAGGTCGAGCGGCCGCTCCCGGTAGTGGAGCTTGATGCGCCCGTCCTGCGGCCGGCGGGCCACCGAGATGTCCATGCTGGCCAGCACCTTGATGCGGGAGATGATGGCCTTCTGCACCTTGGCCGGGAGGCTCATGACCTCGCGCAGGGCGCCGTCCACCCGGAAGCGGACGATGACGACCGTCTCCTGGGGCTCGATGTGGATATCCGAGGCCCCCTTGTGGATGGCCCGGATCAGGATGTCGTTGACGATCTTGACGATGGGCGACGCCGAGCTCTCGCGCAGGAGCTGCTGCTCGGAGCTGGATTCCTGCTGGCCGCCTTCGGTCACCAGGCCGGCGTCCTCCAGGTCGCTCAGGGCCTCCTGGAGGAAGGCCCCGGATTCGGCCGACCCCTCTGTTTCTGCGCCGTTTTTCCCCTTATTTATGAATAGTTCATCAAGTTTTTGGCGGAGCTGTTGGCGGGATGCCAGGACCGGCCGGATGGCCCGGCCGATGGAGAACTGCACCTCGTCCACCCGGTTCACCTTCCAGGGCTCGGCCAGGGCCACCACGATGACGTGGCCCTTGCGGTACAGCGGCAGCGCCAGGTAACGGCGGGCGGTTCCCTCCGGCAGGAGCTTGATCAGCTGCTCGTCGATGGGGATGTCGTCCAGGTCCACCCGGGCGATCCGGTAGCGCTCGGCGATGAACCCCAGCAGCCGGTCCTCCTCCAGCAGGCCGGCGCTGGTGATGGCCTCGTCCAGGGCCAGCCCCTCGCTCCCCGCCACCTCCCGGGCGCGCGCCAGCTGCTGCTCATCCAGCAGGCCCTGACGCAGGAGCTCGCGGCCGAGATCGGAAGGGCGCTGGCTGGCCAAGGCGGTTCCCCTGCCTAGCCGATGCGCAGGGAGGAGAACACGTCCAGGCCGACCCGGAAGCGGCCCTCCTCCTGCTGGCAGTGGGTGACGATGCCCTCGTAGATCAGCCCCTCGTGGGGGCCGTCGATATCCAGGCGGGCATAGGTGTCCGGGGCCACCGCCTTGTCCACCACCAGGCCGAAGCCGGTGTCGGAGCGGTCCCGGATCTCGGCCGCCAGCGCCTCCCCCTCCACCACCAGGCGCACCTCCCCTTCCTCCGGGAAGCGTTCGGCGGTGCGCCGATCCTCCGAGACCCGATGGCGCAGCTGGACCACTCGCTCCCGGGTGGTGCGCAGGTAGTCGACGATGATGGGGTCCGCCTCGCCGGCCGCCGCGTCCTCGGTAAGCGCATCCAGGCGCGCCAGCAGGTCGTTGAAATCCTTTACCGGGTTATCGCTCACCGGACGCTTCCCCGAGCTCGAACCGGGCGATGGATTCCACGTGGGCGGTGTGGGGGAACATGTTGGCGATGCCGGCGGCCGCCAGGCGGTAGCCGGCGTGGGCCAGGATGCCGGCGTCCCGGGCCAGGGTGGCCGGGTTGCAGGAGACGTACACGATGCGCCCGGGCCGCGGCCCCTCGGCCAGCTGCTTGACCGCCTCCACCGCGCCGCTGCGGGGCGGATCCAGGAGCACCTTGTCGCTGCCGGCGACGCCGGGGACCTCGCCGAGCGGGACGGCGTCGAGGTCGGCGCTGCGGAACTCGGTGCCCGCGGCCAGGCCGTTGCTCTCGGCGTTGGCCCGTGCCCGCTCCACCAGCGCGCCCTCCCCTTCCAGGCCGAGCACCTCGGCGCCGGCCCCGGCGATGGGCAGGGCGAAGTTGCCGATGCCGCAGAACAGGTCGAGCACGCGCTCGCCGGGCCGGGGATCCAGCTGGGCCAGGGCCCGGCTCACCAGCTGGCGGTTCACCGCGGCGTTGACCTGGATGAAGTCGGTGCTGCCGAAGCGCAGGGTCAGGCCGAAATCCGGCAGGCGGTAGAACAGCTCGGCGGGGCGCTCGGGATCCAGCGGGACGGCGGTCTCCGGGCCCCCGGCCTGGGTCTCCAGCACCGCCCCGTGGGCCTGCTGGAAGTCGGCCAGGCGCTCGCGGTCGGCATCGGTAAGCGCGGTGAGGTGGCGGATCACGGCGACGGCGTCGCCCTCGGTGGCGGTCAGCTCGGCCTGGGGCACCCGGTCCGGGCGGCTCATGCCCGCCACCAGCTCCTTGAGCGGTTCGATCAGCGCCTCCAGCCGGGGCTCCAGCACCGGGCAGGCGTTCATCTGGGTCACGAAGCTCGAGGCCTGTTCGCGGAACCCCACCAGCACGCCCTTGCTGCGCACCCGGCGGATGCTCAGGCGGGCCTTGGCGCGGTAGCCCCAGTGGGGCCCGTCGATGGGCGCCAGCCAGGCCTCGGGGGCCAGCCCCCCGACCCGCTCCAGGTTGTCCCGGAGCAGGCGCTCCTTGGCGGCCACCTGGGCCTCGCCGTCCAGGTGCTGCAGGGAGCAGCCGCCGCACACCCCGAACACCGGGCAGGCCGGCTCCACCCGGTTCGGGCTGGCCTCCAGCACCGCCTCGGTCACGGCCTGGTCGTAGCGCCGGCCGCCCTTGGTGTAGCGGAAACGGACGCGCTCCCCCGGCAGGGCGCCGTCCACGAACACCACCTTGTCGGCGACCCGCCCGACCCCCCGGCCGTCGTGGTCGAGGTCCTCGATGACCGTCTCCAGGCCCGCGGCGGTGCCGCTCTCAGCCGCCATCCGGCGACTCCCCGCCGCCCTTCCAGACCCGGTGGAACCGTTCCAGGTGGGGCCGCCCGCTGCCGGCCAGGTAGCCGCCCAGCAGGTCCAGCTCGCCGCCCAGCTCCTCGGGGGTCAGGCGGCCGGTGTTCACCAGCCAGTGGAGGAAGACGCCGAAGGTATTGACCACGTCGGTCTCGCAGTAGTCGCGGATGCCGGCCACATCGCCGCCGAGCCAGGCGTCGAGCACCTGCGAGCCGTCCATGCCCATCTTCCCGGGCAGGCCGCACAAGGCGGCGATCTCGTCCAGGGGCGCGAAGGCGCCGCCCTGGTAGCCGGAGAGGACGTCCATGAGGTCGGTGTGGCGCTTGTGGAAGCGGTTGAGGTAGTTGTTGAAGCGGAAGTCGCGGTCGCCGTCGCCCTCCTCCCAGTACCGCCCCGCCACCGTGCCGTGGATCAGCGAGCGGTAGTGGAGCACCGGCAGGTCGAAGCCGGAGCCGTTCCAGGAGACCAGGGTGGGGGTGTAGCGCTCGAGGCCGTCGAAGAAGTGCTGGATGAGCTCCGCCTCGGAGCTGTCCGGCTCGCCCAGGGACCACACCTTGATCCCCTCCTCCAGCTTCGGGTGGCGGAACAGCACGGAGATGGCCACCACCCGGTGCAGGTGGTGGCGCAGGAACTCGCGGCCGCCCGACTCCTGCCGGCGCAGGGCCTGCATGGCGCGCACCGTGTCCTCGTCGGACAGCCCGTGGAGGTCGTACAGCCGCCGCCCGCCGTCGATGTCGGGCACGGTCTCAATGTCGAATACCAGGACGTTCACGTTGGCGCTCAACCGCTGGCTGAAGGGAAGGGCCGGGCCCAGAGTAGCACGGGCCCGGAGGCCGGAAACCGGCAGGAGAGGGATTCAGGCGTAGAGCCCGGTGCTCAGGTAGCGGTCGCCCCGGTCCGGGGCGATGGCCACCAGTGTGCCCCGCTCGATCCCGGCCGCCGCCTGCAGCATGGCGACCACCGCCCCGCCGGCGGAAAGCCCCAGGAACAGGCCCTCCTCGCGGGCCAGCCGGCGCGCCATGTCCTCGGCCTCGGCCTGCTCCACCGGCACGATGCGGTCCACCCGCTCGGCCTCGTAGATGCGGGGCAGGTATTCCTCGGGCCAGGCGCGGATGCCCGGGATGCGCGAGCCCTCGGCCGGCTGCGCGCCGATCACCTGCACCTCCGGGGCCACCTCCTTGAAGTAGCGGGAGCAGCCCATGATGGTGCCGGTGGTGCCCATGGAGGAGACGAAGTGGGTGACCTCGCCGCCGGTGTCGCGCCAGATCTCGGGCGCGGTGCCCTCGTAATGGGCCCGCGGATTGTCGGGATTGGCGAACTGGTCGAGCATGACCGCGTCGGGGTCGGCGGCGAGCATCTCGCGGGCGCGGTCGATGGTGCCCTCCATGCCCTTCTCCGCCGGGGTCAGCTCCAGCTTCGCGCCGTAGGCGCGCATGAGCATCTTGCGCTCGTCGCTGGCGTTCTCCGGCATGACCAGGGTCAGATCAAAACCGCGCACGGCGGCCACCATGGCCAGGGCGATGCCGGTGTTGCCGGAGGTGGGCTCGATGATCCGGGCCCCGGGAGTGAGCTCGCCGCGCTCCTCGGCGCCCTGGATCATGGCCAGGGCGGGGCGGTCCTTGACCGAGCCGGCGGGATTGTTGCCCTCCAGCTTAACCAGCAGCCGCACGGGGCGGTCCTGCGGCCCGATCCGCCGCAGCTCGCACAGGGGGGTGTTGCCGACCAGGTCTTCCAGCTTGGGCATGGGCTCCGTCCGCGGTGGGGGCTGGGGAATGCGCCCGAGGGTACCGCCCCGGCGGCGGGCTGCCAACGGCGGGCCGCTAGGCCCCGTCCTCCAGGCGGCTGAGGTGGTTGGCGGCCACCGGGTCGCCCTGCTCCGCCGCCAGGCGGTACCAGCGTCGGGCAGCGTCGGGGTCGGCCGCCTGCCCCACGCCCTGCTCCAGGAATTCGCCGTAGGCGCGCTGGGCGGTGGCCAGGCCGGCCGCGGCGGCCCGTCCCATCCAGTAGGCGGCCCGTTCGGGGTCCTCGGCCACGCCCCTGCCGCGCAGGTAGCGGTTGGCCAGGTGGCGCTGGGCCCGCGGCTCGCCCTGCTCGGCGTCCGCCTGGAGCAGACGCACCTTGTCCGCATCACTGGACAGCGGCATGGCCGCCCCCCTCCCGGAGCAGATCGTGCGGGTCGTGGACCACCCCGCCGCCGGCCACGGTCAGGTCGACGCCAAGCGTCTGCGGGTCAACCCCGTGCTCGCGGGGATCCGCGCTCAGGACAACGGCGTCGGCCAGGGCGCCGGGGCGCAGGTGGCCGCGCTCGGCCTCCTCGAAGGCGGCGTGGGCGGCGCCGGCGGTGTAGGCGGCCAGCGCCTGCTGGCTGGTCAGGCGCTGGCCCGCGTGCGGCGCCGCCACCGCCGAGGCCAGGCCGTAGCGCGGGCCGAAGGGCATGTGGTCGCTGCCGAAGGCCAGCGGCACCCCGGCAGCGAGCAGCTCGGCGTAGGCATTGCCCGCCGCCGCCCGCTCCGGACCCAGGCGCTGCTCGTACAGCCCGCCCGGGCCGCCCCACTCGCCCACGAAGTTGGGCTGGCACGAGGCCACCGCGCCGCGCTCGACCATGGCCGCCACCTCCGCCTCGCCGAAGAACTCGCAGTGCTCCAGGCGCGGGCGCAGGCCCGCATCGACACCGGCCTCGGCGAAGGCCGCCAGCGCCGCCGCCACCGCCCGGTCACCGATGCAGTGCAGGGCCGGCTGCAGGCCGCGCTCGGCGCAGCGGCGCATGAGGGTCCGCAGCTCCCCGGGCGTATAGAGCAGCCCGCCGTGCTCACCCGGGGCGTCGGCGTAGGGGGCGGCGAAGGCCGCGCTGCGCGCCCCCACCGAGCCGTCCACGAACACCTTGAGCCCCGCCAGGCGCAGGCGGTGGTCGCCGAATCCGGCCCCCAGGCCCAGGGCCTCCAGCGGCTCCAGGGCCGGTACGCGCAGGTAGCCGGCCACGCGCACGCCCAGCAGGCCGCGGTCGCGGGCCGCCTGCAGCAGGCCGAAGTCGTCGGCGTTGAGGGTGCTGTGGACGGCGGTCACGCCCTCGGCGTGGCAGGCCCGGACGGCCTCGCGCAGGGCGGCCAGGCGGCGCTCGAAGCCGGGGGTAACGGCCTCGTAGGCGGCGAAGAACGGCTCCTCCACCAGATGGCCGTCGCCGAAGTCGGCGGGCCGCAGGCCCAGCCACTCCAGCCCCGGGGTGTTGACCACGCCCATGTGCATGTCCACGCGCATGGCCAGCACCGGCCGATCGGGACAGGCGCGGTCGAGGTCGGCGCGCGCCGGCATCCGGCCCTCGGGCCAGGCGGTTTCGTCCCAGTTGCGCACCACCACCCATTCGTCATCGGGGAGGCGGGCGGCCTCGTCGCTAACCGCGTCCAGGAGGTCCGCCAGGGAACCGGCCCCGGCGAGGTCGCGGTAGGCCAGCCACAGGCCGAATTCGGGGATATGGGTGTGGGCGTCGATGAAGCCGGGCTGCAGGAAGCGGCCGCCCAGATCGACGGGCCGGGCCCGGCCGGCGGCGGCGCGGGCCTCGGCCCCCGCCGCCAGCACCCTGCCGCCGCCCAGCAGGAGGGCATCGGAGGTCTCCCCGCCGACGGGGTCGAGCAGGACGGTGCCGCTGTGCAGCAGGAGCTGCGGTTCGGGGAACAAGGGGTTCGGCGGACCTCCGGAGGGTTGGGGCTACTTGTGGAGCGGGTGCCCCACCCGATCCTCCACCGACTCCACCTTCTTGCCGAGGCTGCCGCTGGAGCCGGCCTGGTAGTCCATGGTCAGCACCGTGTAGAAGCGTTCGCTGTCCGCCTCCACCAGGCGCTCGCACTCCTTGATGAGATCGAGCACCTCGTCCAGCTCGCCTTCGACCTGGGTGCCCATGGCGGTCAGGCGGTAATCCAGGCCGCTGGCCTCGATGCGCTCCACCACGCGCGCCACCACATCACCCACGTGGCCGCCGGCGTGGGTGAGGGGGATAACCGAGTAGTTGACGGTATAGGCCATCGTATCCTCCGGGGTTCAGGTACAATCGGCGGCCCGCCGCCTCACCATCGCCAACGGTAACGGGACCATGCCCCATCAGCCGCAGCGCGCCGCGGCGCTCATCGTGGCCTCTGCCTTCATGTTTGCCCTCACCGGGGCGACCGTCAAGGCGGCCTCGGCGCGCCTCCCCCATACCGAGGTGGTGTTCTTCCGCAGCGCCCTGGGCCTGGCCGCCCTCCTGCCGTGGCTGGTGCGCGGCGGTCTGCGCGGGCTGGCCACGGCCACCCCCGGGCTGCACCTGTTCCGCGGCCTCAGCGGGCTGGCGGCGATGTACTGCTTCTTCTACGCGCTCGCCCACCTGGAGCTGGCCACCGCCGTCCTGCTCAACTACTCGGCGCCGGTATTCATCCCCTTCATCGCCTGGCTGTGGCTGCGCGAGCCGGTGCCGGCCAGCCTGCGCTGGGCCATCCCGCTGGGCTTCGTGGGCATCGCCCTGATCCTCAAGCCGGGCCTGCCGGCCCATGCCGGCGGCGGCCTGCAGCCGGCCACCCTGATCGGTGTCGCCGCGGGGGTGCTGGCGGCGGTCTCCTTCGTGACCATCCGCCGCCTGCATGCCAGCGAGCCCACCACCCGCATCGTGTTCTATTTCGGGGTGATCTCCACCCTGGTCTCGGCCCTGCCCCTGGTGTGGACCTGGCACACCCCCGAGCCGGCCCTGTGGGGGCTGCTGGCCGCCATGGGGGCCTGCGCCACCGGCGGCCAGCTCCTGCTCACCCGGGCTTACGCCCTGGCCCCGGCGGCGCAGGTGGGGCCCTTCACCTACACCGTGGTGCTGTTCTCGGCCGCCCTCGGCTGGGCGCTGTGGGGCGAGGTGCCCGGCCCCTGGGCCATTCTGGGGACGCTGCTGGTGGTGGCCGCCGGCATCCTGGCCATCCAGCACCGGGCGCCGTCCGGGGCCAGCCGCTGAACCGGTTTGCCCCTACCCCGGGCGGGGGTTATGTTCCCGGTAGGGGGGCTGCATCGACCGCCCCCCCTACCTTTCCCCATGCAGGGCATCAGGAGGAGCCGGCGATGACCATGCCCACCCAGCAGGAGATCCAGCGCCACATCCGCGACCGGGTGCCCTTCGACAACCCCTTCCCCGAGTCCCAGTCGCGCGAGCGCTACCACGATTTCGGCCTGATCCCCGTGGAATACACCTGCGACTGGCCCCAGGAGTACGAGCACGCGCCGCCGGAGCCCTACATCGAGCTCTTCTGGGACCGCAAGGACAACCTCTGGGTGCTGCGCCGCGCCTACGAGGACGGCGTCGACGACACCAGCACCATGTGGCCCTTCGCCCAGCTCGAGGACATGGAGCAAAAGGAGATCCGCAACTTCCTGTGGCAGCACGAGGTGGAGATCTGAAGGCCAGCGGCCCGCCCCGAACGAAAAGGCCCCCGGCGGACCGGGGGCGCTTGCCGGCACGGCACCCGGCCGCTACAGGTAATCGCCGAGCTTGCCCTCGAACTCCGGGAAGTACTTGGCGATCACCATGACGTCGAACTTGCCCAGGATCGCCTCCTTGGGCTCGCGGTCGAGCAGAAAACGGAAGGCCGCCTCCAGGCACGCCTCGGGCGAGGCATCCGGGCACAGCTGCTCCTTCTGCTGCGCCGACATGGTCACCCGGTGGCGGGACTCGCCGCCGCCCTCGCTCACCGTCACCTCGAACTCGCCGCCGCCGCTGGCCTTCACCTCGATCATGGCCGTCCCCGCTTTTGGTGGTGTCCTCGCGAATTGGCGGAGGGGGAGGGATTCGAACCCCCGGACCCCGCAGGGTCAGTGGATTTCAAGTCCACCGCATTCGTCCACTCTGCCACCCCTCCTGAGTCAAGCCGATCAAGATTAGCAGGGGGACCGCGCAGCGGGCACCCCTCCAGAGTTTCGTCGTTCTAATAGGCAGGGGCGGCGCCGCCAGGCGGTGACCCCTCCTGAGTCAAGCCGATCCAGATTGGCCAGGGGGAGCCCCGCCACTAAACCCTTTACAGTCCCGGAACCGGGCCCCTGTGGGTGGATGGTTTAGCAGGGCGTTGAAAAACTGCTGCGGAGGCCATCTGCGGCGTTGCGCACTGCTCGCTCCTTCACCTATCTACTTGATATGCCTCAGTCGCTGCGCGG
>Ga0102944_1002517_pt1 | contig 10646 bp, 9 predicted proteins | sample SalPonD_shore_MG_FD_78172 | JGI IMG/M metagenome (GOLD analysis project Ga0102944, IMG submission 78172) | Salt pond soil microbial communities from South San Francisco under conditions of wetland restoration - Salt Pond MetaG... | ecosystem: Environmental > Aquatic > Marine > Intertidal zone >... | reverse complement strand
CTGTTTGAAGTGCGCGGCTGGCACCGGACTGACAAGTACATGTACCTGCTGCACCCATTCTCGGACACGCTCCCCTATGGACAACCACCAAAACTCACTCTGCAGTCGACGCCGGATTACGCCGGTCTGACTCCGGACTGGCATCCGGACAAAGTTCACATCGGTTTGAACCCGCAGGCCGTGGCAGACTCGCGGCGCTGGCCGATATCTAATTGGATCGAGTTTATCCGCTCGTTCGATCCCGCCGGGATCCAGTTCATTATTTTTGGAGGCCCGGATGACACTCGCCGAACGGTGAAGATTCTGGAGCAGGTTTCGGGGGATGTGATCGACGTGACCGGGAAGCTGGCGCTGGAGGACTCCATCCGGTTGATGACCGGCTGTGAGGTGTTCGTCACGAACGACTCCGGCCTGATGCATGTGGCGAATGCCATCGGTGTTCCCACCATCGGATTCTACGGGGCGGCGGATATCACGAAAACCGGCCTCCGGGGCAATATCTATCGGAATCTGAATGCCGAGGTCTACTGTAGTCCCTGTGTCAGGAATACCTGTTTAAATAAAACAGAGCCGCTGGTCTGCCTGCATTCAATCCCGCCGGCCTGGCCTCTGCAGGCAGTACAGGATTTCATCGACCCCGGGCTGATCCGGAAATCCACGGATTCTTAGTTCTCTTTCTTCTGCTGACGGGCGTATTCTTCCGGGTATAGCTTCCGGGCACACTCATCGCAGATTCCATGACTGAATTCAGCATCCGAATGATCCCTGAGATAGATTTCCAGTTGATGCCAGTAACCCTGATCGTCCCGTATTTTTTTACAGCTGGCGCAGATCGGTATGAGGCCCTGGAGGGTATTTACTCTCTTGAGCGCCTGCTGCAGTTCATCAATGAGCCTCTCACGCTCGACTTCTGCCTGCCTGATCCTGGTAATGTCTTTGGCCGCGCACACCACCCCCGCAATGGCTCCGTTTTCTTCCCACAACAGGGAGGTGGACATCAGCACCGGAATCACTTGGCCCGTCCTGGTGACGAACAAAGTCCTCCTGCTCTGCAGCGGGTGCTCCAGAAGTGCGCCGGGCGATTGTATCGGAGACTGCAATAACAGAGTATACGGCTGATTCAGCAGATCGTGTTCTTTATATCCCAGAGAATTCAATGTTGCACGATTCACTGCCACAATATCACCCCGTCCATTAAGTAACACCAAAAAATCGGACATGGTTGAAATGATGTTCTCCGCCGCGAGGGCAGGGGTGATGGTGAGAAACTTGTACTTCACAATGGCATAGGTCATACCGACTCCCCAGAAGAGGGCAGCCCAGTTCGCTACTTCGGGAACCGAGTAGATGCCGATTCGCGGGAAAAAACCACTGAGCAATATACCACTCACCAATGATACGCTGCCGGTGAGAAATAAAATTTTGGCCTGGTTTCTCTTCACCACCTGTTGTGATTTCCGCCAGATAACCAACAACACAACCAACCCGGCACCGATTGCAGAAATATAATAGACATCAAACAGGGAAGTCCAGAGAGAATCGGACCATTTCGATCCCCATCCGAAGGGCAATTTCACCAGATCGGCAATCAGGCCGCCGGTCCACTGTTTATAGATGAAGATCACCGGAATGATGAGGAGCCCGGCGATCACCAGCTTTTTCGGTATCCGCAGATTCACCTCGGAGAAGATCAACACAAAGATAAGGAATACGCTTCCCAGGGATGACCAGCCAATGGAATTGAAATTCACGAAGAAACGAACCGTCTCCCTGGGGACAGCCGGATTGTGGAAAAACACATTGCCGAAGCTCCAGATGGCAAAACAGGTTAAAAATCCTGCAGCGACCCGATTCAGGTTTGCTCCGGGATTTCTCCTCAGGGCCAGAGCTGCCATATGCAGGTAGAGCAGAAAAACACTAAAATGAATATAGGGCAGAACGTATTTCATCATTTTCCACAATCATTCAATGCCCGTTATTCTTTATAAAAGCTACCGCTGTATTTTGGCGTTCATTCTCGTTCAGGACACCGACTGAATCTTAGTCGGATCACCCCAGGTGAACGTATCACTGGCATTGTATTGGTATTATCGGCACGCGGAAGGAGATCTGAAACAAGAACCCGGCAACAAAAAGGTGAGACCTCGTTTACCGGACAGTACTCACCGCATTATTTGCTGCATCGAAACCGGCATAGACCGCCTTTTGATTTAACTCCACCAGGTCGGATTTTTTGATGATGGTGGCCATCTCATTCAAGGCGACCTGTTTGTCCAGCAGTCCGGTTTTGGCGATAATGGCCCCCAGCATCACCATATTCGCCGCCTTGGTATTCCCCAGCCGGTCGGCTATTTCCGTGGCGTCAATCGGGATAACCTCCACGTTGTCTCTGGCAGGAGGAGTATCGATCAGGGATCGATTGTAAAAAATATCTCCTCCCGGTTTGACAGAGGATTCGAATTTTTCAAGAGAGGGTTTATTCATTGCCACCAGAATGGTGGATTGTGCCACGAGCGGTGAACCGATGGGTTCATGGCTCAATTTCACATCACAGTGTGCTGTGCCGCCCCGCATCTCCGGCCCGTAGGATGGCAGCCAGCTCACATGATATCCCTGCTTCATGCCTGCTTCAGAGAGGGCGACGCCTAACAGCAGGATCCCCTGTCCGCCAAAGCCGGCGATTTTAATTTCACTGTAGGTATATTTTTGATCCACCCCGGGCAGTTCATACTTGGTAGTCTCTTCCCGGGCGACATCCAGAATTTGCCGCAGTTCAGCCGCGGATCCGGGTTTTTTTCCATTGCCGGTGGAGTCGGGAACTGTCACTTCCCGGTTTGCAAGTACATCTTTCAGCACTCCCAGAGGAAATTGCTCTGCCAGGCGGGTTTGCACCCACTCCTTTGCTTCCACCGGAGTCATCTTCCACCCGGAGGGGCACGCGCTGAGCGCTTCCACCATGGAGAACCCTTTGCCTTCCATCTGTGCTTTCAGGCCCTTCCGCACGGCCTTTCGGGCTTTCATGGTATATTTCGGATCCCCGATCAGGACGCGCTCAATATAGGCGGGCGCGTCGAGGGTGGCGAGTAATTCCGATACCCGAAGCGGGTAGCCTTCATTCCGAACCGTCCGGCCCCGGGGCGTCGTGGTGGTGCTCTGCCCCAGTAAAGTGGTCGGCGCCATCTGTCCGCCGGTCATCCCATAGATAGCATTGTTGACAAAGAAAACGGAGATATTCTCCCCGCGATTCGCCGCCTGCAGGATGTTGTTTCCGCCGATTCCGGCCAGATCTCCGTCGCCCTGGTAACTGATCACGATACTGTCCGGATTGGCCCGTTTCAAAGCGATGGCCACGGCCGAAGCCCGGCCGTGGGCGGCCTGTACATTGCCGACCCGAAAGTAATAATAGGCGAACACGGCGCAGCCCACCGGGCTCACAAAGATGGTTTTCTCCCGGATACCGAAGTCATCCAGGGCTTCGGCGATGAGCTTATGGAGCACCCCGTGACCGCAGCCCGGACAATAGTGGGTGGTCAGTTTATCCGCGCCCGGTTTCCGGTCGTAGCGTTCGTAAAATGACTGCGCTTTCTTGAGTATATTGCCGCTCATACCGTTTCCTCCTTTCGCTCCCGGACCTTCGTAATCACTTCTTCGGTGCTGATGACATTGCCTCCCATGCGCCCATGGAAACAGACCGGCACGGCATTGCCCACGGCTAACCGCACATCATCAACCATCTGGCCGTTATTCAATTCCATTACCCAGAAAGATTCCACCTGGGGAATGTATTCCCGGATCTCCTCCACCGGAAACGGGAACAAGGTGATCGGTCGGAGCATCCCCGCTTTGATTCCCAACTCACGCAATTCATCCACGGCGGAGTGCAACACCCGGGACACAATGCCGAATCCGAACAGCATTATTTCGGCATCATCGCACCGGTACGTCTGCACCCGGACTTCCTCTGCCTGCATTTGCCGGTACTTTTTCTGCAGGGATTCATTCAGCGCCTCGAGATCATCCGGATCGAGTTCAATGGAAGAAATCAGATTGTCGACGGTTTCCACGGTGCCTCTGATTGCCCAGGGCTTCTCAGGAATGTGTTGCACCGGTTCCGGAAATTCAACCGGTTCCATCATCTGGCCGATAAATCCGTCCGCCAGCACATAAACCGGATTCCTATATTTATCCGCCAGTTCGAATGCCAGCATGGTTAAGTCGCACATTTCCTGGGCACAGTTCGGCGCCAGCACCAGTGCCCTGTAATTGCCGTGCCCGCCGCCCTTGACAATCTGATTGTAATCGGACTGCTCGGGGGCGATATTCCCCAACCCCGGACCTCCCCGCATGATGTCCACAATCACACAGGGCAGTTGCGCACCGGCAATGTAAGAGACTCCCTCCTGTTTGAGGCTGATCCCGGGACTGGAGGATGCCGTCATCACACGCTGCCCCGCACCGGCTGCGCCATAGACCATATTAATGGATGCGACTTCACTTTCGGCCTGCAGGAAGGTTGCGCCAACCTGCGGAAAATAATAAGCTGCCGCCTCGGCGATTTCGGATGCCGGGGTGATAGGATAGCCGAAGAATGCGTTACAGCCTGCCAGCAGCGCCCCTTTGATTACCGCTTCATTCCCCTTGATTAACTGTTTACTCATGATGTCGCCTCCGTGGCCTCCGATGCCCGGTCATATCGCTTATAAACGGTAATAGCGCCGGGTTCCGGGCACACATAGAAGCAGACACCGCATCCGGTGCACCCCTCTCCGGAATAGACGGACGGATGATAACCATGGTTATTGAGGCCGGGCGCGAGGGAGAGCACATCCACCGGACAGGCATCTATACATAGTTCACAGCCCTTGCATTCCTCTTCTCTGATGATGACCATTCCACGGGATTTGTTTGAGGTCATTTGTCTATGGTCCTTTTCTTGCTTATCGCTTTCCTGCTAAATGTATTTATACTCTTTCGCCTTTGCCTTCAATTCGTCCCGAAACTGCGGAGCGGCAATGCGAATAAGGGATTTGACCCGTTCGCGCACCGATCGTCCGTGCAGGTCGGCCACACCGTACTCCGTTACCACGTAATGCACATCGGCTCTTGTAGTTAAAACGCCCCCTCCGGGATAGAGTTCATGCACTATCCGGGATATTTCTCCATCATTTGCAGTGGAGGGAATAGCGATGATGGGCTTTCCGCCTTCCGATTGCGCCGCGCCCCTGATAAAATCCAGCTGGCCTCCGAAGCCACTGTATAACTGGTGTCCCAGCGAGTCTGCACAGACCTGGCCCGTAAAATCAATCTGCAGAGCGGAGTTGATCGCGACCATCTTATTGTTCTGGGCAATCACCGACGGATTGTTCACATAATTAACCGGACGAAATTCTACGAACGGATTATTATCCACGTAATCGTAAAGGGTATGTGTACCCATAAGAAACGTGGCAATGATCTTTCCGGGATGCAGGGTCTTTTTGGAGCAGTTGACCACTCCCTTTTCGATTAAGTTTATCAAACCGTCCGAGAACATCTCCGTGTGCACACCCAGGTCCTTCTTGTCCTCCAGATAGGTGAGCACTGCCTCCGGAATCGCACCGATTCCCAGTTGAATGGTGGCGGTATCTTCGATGAGGTCTGCGATGTGACTTGCAATGCGGGCATGGATATCCGTGTAGGTGGCTGCCGGATATTCTTCCAGTCCATAGTCACAGGAGACGATATGATCAATATCGCGGACATGGATAAAACTATCTCCCAGGGTCCTGGGCATATTGGGATTCACCTCCGCGATAACCACTTTCGCACTTTCCGCCGCCGGTTTGGTGGCGTCGACTGCGACTCCGTAACTGCAGAACCCGTGTTCATCCGGTGGAGACACATGGATCATGGCCGCGTCCAGTGGATAGATTCCCCGCTGGAACAAGCCCGGAACCTGATGATAGAACACCGGCACATAGTCAGCGCGCCCCTGCTGTACGGCTTCTCTGGTATTCTCCCCGATGAATAACGCGATATGCCTGAAGTGGCCTTCAAACTCCGGATCCGTATACCTGGCCGGACCCAACGTAGAGAGATGGATAATTTTCACATCCTCCAGTTCACGCCCTCGGTTCACCAGAGCAGGAATTAACGTCTGGGGCGCGCCTGAACTGATGGGGATAAAAACAGTATCTCCGGATTTAACCATACGAACCGCTTCTTCAGCAGTAGTTTTCTTGTTATGGTATAGATCGAGCCAGCTCATAAGCGGCCGTTGTTAAGGGGTCTCAAGTAGCATGTCTATGGAGTGCCCTTCCAATGCAAAGATATCAGCAATCGCGGGTTTCGTGCACTTTCCCTGATAGAAATACACGCCCTTGCGCAATGCGAAATCTTGCTCGAGCGCCTGCTGCAGTCCGAGATCGGCGATCCCCCGGACGTAGGGTAGCCCGGTGTTCGTCAGCGCATAGGTTGCCGACCGGCTTACATTCGCCGTCATATTGGGTACACAATAGTGGATGACTCCCTCTTCCAGGAACACCGGATCCGCCAGGGTCGTGGGATGGCTGGTTTCCACGCAACCGCCCTCATCAATGGAGACATCCACCAGCACCGCGCGACGCTTCATGGATTTCACGTGATCATGCGTCACTAGGATCGGAGATCGTTCGCCGTGGATAGAAACGCAGCCAATCAGGACATCCGCAAATTTGACAGCTTTATCAAGGTTCCGTTGATTGACAACTCCGGTGGTCACCCGCTTGCCGAACAGATCCGCCGCCCGCCGAAGTTTCCGTACGTCCTGGTCCATCAGCACCACATGCCCGCCCATTCCCAATGCTGATTCCGTGGCATGTATCCCGACCACACCTGCCCCCAGGATAACGACTGCTGCTTCCGGCACCCCGGGAATACCGCCGAACAACACCCCCCGACCCTGCTGCTCATTCTGCAGGTACTGCGCGCCGACATGCACGCTCATCTGTCCGGCCATCTCACTCATTGACGTCAATATCGGGAATTCTCCGTATTCATCTTGAATGATTTCATATCCTATGGTGGTGATTTTTTTGTCCTGAATAGCACGAACCACCTCATCCGGAGCAATAGAGAGATGGTGAAAACTGAAGACGATCTGCTTCTCTTTCAATCGGAGACAGTCATCCAGGGTTAAAGGCGAAATTTTCAGCAGGATATCGGCACGTTCGAACACCTCCTGTTTGGAGTAGACGATGGTTCCGCCGGCATCCTGATAGAAACTGTTATGAAACCCGCTGTCCTCGCCGGCGTCATTTTCAATGAAGACCGTATGGCCCCGCGACGTTAACGCCTGCACGCCGGTCGGAGTGACGGCAACCCGATGTTCCTGTCTGGCACTATCGTGGACGATCCCGAGTATCATGAACCCCTCCAACAGGATAGGACATGGTTAACTATGTAATATACTACAAGCTCTGTGCCAGCGCATAAGCCGTGCCTCATGGCATGAATTTCTCCCGGTTCATCAGCTCATTCTTCCCAGATCTGAGAAGGAATATGAGCCGCTTTATCATATTATTGAAAGACGACCACTTGCATAAAACATCTGTGTCTTCCGGGAAAACTGACTAACGGAATAAAAGGAAATATGACCATTAAATTACCTCACTTGCTGAAATTGCTCTGTCCATCGGCGCCCAGTCGAGCCATCCCGACCGGACGGCCGCCGCTGTCCAGGCGGGCCAACCCGGTACCTGTCGGAAGGTGAAACCTGAATCCCGGACCTGTTCCTTTCTGCTTTCTCTTCAGCAAAGAGTACCATGGGGCGGATCTTCGCTGTATTGAAGCAGGTTCATAGTAATGTAAAACAAGTGTCCGCAAATTCTGCAGTGAACGCCACAGACGTTGACACTCGGGCGGTTCGTATCCGGAATGACGTGCTTTTCCCTGGAGAATCGCTACGATCATCTGTAACTTTAACGATGCCTAAAGGAACAAATACTCCGGAGAAACCGGTCGTTCTGATTGTATGCACGGGGAACAGCTGTCGCAGTCAGATAGCCGAGGGCCTGATCAGCAATGCATTTGGCAGCGCTGTCAGAGTATACAGCGCCGGCAGCAATCCGTCCGGAGTCGTCCATCCCATGGCGATCGATGTCATGCGGGAAATCGGGGTAATTATTCGCCGGAATAAATCACAACACTGGCGCGATCTCCCGGTGGATGATTTCGATCTCATCGTCACAGTCTGCGATCATGCCGATCGGCACTGTCCGCTGGTTCCTACGGCCCATGGAGAACGCATGCACATTCCCTTCGATGACCCTATTCGGGTTACCGGGAGTTCTGAAACGGTCCGGCAGGCATTCCGGGAAACCCGGGAACAAATCCGGGAGATTCTGCTGCCGGCCATCCGGGAATGGGTCGATCACTGGTATGAATAACCGTGGTAACTCAGACCTGTTCCGTACTTACTACGACCGCCAGAGCAATACTGAGATATTTCCCCCGGGCAGTATCCGAACGGCTGGGAATCAATAACGGAACGCCGGCGCCCATAATGACATGGGCCGCCTCTTTCCCGGCGATATATTGCACGCTTTTCGCCATCAGATTTGCCGCTTCGATGGATGGCATCACCAGAATATCCGCCTCACCATCCAGCTCCGACTCGAGCCCTTTCAACCGCAAGGCGTCCTTCGAGAGCGCCACATCCAGGGCCAGCGGGCCGTCCACGATGCATCCGGTGATTTCCCCGGCTCGATACCGGCGATGAAGTTCTGCCGCGTCCACCGTGGCCGGCATTTGTTCGTTAACCTTTTCAATCGCTGCACAGATGGCTACTTTCGGTTTTGAATGTCCCAGCGCATGATAGACCCGTACCGCATTCTCCAGGATGGCCTGCTTCTGTTGGACGTCCGGATAGAGCACAACACCGCCGTCCGTGATATCGATGAGCTGGTTTCCGGAACGCCGAGCATCTTCGAACAGGAAAGAATCACTCAGTAATCCGCTTACGGAAAGCCCCGAGCCTTTGTCCAGAACCGCCCGCATCAGCGCTGCTGTAGAGACACTCCCCTTGAGCAGAATATCTCCCTGGTTCCTGGGTATCAGGGAGACAGCCTCTGCGGCGATATCTGCTTCATCCGGGGTCTCCACGGCCACAAAATCAGCGTATTGTGCGAAGAACCGTCTACCCGCGTCTTCCGATTTTGGGAGGCCAACCAGCACCGGATGTGCAAATCCTTCGTGCTGCGCCTGATGGACGGCTTTCAACACGGTTTCGTTTTCCGTCCCGGCCACAACGACCCGTTGCGGCGGGCAGCGTTTCGCCTGCTCGACCAGATCAGCAAAATTCCGAATCACCATCGTCTCCGTTGGTGTGATAAGTGGAGAGAGCTTCCTCACCACGCAGTACCAGAAGCGCTCGTTCCGCCATGGCCTGCAGTTCATATTCTCCGGCCATCACCTCGAGCGGGGCGATCCACTCAGTCTGCTCGGCGATCAGTGTGACCAGGAACTGAAAATGCGCCAGCCCGCCGGTGAGTATGATCCGATCCACATGCCCCTTTAACACGGAGCTCATGGCCGCAATCTCTTTACCAATCTGATAGGCCATGGCTCCGATGATAAAAATCGCCTGGTCATCACCCGCCCGAATGCGCCGTTCAATTTCCCGACCCTCTCTCGTCTGAAGATAGCCCTGCAGTCCGCTGTTCTTATGGAGTTCCCGTTTTACCTGTTCCAGGTGAAACCCGGATTCCAGAATCCATTTGGCCAGGGAGTAGGTCGGAAGCGAACCGGAGCGACTCACTGAGAATGGTCCCTCATTGTTGGCATCGTTGACATCGATAATACGGCCTTCCGAAACTGCTGCGATGGAAATACCTCCCCCCAGATGAGCAACCACGAACCGGGAGGCAGCAAGTGATATCCCCAGCTGATCAGCGGTACGGCGAGCAACATAGTGCACATTCAGGGCGTGACTCAGACTCTGCCGCTGAATATTGGGATTCCCGGAGACCCGGGCAAGATCCGACATCTCATCGGTGCTGACGGGATCGACCACGTAGGCAGCAGCCTGATAGTTCTGGGCAATGGTGTGGGCCAGCGCACACCCCAGATTCGCCGGATGATCTCCCTGATACCCCTGCCGGGCGTCCTCCAGCATTTGCTCATCAATGGCATAGACCCCACCCGGGACCGGCCGGAGCAGGCCGCCGCGACCTACCACTGCGTCGATCTGTACATCCGGCGCCGGATGCTGCAACAGGAATTTGTTGACTGTCTGTAATCGAAACTCAAATTGATCCCAGATTGACTGAAATGATGCCAGTTCTTCCAGGGAATGTTCTGTCGTCAGGAGCCGTTCCGGGTCAGTATTGTGGAACAACCCGATCTTTGTCGATGTTGATCCCGGATTAATTGTGAGAATTCTGTACAATTTGGTCCTGAGCATCATCTCCACCCCCGCTGGTCAGAAAACAAGAATCGCTCTTCCCGACAATGCTTGTTATTATGCGCCGGATTCAGGGTTCAGGCAGAGAGGTCTTGCATAATCTGTCCTGTTTATTCACAACCACAGATCGCTGGAATGCGTTCGTATCGATCCCCGTGATCGATACAAAAGCATCCGGGAGGACCTGTGGTTATCAGTCGTTTCGGTGGATATCTGCCCCGATGTG
>Ga0102944_1002515_pt1 | contig 10657 bp, 10 predicted proteins | sample SalPonD_shore_MG_FD_78172 | JGI IMG/M metagenome (GOLD analysis project Ga0102944, IMG submission 78172) | Salt pond soil microbial communities from South San Francisco under conditions of wetland restoration - Salt Pond MetaG... | ecosystem: Environmental > Aquatic > Marine > Intertidal zone >... | reverse complement strand
GTTCGCCTTGTTCAGCCATAGCTTAGCCCTCCTCTTTGTAGTGCTCGGTGGTGGCCTGTACGTGACGAGTGGCGGCCTTGCGGTCCAGCATCATCACCTTTTCCAGGGCCTGGTCATACGGCACCTTGTCGTGGTCGGCCATATACTGCATGGTCTTCTGATGCAGGTAGTCACCGGCGTCGTCATACTGCTCGTCGCCTTCGCCGGACCCTGCGCCCTTGTCCGCGCTGAACTGTTTACCGTTCACGGCATTGTCCTCGATGAGCTTATCAACGGCTTCGAGTTCGATACTGTACATGGCATCGTCGTCGTCCACCTTGAGAAGCTTGGTGAATGTATCACGCTGACCGGGAGTCAGTACCATGTCCTTGACCGCCTTCTCGAACTTGGCAGTTACCTGGTCACGGTTGTACTTGACCTTGTCGGTCTTCTCCTTTTCAGCGCGCTCTTTTTCCTTACGCTCGAACTCGGCCTTCTCGCGCTCGGCTTCCTGAGCCTTACGCTCGAATTCCGCTTTGTCCTTTTCGGCCTGAGACGCGGCGGACTCAGCTTTGGACAGGCGGTCACGAAGTTCGCGCTCTTCCTGTTCATTCAAAGGCATGAATGTGCCCTCCTCTTGTTGAATTACACCCTCTACGGTGCTCATACTAAACACAGCATGGCTTTCCTGGTTGGCGGGCATGTGCTCGCGACCGAGGTAGTGCGCTATGTCGTTAAGCGTCGATACTGCAGGGAGCTGGGCACCAAGAAGTGCCATCCCTGTGAGTACATACGCGTAGTACCTCCCCTTGTGCTCAACACCGAAGTCAAGCTCAATGGAAACCTTGCGATACAGCTTACGCTTGATGGCCTGGTACACGATCTCAGGTACATCAGTGATCTTTGCGTACAGCTTATCTTTGCCTTTGTCATCCTGGTCAACCCACAGGTCCTCAATCCAGCCCAGCGCAAAGTCGCCGTCCTTCAAAGCCTGTTCCTCATTGTGCCCCAACTTCAGTGGAGGCTGAACAAACTCTTTCAGGTTACCGAATGAGTTAGCTATAGACGCCAGGTCCTCTTTCTTGAACGGGTAGCCGTTCCACCGACCGACAGCGAATACCTCTAGCTTGTCGATCGTATAAGTTGTACTTTCATCTTTCGGCATAGCGTAATCTCCTCAACTGAATCCTTCGCCAGGTGTAACGTCACCGGATGATATGCTATCAGGTAGTCCGGTATCTGATATGTCGTCGCGTTCCGTTACAGCTACGAGTATAGAACGACAGTTAAAGTGGTTAGGGGGCCGCAACCTGTCCCACTCGGACGCACCTACAGGGAGGACCTTGTTATCGAGTTCCCGGCATATATCAGTGGTGCGTGAATCGAGGATTGCACTGTACTCCATGCTCCGTACAAAGCCGCCCAATTCCGAGTCAGTGAAGTAACTGAACCGCGACTCGTTCACTGCGTCAAACATGTTTGTCCGAACCACCGTCTCCAGTCGCGCCCTTGGGTTGGTCGTCTCCAGGGCTTCACCCAACATATCATCCACGAACTCAGGGGCAATCATCCCCTGTTTACCCAGTTGCCTTGTCATATCAGCGATGATGTCTTCAGTCGATTTGCTGTACTTGATGCCCGTCAAGATAGAGTTACGTATGATGCTCTCATAATCAGACAACAGCTTCCCTGTGACTGTGAACTCCTTGGCCGCGAAGTACTTGGTCGCAATATCACCGATACTGGCAAACTTAGCAGAGAACTTCTTACTCATGCGCTTGCCCGAAGCCCGAGCTATTTCCTGCTCGGCATTCGTCGTGCCAATATCCCACCCGTCTTTCAAGATACGACGAACTGTCTTCTTCAGTTGTGCCTTGGTGCTGCCCGGTACCTTAACCTCTTTAATCTTATCGGGATTGTCGGCTATGTCAGGGTTATTACGGATAAACTCTGCAACCTCACCAGTCAGGTCACCGAACAGGGACGACAGGGCCTCTACGTTCTGCCATTGCGAGATGTTGGCCGATGAATCAATACGTGCGAAGTCAACGCGCTGCTGAGCGCGGGAGAATGCATTGTACTCAATGGTCAGCTCACCCCGACCCACGACTGTCTCATCCTCGGCTTCTTCCTCGTTGTCAGGGGGCGCAGTCCCCTCGTCCTCATCTTCCCCGGTACCATCGTCCTCTTCCTCTTCCCCCTCGGTACCGTCATCCTCTTCTTCCTCGATTTTCTCAGGGGCACCCAGCATGTCACGCAACCACGCCTCGTCGGAATCACTCTTGGTAACGGCACCCTTCTGTACGAGATCGCCCCACAGGGTGGCAATGATTTTAATCATGCTCTGAGACAACGGCTTGAACTTGAACGCGGGAATGATCCCGTCGGCGAAGTTAAACATACCCAGTTCTCGGAACAGCTGCTCGTTGAGTGTCTCCTCCAGGTCCCCTGTCTCTGCATCCAACATCCACAGGAACGCCTCTAGCTGCGTGTCGCCCAATGCACGGCTGCCGTTAGGTCCCTGCTCACTCAACCCGATAAGGTTTGGCATCAGCAGGCCCTTGGCGATAGCCAGGTTGTATTGGATGATAGCCCTCTCGAACGCATCGGTTGACGACGGGTGTTCTACATTCAGGCCGATGCCCTTGGGCATCATGATGCCTGTCTTCGTCTGTATGTTTGACAGGACAGCACGCATGTTAGCTTCTTCAACCGATCCGGGAGTAGGGTTCTCAGCATCATCCTTGGGTGATGTCCACACAAAGCCCCCGGCCATGCGCTCCAGGTACACGTTCTGTAGCTTGATGATAACGTCCTTAGACCAATACGCCCGATAACACTCGCGCAACTCCGACTGACCGTAGTGCTCGTCCACGTCGGTATTGTAAACGTGGTGAATGAACCGCGAAATGTCCAGCTCCCGCTCGTGGCTCTCTACTCGTTGTACGACCTTGTCCAATTCGCCGGTAGGCTCTTTGTGGAACAGGAACGTGTCGTGAGGCTTGGTACGGACAGCCTTGAGACCCCAGTACGTGGTTCCGTTATACTCAAACGGCTGGTAGGTCTTCTCGGACATGGAGAAGCCGAAGAACATCGCAGACATGATACCGTCCAAGGACCGCTTGAACGAACCCGGCATCGTACGTACTGCCTGCTCCATCACCTTCACGCGACGGTCCTTCTCCTCGTCCGACAGGTCAACGTCATCCTCAAACATGAACATCCACTTGCGACCGGTGACCGAGTTACGACGGAATCGGGCTGCCGCCTTGACCTGTTCGTCACGCAAGACCTTCTTATACACGTCCGCGCCCTTGGCGACCTTGAGATCATCGGGGTCGTACGGCATGAAGTCGAACATCGAATAGAGTAGCGACTGGACGTACGCTGTCTCGGTCTGCGGTGGCTGAGCCTCACGTGCCTTTTCTTTAAATCCGATACTGAATCTACCAATCTGCATTTGCACCCATAGCCTCGCTTAGTACAGAGATTCCGCCAGCGTTCTTATTTACAGTTGAAGTGGGTAGTACCCTCATGCACTGCAGTTGCAGGGAGTCGGCTCTGTCGGGTGAATCAATACCGTCCTGCTTCATCTGCCTACGCGTCTGTATATCATCCACGCGCTCGTTATCAACATTACGCTTAATGCTCAGCAGTTGCGCGGCAAGCTCATCTTCATCATCTACCGCACCCGGGGAGAACCTTATAAACCCATCACGGAACCACTCGTACAGGGTGATATAGTTCTGCACCCGTTGATTCCTGTACTTGCTCGAGATGACGTGCTGGGTCTCACCACCTCGATACTGTATTACCGTAAGCTCTTCGCCACCGGTGAACGACTTGTCCATAAGGTTCCCGGCCGTCCCTGCACCAACGCCGTTGGCGTCTATGACAAAGTCATCGCCATTCAGGTTACTACCACCGAATCCTCGGTACATCTCAAGAGCCGCACGTGCAGCCTTAACCGGTGACTCTGATGGAGGGAAATAAAACTGTCGTTGCTTGAGCACCTGAGTAAAGGTCTTATAGTGTCGAGCTGCTGTGACTACCGTACCGTCCGCACCACCATCGGCCACGTCAACGGTTACACGTAAGCGAGGCACTGAACCATCCGGCTCCTCCTCAAGATCCAGGGCATCGATTATGTAGTCGTATGGAATGAGTATATAATCATCATAGGCCGCAAACTCACCAAACACACGGATCTTGACTATAGGAGAGTCAACGCCATACTTGGCAATCATCGCATCTATCCAATCTTGGCTTATCAGCTCCGGCGCGTCCCCAGGCTTGATGTGCATTCTGTAGTAGAGCTCTTTGGTCCCCTTCTTATTATGGTGGTTGTAGAACTCCCCCTCTGTGCGTGTCGGGTTACCAATCTCGACAGACACAGAACCTGGGGTGGTGAGCGCACCCTCAATCACAGGGAACATCGGGTCGAGACGTTTGGCTGATGCCTCGTCAACGAGAAATAGCTGTGGGGTGTCGTGGTAGCCTGCCAAGTTATCGGGGTCGCTTGCTGTCTCGGCCACGGCACCCCAGTCCGGATCGCCATAACACTGAACATCTCCAGCGTTCACAATGATGTTCTGCCGGTACTCCTCAATAGCGTTCTTCATCACTTTGCGGTATCGGGGCCACAGACGACGCTTGAGCTGAGCTTCCTTGGGTGCTGTGCAAGCTATCAAGGTTGGGAACAAGAAGTTCCAGGTGTGCATCAACTGCGCAAGCCACTGCGTCTTGCCTGTGCCGTGGCAGGACCGCACGGAAATGCGTGGCAATGCCTTCCTATTCGTTACGACCTTAATGCCGTGCGTCTTGCGATAGGGATCCAGTGCCGCGTTCACGCCCCGCAGCTGCCAAGCCAAAGGAGATTCATTCAGTACATTCTTGAAAAACCAGGCGGGGTCGCGTATAGTCTTGGCGCGTGCCCGGCGCACCACCTCCATCGCTATGTGTTCGTTACTGACCGCCACGGCTAGTCTCTGTCCTCGTCATCTTGCGATTTACTGATGTCGTCTTCCAATGCTTCCTTCATAGCAGCCGCAAAGGTGAGGAATGGGTTGCTGCCCTCTGGGTCTGATATCTCAATAGCCTTCAGCTCAGGCACACAGTAGCGTAGCCGTCTCAGATTCAAATCCACCTTCTGCTTGATGGCCTCCAACTGAGCCTTGAGTATGTTGATCTGCGCACGTATAACAAACAGCTCTTCACGCTCCTTGGAAGTGAGCTTGCCACGACGAGTGACTGCCTTCTTCATATCGTCACGGATGCGGTCATACTCTTTCGCGGATTCTTCTAGCTGGCGAATGTACTCGATGGCCTTGAACTTACGACGCACCTCTTCTGTCTGTGCTTGTCGTATCTTCTGCACACGGGTCCGGTTATCTGTCTTCTTTTTTGCAGGCAAGGCTTTGTCCTAAAAGGGGTTGGCGGCTATACAGGTAATTATAGGGGGCCTACACCAGCAACGCTACCCAAAACAAGTCTAATCTGGCCAAATGGCTGAAAATAAAGGGTAAAAGTGGTAAGGAAGTGGTAAGTTGTTGTTATATATATATATTTACTATTTTTACTATTTTTACTAATATATTATATATATATACCAGTACAGAGAGAACTACTGAATAGCTACTTAGTAATACTAACTGTCTAAAATGACGCTTACCCAAAACCATCTCCAGTTTAGGGGGGGTAAATTGGTAAAGTAGTAAAACGGTAAATCGGTTAAAAATTAACCGTTTTTATGTATTGTCCAGAGGGTAATACCCCGTTATTATGTACACCTCCCCTATAAATACTACTTAAAAGAGGACGTTACGATGCCGAAGAAAAAAGCCTCCTTGTTTGAAGTAAAATTAGATGGTGCAGAACGCGCAGGAACGTTTACAACGTTGCTTGATGTAGAGGTATTTAACAGAATAGACAAACTGATATCGGATATAAATATGCAGGCCATCAATGATAACTACAATGCCATGGAGCATGAGGGGGCAGACCCCACCGAAACTGAAGAGTTCAAAGACTACTACGAAAAAATGAAGAAGGAGCTCAAGCCAGAAGAAGCTGAGAACCTGGATCCCGCCAAGACTGAAGAATTCAAAGACTACTATAGGGAGCTATATAAGAAGTACCGCGTTAAGGGTGTGATGAACGACGCCAATGTAGACAAGGTTAACAAGCTATTGAAAGAAAAGAAGCAAGAGATGAGGAAAGAAAAGAGGGACAACGCCACTAAGTTCAACAGGTTGATGCGCGAAAAGAAAAAGGAGATTAAGAGGTCAGCAATAAATAAAAGACCAAAGAAGATAACTCGGCGCACAGTGGTGGAAACCTTGTTAAAAGAGTTTGTTGATAATAAAGAATTCAAGGAGGCGCTTTTAAAATACGCAACACAATCTTCTAAATAGCCCCTCCCTGGAGAAGTCCAATGACTAAAAAAGCCATGTTGGAAGACCTACATAAAAGTGGCTTAACAGAGGAGGATTCTAAAAAGCTAGGATTACAGCCTCTGACCAAGCAAGCCACCAAAGCCGCTGTAAAAAAATCCATGTTGTCCTACAAGATTCCTTACTTCGACATATCAGATAAGAAAACCCAGTTCTTTCGAGTAAGATTCCTGGAAGAGCCCAAGGGGTTCCACAAAGGTAATAAGCCCCAGCGATACACTCAACCAGCAGGCACGGGGGTGAGGCTATACTTCCCTTCACTGGTGGACTGGAAAACAATAGCGGCAAACACAGATATAGAAGTAACAATAACGGAAGGAGAAAAGAAAGCCGCAAAGGCTAGTAAAGAAGGTATGCCTACTATTGGTCTTGGCGGAGTGTGGTCGTTTCGCTCCAGTAAAAAGGGCAAGACGTTAATAGACGACTTCTATCTCATAAAGTGGGAAGAGCGCACTGTAAGGATAATATTCGACAGCGACCTGAAGACCAATCCCAATGTAAGCCTGGCCATGAAGGTGTTGGCTGACGAGCTGACCGTGCTAGGTGCACAAGTGTTTATGGGGTGTGTGCCGGAATTGAAAGAGGGGGATAAGTATGGTCTTGATGATTTCCTGGTGGAAAGCACAGTAGAAAAGCTGAAGACAAAACTAGAGATAGACCAGTACGACAAAGGCAGGGCGCTACACGACATGAACCAACGAGTGGCGTGGATAGAACACACAAAAGCTGTATTTGATATAAAGACCCGAGGGTTCATGAAGCTGGATAATTTTGCGCGTGGCCAATATGCTCACTACAGCTACACCGAAGAGACAGACGACGGAATGAAAAGGCGCAAGACCGCAACGGCATGGTTGGAGTGGCCAAACAGGAGGACGCACACAAGGATAGCTTATGCACCGGGGGAAGACGAGGTAACGGAAAATAACGAACTTAATATATGGCCGGGCTGGGGCACACAGCCAAAGAAAGGAGATATAAAGTCATGGAACAAACTGCTGAATTTTGTGTTTGCAGATAACAAAGAAGCTAAAGACTGGTTTGAAAAGTGGCTGGCCTACCCAATACAAAACCCCGGAGCAAAGCTATTCACTTGCGTGCTACTCTGGTCGCTCGGCACAGGTACAGGCAAAACCCTAATAGGACAAATAATGGGCAGAATATACGGTGACAATTACAGGAAGGTTAATCAGGATAACATGCACGGCTCCTTTAATGAGTGGGCAGTTAACAAGCAGTTCATATTGGGCGACGAGATAACGGGGAGCGATAAGCGAAGGGATGCAGACAGATTGAAAGATTTGATCACTCAAGAGAGTGCATCAATAAATGTCAAGTTCCAACCCAGCTATGATGTAAAGGACTGTATTAACTACTTGTTCACCAGCAACCACCCCGACGCTTTTTTCCTGGATGATGATGACAGGCGCTACTTCATACACGAGATTAAAAGTAAAGCTGAGGACGACGCATTCTACAAAGAAATAGACGATTGGATGCGCAACAAGGACGGCCCGGCCCACCTGTTCTACTATCTTCAAAATGAAATAGACTGCTCAGATTTCAACCCTATGTCCCGGGCACCGGAGACAGAGTCCAAATCAGAAATGATAACCCTGTCCCGCTCAGACCTGGACCACTTTGCACATGACCTCAAAGAAAATGCCGACTACATACTCCGCCACGGCAACATTAATCTTGAACGCGATTTGTTCTCCATAGAAGAAATAATGATGGTGCAAGACCCGGACGGTGCACGTAGAACCACCAAGATTGCTTTGTCCAAAGCACTACGTCGGGCAGGGTTTCGACAACTACCCGTAACTACCACCAGCGACGGTAGTAAGAAGCTATGGGCATTGAGGAATCAAGAAAAGTGGTTGCGCAGCACACACAGCCAGAGAGCGGCGGAGTATGAAAAGGACACCAAGGTGGTGCCGATGAAGAAATTTGAAGGGGGTAAGAAATGAAGTATGAACGACCAGAAAAGCTGAAAAGCACAACCTACAAGATAAAGCCCCCGGTGATAGACAGCGCGATATACATAACAATCTGCGATGATGAAGTAAACGGGCAGACAAGGCCGGTGGAGGTCTTTATCAATAGCAAGGATATGCCAAGTTTTCAATGGGTGTCCTGCATTAACCAGCTTCTTAGCCACCAGTTCCAAACCATGGAACGGTTCCCAGCTGAAGCGGTGGAGAAAATGGTGGAAACATACGACACAAGCGGGGGCTATATAATCCCTAAAGCGCTAGGCAAACGGGCCAACTCCGTGGCCGGGCATATAGGGTTGGTGCTGCAACAGCACTGCAAGGCGTTGGGGCTGCTGTAGCCCCCGCCGGGACCCCACCTGGTGGGTATATTAGCACTTTCTAATGTAAATATTTTGTAAGTTATTGTTTTATAAGGCCGTACCGTAGCCCTCTAGGGTTGCGCCCTAGCGGCTAATACGCTAAGGTTATACTATATTGTATAGGGATGCCGCTACCCCACCGGGAAAGCCCCCTACCGCCAAACCCCCTAACGGCTCGGTCACTGGTGGACCCCCAAACCCTAGTTGGGACGCATAGAAGCAGCTAGGTCGGTCTTAGGACGCAATGGGGTTGTCTAGTGTTACGACACATTCAGCCACACGTGATTAAGATCGGGCTTCCAGCCTTAGTGTTGGTGCAGGTGCCAGAGCTACAGTGTAGCTAACTGCCGAAGGGCCAAGGTGACTTCCCCACCTTATAATCGGGTCGTCCTGCTGCGAAGGCGTGACAGAACACGAACGTGTTAGCTGCGCTATATTGGGCAGCAGGGGGCAAATGCCTCGGCAGTGACACCGAGGGGGTAGCCCGAAGTGCACTGGGGCACGCAGACCCTGCCGAGCACTGAGTTAACTCGGTAGCTTCAGTGCACTTCGATACTACCTGACAAACTATACCTCTTGGGTCTAGAGCGACCACCAACCTAAACTAATTTACCGAGGAGTTTCGTGATGAGTGACTACGAACAGACAGTTGAAGAGATGGCTGAGTGGGAAGACTTCTTTATAAACTTTGTCGGACCTCCAACTCGTGAAGAAGTCGAAGAGGCTGTAGCTTCAGAGATTGAGCACATCGATCAGGTGATGATGCTTAACGCAGTCTAACCACCAACCTAAACTAACTAATAAAGGAGCAATCCAATGAAACTTGTAGACGATGTAACAGGAAGAGAAGTAAAGGTGGGCGACCTTACCTACACATTCCGGAACGAAGCGGTGCGGGTGGTCGGTATAAGAGAACCTGCACACAGAGGCAGTACGGGGAGAGTGACTCTTTGTTTTGTAGGAGAGGAGGAGAATGAGCACGAATCTGAGTTTGATTACTTCCCCGGTGTAATCAACGCCCATTGGGAAGGGGGCGAGGAATGAGCGTCGATAAAGAGTACACGAGCTGGGGGCTGATTGTAGAGCGCATCAATCGCAACCTCAGTGCAGAGCCGAAGTCTTTACCTGCTCTTGCGGAAGCAGCGGAGCTGAATGAGTGTACGGTGAGGAGCTTTTTACCCTTCACCAATGCTGAAGAGTCGGTGCACTTGGGCAGACCTGCGTTCATAGAAGGCAAGGCAAAGAAGGTCAACAACCGACAAAAGCTGCTGCTGATACTGGAGGTGTCCAAGCGGTTTTACGATAAAGAGTGGATGAATGTGGGCGAAGTTAAGGAGACTATTAAGTCTCTTTACCCCGCACAAGCTAAAGATGTTGAGGTTATGACTAACCAGCTCTCACAGCTGTACCGAGAAGGTAAGTTGATGCGTAGGGGCATGGCCAAATCTTATGAGTATGCCATAGCCGACTCAACTCAACGGACCATGAGCACTGCGGCCAGCATGTCTGATCAGCTTATAGCTATTGCCACCAAGGTGGAGCAGATGGAGCAACGCAATGTCGAGCTTGAAAAAGAAAATGCACAACTGAAACGCAAACTCAGCAGAATAAAAGGAGAACTGTAGTGGACATTCAAAAAATCTTAGATAAACATGAATTCTGGTTGAGTGGTTTAGGAGGCAACCGGGCCAACCTGCGCGACGCCAACCTGCGCCGGGCCAACCTGCGCGACGCCAACCTGCGCCTGGCCGACCTGATCGGGGCCAACCTGCGCCTGGCCGACCTGCGCGGGGCCGAACTGCGCGACGCCAACCTGCGCCGGGCCGACCTGAGCGGGGCCGACCTGAGCGACGCCAACCTGCGCGGGGCC
>Ga0102944_1002513_pt1 | contig 10661 bp, 10 predicted proteins | sample SalPonD_shore_MG_FD_78172 | JGI IMG/M metagenome (GOLD analysis project Ga0102944, IMG submission 78172) | Salt pond soil microbial communities from South San Francisco under conditions of wetland restoration - Salt Pond MetaG... | ecosystem: Environmental > Aquatic > Marine > Intertidal zone >... | reverse complement strand
TTTATGTCTAAGAAAAAGAAAATTGTATTCGGTGGTCTCGGTATCGTCATCATTCTTGGGATCATCATTGTGCTGGACGCGCGTAAGGGAGATGCCAGTGCCATTGAAGTCGAGACCCGAAAGGTTGCCCGGGGACAGGTTGTGCAGAAGGTGAACGCCACCGGCCGGGTCCAGCCGGCTATTGAAGTGGATATCAGTGCGAATGTGGCCGGTGAAATTCTGGAATTGGGTGTAAAAGAGGGCGATATGGTGAACAAAGGGCAGTTCCTGGTACGACTGGATCAGGAACGGTACATGGCAGCCGTGGAACGGAATGAAAGTTTGCAGAAATCCGCGGCGGCGGAGGTAAAGCTGGCGCGCAGCGAACTAAAGCGTATCCGGGATCTCCATGAAAAAGGCTTATCAAGTGAAGCGGAATTGGAGCAGGCGGAAGCCCGGCTCGAAAAGGCGGTGAGTGCGCTGGAACAGCAGCAGGCTGCTCTCAAACAGGCCAGGGATGACCTGGCGAAAACTCGAATTTTATCTCCCATTGATGGCACTGTGACCCGATTGGGAAAAGAGGTGGGTGAGATCGCGCTTGGATCCACATTCCAGAGCGACGTGATTATGACTATTTCGGATCTGTCGACGATGGAAGTGATCGTGGAGGTGGATGAAAGTGATGTGGTGGACGTTTCACTGGGAGATTCCGTGGAAGTGGAAGTGGATGCGCTTCCCGATACCATTTTTACGGGCCGGGTGACGGAGATCGCCCATTCGGCGGTAACCCAGGGAATGGGTACCCAGGAGCAGGTGACCAACTTTGAAGTGACCATCACCCTGGACAAACGAGCCCCCGAATTCCGGCCGGGTATGTCGGCTGATGTGGCGATTGTCACGGACATCAGAGATGACGCCTTGATGGTGCCGATTCAGGCGGTCACTGTACGCGCCCCGAAACGCCTGGAAACGCAATCGGAAGAGAGCATCGAAAACACCGGAAACGATAATGCTCCGGAACCGCAGAATTCCGGGAATGATATCCCGTTAACTACCGAACTGGAACAACGGCGTGCAGAAATGGATGAAGTGGTGTTTGTGGTAAACCCGGAGGACATGTCAGCGGAACAACGTAAAGTCAAAACCGGAATCAGCAGTGACACCCACTTCGAAATAGTCTCCGGCTTGGATGCAGGAGAGGAGATTGTGATCGGATCCTATCAGGCGGTCAGCAGGGATCTGGAGGATGGCGACAAAGTCGAGCGGAATAACAGGAAGGTACTGGCCAGTACCACCAAGTCAAGTTAGAGATAAACTCAGATAATGACCAAAGTCTGAAGATGAAACAAGGAGTTTGTTGTGCTTATAGAATTGACAGAAATATCAAAAACATATGATCTCGGCAAAGAGAAAGTGCATGCCCTGCGCGGGATTGATTTATCGATACAGAGAAATGAATACATTGCTATTATGGGGCCGTCCGGATCGGGAAAATCCACACTGATGAACATCATCGGGTGTCTGGATGTGCCCACCGAAGGTGCCTATAACCTGGAAGATGTGTCAGTCCATTCCATGACTGACAACCAGCTGGCAGCCATTCGCAACAAGAAAATTGGTTTCGTCTTTCAAACCTTTAATCTGCTTCCGCGTGCGAATGCACTTCATAATGTTGAACTGCCGCTGATCTATAGTGGTTTGAGCAAGCGAGAGCGTCGGGAAATGGCTGAATACTCTCTGGTGAGTGTCGGATTGGGAGATCGCATGAAACACAAACCTGCGGAATTATCCGGCGGCCAGCGTCAGCGGGTGGCGATTGCCCGGGCCCTGGTGAATAATCCTTCCATTCTGCTGGCAGACGAGCCCACCGGAAATCTCGATTCTGAAACGGGCCGAGAAATTATGTCCCTGCTAACCAAGCTCCACGAACATGGGAATACCATCATTTTAGTAACACACGAACGGGAAGTCGCGGAACACGCCAATCGGGTTGTGCACATTCTGGATGGAATGATCAACGAGGACACCATAACCCGGAACGGGATGAAAGCAGCCGAGGCGTAATGGTATGATTCGCAATATCTTTGAAAGCGCAAAAATCGCCCTGCAGGCGCTCTGGGCGCATAAACTTCGTTCAATCTTAACTACTCTGGGTATTATGATTGGCGTAATGACGGTGGTAGGGATTTTCTCCATCATCCAGGGCCTGAATTCAGGTTTTATTGACCTGATTTCAGGTTTGGGATCCGATGTGCTCTATATCGATCGGTATTCCTGGGTCATGGAAGGTCAGGAGTGGTGGGAAGTGCGCGGACGACAGCGAATCACCCTGGATCAATATCAATATATTCAAAATCATTCCCGGCTGGCTTCCCTTGTAATCCCGCAGGTCGGAACCGGATCGTCTGTTTCCCGGCGGGAACACTCACTGGAGGGAGTACAAGTCATCGGTACCAATGAACATGGTCTGGGGACTGGCTTTGGGCCACAGAACATCGAGGAGGGTCGGTTTTTATCTCCCATTGATGTGGAGCGACGGCGGATGGTGGCCGTTATTGGCGAGCGCATCGCAGAAACGCTCTTTCCTGACATAGATCCACTGGGAGAGCGGATCACCGTGGGGCGAGATCGGTTTCTGGTCATTGGGGTTCTGGAGCACCAGGGGAATGCCCTGGGAAATGATTTTGATACCAACGTGTACATCCCGTATGGCGCATTTCTCAAGGCATTTGGAGCCTGGCGTTCCTATACGATTGCTGTGAAAGTCAGAGATCCGGAGCAGATGGAAGACGCCAGGATTGAATTAACCGGCCTGATGCGCACAGCCAGAAGACTCAAGCCTCGAGAAGAGAAGGACTTTGCTATCAATAACCAGGAGATGTTGCTGAACTTTTACAATAATATTACTCGCGGATTGTGGGCTGCGGCAATTGGGATCGGTGGAATTTCACTGCTGGTTGGCGGGATCGGTATTATGAATATCATGTTGGTCTCGGTCACAGAACGCACCAAAGAAATCGGGATTCGGAAAGCGCTGGGAGCAGCTCGCTGGCATGTGATGACGCAGTTTCTCATCGAATCGATGACGGTCTGTTCCCTGGGAGTGATTATCGGAATGGGGCTGGCTGCAGCACTCGCTGTGGGTATCGATAACGCGACACCGTTACCGACTTCTATCTCATTAAGCTGGGCTGGCCTGGGTATCGGATTCGTTGTGGTGATCGGAGTGATCTTCGGGTTGTGGCCTGCCAACCGTGCGGCAAAATTAAATCCCATTGATGCGTTACGATATGAGTAAATTATAAAGGAACCATTGAGGCTAAAATGCGGATAACAGAACCGGTAATGATGGCCTTTCACTCGCTGTGGACTAATAAACTCAGATCCTTCCTGACCCTGCTGGGCGTTATTATCGGTGTATTTACCATCATTGGAATGCAATCGGTCATTACCGGATTCCGTCAACAAATGTATAAAGAACTGAGTATTCTGGGATCCAATACGTTTCAGGTGCAGAAGTATCCTGCGGTACAGACGGGTGGACAGGACAGACAAAAATATCGGAATCGCAAGGATCTCACCTGGGAACAGGGAAAAGCCATCCAGGAATATGCTGTGCACGTGGCCGCGGTTGGTGTGGAAAACTGGCAATGGGGTGAGGAGCTCAGATACAGGGATAAGCGGACCAAATCACCCATATCCGTGGCAGGCGGTACGCCTGAGTTTGCTGTGTCCAATGGATATTTTGTACAATTCGGCCGGTTTCTCACTGCGTCGGATGTGCTGCATAACAGAAATGTAGTAGTTATCGGAATGGATGTGGTTGAAGATTTATTTCCGTTCCGGGATCCGCTGGGACTGGATGTGAAGGTCAGGGGACGTCCCTTTCAGGTTATCGGCGTGCTGGAAGAACGCGGTTCCCAGTTTGGAGAGAGCCGGGATGACCGGGTCATCATTCCTTTGAGCACCTGGGAAGGGATGTACGGGCGGCATCGATCGGTGAATATCACCGTCCGGGCGGCCTCCTCGGATGTCTACCAGCAGGCGAGGGACGAAGTGATTTCCATTCTCAGGACTGTCCGGAAAGTGTCGCCGGGGGAACCGAATGACTTCGAAATCTTTTCTTCGGAAACATTGAAAACTATGTTTGATGACATGACTCGAATGGTCTGGTTTGCCGCCGTCGGTATTGCCTCCATCTCGCTGTTAGTCGCAGGTATCGGTATTATGAACATCATGCTGGTAACTGTTACCGAACGCACCAGGGAAATCGGTATCCGCAAGGCAATCGGTGCACGTCGGGGTGACATCCTGGCACAGTTTCTTATTGAATCAGTGATCCTGAGCCTCATTGGGGGCGTGATTGGTGTTGCGGTGGGAATTACCCTTGCTCAAGTGCTCAGCAATTCTACGTCGCTCCCGTCCGCCATTCCGACCTGGGCAGTGGTGGTGGCCTTGCTATTCTGCTCCATCATCGGCCTCTTTTTCGGGATGTATCCGGCCGCCAAAGCCTCCAAAATGGATCCCATTGAATCTCTGCGCTATGAATGATCACCTCCTGGAGGCGGGAGGTGCAGTCAATCCGCTGGCAGGTCATTTGTTCGCCATCCTGTAATCCGTTTCCGATTAATTTTATCCTGTTACGGCCTTCCCGGCGGTTGGATGCCTCAGAGACGTTTTGCTCTCAAATAAACAGGCCCGGTACTTTCCCGGGGATTCCGTCTGAAAAGTATTCCGAACCCTTACGCCATCATTTGTTGTTTCGAAAGAAGACTTCACCATGTGGCTCTGTGAAGGATTTCCCGCTTCCGGTACTCCGGGTCAGCTGAAACATAATTGATTCTCAAGACAACTCGTTCTATATTCACAGTAGTCGTACACAGAACCTGAAAAACCGAGAGTTGATTTCATGAGTATTACGATTCAGGAAGTTGAACACATTGCAAAACTGGCCAAACTCTCGCTCTCTGAGGATGAGAAAACTGCGTATACCAAACAACTCAGCGAGATCCTGGATTATGTGGAACAGTTGAATGAGCTGGATACTGAGAAAATCGAACCGCTGTCCCACGTCATGGATGTGACCAATGCGTTTCGGGAAGACGCGCCCCGGAAATGCCTCTCGCAGGAGGACGCGCTGGCCAACGCTCCGGAATCCGATGGGAAATTTTTCATCGTTCCCAAGGTCATTTAGACATGTCGATGCAGAGGCAACCGGGAACATACCCAAGAAAGAAGATGCCAAGAGATCCGATTAAATCCGTAGTATGGCTATGAGTACACACTGTCTCGGAGTGATTCCGGCGCGGTACCAGTCAGAGCGTTTGCCGGGCAAGCCGCTGGCCACGATCGATGCCAAACCGATGATCCAATGGGTGTACGAGCGGGCAAGCCAGGCGCGCACTCTGGACGACGTGCTCATTGCCACCGATGATGCCCGCATTGTTGAGGCGGTGAAGGCGTTTGGCGGGGAGGTGGTGATGACCTCTGCCTCCCATCAATCCGGGACTGATCGCATTGCCGAAGTCGCGGAAAGTGCGGAGACGGATCTGGTGGTGAACATCCAGGGCGATGAACCCCTGATCGAACCGGAAGTCATCGATGCGGCTGTTCGTCCGCTGCTCGATGATCCGGCAATTGAAATGGGCACCATCGCCTGTCCCCTGGCCCGGGAGGATCTCGAGGATCCGAATGTCGTGAAGGTGGTATTCGATAACCAGCACCGGGCTCTCTACTTCTCGCGTGCAGCAATTCCGCACCAGGCGCGGTCCCAGCCCGCCGGAACAATAGAGGATCCGGTGCATTGGCAGCATATTGGGTTATATGTGTATCGGAAGGAGTTTTTATTGCAGTTCACGAGTTATCCCAGGGGAAAACTGGAGCAGCTGGAACGATTGGAACAGTTGCGAGCGCTGGAAAACGGCCACACCATCCATGTGGAACCCACGGAGTATCGTTCCATCTCGGTGGATACTCCCGGGGATTTAGAGCATGTTCGTCAAATTTTTCAAACCACAGGCATAACAAGATGAATGAAACAAAATATATTTTCGTTACCGGCGGAGTGATTTCGGGCCTGGGAAAGGGGATCGCTTCCGCGGCGGTCGGATACTTGCTGAAATCCAGAGGACTCTCCGTAACCATTCAAAAATTCGATCCCTACATCAATATAGATCCCGGAACCATGAGCCCGTTCCAGCACGGAGAGGTCTATGTGACCGATGACGGGTCCGAAACCGACCTGGATCTGGGCCATTATGAACGGTTTATCGATGTGAACATGAGCCAGGCGAATAATTGCACCACCGGTCAGGTGTATAATAATGTGATCAACAAAGAACGCCGGGGCGATTATCTCGGGGCCACCGTGCAGGTGATCCCCCATATCACCGATGAGATTAAGCGGCGGATACAGGCGGTAAATGCCCCCGGCAGAAAGTATGATGTGGTGATCACCGAAGTCGGTGGCACAGTCGGGGATATCGAAAGCCTGCCCTTCTTGGAGGCCATTCGCCAGTTCACCCACGAGGTGGGCGAGAAGAACGCAATGATTATCCACTTAACGCTGGTGCCGTATATCAAAACCAGCGGAGAAATAAAAACCAAGCCCACCCAGCATTCGGTAATGCGGATGCGCGAAATCGGTCTGCAGCCCGATATGCTGCTCTGCCGGACCGAGAAGGAGCTGACCAGAGAAATCAAAAACAAGATAGCGTTGTTCTGTAACGTCAAACCGGAAGCAGTGATCCAGGCGCTGGATGTCGAGACCATCTATGAAGTGCCGCTGATGTTCCATAAGCAGGGAGTGGCGGAACAGATTGTGGAGTATACCGGAATGGAAACGGAAGAGCCCTCCATCACCAAGTGGGAGGAATTCGTTTACCGGGTGAAGAATCCCAGGCATTCCGTGGAAATCGCCATCTGCGGCAAGTACACCAAACTCCATGACGCCTATAAAAGTATTCTGGAATCCTTCGTGCATGCGGGGGCGGAGCTGGATTCCCGGGTGAATATCCGGTGGGTGAATTCCGAGGAGATTGAACGAACGGCTGACGCCGCGGAGCATCTGGAGGGAGTCGACGGCTTGCTCATCCCGGGCGGTTTTGGTGAGCGGGGTATCGAAGGGAAGATAGTCGCAGTCCGGTACGCCCGGGAAAATCAGATCCCGTTCTTTGGCATCTGTCTCGGATTACAGTGTGCGGTGATCGAGTTTGCCCGGAATGTCTGTGGGTTGGCCCAGGCGAACAGCAGTGAATTCGATGAGGACACCCCGCATCCGGTGATCGATTTGATGCCGGAACAGGAGGAGATAACCGATAAGGGTGGCACGATGCGGCTGGGGGCGTATCCCTGCCGGCTCCAGAAGGACACGCTATCTCTCAAAGCCTATGGGGAAACCAATATCAGTGAACGGCACCGGCATCGCTACGAGGTGAATAATGCCTATCGCGAACAGTTCCAGGATAACGGGATGGTGTTCTCCGGACTGTCGCCGGACGGGAAGCTGGTGGAGATCATCGAATTAACGGATCATCCCTGGTGTGTGGCCGGCCAGTTTCATCCGGAGTTAAAATCCCGCATCAATAAGGCGCATCCCCTGTTCCGGGAGTTCGTACGGGCCGCACTCCATCGGCAGCAACAGCAGGATTCCAATGGAAAAGTCCTGCCGGAGCAAGCAGTAAAGGAAGGCGATGATCACCCCACCACGATGAGTTCGTGAATTCAGTTACCATTCAACATATCACCATTGGAAGCAATGCACCGCTTGCCTTTATTGCCGGTCCGTGCGTCATTGAGAGCCGGGATCATGCGCTTCGTATGGCCGAGGCACTCGCCCGGATGGCGGAAGACGTTTCCGTGCCGCTCATTTTTAAATCATCCTATGATAAGGCCAATCGGACGTCTGTCCATTCTTATCGGGGCCCCGGCGTTGAACCCGGGATAAAGATCCTCGAAGAAGTAAAAAATCAGTTTCACCTGCCGATATTAACTGATGTCCATGAACCGTGGCAGGTGGAGATTGCTGCCGAGGTGGTTGATGTGCTGCAGGTCCCAGCCTTTCTTTCCCGACAGACCGATTTGATACTCGCGGTTGCGGAAAGCGGGCGGGTGGTGAATATCAAAAAAGGACAGTTCCTGGCTCCCTGGGATATCCGGCAGGTCATCGAGAAAGTGGAATCGACGGGCAATAAACAGATTTTGATCACCGAGCGGGGAACCAGCTTCGGATATAATAACCTGGTGTCTGATATGCGGGCGATTCCAATGATGCAAGCGTTTGGCTATCCGGTGGTATTTGATGCCACGCATTCTGCGCAATTCCCGGGAGGCGAAGGATCCCAAACAGGCGGATTGCGACGATATATCCCCACTCTGTCCAGGGCTGCAGTTGCCGCCGGGGCCAATGCGGTGTTCATGGAGGTTCATGATCAGGTGGACGCAGCTAAAAGCGATGCCGCAACCCAGTGGCCGCTGGAGAAAACACGAAGTTTTATGCAGCAATTACAACAGATCTATGATATCACCAGCCAGTTGGAGGCAGTGTGAGCAACATCGAAACAATACAAGCGAAAGCGAAGAATATTTCACTGTTAGTGTGTGATGTGGACGGCGTGTTTACCGACGGTTCCATTTATGTGGGCACAACCGGTGAATTTAAACGGTTCAGCGTGCGGGATGGCATGGGAGTCGCCCTGGCCCGATTGACGCCCTTACGGATTGCTTTATTAAGCGGACGTACCTCCGAGGCCACCACAATCCGGGCGCGCGAGCTGGAATTGGAAGATTCTGTCTATCAGGGATATCTGAATAAAATTGTGGCACTCAAGGAAATACTGGAACGATTCGAGGTATCGGCGGAAGAAACGGCCTATATCGGAGATGATTACGTTGATATTCCGGTGATGAAATCGGTGGGCCTTTCGTTTGCGGTTCCCAACGCCCGCTCGCAGGTGAGAGCGATCGCAGATTACACACTGGATACCCCCGGCGGGGAGGGGGCGGTGACCGAATCGGTCGAGCTGATCCTGGAGGCCCGGGGGGAGCTGGAAAACGCGCTGGCCGAGATGGAACGCGATATCTACATGGTTGATGAAACTCTATGACGGGTGAGCGGGTATTACAAGACGGAAAGCAGGTTATTCAGGCGGCGCGACAAGCGCTGGAAACACTGGAAGATCGGCTGGGAGACGAGTTTGTGAATGCGGTGAATCTGATTTACGAGACGCGGGGTCGCGTGATTGTGACCGGCATGGGGAAGTCCGGAGTTATTGCCCGCAAACTGGCCGCAACCCTGGCCAGTACCGGCACTCCGTCCAACTATCTGCATGCTGCCGAAGGCATCCATGGGGATCTGGGGATGATCACCGGAGATGAATGTGTGATTGCCTTATCCCGCAGCGGCGAAACCGAGGAGCTCCTGAAATTGCTGCCGGCATTTCAGCGTCTGGGCACGTCCCTGATCGCAATGACCGGCAAGCCTGATTCGACTCTGGCCGAGCATGCCAGTATTGTCCTGGATACCAGTATAACCGAGGAGGCCTGTCCGATGGGCCTGGCCCCGACGACCAGCACGACGGTGATGCTGACCATGGGCGATGCCCTGGCCATCGCATTGCTCGAAAAACGCGGCTTCCGGGAAGAAGATTACGCCTTCCTTCATCCCGGCGGATCTCTGGGAAACAAACTGCTGCTGACGGTCGGCGATTTGATGCATACCGGAGAAGCCATTCCGGTGGTTCAGGAGAACACGCTCATGCGGGACGCCTTGTTCGAAATTACTTCCAAAGGATTGGGCGTTACCGGGGTGCTCGACTCGGCTTCCACGCTGGTGGGAGTGATCACTGACGGGGATCTCCGGCGGGGGCTCGAGCACAACAGTCGAATGCTGGAAGAACCGGCGTTCAGTATTATGACGCAGGATCCCAAATGGATCTCGCGGAATGCCCTTGCGCAAAAAGCCCTGCATCTGATGGAACAGTTTTCCATCACGCAGCTCTTCGTCTATGAAGAGGCCAAAGACGGACCGCCGGTCGGGATAATCCATATACACGATATATTAAAGGCGGGGATCGCCTGATGAAACAGAGCCTGATATACGCGTTTGCCCTGTTTCTTGCTCTGCCCTTATTGCAATGCACCGATCCAGAGATCGAACACCAGACCTCCATAACAGACCGGCCGAGTCAGGAATTGTGGGATTCGGATATTTACATTACGAAATTAGGCACCACCAATGTGAAAGTACGGGCAGGGCATATATCAAAGTTCAGTGAGAAGGAACTTTTCATTCTCAACCAGCGGGTGAAAGCGGATTTTTTTCAGGAGAATAAACATACCTCTACTCTCTTTGCGGATAGTGCTGTAATTTTAGAGGAGGAGATGATAGAAGCGTTTGGCAATGTGATCGTCGAATCCGACAGTGGGGTCACCCTCACGACAGAACAGCTTGCATATAGCCAGGAAACTGAGAAAATTACATCAGATACATTTGTTACGCTCACTTCGGATGTGGATACGCTGCATGGCAAAGGATTTATATCAGACCCGGATTTAAACAACTGGACTATCAGAGAGCCGCACGGTACGACCAGACGGGAATTGGAAGACTGAACAGCCATGGCTGAAGTTCTGGAAGGTAAAGATCTGGTGAAGATTTACGGACGGCGGACCGTGGTCAAGGA
>Ga0102944_1002511_pt1 | contig 10664 bp, 12 predicted proteins | sample SalPonD_shore_MG_FD_78172 | JGI IMG/M metagenome (GOLD analysis project Ga0102944, IMG submission 78172) | Salt pond soil microbial communities from South San Francisco under conditions of wetland restoration - Salt Pond MetaG... | ecosystem: Environmental > Aquatic > Marine > Intertidal zone >... | reverse complement strand
GTCCGTCGTCCGTCGTCAATATAGGTCATATTTTCTCAGGTCGTATTCTCAATGTAATTATTACAACTCTGCGATTCTTATCCAAATCTCACGTTAAGTTAAATTATCAGAAATAGGTTATGAAATAGTTCTTATAGCATGCATGAGTAATACGGGTTAAATTTGATTGATAATTTCTCCTCGATCAAATTGCAAATGTTTATTGGATGAATTTGAAAAGTCTACAAATTGATTAAAAGCGAGTGGATTAGCCGAAGTGATAAATGTTTGTCCTTCATGATTGGCTAACATTTGTAACAACACTTCCGTTTTATGCGGATCCAGATCGCCAAAGACATCATCCAGTAGTAATATCGGTAAATCATCCAAATATTCTGAGAAGAAAAAGAGCTGGGCGAGTTTTAATGATATTGCAAACAGGCGGTGTTGTCCCTGTGAACCGAATTTCCTCAGTTCGAAATCATCCAGATAAAAAACAATATCATCCCGGTGCGGACCAACAGTAGTGTATTCCACATCCCGTTCTTTGTCAAACGAATCTTCAATCACTTGACGATATTGCTCTTCCACCGTTTTGGGATCACTGGAGGGTTCGCAGAAAGTTTTATACTCAAAATGAGGTTTATGTTTGATATTAGAGATACGGGAATAGGCTTCTTCCAGAAACGACCGGTATTCGTTTAGAACTTCTGTTCGCTTGGCAACGATCCGGGCACCCGTTTCGATGAGTTGAATGTTCCAGGGCTCCAGATAACTTTTCATGACTTGATCCGGCATTTTGTATTCACTAAGCAGCCGGTTACGCTGACGGATTATTTTGCGATAATCAATTAAATCCCTCAAATATGCTTTAGAAATCTGACTGATCAGCGAATCCAGAAACGACCGGCGTTCTGATGGTCCCTCGCTCGTTAGTTTTTTATCAACCGGACTCAAGACGACGACCGGTATCATACCGATTAACTCAGAAAGCCGTTCGAGCGGACTATCATTCACGAAGATTTTTTTCCCATCTCCTCTTGAATAGGAACAACTTACCTTGAATTCCTTACGAATGCTGCCTTCAAAAGTACCGGAAATTTTAAAAAACGAATCACCCTGATGGACGACATACATATCGCTATTCGTCACAAAGCTCCTGCTCATGCACAGGTAATGAATCGCATCGATCAGGTTGGTTTTACCTACCCCGTTGGGACCCGTTAGTACATTTAAGTGAGGTGCCCAATCGACGGATGTATCGATGTGATTACGGAAGTTTTGCAGTTCAATTCGGGTTATTCGCATGCGTATGTTTGGAAATCATAATAAATGGATCAAGATATACAGTGGAAGATACGGAACCGAGAGGTGGTAAAAAAAAGGCTCATTGCTTTCACAAGAGCCTTAACCCGAATTATTCACGTAACCAATATGAAGTAATACATATCATATTGTAAATAAAGTAACGTATAAAAAATAAACCGATCCTCGATTTTGAGGACGCTAAAAAAAGCTGCGAAATTTGGCCGTGCTCTGCGTTGAATTTAAAAATGCTTAATCAACGTACCGCTGTACGTTTCATGCACATTTTTAATCCCGAAAGCTTTCGGAACACAACAAAATTTCTTGGTGAATAATCCGGGTTAAACTATTAATAAATGAAAATAATCTGAATGTTTTTATTAATCGTTGTCGTTATCAGGTCTTGGCTTGGCCTGATTTACAATAATGGTACGTTCAAGGAAAATAGTGTTATTCAGGTTGTCGATGGCTGCCTGAGCCTGTTCGTCGCTCGTCATTTCAACAAAGCCAAATCCACGTGAACGCTTTGTCCGTTTATCCCTTACAATGAACGCCTTTTCAACTTCACCAAAATTTTCAAATAAATCCTTAAGATCTTTACTACTTGTTTTCCAAGCTAAATTACCTACATAAATGTTCATAATCACCAAATAAAACTATCATGTTTAAAATTGTCTCATTCGGAAATCTTCATTGTACTCCGAATGAAGCGTCTGAAATTAAATTAAAACATAAGATAATTTAAAATACAACTTTATTGAGAAAAATATTATACCTATGGCGTATAACCATTTGTTGGGTCTTGGATAATAGGATTTTTTATATTTAGAAGGCAGAAGGCAGAAGGCAGAAGGCAGAAGGCAGAAGGAATTTTGACTTTTTTGATTTGGGAATAAAAAAGCCGCCCGGTAAAGGCGGCTTTAGAGATATCAATAAATTGTAATACATATTTTACAAACCAAATACATCACGACCGAGGAAAATTGCATTTTCGCCGAGCTGTTCTTCAATACGCAGGAGTTGATTGTATTTGGAAATACGATCAGTCCGGCTCATGGAACCCGTTTTGATTTGACCGGCGTTGGTTGCGACAGCGAGATCGGCAATGGTCGTATCTTCGGTCTCACCGGATCGGTGAGAGATAACCGCGGTGTATCCGTTTTTGTGTGCCATTTCGATAGCATCCAGAGTTTCGGTAAGCGTTCCGATTTGGTTTACTTTGATCAGAATCGAATTGGCGATACCGCGTTCGATACCTTCCGCAAGACGATCGGTGTTGGTTACAAAAAGATCATCACCAACCAACTGAACGCTTTCGCCAAGGGCGTCGGTCAATGTTTTCCAGCCGTCCCAGTCGTCTTCGTCCATACCATCTTCGAGTGAGATGATTGGATATTTTTCAATCCATTTTGACCAATATTCAACAAGCGCATCGGCATCAAGTTGTTCGCCGGTGCTCCATTTGAGTTCATACAATTTCTTCTCAGTATTGTAGAATTCAGAAGTAGCCGGATCCAAAGCGATTAAAATATCTTCTTCAGGTACGTAACCGGCCTTTTCAATTGCTGAAAGAATCACTTCGATAGCTTCTTCGTTCGATTTGAGATTTGGTGCGAATCCGCCTTCATCACCAACAGCAGTGTTATATCCTTTGCCTTTCAATACATTTTTCAGGTTATGGAAAACTTCAGATCCCATTTGTATGGCTTCCGAGAAAGATTCAGCACCTGCCGGCATAATCATAAATTCCTGGAAGTCGACATTGTTATCAGCATGAGATCCTCCATTGATGATGTTCATCATTGGGGCCGGTAATACTTTGGAATTAACGCCGCCTACATATTTCCAGAGTGGTAACTGCAAGTGGTTAGCAGCAGCTTTAGCGACGGCAAGAGAAACGCCTAAAATGGCGTTGGCTCCGAGATTGCCCTTATTAGGAGTTCCATCCAGTTCGATCAGGTAATTATCCAATTCAACCTGATTAAAAACGTCAAGTCCGATGACTTCATCGGCGATCGTTTCATTTACATTTTGAACGGCTTTACGAACGCCTTTACCTAAAAAATAATCCTTGTTGTTGTCTCTCAGTTCAACAGCTTCATGTTCACCGGTTGATGCGCCGGAGGGTACGGCGGCGCGGCCAAGGGTGCCGTCTTCCAACATGACATCCACTTCAATGGTGGGGTTTCCCCGCGAATCCAAAATCTGTCGTGCTACGATATCTTCAATAATAGCCATAATAATTTGTTCTAATTTTTTTCTTAATGATTTCGGTAACTCAGTTAAGGTACAAGTAATTTCGCTATCTATAAAGGTTTTATTATGATAAATTATTTGTTTTTACTGTAATTTTTCTTATGAAAACGCTTCTATTTTTATCTGGGAGAGTATTCAGGGAAATGGTCATAGCAGCAAGCTTAAGAGAAGTCTTTGCAAAACCAGATATTGTGCAAAAGGATGGTTTTGCATAGCCTTCTAAGATTACAACATTATAATTTTATGTGGGACTGAAGACGTGATTATAATCTATAATTAAGAACTATGGTGAAAGTTTATTAGATATAATTTTAAATCAACTTCGAAACAAAAAAAATTTAGAAAATGTACCGGCCTTTAGAAAAATGGGCGTTAACCCGGATTATTCACCAAGAAATTTTGTTGCGTCCCGAAAACTTTCGGAATCATCGAGGAAAAGTAATGTAATGACTGATAGAAATGAAATTGTTATATCACGTGAAACCATTGAGCAAGGTTTCCAATCTCATAATCACAATTTATTTGCAAAAATACTCAAGTCAATTTTATATCAAATTAATAAATTGATCAATGAATTTCCCCGGGCGGCAGAATTTGAAAATGTTTTTATTGATAAGAAGAGAGCGATCACAAACGTTAAAACTATGAAATGAACCGAAAAAATCACGAACATACCAAACTATTTTTATTCGATATAGACGGCACCCTTCTGTCTGTTAAGAAAGGGTTTATGCATGATTTAATAGAGCGGCTTCTGATAAAGTATGAGATGTCGCATATTGATATCAGTAAGCAATATTTTGCCGGCAGAACCGACCGGGATATATTTAGTTCCATATTAAAGATGGGACGAAGTCCGGTGGATGAATCATTCTTTCAGGCTTTTAAAAAGGATTACATTCAGACCTTAAAGAGAGAATTGTTACCCGCATATGTGCGGCTTATCGATTATGTGAAAGAAGCAATTGAATATATTGCTCATCAGAATTTTCATTATGGCTTACTGACGGGGAATTTCCGTGAGTCGGCTTTTATCAAATTGCAAAATGCGGGTATTGATCAGTTTTTCAATTTTGGGGTGTTCGGAACCGATCATGCCGACCGAAACAGGTTGCCGGCAATAGCCCATAAACTCGCAGAGCAACAGCTTTATATTTCCTTGAAACCAAAGGATTTAATAATTATTGGTGATACGCCAAAAGATATCGATTGTGCCCGACAATACGGAGCTACCTCAATAGCCGTCGCTACCGGAAGCTACACCAGAGAAGAACTATCCAGATATCAGCCTGATTATCTCTTCAATAATTTATCCAAACCCAATAAATGGCTTCAAATAATCAATTAAAACGAAATAAATGGAAACTGCTTACTGTTCACTGATTTTACCACATTCCTCCGAATACCAGACTGATCAGCGGGGTGCCAAAATATTTTTGTGGAGATGCGCCCGGTCCGATATAAAGCTGATTGTTTCGGATTACGTATTCATTCGGCTGTAATACCTGAATACCCTGTGGGAAATACTGAACGTAATAGCCAAATTCCACACTGGTAATATGCTTGAATCGGGAACCGAAGTCGATCCCAAGAACCACTTTACCGGCTCCGCCCCATTTGGAATGCCCGTCTTTCCATCCACTGAAAATATCGTTGATGGGTTCATAGGGGGCGTAAGTACCGTCGTCGCGGATATGGTTCTGATTGTAATCTTTGAAATACGGATAGATGAAAGCGAACGAGGGACCTACGGAAGCGCCTGCGTAAATCCGGAAGTTGTCTTTAATAGCATGCGCGAATAACCGGTGTTTGTACCCGATCATAAGCGGAAAGGCAAGAACACGGTTGTATTTATTCGGTATGATTTGTTGACCAAAGAAGTCATAGAACGTCTGTTCGGTGACATTCCGCAATCCGGTAATATGAAAATCGAGAGTTAGTTCCGACATCGGATCGAGAACATGCCGGTATTGTGCTCCGGCACCGAATCCGAAGTTGTTAATCAATAAATTGAAACCCAAACCATTATGATATCCATATGAAAGTGGAGTTTTAGGTTTTGGATTAGGTGCCAAGGCCGGTTCCGATCCGACTTTTTGAGCCCGAACCTGGTTAACCATACCAATGGATCCAAATATGAGCAAAAATATTGCTAAAGTTAACTTTTTTGTCATTATTTACCTTGAAAATTATTTGAAGAACCAGAACGTTATGATATTAAAGGCAATATGCGCTTTTGACTGAAAACAATATTTCCGAAATTTTGGTTCATGTTACAATAAAAGTAATAAAAATATCAAATAACACTTGCCAAAAAAAAAATTGGCCTTATTTTCTTTGTGTCGTTATTCATAAAAACACAAATGAAATATCGTCTATAGCCGATAAACGGCAATCTCGTTTAACTAACGTAAAAAATCGCCTTAAGGTATGAATGCACCACAAAAATTTCTTGTGTTTGGTCCGGTCGATACTTTAAAACGTCTGGGACATACACTTCTCGATGATATAAAACCAAAATATCAATACCAATTCACAAATTATGAACACGAGCTGGAAATCCTGGTTGCGGTATTCGAAGAATATCAGCGGCAGCTTAACTCCAGTACAGCTCTGACCGTTATTTTTGAATTATCCGGAAAAAATCTGAAAATAGAAATGTTACCAACAGGGGGACGCATGGGATTTAGGGGGAGTTCTCTAAATGCTGAACAGCCGCTTCCTGATATGGTTACTGATTTTATTATGGATTTTGCAAAACGATTTGGATTGACGGTTCAGGAACTCAAAAACGATACGACTCAGGAAAAAGAATCCTAATTCTATGGCTAAAGTTCCAGAAGAGTGGAACGTTCTTTCCATGTTGGAATGGGGAACCGAATATTTTGAAGGAAAAGGAATTCCGAATCCCCGCTTAAGTATTGAGTGGCTTTTAGCAGATGTGCTGAAAATCAAACGGTTGGATTTATATTTACAATTCGACCGGCCATTGAGTTCAGAAGAACTGAAAGATATCAAATCCGGTATATTACGTCGGGCCCGGCATGAGCCTTTGCAGTATATTGTCGGGCATACCGATTTTATGAATGCACATATCAATGTTTCCCCGGATGTACTTGTACCGCGGCCCGAAACCGAGCAGCTTGTGGAAATCGTTTTGGAGCAAAATCAGAATGATTCTCAAAAACGCGTTCTGGACATCGGAACCGGTTCAGGGTGCATCGCTATCGCCTTAAAACAAGAACGTTCCTCTTGGCGGCTTTATGGGCTTGATATTAGCAATCAAGCGTTAAAGCTTGCCCGGGAAAACGCACAACTTAATGAGGTAGAGGTCGCTTTCTTTTCGGGAGATATTCAGCATCCAGAAAAAATCGAATTTCCAGAGGAGCCGTTTTTCGATATTATCGTTTCCAATCCACCCTATATCACTCCACAGGAGCGGTCTACCTTGGATCCGGAAGTTCGGGAATTCGAACCCGGTCGGGCACTTTTTCATAAGGATATCTTTACACTTTACCGGGATATCGCCACATTTGCTTTCGGTCATCTCAATCCGGGCGGAAGCCTATATCTTGAAATAAATGAAGCTTACGGTCAGGAACTCCAGCGCTTGTTTGATAATCAAAAATGGCAAACTGATTTAAAACAGGATTATGGGGGTAAAGACCGTTTTATTATATGCCATAAGGGCTTAGATAAGCTTAACTGATTGCATTTTATATCATTACCCCCTCTTACTTCAGAAGTCTTCCAGAGTTGTTAACAAAATGTGGAAAAGTCGTGGAAAACTTTTCTGAGGCGGCTCCTAAATGTAAAATGTGCCCCATATCGTATATTAAGGGAATATTAACAAACCTTAACACACACAAAAGATATACACATACTGTATTGTATATTGCTGCGCTCCAATAGGTTTTCCTGTTTATAAGAATGTGGATAACTTTGCATGCCGTGAGCAGAGTTTTTTTTGACATCTGTCAGATAAATTATCATTTTCACTTTTCCCACTACTGATGCGATGTATGTTATGTGGATAACTATTGGGGACGTTATTTTTTGAACTGTAATTATTAATTGAAAAATGCAAGAACTTTGGGTTGTTTTTTATAAAGCTGGTAGGAGGTATGAAAATTGAGTCTTGATAATGCAGATGTTGTCTGGCAAAATTGTTTGAATATTATTCGTGACAATATTAATTACCAGAAATTTAAATCGTGGTTTGAACCGATTAAGCCCTTAAAAATTGAAGAACAGACGCTGACGATTCAGGTACCATCCCAATTTTGGTACGAATGGCTGGAAGAACATTACTATAATATGTTGCGATCGGCTATTAATAAAGTCTTAGGGGAAGAGGGTAAATTGGAGTATTCGGTAGTTTTGGAAAAATCGAACAGTAAAGTCGATAGCCGTTCGGTACGCTTGCCTCAGCAGCCTACCCCACCGGTACATGCACAGGAAGTAAACGGATATCCCGATTACAAACCCGGGCAGATTCAGAATCCTTTTGTGATTCCGGGGTTGAGAAAAACCAAAATCAATTCGAATCTGAATCAGAATTATGTCTTTGAACGATTTATTGAAGGAGATTGTAACCGATTGGCCCGAAGTGCCGCTTTGGCTATTGCTGAAAGTCCGGGGAATAATTCCTTCAATCCTTTTTTTGTTTATGGGGGAGTAGGTCTGGGTAAAACACATCTCGCGCAGAGCGTCGGAAATAAGATAAAAATGGATTTTGGCGACGAGAAATCGGTGCTGTACCTTTCTTCTGAAAGTTTCACCAACGATTTTGTGCATGCCATCCGAAATAACCGCGCCAGCGAGTTCTCAATGTTTTATCGAAATATCGATGTTTTGATTGTTGATGATATTCAGTTTTTCAGTGGTAAGGAAAAAACGCAGGAGGAGTTCTTCCATATCTTTAATTCCCTGCACCAGGATGGGAAACAGATTATCCTGAGCAGCGACCGGGCACCCAAAGATATCCCGGATATTGAGGAGCGGTTGATTTCCCGCTTTAACTGGGGATTGAGCGCCGACCTTCAGATGCCGGATTATGAAACACGGTACGCCATCCTGGAACGGAAAGCGAACGACAACGGCGTTGAGTTTGAACCCGATATCCTTGAGTTTATCGCACGAAATTTTAAATCGAGCATTCGTGATTTGGAAGGAGCCATCATCAAATTACTCGCAGCTTCCTCATTACAGGGAATCGATCAGATCGACCTGACTATGGCCAAGAGGATTCTCAAAGATATGATCAAGGAATCGAGTGTCAATATTTCTATTGAAAGTATTCAGAATTATGTGAGCGAATACTTCGGCATGGATCCCAATAAACTGCGCGATAAAACCCGGAAACAGGAAATTGTCGAAGCACGTCAGATTGCGATGTACTTATCCAAAAAACTGACGAAATCGAGTTTGAAAACGATTGGTCTGCATTTTGGTGGACGAGATCATTCCACGGTAATACACTCTATTTCATCTGTGGAAGATCGTTTGAAAACCAGCTCGAAGCATCAGCAAATACTTAAGGATATTCAGCATCAGATCGAACTGACAAGTTTGTGATTTACAGAGCGGGGATTGATTAAAATGTCTGAAGATGTCATTGTTGCCCTCGGTTCCAATGTGGGCAACAGATATCAGAATCTTGTGGATGCCAAAACGTTTCTCACGCAGCTGTCCTCAAAAAAGGTTCTCTCCTCTTCGATTTATGAGTCGGAACCGATTGGTCCGTCGGATCGTCGCTATTTTAATGCGGTGATTATCATGCATACCGATGTGGACCCTTTTGTCCTCTTGCGTAAATTCAAAGAATACGAATCAAACTGCGGACGCGATTTAAATGCCCGTCGTTGGTCGAGCCGGATTATCGACCTGGATATCATCGCGTACGGTAATGAAATAATCACGACAAAGGAATTGATTATTCCGCATGCTGAATTTTCCCGAAGATTATTTGTACTTTTACCGATGGGGGAAATCATTCCGGATTGGAAAGATCCCCAAAACGGACGCTCGCTAAAAGAACTCATACAAGCGGCACCCGAAATGGACATTACAAAACTGGATTTTGATTGGTAAATTGAGCGGATGAATAATTTCGACTATATCGCAATTGAAGGAGTTATCGGTGCGGGTAAAACCTCGCTGGCTAAATTATTGTCGAAGCATTATAATGCGATGCTCTCACTCGAGGAGTTCCAGGAAAATCCGTTTTTGCCAAAATTTTATGCCGATCGGGAACGTTATGCTTTTCAAACACAACTTTCATTCCTGGCAAGCCGTTTTCATCAGCAACAGAATATTTTTACGAAAGATCTGTTTCATGATTTTATAATATCCGATTATTTGTTCGATAAAGATCGTATCTTTGCTCAGATAAATCTCACGGATGATGAGATGGCCCTGTACGATCGCATCTTCAATATCATGAATCTGAAAATTCCCAAACCCGATTTGGTGATTTTTATTCAATGTACGGTCGAGCGATTAATGTATAATATAAAATTACGCAACCGGGATTATGAGCAGGAAATAGAACCCGATTACCTGGAAGAATTAAATGATGCGTATAATAATTTTTTTTATCATTATGACCGTTCACCATTAATTGTGATCAACGCAAGCGAGATAGATTTTGTTACTAATGATGAACATCTTTCGTATATAGAAAAGCAAATATTTGAGGAACCCATACGTAATACACACGTACACATTACTCCAAGATAGAATTACATGTTACGCCTGTTAATCATAATATTAGTTATTTATTTATTTGTTCGCTTCTTTAAACGAATGTCGTTAAGCGGACCCGGACAACAGAATAATTTTCAGCGGAATTCTCCCGATAACACAAAGGAAAATACTGGTCCGCCGTTTGATGATATCGAAGAAGCCGAATTTACCGAAGTGAAAGAGGATAAAAAAGAAGAAAAGACCCAATCTGATTCTCAATCCTGATAATTTGGATGGAAATGTGTGATTGAGAACCCATTTAGTAATGAAAACGACCAAAGATCATAAAATTAATTTTAAATCGTTGCGAACGATTGCAAATTGGGAGTAAAAAATATTATATTTGATGCTCTCAAAGATACCAAGCCCTGGTGGTG
>Ga0102944_1002510_pt1 | contig 10669 bp, 12 predicted proteins | sample SalPonD_shore_MG_FD_78172 | JGI IMG/M metagenome (GOLD analysis project Ga0102944, IMG submission 78172) | Salt pond soil microbial communities from South San Francisco under conditions of wetland restoration - Salt Pond MetaG... | ecosystem: Environmental > Aquatic > Marine > Intertidal zone >... | reverse complement strand
GTGTAGTAGCGCTGGTCGCGGACGGTCCATGTGGACAGGGACAGCTCGATGGGCACCTCCTGTCCACTCTTGGTCCGTGCCGCCAGTTCCACCGTGGTGCCGATGGCATGGGCCTCGCCGGTCTTCGTGAACCGGGCCATCCCGTTGCGGTGCGCCTCGTGGAAACGCTCGGGGATGATCAGCTCCAGCTGCCGGCCCAGCGCCTCGTCTTCGGTGAAGCCGAGAATGTGGGTGGCCGCCTTGTTCCAGCTGACGATCTCACCGGTATGGTCAGCCGAAATGATGGCATCGATGGCCGATTCGGTGACAGAGCGGAATTTCTGCTCGGCCTGCTTGCGCTCACTGATGTCACGGATGATTCCGGTGTAATAGCGCTTGTCGTCGAGAAACCAGGTGGCCAGCGAAAGCTCGACGGGGAACTCGCTGCCGTCCTTTCTGGTCGCCGCCAATTCCACCGTCTTGCCGATCACGCGACTGGGCCCGCCCGAACTCACCCTGCGGATACCCTCCCGGTGGCTCGCGCGGAAGCGCTCCGGGATGATGAGTTCGATGGGTTGCCCGATGACCTCGTTCTGGGTGAATCCGAACAGCACCGTGGCGGCGCTGTTCCATGACCGGATCCTGCCCTCGGAGTCGCCGGAAATGATGGCGTCGATGGCCGACTCCATGACAGACCGGAACTGGGCCTCCGATTCGCGCAGGGCCATGCGCACCTTGGAGACCGTCACCTGGCGCTCTATGCGCGCCAGGACCTCGCGTTCGTCGAACGGGGAAAGGATGAGATCGTCACCCGACAGCAGCCCTTTGACCCGGGTCTCGGCATCGTCCTCGGCGGTCACGAAGATGATCGGAATGTCCCGGGTCTGGCTATTGGACTTCAGCTCGTTGAGGAGCGAGAACGGGTTGGTTGCTGACAGATGGGCGTTGAGAAGCACAAGGTTGGGGCGTGCGGCGGCTACCACGGCCCCGAGGGCGTCGGTGCCGCGGGGCACTGTGGCGACGGCGTAGCCGTCGTTCCTGAGCACCGCCTGCAGGATACTGGTGTTGGATACGTCGTCATCGACGATGAGGACGGAGCCGCGGTCGCGCACCGTAGGACCCTCACGTGCGGGCGGGGCGGACTGGTGGGGCACCGGCCCGCTTCTTTGCGAACAGGAAACAGGCTCACCCGGCTCCCGCGTCACTTGAGCATGCATTCCACCAGCTGCTGACGCTGGTTGAAGCTGAGTTGGTTCATGGGAACCTGCTTGAGCTCGTCGCAGCGCTTCCTGGTCGCCGCCAGATAGGCCTCGTAGTCGTCGCTCCACAGGGCGAAGCTCAGCTCCCCCTGATAACGCCGCGCCTGGGCAGGCCCCACGATCCGCGTCGATACCTTCACCTGCAGATGGGAGCCGCCGTCGGACCACATCATCATCCGGCCGAAGGGGACGGCCTGCTCTTTGCCGGGCTTGCCGAGACGCGCGACGAGCCAGGCGCGGGTGGCGTTGGCGTTCACCGGTCCGGTGTAGTGCTCGATGAACCTGATCTGTCCCACCTTGCTCTCGAAGGAGCCCAGCTCGAACTTGCCCCCGTCGCGCCGCTGGGTCCGCAGCAACTCTCTGCGCTCGCGCCAGCCGGTCTTGAACGAGTTGTTCACGTCGGGCAGGAACCGCCAGTGCTGGCGGACATGGCGGGCGGCGAGGTCGGCGTCCATGCCCGGGCGCAGTCCGCCGACGGCGGCGTCCTGCAGGGACTGACCGGTGAGCAGGGCGGTGAGCCGGGGTTCGATGTCCACCGGCCTGGCCGCTTCGGCGGCGGCCCGGCGGGCGGCGTGCTGGCGCAGCTCCCGGTCAATGGCCAGGCGCCTTTGCTGGATCGCCTGCTGGATGGCGTTCGCCTCGGCGGTGGGGATCTTGCGCAGCACCGGCAGGCCCTGCAGCCGGTCCAGGGTTTTCAGCCCGGCCCGGGTGCCGGGCGTCCGGGCCAGCTCCCGGCGGGCGGCGTCCAGCTCGGCGTTCACGGCCTGCAGCTCGGCTTCGGCCGCCTGCTCGCGTTCGGCCAGGCGGGCGATCAGCGGCTGGAGCCGGCTCGCCGGCACGTAGTCGGTCGCCTGGCGCAGGTTGGCGACCACAGCCGCCAGGGACCCGCTCTGGCGCAGGGTCCGTGCCTGGGCAACCACGTCCTGGCCCTGCAGGGCCTGTCGGGCCAGTGCCAGGGCCCGGGGGAGCTCGGACGACAGGCGATAGCGCAGCAGGGAGTCGACGGCCCGGTCTGCGTTCTGGCGGTATCGGTCTGCCAGCCCCAGGGGGCGGCCGGCGGCGGCCACGGCCTTCATGGTGTCGTACAACTGCCGGCCGGTGACCTGCTCCCGGCGCTTGAGAGCCGCCCGCCGGCACTGGTTCAGCCAGCGGCGGACGGTGTTGAGATCGGTGCGGGTCCAGGACTCGACACCGTGCCCGAACAGGGGCACCACCCGCTCGTCGGCGAAGCGGGGGCTGAGCTCCACTTTGGGTGCCAGCCGTACCGGCTCGCCTTCGGCCGGGCGGCCGGCCCACTGCTCCAGAGCGGTGCAGTCGGGCCGGTTGAGATCGCCCGCCAGGGCCCAGGAGCCCGCGAGTCCGCCCAGAAGAACCGACGCCCAGATCCAGGGCGGCCGGGGCCGGTCCGCAGGACGCGGGGACCCCCCCGGTTCCCGGGACTCTGCCATCGAGGGTCCGGTGCTCATGACCTCCCTCCCCCTGTCTGAAAAATCCCTTTATCACCGCTCCCGATGGGACGGGCGCGATCTTTTGGAACGACCGGTAACAGCACAGCGACGAATAGCCGGGACGGCAGGCTGTGGGGCGTGCTACTTCAAAGACTGGTCGAGAATTCGCAAATGTCAAATTCGCGTTAGTGAGGCGGGCTGGCAACCAAAGCAGGGCGGGGGCGGCCACCGGTCATCGTCCGTTGAGAATCGCCTTGTCGGGACGGCTGTCGACCGGTCCCGGTATCGCCCCTCAGTCTTCAGGCCCGGGGGTGGCGGGTGCGCCAAGCCTTGGCCCCCTCAGCCTCTGACCACCTGCAAGCGGTTCCGGCGGCCGGCGACGGCGATGGTGCGCTCGAAGGCCTGGTCGTCCCGGTCCTGCATCCACCGGTCCAGCGCCTCGCAGATCATGCGCACCGGATCGTTGGATGGAAGCGCCCGGACCCGGGCGTCGGTTTCGGCGTCCAGGCGCTCGAGCAGGGCATCGAGCTCGGCCAGGCTGCGGATGGTGGCCGGGTCCACATCGTAGGATTCCAGGTAGTCCCGGCTGCACTCCAGGGCCAGGGTGAACTCCAGGCGCTGACGGGGCTGTATGCGGGTAACAGGGAAGGGGATGACCTTCATGGGGGCCTCATGGTCACTGCACTTACCTGCGAGTAACGACCGGGCATGCCCCGGCTTGAGCATGCGGCGGAAGAATCGACTGTAGGAAAACGGCTCGTCGCCGGCGGCCCACGGACAGCCCCGGGCCTTTCGGGCGCAGGGCGCCGACGGTGTCTTCAGCCTCAGGGCCGCCAGAAGGGCTTGCGGGCTTCCCGCAGGGCGTCGACCCGGGTGATCCCCAGGTCCCTGAGGGTGCGCCCGTCCAGCCCGAGCAGCTCGGCCCGTTCCGGGCGTCTTTGCCGGTATGCGCCCACCGCGGCACTCAGCCGGCGCAGCCTCGACATCCGCCTGCCGCAGGATCTTTCCATGGCCTGGTGCATGACGTTGTTCCTCCCGGTGGCCGGTGACCGCCAGAGCATGCCGTCCGGCAGCAAAACAGTTAGCTATGCAACTAGCTATGCCGGCCTGGGATGGCGGGACTGCGGGCCGCCCCTCCCGGCGCCCGGTTTTTATGTCCGCCGACGCCGGTTAGACTGGGACGGTGACGGCTGTCCAGGCGATGACCGATACGCTCCGGATGCCGGAGGACGATGCAGAGGCGACCATGACCGATTCGCGAACCGACCCAACCCTGCCCGCCGTGTCCGATCCGGCCTGGCCCGGACGCCACATGGCGGGCGAGATGCACCACAACGTACCGGTGTGGAGCGATCCCTGCTGCTGCTGCGAGGCCGAGCCCTATTGGCGGGCGGTTGCCGAGGAGCTGGGCATCGACGTGGACGGCGAGGCGCCGCCGGCGCCGCGCATGGCCGGTACCATGCACGATGCCGTCCCGGTGTGGAGCGATCCGTGCTGCGAGGCCGAGCCCTACTGGCGGGAGGCCGCCGCCGACATGGGCATCGATCTGGACGCCGGCCGGCGCCACTCGTAGCCCTGCAGCGCCGGCCGGGCGATCGCCTTGACAAGGGGCGATTGTCTGCTTAACTGTATGGAATTGTCCCCACGCGGGGGATTGCCCATTGTCAGTGACGGGCACGCGTTGCCCTGACGGCGCACAACGGCAGTCCGGCGGCGGACGTCCACGACGCCGCCGGTCAGCCCCCTCTCCCCCGCATTCTTTCTGTTTTCCCGGATTTTCTCCCTTTCGGCCGGGCCCTGACGGGCCGTCGGCGGCGCGGGCGTACGGTGCCGCGAAAGCACGTCCCCACTGCCGTCGGACAACCGTCCCGCCGTCGCTGGCAATCACCACAACAGATCCTGCTACGTCCGTTCCAGCTTGTGTCCACCACCTGGGCAACGGGTGTTCCGCCTTGTCCATGCACAGAGGAGGGAGAGCAGATGATGAATGTCATTGCCGTTGCAAACCAGAAGGGCGGGGTGGGCAAGACCACCACCGCCATCCAGCTGGCCGCCACCCTGGGCCGCCAGGGCGAGCGCGTGTTGCTGCTGGACCTGGATCCCCAGGGACATGCCTCCCTGGGGCTGGGCGTGCACGCCCGGGACAAACCCAACCTGTTGCACGTGATCAGGCATGCACGGCCCCTGAGCGGGGCCATTCAATGGGACGTGGCCGAGAACGTGGACCTGGTTCCGGGCAACATCGGCCTGAGCGCCGCCGAGCGTGTGCTGGGGGAGCGCCCTCACGCCGACCGGGCGCTGCGGGACCTGCTGCCCGCGGTGCGCGACAGCTATGAATACATCATCGTGGACTGTCCGCCCGCCCTGGGTCTGCTGTCCATCAACGCCCTGCGTGCCGCAGACCTGGTGCTGGTGCCGGTGGAGGCCAGCCTGTTTTCCCTGGACGGGCTGGAGCGGCTCAAGGAAACCCTGCACATGCTGGACGACGGCGAGCGCGCCGCCCCGTCGATGCTGGTGCTGCCCAACATGTTCGACACCCGCACCCGGCTGGCCAGCGGCCTGCTGGCGGCGCTGCAGGCCCAGGAAGACATCACCCTCAGCCGGGCGCGGATCCGTGCCACGGTGCGGGTGCGCGAAGCCACCTACCAGGGTACGCCCCTGACCTGCGCGGCACCCAAGGCGGATATCACCGGCGACTTCGAGTGCCTGGCGGCGGACGTCCGCATGCATTTTCACCGCCGGCACCCGGGGGACCCGGAGCGCGCGGACGGGGACGGGGCGGGCGCTGCCGAGGTTCTGCGGGAAGTGACGCTGTCCTTCCAGGACATCCGCGCGGCGCGGATACAGGTGGCCGGGGACTTCAACGACTGGGTCCCGGACAAGGACATCGAGACCATAGACAATGCCGGCCGCCTGACCAAGGTGCTGCACGTGGCGCCCGGCGACTACGAGTACCGGGTCATCATCGACGGCATCTGGCAGCGCGATCCCACCAATCCCGAACGCGTACCCGGCGGCCACGGCGGCAGCAATTCCCTGCTCCATGTCCGTAGCTGACCGCCGGCACCACAGGAGGCATGCCCATGCTGAATCCAGCCTGGCAACCGGCCCGCCATGACAATCCCGCCCTGGGCCGGCTGCGCCGCCACTACCTGCCCGGGGCGCGGGCGCCGGATACCGCACCCGGCCATGGACGGCGCGTCGCGGTGATCAACACCTTCACCCGCCGGGCGGCGGAGAGCGATTACCTGATCCAGGCGCTCAACCGCCAGCTCAATCTGCCCCGGGGGGAGGGCGCCGGGTCCGCCCCGTGGCGGGTCGAAGCCCTGCACCCCGATGGCGGGCCCTGCCGCGGCGAGCTGTCTTTCGTGCTGGTGATCGCCGAGGCGGACCTGGCGGCGCTGCGCGAGGCCTACCGCTGCATCAAGCAGGTGTCCCGCACCCACCGGACCACCTTCGGCGTGCTGATCCACGGTGCCAGGGATATCCACGGGGCCCGACGCCACTATCGGCGCCTGGCCATGGCCACCACGCGGTTTCTGGACCTGGCGTTGCTGAATCTGGGCACGGTGCCGGTGCGCAACCAGATGTTCGGCACGGCCCTGGCCCGGCTCGCCCAGGCCCTACGCGAGGGGGTGTTCAGTGAAGGCCGGGCGGCACGGCCCGAAGGCGACGGCTCATGAGCCCGGACATACGCGTCGTCGCCGAGCCGGCGCTGCCCGACCTGGAGGCACTGGTCCGCGACAATCTCGCCAAGCTCCTGCCGCAGGAGCCGGCGCCTGCCGAGCATGCCGGGCGCGGAGCGGACTGGCTGTGCCTGCAATTCGGCGGCGGGCCGTCCGTGCAGCTGGTCGCGGCGGACACCGGCGACGGCACGCGGGCGCTGCTGGCCGCCCTGGCGGCGGCGGAGCGCCTGCCCGAGGCGGGGGACCCGTCGGTCCTGCTGCTGTCGTCCAGCCCGCCGCCCGGCAGTGCCTGGCTGGGCCGCCATGCGCCGGTCACCTGGGTCCGCACCCGGGTGCTGGAGGTGGACGGCGTCTTGGGGCTGCTGCTGGAGCCGCCGGACCACCGGGGCGGAGGCGGGGAACCGGCGTGCGCCGGTCCGGCGCCGGGCCGGACCGGGGGCTGCGCGTCCGAGGTTGTGCTCAGCGACGAGGAAGCCGCCTTCTTCCAGCACCTCTAGTCGGTAGACAGTTCGGTCAAGCCGAGGTCCGGGTGCGGGGGGTGCTGTACCGCCGGCTTTGCGGGTCGATGGCCCGCCAGGGCGGGGCGCCCGAGCCCCCGATGACGGGCGTTGGCGGCCGTCGCTGGGGCCGGCCCCTTGCGCCGGGTCCAGGGGCGAGGCTTGACTTGACCGACCAGTCAACTAGACTGCCCGCAGTGGACGCGCACCCCGACACCCGCCAACGCATCCTGGTCACCGCCCGGGATCTTATCCACGCCCGCAGTTACACCGACGTCGGGGTCGCGGAAATCTGTGACCGCGCGGGGGTCCGCAAGGGCAGCTTCTATCATTTCTTTCCAAGCAAGCGCGAACTGACCCTGGCGGTGCTGGAGCTGAACCTGGCCGAAGCCAAGGAGCGTTTGCTGGATCAGGCCTTCGATCCCCGGATACCGCCGCTGGAGCGGTTTGAGCGCCTGGCGGATCTGACTTATGAGCTGCACCGGGAGCGTGCTGCGCTGGCCGGCCAGGTGCTGGGGTGCCCGGTGGGCAACCTGGCCACCGAGCTGGCCACCCGGGACGAGGCCATCCGGGCCGCCACCGCCCGCGCCTTCGAGCGCCTGCAGGCGCTCATGCGCGAAAGCCTGGCGGAAGCCGCCCGCGACGGATCCCTGCCCGCAGTGGATGTGGAGGCGACCGCCCAGGCCATGGTGGCCTACTTCGAAGGCGTGCTGATGCTGGCCAAGACCGCAAACGATGTGAACGTGGTTCGCCGGCTGCTGCCGACGCTGGCCCAGATCCGCATCCCGAAAGCGTCGAATTAGGGCCTGACGGTGTTGCGCAGGCCCCCGGGCGCGTCCGCGGTGTTGACTGACCGGTCAACTCGCGGTCCGTGCCGAATCCACCACAAGCTAACGATAAGGAGCCGGCCATGTCACAACCGTTACTCAACCCCACCATTCCCGCCGGCCAGGAGGAGCGGGTTGGCGCCCTGCTCGACGCTGTCCAGGAGTTCGTTGGTTTCGTGCCCGACGGGCTGCGCCTGTTCACCCTCAGCCCCTCGCTTCTGGAGACCTTTATCGCCAACCTCACTTATTTCAACAGCGAATCGGCCGTGGGCCCGCAGCTGGCCGCCATGATTCGCTACCTGGTGTCCTACCGGGCCGACTGCAACTTCTGTATCGACCTGAACGAGGGGTTCCTGGTGGAGATGGGGGCCGACCTGGACGCGGTCCGCGCCGCCCGACACGACCTGGACGCTGCGCCGGTGGCGCCCCACGAGCTGCCGCTGCTGCGCCTGGCCGTGGCGGCGGTGGACGACCCCCGGCAGGTGGGCGCGGACCATCTCCAGGCGGCGCGTCAGGCGGGCTGGAGTGACCGCGATATCTTCGACACGGTGGCCATGGCCACCAGCAATCGCGCCTTCAATCTGATTTTGCACACCTTCAAGGTCGATCGTCAGGGTGTCTTTGGAGCCTGACCGGCAGCCGCCGGCGATTCGCGGACCGTGTGCGTCGGCATGCTCCATCCGGTCGGCCGCCCGGGCCGGCCAACGACGGCGGTAGGGGTGCCGGTGGGTCGACGACCCGGGTTCTTTGAGGGGGCATCGTCCCGGGCGGGAAACTTCCCGCCGGCAGAGTTTTCCAATTATTTGACGCCTGCTTGATGGATGGCGCGCCATCCCGGGCAGTGACTCACGGACACAGGAGGTGTGCCATGGCTGATGAAGAAGCCCCCGACCTGGTTGTTGTGCTCATCACGGGCCCGGAAAACCCCAAGCGCCTGCCGTCGGCGTTCTTTCTCTCCGCCACCGCGGCCGCCAGTGAGCAGAACGTGGTGATGTACTTCACCGGTCCGGCCACCGAGCTGCTCAAGAAGGGTGTGGCGGAAAACCTCTATCCCCTGGAGGGCGGCAAGAGCGTGGCCGACTTCATGAAGCTGGCCCTGGACAACGAGGTGCAGATCATCGGCTGTCAGCAGTCGCTGGATCTCAACGGCATGACCCGGGATGACCTGTCCATGGATCTGCCCTTGCTCACCCCGAGTCAGGCGCTGCCGTCCCTGGATGCGGCCGGTCGGGTCCTGACCTGGTAGAAGAGCGGCTCGGGGACACCCGAGCCGCCCGTCCCCCGCCATTGCAGCGCCGATCCGCCGCCGAGGGGTCCAGGGCGTGGTCGGCGTTGGGGGGGCTCCCCCGGTTGTCACGGGGCCTGTTTCCCGCCCGGTCCCCTTTTCAATCAGCGCTTCCCCCTGCCCCTGCCCGGTACCGACCGGCGCGGGCCGGGCCGGCGGCGTCGGGAGTGGGCGACAGGCGTTTACAAACTATTACCTCGCCTGCCCGGTACACGGGCAGAACTTCGTCCGTCAATGGGCTATCTAAGGTGTCAGGCACGAAATGGCGCGGCAGTTTGCGGCTCTGACGGGGGCCGGTGTCAGCGCATCGCCGCCGGTACAGGGCGCGGAGGAAGACGTCATGAAGCGCATGGGGATGGTAATGGCTGCCGTGGCCATGGCGGTGGCCGCCGGCGCGGCACTCGGCGCCGGGCCGGCGGGGGCTCACGCCGTGGGCGATCGTGTGGTGGGCGCCTTCGGGACGGCTGCCGACGGCGGGTTCCGCTTCCAGAAGGTCGACGACTGGCACCACCGGGGTCACTACCGTGGCCATTGGCGCGGCCGGAGGGACTGGGACGACCGCGTGCATACCCGCATCTATCTGGGCTTCGGCGATCCCTGGGGGCCGGCTTGGGGAGGACCCTACTGGGGCCCGGCGCCCCGATACTATTACAACCCGCCCGTGATCGTCGCACAGCCGCCGCCCCCGACGGTCTACATCTCGCCGGAACAGAACAGCCGGCCCTATTACTGGTATTACTGCGACTCGGCGAAACGCTACTACCCCTATGTCAAGCAATGTCCGGGCGGCTGGATGAAAGTGGTCCCCCGGCGTCCCGGGGACTGAGGAAAGGACATCGAGATGCATACCCCCCTCAAGATCGCGGCTCTCGCAGCCGCCGCCCTTTCGCTGGCCGGCTGTGCCACCGTGCCCGACGGACCGACGGTGATGGTGCTGCCCGGCCAGGGCAAGAGCTTCGAGCAGTTCCAGCAGGACAACAGGATCTGCCGCCAGTATGCCTACAACGAAATCGGGGGCACCTCCGCTCAGCGGGCGGCCAACGCCACCACCCTCAAGAGTGCCGGCGTGGGCGCGTTGCTGGGGGGTGCCCTGGGCGCGGCGGCCGGCAACAGCCGCGGTGCCGGCATCGGAGCCGCCGGCGGCGCCCTGGCCGGTACCGCGGTGGGTTCGTCCAACGCCTATGGCGACGCCTACGGCGCCCAGCAGCGCTACAACAATGCCTACGAACAATGCATGTACGCCAAGGGCAACCGCATTCCCGTAGCCGGCGGCCGGTACGGTTCCCGGGGCCACCACCCCTATCCGCCACCGCCCCCGGGCTACCAGGGCAACCACGGTCCTTACTATCCCCCGCCGCCGCCCGGGGCGGCGCCGCCGGACGACGACGCCTCCGGCTGACCGGGATCGTCCCGGTGGCGACCGATGGGCGCCGGCTGCGGGCACTCGCGCCCCCACCTCGCCCGGGAGCCGGCGGGTATGCAGCCCCGCCGCTGATCCGCGAAATCGCGGCCTTGAGCGCAAACAGGGGGTAGGGACCGGCTCCGAAGCCGGGCGCCGCGTGTCGGCTGTTACTGGCTACGCCAGCGCTGCAATCGCGGCACCCGCCAGGCCAGGAACTGGGCCACCAGCCAGGGCATCCCCTGGCGCCGGACGACTTTTTTCACGGTGGCCTGCATCTGGTCCACGG
>Ga0102944_1002509_pt1 | contig 10670 bp, 10 predicted proteins | sample SalPonD_shore_MG_FD_78172 | JGI IMG/M metagenome (GOLD analysis project Ga0102944, IMG submission 78172) | Salt pond soil microbial communities from South San Francisco under conditions of wetland restoration - Salt Pond MetaG... | ecosystem: Environmental > Aquatic > Marine > Intertidal zone >... | reverse complement strand
TCGAGCTCCTGCTCGATGGCCTTCCGACCCAGCCCCCACGAGTTCGGATTGTCTTCGTCCATCGGGTTGAACACCTTCGTCGCGATGACCGGCCAGTCGTCGTCGTACTCGGCGAGGACGTTCCCGAGCACGCGCTCGGACTCGCCGTCGGAGTACATGTTGGCGGTGTTGAAGAAGTTGATACCGAGGTCGATCGCCCGCTCGAGGAGCGGTCGGCTCTCCACCTCGTCGAGCACCCAGTCGCGCCACGACGGGGTGCCAAAGCCCATGCACCCGAGACAGATACGGCTCACCTTCAGACCAGTCTCGCCGAGGGTCGTATACTCCATGCTCGCCCCTCACCGGAGGCGTCCATAAACGCATCGGGCTCGCCCGATAGGGCACCCGCGACGCTGGCGTCGTTCGACGGGATTTCCCACCGCCGTGGACGAGCGGCTGCGCCTCGCGTGGGAGCGGAAACCCGTAACGATAACGTCGACGGCCTCGTGGCCAGCAGTGGATGGTACACGAGATCGGTCTCGTCGGCTTGGATTCGAGCCACCCGGGGGCGTTCGCGGAGATTCTCTCCGAACGGGCCGACACGACGGTCGCGGCGGTGTGGGACAGCGGCGCGGTCAGGTCCGAGGCGTACACCGAGGAGTTCTGTGAGCGACACGGCGCGAGACGATACGACGACCCGGCGGAGATGGCCGGTGCCGTCGACGGCGCGATGGTCCTGACGGTCGACTGGGGCACTCACGCCCCCCTCGCCGAGCCGTTCCTAGCGGAGGGCGTCCCGACGCTCGTCGACAAGCCCCTCGCGGGGCGGCTCGTGGACGTCGAGGCCATCGCCGAGGCGGCCCGGGACGGTGGGGCGGGGCTAGCCGGTGGGTCGGCCCTCCCGTTCCACCCGTCGGTCGCGTCCCTCGCCGAGGACGGCGGCCTCAGGACGGTCTACTGCGTCGGGTACGGCGACCCGTTCTTCTACGGCGTCCACCCCGTCGACGTCGTCCGGACCCTTACCGGGGCGGACTGGACCTCGGTCGACCCCCGGTCGGAGCCCGGCCAGGCGGTGGGGGTCCGGTTCGAGGACGGCTCCGCCTCGACCGTGCGGTTCGACGGCTCCGCGGAGGACGCCTCCTTCGGCGTGCTCTCGGTCGGGGACCGGACGCGGACGGCCCACGTCGAAGGAACCGAGGAGGAGCTCCACAGGATGTACGGTCCGTTCCTCGCCGCGTTCGTGGACGTTGTCGAGGGACGCCGCGACGAACGGGAGCGGCTCGTCGACGGGGCCAGCCTCCTGCTGGCAGTCGACGCCGCCCTCGAGTCGGGCGAGGTTGTCACGCCGGAGAGCGACGCGTTAGCCGGCGTCGAGAAGGACGGCGCGGCGTTCCTGGCCGACTACTCGCCCTACTACTGACCCCGCGGGCTCCGTTCTCGACCGGTCAGCGACCCTCGACACGTACGGGGCGGTCCGCCTCGGCCGACTCGTAGGCGGCATCGAGGACTCGGAGGACCTCGAGCGCGTCGTCGAGGCCGGCACCGACGCTCCCCTGGCCGGTCCTCGCGTCCAGGAACGCCTGCATGAACTCGATCCCCCACTGTCCGCCGTACCCCGGCGTCGGCTCGTAGTCGTAGGTGATGGTCCGGTGGGGCGAACTCGCCCAGGCGTCGTCGTCGGAGTCGAGTTCGAGCGTGGTCTCGCCGTCGAAGCCGAACGTCCGCCCCATCGGGTCCCACGACGCGCGGCCGTCCGTGCCGTAGATCTCGACGGCGGTGTCGTACTGCCCCTCCCGGAGGTAGTACCCGGACTGGAGCGTGCCTAGCGCCCCGGAACTGGTCTCGAACTGGAGGTCCATCCCGTCCTCGACGTCGACGTCGGGGGTCCCACACGACGTTCGGGCCGTGACCCGGACGATGGGGTCTCCGAGTATCCACGGGACGAGGTCGATCCAGTGGACGCCCAGCCACTGGAGGATACCGCCGCGGCTGGACGCGTCGTCGAAGAGGTAGTGGCTCGTGTCGCGGTGGGCGAGGCCCGAGGCGACGAACCGGGCGAAGACCGCCCTGAGGTCGCCGAAGAACCCGGCCTCGGCCCGCCTCCGTAGCTCGCGGGCGATCGGGTGGGCCCGCCACGGGTAGGAGGCCGCCACGGTGACGCCGTGTCGGTCGACGGCGTCGACGACCGGCTCGAGGTCGGCCGCGGTCCGGGCCATCGGTTTCTCGGCGTAGACGTCGATCCCCCGCTCGGCCGCCGCCCGGACCACGCCCGGCGTCTCCCGGTTCGACAGCGTGATCCAGGCCACGTCGACGTCGGCCTCCTCGAGGAGCGCCTCGTAGCTCCGATAGAGGGTCGCGTCCGTCCCGAGTGAGCCGACCGAGTCGACGGTGAACGACTCGTCGGGCTCGGCGGCACACGTCACCTCGACGGGGAGCCGGGCGAGGCTCTGGAGGTACGGCTCGGCGTGGTGGTGGTCGAGCCCGAGGTAGCCGACGGTCGTCGTCCCGCTCATAGAGGCCCCTCCGCAGGGGTCGCCGATCGCATGGCCACACCGTCTACGCCGCCGACGCTAAGTGTGTCGGCTGCGCCCCGCCGTGCGCCCACGACCACGGGCGGGTGGGGCCGACCCCTCGCCACCGTGGGTGGCCTCCGGAGGCGTCGCGTCCGGTGGTCGACGGTGTTTGGCGCCTATCCGGGAGCCAGGTCGTCGACTGCCGTCGTGCCCGCGGGTTCCGACGGCCGCCCGCGTCGCGGTGTCCACGACGACCGGGTCACCGGACGCGAGGCGGGTCGACCGCGTCTCGTCGGGACGTCGACCGCGGTCCTGTACCAGTTAAATAGCCCCCCGGTCAACGTGGGCAGGACGACAGCTATGAGATTCGAAGGCGAACGGTCCATCGCGGCCGACGGTCAGGAGCTGTGGGAACTGATATCCGACCCCGAGGTCCTCGTGCGCTGCGTCCCCGGCGCGAAGGAGGTCGAACGCGAGTCGGAGACCCACTACTCGGGCGTCGTCGAGCGGAGCTTCGCCGGCCTCTCCGTCGACCTCGACGGGGACGTCGAACTGACGGAGCTCCGACCGCCGGAGCAGATCACCATCGAGGGCCACGGGAAGGACCGGGTCACGAAGACCGAGATGATCGCCGACGGGGAGCTCTCCCTGCGCGACGGCGAGGGCGACGAGACGGTGCTCGACTACTGGATGGAGCTGTCCTTCTCGGGCAAGCTCCCGGTCCACCTCCTCAAGGGCCGCTTCAACAAGGACATCGACCGCTTCTTCGACAACATCCGGGACGTCGCCGAGAACGGGCTCGTGGACGAGGAGGAGGAGTCCGTTACGGAGGAGGACGACGACGAGGGCGGCCTGCTGAGCCGGTTCTGACCGCGGGAACTTGCCAGGGTTCTCCCCGCGCCGTTCCAGGCAGTGAACCATTCGGAGGGGGGTGTTTGGCGGGAGGCGTTCGACGATAGGCGTTCTGGGAGGCGTTTGGTGGGAGGAGTTCGGTGGGGGAAGCTCGAAGAGGAGGCGAGAGTGCCCCGCGTCCCCGGCCTTCGGCGGCTCAGCGGCGTCGCAGCTTGTCGGCGATGTGTTCGCCGATCATGATGCAGGTGGAGTTGGTGTTGACGTGGACGGCGTCGGGCATGATGGAGGCGTCTGCGACGTAGAGGTCGTCGACGCCGACGACGGCCCCGTCGGGGTCCACGACCGACATCTGGTCGTTGGGGTCGCCCATCCGGCAGGTCCCCATCGGGTGGTAGTACTGGCCCGCCTGCTTGCGTATCTCCTCCTCTAAAGCTTCGTCGTCGTCGTCGAAGTCGCTGATCGGGCGCCCGTCCGCCCCGCGGGGGGCGACCTCCGGCTCGCTGGCGACGACCTCCTGGATCGCCTCGTGTCGGGAGAGCTCGATGGCGTGGCGCATCCCCTCGCGGGCGCGCACGAGGTCGCGGCGGTCGCCGAACATGTTGACCCAGATGTCGGGTGCGTCGGTCGGGTCGGCGGAGGTCATCTTGATGCGGCCGTGGGAGGTGATGTCCATCAGCGCGAACGCGAGCCCGCCGATACCCAGCCCCTCCTCGGTGGTGCCGATGAAGTTCTCCGAGTGCATCTGGAGGTCGAGGTCGCGCCCGAACGGCTTCTCGGAGCTCCAGGAGAGGATGATGGACGACATGAAGTGCTCGGGCGCCGGTGGCCCCTCCCGGTACTCCTCCTTGATGTCGTAGAGGACCGTGAGGAAGGGCTGGTCGATGAGCCGGCCCATGCCGGGGTGGTCGACCTTGACGGCCACGTCGATGTCGGTGAGCTGGTTGGCCGGGCCGATACCCGAGCGCATGAGGATGGCCGGCGTGTTGATCGCGCCCGCACACAGGACGACCTCGTCGGCGAGGAAGAGCTGCTGGCGGCCGTTCCGGACGGCCTCGACGCCGACGGCCTCCCGGCCCTGGAAGATGACCCGGTCGACCAGCGTCCCCCCCACGATCGTGAGGTTGTCGCGGTCGCGGGCCGGCTCGAGGTAGGCGTCGTTCGTCGTCACCCGCTGACCGTCCCCGAAGTTGTAGGGTACCCGGGCGAGGCCCTCCATCTCCGGGTGGTTGTAGTCCATGTCGGGGGACGTCGGGTGACCGAAGTCCTGGGCGGCCTCGAGGAACGCCCGGTCGAGGGCGCCCCACTCCTCCTCCGGGGGGCGCCAGACCGGCATGGGCCCGGAGTCGCCGTGGTAGGGCTGGTCGCCGAACTCCTCGTCGTGCTCGAGGCGCTTGAAGTAGGGCAGCACGTCGTCGCCAGACCACCCCTCAGCGCCGAGGTCAGCCCAGTTGTCGAAGTCGCCCAGCGGCGGCCGGGGGAAGAACTGGGCGTTGACGGTCGAACCGCCGCCGAGCCCCTTGCCGAGGACGTAGTGTTCCGGCGTCTGCACGTCGTTGAGCGTGGCGGTGACGTTGGGCCAGACGAACTCCTCCTCCATCTCCATGAGGACGTGGAAGAAGTTGTTGCTGCGTACCTCGGGCGGGGCCTCATCGCTCCTCCAGTCCCGGCCGGCCTCGAGGAGGAGGACCTCCGTGTCCTCGTCCTCAGAGAGTCGCGCGGCCATGGTCGCACCCGCCGAACCACCACCGACGACGATGTAATCGTGGCTTGTCATCTAGGGCCTCCTGCCGCCGCGGTGCAAATCGTACATCGGATTTCAGCGAACACCATATTGGTCGTAGCAGCTGCTGTTGCCATACTATCACATGGTCAGGCCAATTCGCATAAAATTTCGCATTGTCCCCACCGCCACTTGTCGACGCCCGGGAGCCGGCAATTGACGGGGATTCATGCGAGGGACCCGCCGATCGAGGATTTCGTCGATCGAAAGCGTGAGAGATCAGTCGTTCTTTGGGCCGCAGTTCGGCAAACCATTAGTAGGTTGCAACGACTTCGATCTCTACTCGAATGTCGATCGGAAGGGCACTGACCTGTACCGCGCTCCGCGCCGGGAATGGCCGAGTCACGTAGTCGGCGTACACGTCGTTGACGTCGTCGTAGTCGGCAATGTCGGTGAGGAAAACGGTCGCCTTAACGACGTCTTCGAGGGAGAGTCCTCCTGCCTTTAGCACAGCGTCTACGTTGTCCAGTGTGCGGGCCGTTTGAGTTCGTATGTCGTCGCCGACGACGTCGCCCGTTTCGGGATCGATTGGGCCCTGTCCCGACACGTAAACGTTTGAACCGTCGCTAATACCCTGTGAAAACGGGCCGATACTCGCTGGTGCCGCGTTGGTGGATATCTCGTCCATCGGTCGGATTCAAGAGGGTTCTCGGTATAAGCGTGTGTGTCAGTCACGGACACCCGTCTGCCCACTTGCGACTGGACTTCTATGAACCGAGGCCACGGTCAGTCTCGACGTTACGGAAGTGGAATGGACTACCGCGGGCCGACCACAAACCGTCCTCACTACTGGATGCCGGCGCGACAATCGTGGCGTCCGGCTAGTTAGCTGCGTCCTCAGACCAATAATCTGCTCACGGTAAGTCCGACCGGGCCTGCTCGACCGACTCGACGAGATCCCGTGTCGACTCTGTCACCCGATCGAACTCGCCCCGCTCGATGGCCTCGTCGTTGACGATAGAACTGCCTGCGCCGACTGCTACGGCTCCAGCCGCTATGAATCGCCCCGCATTTTCCTTATCGATCCCGCCCGTCGATATCACGGGTATTTGGGAGAGCGGGCCTCCAAGGGCGGCGAGGTAGTCGGGGCCGAGCACCGAGGCAGGGAAGAGCTTCACCACGTCTGCCCCCGCCTGGTAAGCTGTTATCGCCTCGGTTGGAGTGGTGACGCCCGGGATAACTGGGACGCCGTACCGGTTGCCAAGATCGATTACGTCTCGGTGGAGACTGGGAGAAACGACAAACTCCGCACCCGAGAGCAGCGCGGCTCTGGCGGTTTCTGCGTCGAGCACCGTTCCCACGCCAACGAGGGCGTCGGCGCCCAAATCCCCTGAGACCACCTCGATCATGTTCATCGCTCCCGGCGTGTCGGCTGTCACTTCCACGGCTCGCACGCCGCCCTTCACCAGGGCCCGGGAGACCGGAATGGCGTCTTCCTGGTCGATGCCACGGACCACGGCGATGACACCCCCGTCGATAAGCCGGTCCAGGGCTTCGCAGTGCATACGGGCGTCCACCAAGAGCTACCGCATAATAGCTTCCCTCTCACCGTCGAAGGCGGCCAGCTCTTCTCGAGTGGGGAGGCCTTCGACATCGCCAGGGACTGTCGTCGTGAGCGCCCCGACCGCATTGCCCTGTCTCGCCGACGTTACTATGTCTTGGCCGGCGAGGCGAGCAGCGATAAACCCGGCTACGAAGCCGTCTCCTGCCCCGATTTCGTCGACCGGTTCAACATCAAAGGCTGGGACGTGCTCGCTGACGTCCGATCCAGCGACAAACGCGCCATCCTCCCCAAGTTTTAGGACAGCAATGTCGGGCCCGAGATCCAAGAAAGCGTTTGCGAGATCAGAAGGTTCGCCGACATCGAGAATCTCTTCGGCTTCCTCGACGCTAGGGAAGACGAGGTCGGCCGATGAAATGAGGGCCTTCATCGTCTCGACCATCGTCACCTCGTCCGGCCATAGCTTCAACCGGAGGTTCGGGTCGACTGATACCCGAACGCCTGCCGCCTTCGCGACGTCGATCGCCTCGAAAATAGCCTCGTGGCAGGATTGGGAGAGAGCTGGCGTGATGCCTGTCACGTGTAAGTAACTGGCTTCCTCGATTAGGCCGCGGGGGAGGTCACCAGGGCCAAGACGGCTCGCTGCAGACCCGTCGCGGTAGTAAAAGACCCGCTCGTTGCCGGCGCTTCGCCGCTCTTTGAACATCACGCCCGTTGGCGCGTCAGAGTCACGGATTACGGCGTCAGTGTCGACACCCTCGCCACGGATGTAGCACTCGACATACCGGCCGTGTGGATCCGCCCCCAATCTGCTGAACCACGTGACATCACGCCCGAGCCGTGCGAGGCCGATGGCCACGTTACTCTCGGCGCCGCCCTGCCGTTTCCTGAACTCGTCGGCGTGTCTCAAGGGCCCCTGACCCCGGGGATTCATCAGTACCATCGTCTCCCCGAAGGTTACTACCTCGGCCATGGACCGACAATCCTGTGGCCGGTCCAAATAGATTCGCCATTCGAGCCGGTAGTAAAGTCTAAATTCAGAGTGTGCCATATCCACAATAAGAACCGTCGGGGTGCCCTTCTGGTCCAACACTGGTAAAGGCAAAAACATGATCATACCGAGTCCACTGACAGAGGCTTCGATTAGGCCGGAAGGCCTTTTGGAACGCCGAATCGGGCGTCCATCAGGCAGGACCCAATCACGACAAAGGATAGAGCAGAAGTCGAAGTAGTATTGACCGAGTACGAGGCATTTTGGTGCGGTAAAGACACGAAGTCGGACGTTCTCGACCGAATTCGCACAACGGAAGCTCCTCTGCCTGCAGCAGGTGGCGTAAGGGGAGGCCGAGAATGAACCCGAAGGTCGCGAGGACAACCGCTTCGGGGAACCTTCGAGTTTATGCCGAGACCGTATCGAGGTAGGAGTTCGTACTCTTGATGGGCGGACCGAAAGTCCAGATGATCTCCCCATAACCGATACTCCCGCCAAGTGGATCGCTCACAGGAAAGCCCACGTTTGGACAAGCGTGGATCATCGCCATCACCGAGATCATGAGGTTCCCCGAAGCGAGTACTACCGAGATGTGGAGGCTGGCGACGAGGAACTCCTTGACCAGGATTGTTTCATGAACGGCGACGAGCAATTCGTTGGTAAATTCCGCCCGGAGGGTCGCGTAGTTGAGCACATCTCCCAAGACGAAGAGATTGACCACAAGCCCGACTGCCCGTCGTGTCCGCGCCGATCAGCAGCGCATGTACCCGGCTGCCTCGGGTTTCCATAAGAGCAAGTATCCGTCTCAGTGGCCTAATCATGTTCGGGTGGTTCGGTAAACCCCATAGTTGACGTTAGTATTCATCCGAAACGCCGTGCAAAATACGCGCTATCTTATTCAGCAGCGGCAATATATCGTCTTCTGATAAGTCAAGGTTGATCCGTGCGAATTTGAGGAGACTGAATAGGCCGAGGGAATGGAATATGGGAGAGTCAGAGCTACGTGACTATATCAGATATTCTCCAGGTACCCACGACGCTGCTCAACCTCGACTTCCTCGGATCGCTGGTCGTAGTGTCTCTTCAGCACCGTTCGACCGACGTCCATCAGGTCCCCGAGGATCTCGACGGGAACGTCTTCCGTCAGATGGTGTGTGGTGCTCCTCCGCCCGATTGCGTGGGGCTCACCGCGTCAGGGCACATCTTATCGTTACTGTTGGTACAGCAATCACACGGCTCGTTTCGGGAGCAGGGCGCTGTGACGTTGTAGACGTTCCGTCGGATCAAGGCTCTGGCCAACCGACTGTTTTCAGAGGAAATGAGGCGTTCCCGGCCGTAGCCGTCCGTTATTGGCTCTCGAATGCTCTCGGTGTAATCCCCGAGTAGTTTGGCGAGTTCCGCCGTGATGACCACCGGCCGCTCGCCGTCGGTTCCGTTCTCGAGTTCGGTCCCCATATCCGGACGATGGACGACAGTGAGTCGCCGCTCCTCAATGTCGACGTCAGTGGTATCCAACGATTTCGCGGCACCCAGCCGCATCCCAGTCTCCCAGAATAGCGCGATCAACGCGTGTTTGATCGACGCGTAGTGGAACAGTGAGAGGTAGTCGAGGATCGCTCGCGCCGTTTCGCTCGGGAGCAGATCGTCACGCCACTGCTGTTCCGGGCTGACGCGTGGGACGTGGAGCTTCTCGAAGGGTTCCCGAGGTACTGCCTCGATGAACCCACACCACTCGACGAACGCCCGGACGGTGTACACCTGCTTGTTCAACGAGATCTGGACGAGGTCGCCGTGATCCTTGCGCCAGAGGTGGTATTCCTGCAGGTGCCGCCCCGTTAGTTCGTTCAAATTTGAGAGTCCGATTTCCTCGCACCACTGCACGAAGTATTGCAGCCAGTATTTGTGGGCCTGAACGGTCTATTTGCTGTATTCAGTCTCCTTGTGGTCAAGATGCAGTTGCTTGCAGTGCCTCGGAGGGATAGATGGGTTAAAGCCCGTCGTATTTCGTGCTCATTGGTCTCATGATACCCCGAGAGAAGCGCTGAATCGCCTGAAATCTGCAGGTCCGCAACCGCACTAGTGTCTGCTCTTTCCGCCCGAGTAGAACGACTTCCTTGCGATTTGACGAACCAAAGAACGGAAATTTCACCAACCTGCTTCAAAGCTCCCTGTAGGTTATCGGGTGTTGTTCGCAGCCGAAAAAGTGATTGTTTGGATTGTCCGGGTCGACGTTGACTCAAGGCAGAGATAGAGGTGCCCAGTGGGATTTTAATCACTCTCAGACTCCGGGCATACATTATCAGCGTGGCTAAACCACGATTTCCGACCCATCCAGCCCACGCGCGGTAGTTATTGAAATCCGCCCTCAGCCTTTTATATACATCACCCAATCGAATAACCGGACTCCCGGATGGAGGCGACCCGCGTGAGCCCGGTGTATGGAATCACGAATTCTCAGAGACGCTATACGGCCGGCGAAAATCTTGATTTGGCCGGTAGAGAAGCTGAGAACCGTGATTTCCGCACTGTTACAAAGCGTACGTAACGCGAGTGGGTCGGGGCGGATTCGAACCCGCGCCAGACGTGCTCGCTTCGCTGCGCGCGACTGGCTGTGCTCGAATCCTTCGTGATCACTCCGCCGGCACCGGCGACTCGCTCCGCTCGTCGCGTGGTGCCGTCAGGAGTGGGTCGGGGCGGATTCGAACCGCCGGCCTGCTCCGTGTGAAGGAGCCGTCATAACCAGGCTAGACCACCGACCCGGTAGCCGATGATACCCCCTTCCCGGACTTAAGGATTACCGTGTGCCGGCAGCGGGATCGCCGGGGCACGGAGAACCGACCCGGGCCGCCTCCGACCTACTCCGCCCGCTGTGCCCGGAACTCCTCCAGCCGCTCCCGCGCCTCGGCGATCGCCTCGCGCGTCTCGCCCTCCGCGCGCTCCTGGAGCGCCTCGAGCTCCGACCGGATCGTCTCCAGCCGGCCCGGCTCGGGCTCCGCCTCCCGCCCGGTGAGCTCCCGGAAGCGCGCCTCGATCGGCTCGAGCTCGACCCGGAGC
>Ga0102944_1002508_pt1 | contig 10671 bp, 5 predicted proteins | sample SalPonD_shore_MG_FD_78172 | JGI IMG/M metagenome (GOLD analysis project Ga0102944, IMG submission 78172) | Salt pond soil microbial communities from South San Francisco under conditions of wetland restoration - Salt Pond MetaG... | ecosystem: Environmental > Aquatic > Marine > Intertidal zone >... | reverse complement strand
GCCTACATGGCCGCCCGCACCCTCAAAAATCCACGCGACCGGCTCATTACCATGCTGGTGATCGGCTTTATGAGCTGCAGCGCCCGGCTTCCCGTATATGTACTCTTTATCGGCGCCTTCTTCCCCGTTTACCTGCAGGGCAACGTGCTGTTTGCCATTTATATCCTGGGCGCCCTGATTGGTTTGATCGTCGCCAAAATCCTGCGCGTGGTCCTGTTTCGCGGTATGCCCGAACCCTTCGTGATGGAGATGCCCAAATACCGCATCCCCTCCCTGAAAGCCATCGGGCTCGATCTGTACACCAAAACGATGGTCTTCATTCGCAAAGCCGGTACCTTTATCGCCGCCGCCGCTTTTCTGGTATGGGCCTTCAGCGCCATCCCTTCGCCCCGGTATTGGAGCAGTGGAAGTCCCCCGACAAGCAGCGGGGTAAGCCTCTCCAGCTCCATGAAAAGTTCCGGCCAAAATGCAGCTCCCGAAGTTAACGATGCCGCATATGAACAGCTCAGCCACAGCATGCTCGGCGATATAGGAAAATTCATTCAGCCTGTATTCAAACCGATGGGATTCGACTGGCAGATGAGTGTTGCCACCCTCTCTGCCCTGGCGGCCAAAGAAGTAGCCGTTTCCACCCTGGCCGTGCTATATCACCAGGATGAGGGCGCAGGTGAAAACAACGTCAGCCTCCGGCAGGCGATTTCCACACATATCGATTTTAAAGCGGCCGTGGCATTCATCCTGATCATGATGACCTACTCGCCCTGTATCGCGGCCATGTCGACCTTTTACACTGAGATTCCCCAGTGGGCCTGGCGGCTGTTCTACACCATCTATCCCAACGTGTTTGCCTGGCTGCTGGGTTTTAGCGCCTATTCCTTATTGAGCGTTTTAGGTTTTTAGATACATTTGTTGATTTGGGGATTTTATGAGTTCGAGACTAAGCTTGATAAATTGGTAAACCAATCTCCATTTTAATAAGAAGTCCACATAATATTTATTTATATTAAAGCCAATCCAGATAAAAATTCTGAGAGGGATTTTAATGTTGATTTATGTGGTCCTTAAAACGGGATAAAATATTGTAAATTAGTAACAAACCCCCTGACACAATGATGTCACTCTAGGACCATAATTTACTATTTAAATAAATATCTAATTGATTTCTAATAAGAATTATCAAAATGGGTAATCTTAGATTTTCGGGCCACGAAACATTTCACTGCCGTAACCTTTGGTTAAAGAAAGGCTACGATTTTATTCATGACAATGATAAGGGATTCAATGATGAAACAGCAGTAGTCGATCTTGGAGTCGGTAAAAACATGGTCGGATCTATTAACTTTTGGTACAAAGCTTTTGGTTTTTATAATAATGATAAATTATCCAATGACCTATTTTCAGAAGATGGATATGATCCCTATTTAGAAGATATTGGTACTATTTGGCTCTTGCATTATTTACTCGTTAAAACAAATAGAGCCAGCATCTACTCTATATTATTCAATCAATTTCGAAAAGAACGTGTTGAATTCACGAAGGACCATTTAATTAATTATTTAATGAGTTATTCGGAAGCAAGGGGGGAAAGTAATTCTGAAAACACTATTGAAAAAGATGTAGGCGTATTTATAAAAAATTATGTTCGGCCGTCTAAAACAGATAGTAAAAAAAATATTGAAGATCTTTACTCATCCCTTTTAATGGAATTGGGGCTTGTTAAACAAATGGAGCATATTGAAGAAGATAACAGGGATTGGTATAGATTTGAATTGGGAGAAAAAGAATCATTACCTATTGAAATATTTTTATATAGCATATTGAACAATGATCAATTTGGCAATTCAATATCTATTCAAAGTCTTTTAAATGATGAAAATGCACCAGGAAACATCTTTTTGCTATCTCCTGATGATTTAATCAATAAAATAGAATTACTAGTAAACCACTATAACGGATTGGTTTATAAAGAAGACGCCGGATTAAAAGAATTGCAAATCACTACTGATTTTAATGAAGAACATATTTTAGAAGATTATTATGCCTAATTTGACAACAACTTTTTCACCTTCGGTCAACATACAAAGAGATAAAGAAAAGGATTTAAATTATGTTGTCACACCTAATGCTGTAAATATATATAAAGAGATTGTTGGCAAAATAAATTCAGGAATTCATTCCTTTTCAATAATTGGATCCTACGGAACCGGTAAGTCAACATTTCTCTGGGCACTTCGTAAAAATTTAAAAAGGGAAAAATTCTATTTTGAACCTCTTAATGGTGAGTTCAAAAATATAAATGATTTTAATTTTGATTTTATAGTCGGTGATTACAACTCCCTAATATCTGGAATTGGCGATCACCTCGGATTGGGGAAAAACCCTGCTGTAGATGATATACTTGAGCATATTCAAGAGAAGCAAGAAGCTTTCAAAAAGGCCAATAAATATTGGGTTTTAGTCATAGATGAATTCGGTAAATATTTGGAATATGCAGCCCATCACAATCCGGAAAAAGAACTCTATTTAATTCAGCAAATTGCTGAATATGCTAATGACAATGACAAAAATTTACTTTTCGTAAATACCTTACATCAAGCATTTGATAGTTACGCCCATGGGTTGGACTTACAACAACGTAAAGAATGGGATAAAGTTCGTGGTCGTTTAAAAGAATTAACCTTCAACGAACCCGTTGAGCAGTTACTCCATATTGCTACTGAGTATTTGCAAGATTATGATAAGAAAGTTAAAAAAAACGATATTGATGACTTACTCAATGTGGTCATTCAATCCAGAGCTTTCCCACTTAAAAATGACCTCTCTTCCCAATTAGCTAATAACTTATATCCACTAGATCCTTTATCAGCAGGAATTTTGGCGCAAGCTCTCCAGACCTATGGTCAAAATGAGAGATCTCTGTTTACATTTCTACAGTCTGATGAATTTTTAGGAGTCAATAATTTTGATCGTTCATCTAATCCTTTTTATAACTTAGCTTGTGTTTATGACTACCTTATTTATAATCACCACTCCTATATATCTTCTAAATATAATCCGCATTATGTTCAATGGCGATCTATTAAATCAGCGATTGAACGTATTGAAAGCCGTTTTGATGGAGATGTATCTGCTTATAAAAAGCTGGTTAAAATTATCGGTCTTTTAAATATATTTTCGTCAAAAGGTGCCCAAATTGATCGTAACTTCTTGAAAAGTTACACGGATTTATCAGTTGGAATCTCAGATGTATCTAGTCTAATCAAGGATTTAGAGAAAAAGCAGATTATTCGATACCGCTCTCACCGTGGACAATTTGTACTTTTTGAAGGTACAGATATAGATATCGAGTTAGAATTACAAAATGCTAGTAAAGAAATTGATCCTATTAAAGATGTCGTTAGCTACTTAAAAAAATACTTTTCTTTTCCCTATTTACCAGCTAAACGTGTTTACTACAAAAAAGGGAATCCTCGATTTTTTGAATTTATACTTAGTGAGAAACCCGCTGAAAAAAATCCTGAACAACCCGTTGATGGTTATATAAATCTAGTTTTTCAATCTACAGTAAAAAATGTTAAGGAAACTTCAATTGATACTGAAGAAATTGAACTACGTGATCAACCAAAGCCTATTTTATACGGTGTGTTCCATAATTCAAAACAAATAGAAGATCAACTATTTCTGATAGAGCGAACTCGATATTTAATTAATCAATTAGAATATGATAAAGTAGCCAAAAATGAATTGAAAGATTTATTAGAATCCCAGATTGAAGATCTCAATCATCAAGTATTAAATTCAATCTACAGTGAAAATGAAAATATTACCTGGATATATAATGGAAATGAAATTGATATAAACAGCAGTCGTGACCTGAATAAATATTTATCAAATATATGTGAAGATGTCTATCATAAAGCTCCAGTCTTTAAAAATGAACTTATAAATAAACATAAAGTAAGCCCTGCAATATATCATCCCAGAAAAAAACTCCTTAAGGCATTAGTAAATAAAGTTCATCAAGAAAAATTAGGATTTGAAGAAGATAAGTTTCCGGCTGAAAAAACGATTTATTTAAGTCTCCTTTACAATACCGGAATGCATGTTAAAAGAGATGGAAGATGTACGTTAGGAGCTCCTCATAAAGAAGAAGGCAGTTTAAATGATTTATGGGATGTAAGTGATGAGTTTTTCGATAGCACTAAATCAGGGAAAAAGAATTTAAATGAATTTAAAAAGATCTTAAAGTCCCCACCGTTAGGTTTAAAGCGCGGTTTTATTGAATTTTGGATTCCCATTTTTCTTTTAGCTAAAAAAGATGAATTTGCTTTATACTACGAAGGATCTTATATCCCGGAGTTAAGCTATGAAATTGTTAACCTGATACAAAGAAATCCAAAAATATTTGAGCTCAAAGCTTTTCATATAGATGGTATAAAGCAAGAAGTTTTTGCCCGTTATAGATCATTAATCGGTAAAAACAGCAATGCCGGATTCACGAATAAAAACTTCGTTGAAACGATACGACCTTTCCTGTTGGTTTTTAATGATCTAAATGAGTATGGTCGAACTACTAAACGGATTTCGAAAGAAGCCCAACGATTACGGAAAGCTATAAAAACAGCCAAAGATCCTGAAGAAACTTTTTTTGTTGATTTTCCAAGAGCATTAGGATTTACTCGTCTTAAAGAATTGTCAAGAGAAGAGCAGTTGCAAGATTTCGTTTACGAATTAGATAAATGTGTTGACGAACTTAAAAATAGTTATGGTAATCTATTAGATCGGGTTGAGGCTTGTTTATTAAATGCATTAGGCTTAGAAAACGAGTCATTTAGTGACTATCAAAAAATTTTAAAAAAACGTTATTCTGATTTAAAATCATACCGGTTAACCCCCTACCAAAAACGATTTTATGGACGTCTACTTTCACAACAAAAAAACAGAGAAAAGTGGTTAAGTGCTGTTGCATTCACGGTTTTAGATAAACCATTAGAGCAAATTCGCGATGATGAGGAAAGACTTCTTTTAGATCGGCTTCCACGCCAAATAGAAGAACTTGACAATCTATCTGATTTAGCTAGTTTGCATATTGATGATGAAAAAGAAGAAGCTATAAAGTTAAATATTTCATCACTCAATGCTGACACTATTGAACATACAATTAGAGTTTCTAAATCAAAGATTAAACAACATGAAGATTTAAAAGATTCACTACTAAAAGAACTGAAAAATGTGAATCAAAATGAAAGTATTGCAATTCTTTCTAAAATAATGAGGGAGCTTATTAACTATGAGTAATGTAAGACATGTTTTAGGTATATCAGGTGGTAAAGATAGTGCCGCCTTGGCAATATATCTTACTAATAATTACCCTGAACTAGATATTGAATTTTATTGCTGTGATACGGGCCGTGAGTTAGATGAAACTTATCAGTTGATTGATAATTTAGAATCTCAACTCGCCATTGATATAAAAAAACTAAAGGCCGTTGATAATGATAAATTAGTTCTTCAAAATGGAAACGACGATAAAAAATTGACTCCTTTTGATTACTATTTAGAATCTTATCGTGGCTTTTTACCATCTAGTCAAGCTCGTTGGTGTACAAAAAACCTTAAATTAAAGCCTTTTGAAGAGTATGTGGGTGATGATCCAGCGATTTCCTATGTAGGTATAAGGGGCGATGAAGACCGGGAAGCTTATATTTCAACAAAACCAAATATCCAAAGCATTTTCCCCTACCGAAAAAATATATGGAGCGTCGATGTAATCTCCTTGGTTTTAGACAATCACAACATTGGCCAACTACGAGATATTTATGAAAGTAAAATAAAACCGGATAACCTTAACCGTCTTATTGAAGAGATTGAAAAACCAGTAACAAAGGAAAATAACTTAGATAAAAAAGTAAATATACTTTTAGATCTTGATACTATAGCATTTAATGAAGCAGTTTTCGAGTTTTTAAAAAAAACGGATTATCCTGTTGGACAATTAGAAGAATTTCCATTAATCTATAACACAGATATTATTGTTAGAGATGAAGTATTCCGGATGTTAGAAGAATCCGGTGTTGGGGTACCTAAATATTACGAGAAAAGAGAATATGAAGTAGACGGCGAAACGGGAACTTATGCACGTACACGTTCAGGGTGCTTTTTCTGCTTCTTTCAGCAAAAAATTGAATGGGTATGGTTATATGAGAATAACCCTGAAAAATTTGAGAAAGCACAGTCATATGAAAAAGAGGGGTTCACATGGATGGACAATGAATCCTTGGAAGAATTAGCTCAACCTGAGCGTAGAAAAAAGATTAAAAGAGATCATTTAAAGAAACAAAAACGAAGAAAAAAGCAAGGCTCCAACTCGAATACGCTCCTTAGCAACTTACTTGAGGAAAATGAAAAAGGAGAATATTTTGATAAAGAAGAAGAAGATTATACGGGTTGCACAATTTGCTTTATTTAATAAATGAATAGAGATATGAATCCAAGGGAAATATTTAATGCAGAAGCAAAACCATTGCATGAACTTTTTATTACTGGAGGAGGGGTTGCTGGATTTAGAATTCCGATATATCAAAGAACATATGATTGGGATCGGGAAAATATAAAAAGATTATTTGAGGATATAGCTTCAGGTCTTTCCATAAGAAGTAAAGATCAAGGTTCCCTAACTTTCTTGGGTACTTTAATTTTTGTTGATGAAAAAACTATTGAAAAAGATTTTGAGGGTAAATCACTTAGTGTAATAGATGGCCAACAACGATTAACTACGTTTACTTTAATTGCAACCAAATTGTATGACTCCCTGAGGCGAGAGTTGGATATAATTGATGGTAAAGTTAAAAGTGAAGTCTATGATTGGTTAGATAATGAAATTGAAGTTACTTTACGACAGTTACAAGAATTAATTTATGGGACTATTAGAATAAGTGGGGGAAATATTTTCCCTTTTCCTCGAATTGTGAGAGAATATGATGACACTAGAGCTAAATCTAAAATTGAATCAGAGTTTCGATCTGTTATAGGAAAATTTTTAGATGATTTCTCTTGGCATGTTATGCAAGAAAAAGACTATCCCTTTGAACCTCACATTGATATGACAATGGAAGGAGCTGAAGTATTCACTAAGAATTTAGAAATCATAGATGACTACGTAGAGGAAATAGCTCTAGACACTGGAACAGATTTTAATCTACCTGATCTTGAGTCTTTTAAGAGAAAGGGGTATATGGATCTGTTTAAAAAATATCCAGATCCTACTAGTAATAAACTGATAACTGAGGCCATTAACCATGGCGATCAAGTTTTAGGTATTCTCCGGCTGTTTACATTTTCGAATTATTTCATGGAATGTGTAATAACTACTGTGGTTGATACCAAAGAGGAGAAATATGCATTTGAAATTTTTGATTCATTAAACACAACCGGTGAGCCTCTTACCGCTATTCAAACCTTTAAACCTCAAGTAATCAAGTATGAAAAAGAATACTTTAAAGGTTATAAAGGTTCCGAATCAGAACAATATTTTCGAATTATAGAGGATTATTTAGACAAATATTCGGATCCGAGTAAAAAACAAAAGGAATCTAAAGAATTAGTGATACCATTTGCTTTATACCAGACAGGCGAACAGGTTTCTAAAAGTTTAGACGTACAGAGGAGTTATTTAAGAGCAAATTTTTTAAATACTTTAGAAAAAGATCCAACTTCAACTCCAAGAAAATTTGTATCAAGATTCTCTGAAATTGTAAGATATAGGGAGAAATTTTGGGATGTCAAGAAAATTAAAGCACAAATTCCTACTTACCCTGAGAGAGATACTACTCTATTATGTTTAAAGTTTCTTTATGACATGAATATGACCTTAACTATACCAATACTTTGTAGATTCTATGAAGAATCAATTGAAAAAGATAGAAAGGAACTATTTACAGGTGCTGTAAAAGCTTTAACTGGGTATGTAGTACTCAGGAGAGCGAGTACAGGTGGAACTAAAGGTATTGACGGTGATTTGCGTTCTATTATGTCAGATGGTGGTAGATTAAAAAACTCAAGACCTCCATTATGTTATGGTATTGATGATAGTAATAAATTAGTAGGATTATCTACGTTCAGATCGTATTTAAGAGAATGGTTATCTAAGAACAGAATTGATATAACTGATAAATCATCTTGGTTAAAAAAGGTTACTAAAACCGGTTTGGCTTCTTCTTCAAGGCACCTATGTCGTTTCCTAATATTAGCTTCTATGCATCATACAAGGCCAGCAAAAGAAAAAACATGGAAGCTTGAAAAAACAAAAAAAAGTAAAGAAACTGATTATTTAAACTATCAAACTTGGGATTCAGATGCCTATGCTACTATTGAACATATAGCTCCAGAAAGGCCTAGTGGAGATGGTTGGAAACAGGAAATTTATACAGAACCCTATTTAAAAGATTCTCTAGGTAATTTAACGGTATTACCACAGAAAGAGAATTCAATAGTAGCAAATAGAAGCTGGGAAGATAAAAAGAAGATCTATTCAGCTTTTCTAGCAAAGAATGATGAAGAACTCCAAGAAATAATTGAAGATGCAAGACAAGACGGATTTGAATTCAGTAAAAGGAACAGAGAAATTTTAGATCAAGGTGAACAATTACCTTTCTTTAACACAATTGTTTCTGTTAATGAATGGAATCCAGAGATAATCAAAAAAAGGACTAAAAACATTGTTGAATTGGCTTGGGATCAAATCGCGCCTTGGGTTTTTGATGATTCGATAAATTAATAATAATGATTTACCCGAATGTTTTTCCTCATAGTGAAAATGTTAATAAAGCTGAAAGAACGGTTTATCAGTATTTAGAGCAGTTGAAGGATCAGTATGATATTTTTTATTCAAAGAGGTTTTTAGCTGCTGCAGATGGGGAGAAACCTGAATATGAGATAGACTTTATAATCTCTAAACCAAGGAAATGGATTTTAGTATTGGAAGTCAAAGGTGGATTAATTGAATATGATGGAGAGTCTAATAGTTGGCTTCAGGCAAATCGGAGAATGGGAAAATCTCCAAATGTGCAAGCAACAGGTGCTGCTCATAGTTTAGTTAATCGATATCCAAACTTATCAAAATCAATTCCAATAGGTTGGGCTCTATGTTTTCCTGACTGTGAGTTGCCCGTGTACTTCTCTAATCCTACAAATATTTCCAAACAGCTTATAATAGATCGGAACAAATTATTGGATGTAAAGAGTGCCGTAGATGATGCTATGTCTGTCTGGAAATCTCACTATCCTGATAAAAACGGGTGTAGACGCTGGGAATATGATTCCTTTAAAAAAAGCTTATTAAGAGGGATTGGTTTTGTACAGAAGCTACAAACTCAGATAAAGCATGACGAAGCTAAATTCATTCAATTAACCGATAGGCAGCTAAAAATATTTAGGAGAGCTTTAAATAATAAGAGATTAATTGTAACTGGACCTGCGGGTTCAGGAAAAACTATATTGGCAAAGACTATAGCTGAAGAGTTTGCTGAGAGTGGCAGAAGTGTATTGTTGATGTGTTATAATCGGACTTTATCAAAAAAACTAAGATATGATACTTCTAGTAGATACAATGACAATTTAGATGTAACTAGGTTTCACCAGTTTGCTCGACACAAAATTTCAGATGTAGATGAAGAATGGTGGGATAAACAAGATAAAGAGAGCGACTTATTTTGGGAAGTTGATATTGCTATTAAGTTATCAGAAGTAAGTTCTTATCTCGATAAACGATATGATGTAATGATATTTGATGAAGCTCAGGACTTTAATGAGTTGTGGTTTGAAGCACTAAATCAATACTCAAATAACAACGATGATAGACAAATTCTATTCTTTGACGAAAAACAAAATATTTTTGATCGTGACTTGGATATTCCATACTCTAGCCAATTTACTTCATTTGAACTGTTGGAAAACTGTAGAAATACCAAAACAATAATTGATTTTTTATCAGAAATTATAGACTCGAAGATCGATCACTTCGATGATAGTCCAATTGGAGACAAGGTTGATATATATCAATTAGATAAAGCAGAAGACCTTCAGCAAAAATTAAAAGAGATTGTATTAGGGTTGCTTAAAGAAGAAAACCTTTCTAACAATCAGATTATTCTTCTATTGAATTCCTCTAAATCTGAGTCTTCAATTAAAGATTTGGACTCCATTGGAAATTATAAAGTCAGGTCCTTACCGGATAATGCAAGATTTTATGATAATACAATTCATTACTCTCATATCCAGACTTATAAGGGGTTAGAATCAGATGTAGTGATTATACTTGATGCGCGAAATTTAGACGAAGCTGTACTTTATACGGAAGCTTCAAGAGCAAAACATAAACTTATAATTCTAAAGTTGGCTTGAATAATATGGTAAAATTAGTAAATGATAGCACTGCAATTTTATCAATGAGAGATACTGATTTTGATACTTACAGTGCATTCGGTGAACCTATAGATAATTCTATAGAGGCTAAAGCAAAAAATATTGATTTACTGTTTGATATAGGTAAAGACGGAAGAAAAGAGATAATCAACGAGCTTGCAATTGTTGATGATGGTACAGGAATGACTAGAGAAGTATTACACAAATGTATGCAACTAGGCTTTTCATCTAGGTTTAATGATAGAAGTG
>Ga0102944_1002507_pt1 | contig 10673 bp, 8 predicted proteins | sample SalPonD_shore_MG_FD_78172 | JGI IMG/M metagenome (GOLD analysis project Ga0102944, IMG submission 78172) | Salt pond soil microbial communities from South San Francisco under conditions of wetland restoration - Salt Pond MetaG... | ecosystem: Environmental > Aquatic > Marine > Intertidal zone >... | reverse complement strand
TTCTCCCATTTCTGATTTTGTATTACTACTCTGTATCCGTCTAAATCTTCAAATGTTTTTCCATTCAAGTCCCAATATGGATTATAAGATTTTACCTCCCTGAATCCCGCTTTTTTCATCTGATCACAACTCTTTTTCCATTCGTTTGAATCCGGGATATAAAAAACCAACAAATTATCTTTTGTCGGTGCTTTTCCAATGTTGGTGCCCCGGTGATGGGTAAATTCAATATGATAATTTCGTTCGGGATGACCTAAAATTATACCGTCAAAACCGTCGTGATCTTCAAATTGGCCCAGGATACTGAATCCCAATCCCTTCTTATACATATCAGCGATTGCTTTGAGATTATCGGTAGGCCGTGCAATTCTGATCGTAGTATTATGATTCATTGGAATAACATCTACTTTGGATATTAATAATACTTACATAAAAGTACTAAAATGCTTAATCAATCATCGTTGTAATATCGATCCATCTGATATAATCAGCCCGTATCCCCGGCAAGGAAGCCTAAATATACGGGGGAACATTTATAGTAGAACCTGGAAATTGATTGACGAAATTCAGATACCGTTCCCTTTTCGACCGAATTTGGATTGAGGATATGAGGCGCTAATACGTAATCTAGGCCCTTTAAGTTATAAGACAATAACGCGTTTGTGGTTGAATTATAGGATGAGATAGCGGGGTGCGTCTAAACGGGTGAAATATAGCTAAATCATCAGGTGTAAGTTTCAAAACGCTACGTTGAATACACCCTGAATTTCTGCTTCCCCGAGCGTTCGGGATGACCAAAAGCCCTGGTTTTTCAAAGCCCTCTACTTATTTTGAATTATCAAAATGTGCAATTTTACGAACTTCTACGCTATTTCCTTTCCCTTGTAGAACGGGACTACCTTTGGCAAATTCAGCAGCTTCATCTGCCGATTCTGCTCTCACTATAATATATCCGCCAATGGTTTCTTTAATGTCACCGAATGGTCCGTTGGTTACAACTCCATTGTGTTTAACTACCCTGCTGTCATCAAAGGATAAGCCGTTTCCACGGCTGACCAGTTTATCCTGGGCGGCAATATCATCCAGCCAGTTCATGGTCTGTTCCATCCAGATTTGTATCTGTTCTGGTGATGCCACTTTGTGACCATCCTCATGCCTGAAGATTAATAAAAATTCATCCATAACAAGTTATTAGTGGTTAATGATAAAGTATAAACTTCATTCTTATAACAAATAAGCTGGCTGATTTTGGACAAGACGGGAAAAATTTTCTAAAAAATTTTATATTCATTTCTCAAAAAACGAAATAAAAATCCCTCTAAAATAAACGACTTATATTTGCGATAAGGTAACTTTAAAACTGTTTTAAAGTGTTTGTTATGCATAAAACATTGTTAGCAGTTTAAAAAATTATAGGAAAAATAAATGCAACCACGGTAACCCAGCCCCCATAAACGGTCAAGTATTTCGCCATTTGGGAGTTGATTCGATCAATCTTCGCCTTTCCCCGTATGATGAGAAATGAATCATAGAGAATAAATCCGGTATGAATCAATAAGAGAATATTACTGCCAAGCACCGCCATTCTATTCGCTGTAAATCCCCATTCGCTGATTCGGAAAATGATGGAGGATAGCGATATCAACCCAATAATAATACTGAGAGCCGACAGGATGAAAATGAGTCGGATGTTATAGGGGGCCTTTTCTGCATCTTTAGTTTCAGATACTAAAAACAAACTAAGGGCAATCACCGCAATAAATACCAGGTTAATGACAAGCAGAAATTCACGATCATAAAATGGATTTTGGCTGCTGAATAAAGATGCAATTAAAAAAGCGATAAGTACCAAAATGGCCAAATGGGAAAATATCTTGGCCACCAGTGGGGACAGCCGATCCACAATTCCGGGATTTGTATTAATGATATAGGTCCCCAGGATGGGAGATGCCACCAGTCCGGCAGGGGCCGCATATCCAGCTATGATTTCGCCAATATCCTTATTTATGAATGAAAACAAAGCAACCGCCAGCCCTGTGAGTATCGCTCCTGAAGCTAAAATAATAGCCATAATAACGGCAAGAGATCCATTAAAACTCAGATATTCTAACCTTGAGTTTAAATTTTTCCAGTCCCCATTTCCGAAAAACCATCCTACAATAAACCATATTACTATAGGGATATGAAGATAACTAAGTATTAATATCTGTCCTTCGTTCCAATAATGAAGCGTGTTTGAATAGATCAGGGTAAGCAACATGATTCCAAAGGCGGGAAGAGTCTTTTGAACTGAAATGTTTTTTTTATAAAAAAGGTAGCCGGCTATAAAAGGAGCAAAGAAAAATATCGCATTTCTCTGATAGTAAGCTTCCTCATTTAAGTTTATAAAAGCAGGTAACTTTACAAGTATGCCGGCAATAACTGAAAAAACAACGACCATCCATATTTCTCTCCGTTTACCCCATGTTATGAACGTTATTGAGGTTTTCGACTTGTGTAACCTGATTTTCCAAAACTCAGCAAGCTTTTGATCTTTGAAGCGATTAATCGATTTTTGAAATGCCTCAGAAAATAATTGTGGATCTTCCCGGTACAAATTTTCCAATGCTTCAGGCTTGTCTGATTGCTCAACTATTTCTTTTTCCATACATAATTTCTAAAGAATTGCTATTAAAAGACATACCCATCATAACTTGACTGGTGAAGAACATATAAAATTTAAGTTAGCAGAATATTTGAATAGTAAAAAGTGTAGAGTGTCTTAAGTAAAGCCACTTAAATTAATTTCTATGAGATTTTCAGGAAAAATCTCTACCTCCCCCTTTTACTTTGTCGGCTTCTCCGCCACTACATAGATATTTCTTCCATTTCCTTTTTCAGAGCTGATGATATTGAATCCCGCTTCCCGGAGTTCTTTAACAACCGTTTCGGCGGTGACGCCGTGACTGCTGCCGGATGCTCTTTTCCCTGGGGAGGCTTCTTCACCCCGCGGTTCAAAATCGATTACCGCCAGACGTCCGCTCGGTTTCAGCGATTGCAACAGACTTCGGTTAAAGGCCGGGGGATCTGTAATGTGGTGGTAGACCCGGCGCATATAGATCGCGTCGCAGCAATCGTCCGGCAGGTTGGTTCGTTTGGGATGGCCCTCGAGTACCTTCACGTTCTTGATGTTCGAACGGTCAACAGCTGAGCGTAGCCTGCGCACCGAGCCTTCCCCCAGTTCCGTGCTATAGACTTTTCCTTTCGGACCTACATACCTCGCTATGGCCAATGTCTGATCACCGTTGCCCGCTCCCACATCGGCTACCACCGAGCCCTTCTTTAAGTTCAAGGCATCAATGAGCCAATTTACATCGGATTTCGACTGACAAGCCGCAAGGCCGGTTGTCGACAGGAAGAAAAGAATGGTTACAAACCAATTTCCGAAGATGTTAGGTTTTCCCTTTGGATTTAGTGTTCGGGATTCAAAAGAAAACATAGCGGTATGGGTTAACTTGATGGACTTATGGACTCGGAATGGAATCTGCAAAGGTAAAAGTAAGCAGTCTCTCATTTTCAAGTTAACAAGCGAAGCGATAATTGCAACAGTAATAGGTACTAATCGGTTAGCCCGAATATTTCACAATTTTTTAATGCAAATCATTATCCCATACTTTTCCCACTGAGAAATTCACAAATGGAAATATGGATGGTTTATTTTGCTCCTTTTAGGTTAAAATCAGCGTATTTTCAAATGATCGTAATCTCCTGACTACCAGCCTAAATAGTAATGTTCATCGAGCCAGTCCGGGCATTCCAGGCCATATTTATCTCTTAAAATATGCTCCGCCACACAGAGTGCCCCTTCCACCCATCCCTGTTGGTCGGAATAGGCTTCCCCCATGATAAATATTCTCTCCTCTTTCAAAGGTTGCCGAATATATGGCATGACTTCCCAGATTTTATATCCATTTTTCCACGCATGGTATCCGCCTCCATAAGGATCCTCGGTCCAGTCTTTAAAAGCTGATGTATAAGGATCGGGAACTGTAATAGAAGGACCGTGCAATTCACGTACCTGATTCATTACTTCCTCGACCATCATCTTGCTCGCATGTTCGTAATCAGGATAGATTACATTTTTCCCATTTACAAATTTGGTAACCCGGGTTTTATATTTTTCACCCTTCTCAAGAGCATGCCAGAAAGGGACGGTTCGCATGTCGTTATAGCTCGCCAGGAATAGGGAGTGGGAGTTTTCAGGATCAACTCCAAAATAATAGCACTGTCTCATGGGCAGGTCGGTAATAGATTCCCCCGCTTTTGATCCCAGTACGTTTTCCCACCAGGGTTGCTCAAAACCCAGCAAAATTTTGTAAGAAGGTTCCATAATGACAGAATTCAGGTTGTCCTGTAATAGTTCCTGTTTATCCCGGTTAAAGAAAAAATTATCCTGGTCCAACAATTCCAGGGAACGCCTGGGCATGCCCAAAACGATATCTTTTGCCTGGACCTCCCAATAAGTGTCATTATCGATATTATAGAATTTCAGGATATATTGATAATCACTTGAGGCATCGGGATTCTTTTCAAAGTTTTCTAACCGATTACGGGTACGGATAGTACCTCCATGTTGCATAAATGAATCTGCCAAACATGTTAAAATCTGATCGTACCCACCCTGGATGGTTTTGTATTTTACCTCACTGCTGGCAAAATCCCCGGCCATATATGGGAAAGCTTCCGCGGCATTCCAGTTAATGGTATTGGAATAATATCCCCCCGCCTGAGCGAGAAATTGATAGCATTCCTGGGAAGAACGGTCTTTTAATAAATTCCAAAAGCCGATTTCATATACAAACTTATCTTTGTAGGGCCCATCGAAACGATATTTTAAGGTCTGTTTTACCCTGTTCCACTCTTTCCGGGGGGAATCGCTGTGTTGAATATCGTCAAGGGAATAACCATCAGCTTGTAAAACTTCTCTGATTATTTCTGTAAATATGGTATCGGAGCTTTTACCTTTAAATTGATCTTCGATGTGGTACCGAGTTTGAAAATCTTCACCGGTAATTTTTGCCTGGGCAAACCGGTTGGCAAAAAAACGTTGTTTACGCAAATAGTTCAGGTGATGATTGGCATTGCCCATCGGGAAATCAACGGCTTTTAAAGCATATTCCTGTGAAAACACTTTCTCAATCAAGCCCGTAACGATCTTTTGAGAAGTCATATAGCGCATTCCGCCTAACTCACCGACCACCGTCATACCAGGAAGTTTTACCGATTCAAGTCGCCCCCCGATTCGGTCACTCATTTCGAAGATATCGACATCCAGGTCAAGTTCGTTTCCATTCTTATCAATACCGTTTTTTAGACGGTACCCGGAATATAACCCGGAAGCTCCCGCTCCCACGATAGCCACATCCAGTTTAAGATCTTTGGTAATGCCCGTTTCAAAACGTTTGCTGATCTCGCCGCGTACCTCGGGCCATTGAATGGTAAATGGACTTATATCGTATATTGTTTCTCCTTTGAGCGCTAAATCAGACAATATTTTACCCAGTAATGGAATAAATTTAGCAGCCCAACCACCGGTATAAACAATGATATCCTCATGATTGGGAACCCATTCGGGAACTGTATCGATCATCAGTTCTTTATTATTGTTGCTGAGCGTAATCAGGCAGGTGGATGTGAATTCCGGGGTGTCACCTAACCCGGACATATGATTTTTGACCCAGTCCGAATTATAACCCAAACTCTTTTCACTGGGAATCCCGGTTCTTTGCGACGGATCACTGATGACACGATCCGGTATATCCGGAGCCACACGAATGTATCCCGGATTGGCCCATTGAACTTCAGGGAAGCCATAGAACAGGCTTGTATTTTGTGGTTTTTGGAAAACGAACCAGGTCGGCAATTCTATATTATTATCTTCTATTTTGTAATAACCGGAAGACATTTCCCAAATATCCACATCAATGGATAATCCTAAATGTTTGAGGGATTCATTAATATAAGCTCCCTGCGTGAGAATCAGCTTTTCGGTATTAAAAGATTCATTCTGATTAGTTGAAATAATGATGTCACCATTATTCCGGGAATCCAGATTCGTTACCTTTACGTATTCTTTCAGTTCTATATTCGGAGCGGAATCAGCTACATTAAACAAAGTTCTAAGCGTTGCGCCCAGGTCAATGATACCACCGTATTTCTGGAAAAATCCAGAATATCGTTCCGGTATATCTTTGAACGGATAGTTTTCCTGTATTGCTTTGGCATCTAATTTATCATATGGAATATTCAGTTCATCCATAACATCCATAGCCGCCTGAATGCCCCCTTCTTGTGAACTGATATCAGGATCACCGAACCATAAGGAACCCACTTTATCGATTAAAGTCTCGTCGGTTTTTTTCTGTAGTTCATCCCAATATGGAATGGAATCCATGGCCAGTTGGGCCATATATTTTTGAGCGTATTGAACCCTGAATTGCCTTGATAAACCCGCTGAACTTCCTTTTTGATTGAAAAAGCCATACTGTTCCAATACCAGGACTTTTTTTTGCGTATTCGTAAGTTGAGCAGCAGTGGATAAGCCCATGGCTCCTCCGCCCACGATGATAACGTCATATTCTTGCATAATACTCCCCCGAGTAATTTTTAAAATTATTTAATGGATTTCGGATAAATATTTTTAAATCCATTAGTTAATGATATATATATTTATGAAATATTTAAGTTTAGCCTGGATTTCTCATCAAGAAATGAGTTCGTGAACAACCCGGAAAACTTTCGGGACGTTGAGCAAGCTAATTTATCTTAAACGCAGTGCACGAGCTAATTTTACAGGGACTTTCAGGAAGGTCGACCGTTGAAGCATCGCGTTTTATCTTTTGTCACATGTGGCGATTTGGCTACCATAATGCCGGTATTGATCGCCGGTGTCTATCTGTGGATTGACCCCATCCTGGAATAACACAATGATATCGGAACCCCCAAAGAGAAAATAGCCGAATTCATCACCTTTGAGCAGGTTGCTTCCGACGTTGGCGGTCATATTCACAGATGAGACCTGACACATTCCCACAGGGATAACAGCAACGATACCGATATCGCCAAATGGGGAGTCTTTTGTATCAATAGTGATAATACCGCGGGCTTGTGCAAATTCATAACCGCCTTCCGAGCTGTCGGGGGCATCGAATTGGTTGTTGGAGAGGTTTACATCCAGGTAAACCAAGCCCTGGACCGGGTAACATTCGCGAACGGTACCGGCCACAGGAGTATGAAAGCGATGATAGGAATAGGGGCCGAGAAAATAGTGCACGAACATTCCATTGGCAAACGCACTTTTATACTGGCTGCCCTCGAGCAAATCTTTGACATTCACAAACTTGTGCGTTTTTTTGATGGTAATTTCCGGAATGGAGGAATCCGAATTAATGGGGTACTTGGCCTTATAGGTACAGTCGGCTGGGGATGTAATCACCGAATTGTCGGACGGGCTGGCGATGGGGCGCAAACCCGGGTTCAATTCACGAGCAAAAAACTGGTTGAAGGTTAACCACCCGCTGGGAGCGTTGGGACGACCATTAATCATTGAGTTTTCAACCTCGTATTCCGGAGAATTTTCAATAAAAGAATTCAGGATATCCTTACTGAAAGAACTGGTCGTGTTAAGGAAACTACCCCAGGTATTGGCGTAGTTTATGAGCCAATCGCTGAACCACGGTATATTTTCAACAATCGTTCTGTTATTGGGTCCAACCTCCTGGTCGACGAGCCAATAAAAGTGGCAGAGTCGGTCATACACTTCCTGGTGTTCGTCGGTTCCCGGTTTATCCCAGGCTTCCGCATTGCTTTGTTGTGGTATCCAGCGAGAGAATTCTACCAGGTATTCAATATATCCCGGAAAATCCACCGGCCAGGAAAGCGCGTTATAAAGCGCTTGGTCGAGTTGCTTTTGTGCGAGCGTCTTGGCTTTTTGCAAAGATACCAAGAGTAATTCAATAAAATTGTTATCCGTATTTGCCTTTTGGGATAAAGTATCGATTTTTTGTATAGAAGCTGAATGTAAGGTCATTAGATCTCCCCCGAATGTTTTGTTAATATTAAATTCCGCCCACGTACATAATTTTATTACACAAAATTATATTAATATTTATTAATATTTATTGCAAATTATAATATTTCATACAGATACTTGTAAATAATAATGTTTTAATAGCATAAATAGTGTTTGATGGTAGTCAAAAACCTTTAAAGAGAGATTTGAATAATCAGGAAAATTAGTAAGATACATTTTTTTTATATACCATAGGACTTTACAAATCAGAGTTTTAGGGCAGCAATAACAAGGCTAGGAGGCTGTCGGACTTAGCTAAATCTACTGCAAATTCGTCAGATTTGGCCAGATTCCGTCCCGAAGGCTTTCGGGAAAATAGAACCACTATTCGCCTTAAAAAGTCCTCGAAATCTGTCTCAAACTGACAAATTTTCGTTAAAATTTCATAAGTCCGACAGACTCCTAGAGAAATTTTGAAACCGCAGCATATATATTCATATGTAAGGGTTTCAAAATTTCGATAACACAGATATTGATCAAAAGAACGGTTTTGCACAGTTCTCACCAATTATTCTTGGTAAATAACCCGGGTTAAACGTTCTAACAGTAGAACCTTTTTGTAAGATCCGATCATTAGAGATTTTTGATCGAATTATTTGCTTAAAAAATAGAGGAGATGACTTTGGAACTAATCTTGATATTCTAACATATACTTCCAGGCACTTTATTAAATATCCGGATGAATTAATCGGTCGACTTTCCGGTTTAAAGTATTAAGGTGGATGATAAAAGATAAGTAAGATTTAGAAGTACGAATTATTCTAAATAGTTCAGTTAAGTTTCATAAAATTAGTAACTTGTATTAAATTATGCCGTATGACTGGATAAAAAATAGAAAGGAGCGGATCATGGCAGATCCCAAAACGATCAAAGAGGCTTTTGAACGTAACAAGAAAGCGGTGCAATTACGACCCTCCCTGGGTAAAAACACCGCGGTTACCAGGGTGCGGGTATCGGATGGAACGACCTGTGAAATTGAGCACAAACACTGGAAATTCAAGGTGGATATAGGGAAAACGGAAGGTGGAAACGACGCGGGACCCGGCCCCGGAATTCTTGAACGGGGTGCACTGGGAAGTTGCCTGGCCATTGGGATTGCGCAGCGAGCCGCTGTACGCGGTGTTCCAATCGATAAAATTGAAGTGGATGTAGAATCTGATTTTGATGCGAGTGGAATGTTATACCTGCATGACGGTCCGCCCGGTTTTGATGCACTTCGGTACAACGTGTATATCGAGAGCCCGGCCGACGAAGAAGAAATCCGGCAGGTTATTGAGGACACCGAACGGCATAGCCCGGTCCTGGATGATTTCAGGCGTGCTATTCCGGTTAAAAGTGATGTAACGATCAAAATAACAACCGGGGAGGAGTCATTATGAAACCCGACCTACAGCGAAGAGTGCAGCGTTATGGCTGGGATTACTCCTCTCCACATTATGAGAAAGGTTGGCAGCGACAGCTCTGGCCGGCACAGGAGCGATTGATTCGAACGATAAATTTACAGCCCGGGGAACATGTACTGGATATTTCCTGCGGGACCGGCCTGGTGACCTTTCCAATTGCAGACACGATAGGGGAAGAAGGCCGGGTAACCGGGATCGATCTGTCCGAAGGTATGATCGAAAAAGCCCAATCACTTGCCGGCGAAATGGACTTGCAACAGGTTGAATTCGAACATATGGATGCGGAGCAATTGGGTCTGCCGGATCAAACTTATGATGTCGCGATTAATTCGCTGGGTATGATGTATTATCCCCATCCGGATAAGGCGGTACGTGAGATGTACCGGGTGTTGAAACCCGGGGGACGTGCAGGAGCCCTGGTTTGGGGTCGCAGAAGCTCGTGCGGATGGGCGGGAATTTTTCCTATTGTTGACCGCCGGGTGAAAACCGATGTATGCCCGCTGTTTTTCCAGTTGGGGACCGGTCAAACGCTGCAGCAAACTTTTGTGAAGGCTGGTTTTTGTGATGTAAGCAGTGAGCGATTTAACTTTTCGCTGCACTACGACACCGGTGAGGAAGCGATCATCGGGGCTTTCCTGGGAGGGGCCGTGGCCCTGGCCTATCGCAAATTCGATGAAGAGACAAGAGAAGAAGCCCACCTGGAGTACCTGGAATCGATTGAGCCCTATCGTAAGGATACGGGCTACGATCTGCCGGGCGAGTTTTTGGTCACTACAGGGAGTAAGGGGTGATGAATCAAATTATAATTTATGGACCAAAGTAGATGGTCGTTATTGTCGCAGGTGCCACAATCTAATTTACTGTCATCCCGACGAGCTTGCCGAGGAGGAATCTCTTGGCATCGTCAATGAATATTACAATCAAGCGAGGGGCTCCACTCCAATCTTTTCCAGAGTGGGGGCCATCTGGTTCGGCACAAATTTAGGTGGCCTTCACAGAAAGAAACCATGAAAAAAATCTAAATCAATTAAAATGGACCTAACCCGGATATTTCACACTAATTAAAATAAAATTATCATAACTTTATGGTATACATGTGAGAACCATTTATTTTCAGGGTTTATAAATTATAACAGGGTGTTAAACGCTGCGAAATTTTC
>Ga0102944_1002506_pt1 | contig 10676 bp, 9 predicted proteins | sample SalPonD_shore_MG_FD_78172 | JGI IMG/M metagenome (GOLD analysis project Ga0102944, IMG submission 78172) | Salt pond soil microbial communities from South San Francisco under conditions of wetland restoration - Salt Pond MetaG... | ecosystem: Environmental > Aquatic > Marine > Intertidal zone >... | reverse complement strand
CGTCTATTTCGACCCCTCGATGCCGGAAGAGTTGGCGGAGAAGCTTATCGCTCTCATGGGGGATCCCGCACGGAGAGAGCGGCTTTCGAGGCGTGCCCGCGAACAAGCGCGCATGTTTAACTGGCAGAGGTCGGCCGAGCTGACCTGGAGCGCCATTGTTCAGACTGCGGTTACCGGTCCGGGAGATAAAGGGTAGCCGGGATATCGGGGATATTTGCATGGAGGGGGCATAGGCATGTTCTCAAAGAAAAAACTGGTGATTACGGGTGGCACAGGATCGTTCGGCAATGCTGTGCTGAACCGCTTTCTCGATACCGATATCTCCGAAATACGGATCTTCAGCCGTGACGAGAAGAAGCAGGATGATATGCGCAAGCGCTATCATCATCCGAAGCTGAAGTTCTATATCGGCGATGTTCGGGACCAGCACAGTCTTCGGCAGGTGTTTCGCGGTGCGGATTTCTGTTTTCACGCCGCCGCGCTCAAGCAGGTGCCGTCGTGCGAGTTTCATCCGATGGAGGCGGTTCGCACCAATGTGGTCGGCACCGAGAACGTGCTGGAGGCGGCGATCTCCAACGGTCTGGAGCGGGTTGTATGCTTGAGTACGGACAAGGCGGTGTATCCGATCAATGCCATGGGGATCTCCAAGGCGATGATGGAGAAGGTCATGGTTGCCACATCGCGCAACCTGGACCCGCAGGGTACGGTCATTTGCGGCACCCGCTATGGGAACGTGATGGCATCGCGGGGGTCGGTCATTCCCCATTTCGTCGAGCAGGTCCTGGCAGGCCAGCCCCTTTCGATCACCGATCCGGCCATGACCCGTTTCATGATGACGCTGGAGGATGCGGTCGATCTGGTGTTGTATGCCTTTGAATACGGCAGGAATGGCGAGATATTCGTGCAGAAAGCGCCCGCGGCCACCATCGAGGTGCTTGCACGGGCGTTGTTGCGCTGTATGAACCGGCCCGATCACGAGGTGCGCGTGATCGGTACCCGGCATGGCGAGAAGCTGTATGAGGTGCTGCTCAGCCGGGAGGAGATGGTGGAGGCGGAGGACCTTGGGCGCTATTACCGCATTCCGCCCGATCTGCGCGACCTGAACTACGGAAAGTTCGTGGAGGAGGGAGAGGTGCGAATCTCTCAAGCTGAGGATTATAACTCGCACAATACGACCCGCCTGGATGTGGAGGCGATGGCCGATTTGTTGATGAAACTCCCCTTCATGCAGGCTATTGCGCGCGGCGAGTCCACCCAGGTGGAGGGATGATGCGGGTTCTGGTCACCGGCGCCCACGGGTTTATCGGTCAGAACCTGGCCGTTCATCTCCGCGAACGGGGAATCGAACCGGTGCCTTTCACGCGGGAGATGCCGATCGCCAGGCTGGCGGAGGCGGTTGACGGGGCCGATTTCGTGTTCCATCTGGCCGGCGTGAACCGCCCCAAGGATGTATCGGAATTTGCCGAGGGGAATGCGGGGCTGACCGGCCAGCTCTGCGATCTGGTTCGTGCCACCGGATGCCGCATCCCGGTACTGTATAGCTCCTCGATTCAGGCGGAGACCGACACCCCCTATGGGGCGAGCAAACGGGCCGCCGAGGAGGCGCTGGTAGCGCTGCAGCGGGATACGGGCTCGCCTGTCTACCTCTATCGACTTCCGAACGTGTTCGGCAAGTGGAGCCGACCGGACTACAACTCGGCGGTGGCGACATTCTGCAACAACATCGCCCATGATCGTCCCATTCGGATCAATGACCCCTCCGCAACCGTCCGGCTGGTCTATATCGACGATGTCATCGACCATTTCTTGGGGATGATGGAGGAGCGGCCTGATGGGGTGGTACGACCCGATATCTCTCCCGTCTATAGGATTACCGTGGGTGAACTGGCCGACCGGATTCGGGCATTCAGGGAGGGGCGAAAATCCCTGATCACCGAGCCCGTCGGAAGCGGTCTGATCCGGGCGCTCTATGCGACCTATCTCAGCTTTCTTAGGCCCGAGCAGTTCTCCTATGACTTGGCTGTCCATGCCGATCCGCGCGGCCGTTTTGTCGAGATGCTGAAGACCAGAGAGTCCGGTCAGGTCTCCTTTTTTACCGCGCATCCTGGCGTGACCCGGGGGGGACATTACCATCATACCAAGAACGAGAAGTTTCTTGTGCTCCAGGGGGCGGCGCGATTCGGGTTTCGACATGTCGTCACGGGCGAGAGGTATGAGCTCCATGTCGATGGCAAGACGCCGGAGGTTGTGGAAAGCGTTCCAGGATGGTCGCACGATATTACCAATATCGGCGACGATGAAATGATCGTGATGCTTTGGGCCAATGAGCTTTTCGACCGTGAGCGTCCCGATACCGTTGCATGCAAGGTGTGAGCAGATGAAGAGATTGAAAGTGATGTCGGTAGTGGGCACCCGGCCCGAGATTATACGGCTTTCCCGTGTGCTGGCCAGTCTGGACAGCTATTGTGACCATACCCTGGTCCATACCGGGCAAAACCATGACTACGAACTGAACCAGGTCTTTTTCGACGACCTGGGTGTGCGCAAGCCGGATTACTTCCTGGAGAGTACCGCAAACAGCACGGGCGCACCGCATACGATCGGCAATATCATCATCGCGGTGGATGAGGTGATGGCGTCGGTGCAGCCCGAAGCGATGCTTGTGTTGGGAGATACCAACAGTTGCCTCTCGGTGATTCCGGCAAAGCGCCGCAAGATCCCGATCTTTCATATGGAGGCGGGGAATCGCTGTTTCGATATGCGTGTTCCCGAGGAGACGAACCGGCGTATCGTCGATCACACCGCTGACGTGAACCTGACCTACAGTACGATCGCACGTGATTACCTCTTGCGGGAGGGGTTGTCGCCGGATCTTGTGATCAAAACGGGCAGTCCGATGTGCGAGGTGCTGGACCATTACCGACCCAATATCGAGGGCTCCGACGTGTTGGATCGTCTGAATCTCGAGGAGCATGGTTATTTTGTGGTGAGCGCGCATCGGGAAGAGAATATCGAATCGCCGAAGTGCTTCGAAAAGCTAATCGGTCTCCTGAATGCCGTTGCGGAAGACCATAACCTTCCGGTCATCGTGTCGACACATCCCCGCACCCGAAACCGTATTGATGCGGCCGGCTCTACTTTCCATGAGCAGGTCCGGCTTCTGAAGCCATTGGGGTTTCACGACTATGTTAAACTGCAGATGTCGGCGCGTGCGGTGCTCTCGGATAGCGGTACGATCAATGAAGAGTCATCCATTCTCAACTTCCCGGCACTCAATCTGCGTGAGGCCCATGAGCGTCCGGAAGGGATGGAGGAGGCGGCTGTCATGATGGTTGGTTTGGAGCTTGACCGGATCCGGCAGGGGTTGGCTATTCTGGCGCACCAGAATCGGGGAGAGGAACGCTTACTCAGGCAGGTGGCTGACTATAGCATGCTCAACGTGTCGGAGAAGGTGGTTCGGATCATTCACAGCTATACCGATTATGTAAACCGCGTCGTTTGGAAGAAGTATTAAGTCATGGCTAGACCTATGCGTCTGGTGTTGATCGCCGACGCCTTTCCTCCGATGCGCTCCTCGGCCGCAGCCCAGCTTTGGGACCTTTCCACAGAGATGGTCCGTCAGGGGCACCGCTTGACTGTTCTGGTGCCCTCACCCGGCCTGGATCGTGCGTGGGGTATTGAGGAGATGGACGGCATTCAGGTGGTCCGGCTGAATGCCCCCCGCACGAAGGATATCGGCTACCTGAGACGGACGGTCAGCGAGTTGATGCTTTCCTTCGTGATGGCATGGAATCTTCGTAAAATCCCTCTGGCGGCAGAGCAGTGGGATGGCGTCATATGGTACTCGCCCACCATCTTTCTCGGGCCGCTGGCGAGGTTCCTCAAGAGGCGTGGCGCCTGCCGGGGGTATTTGATCGTTCGTGATATCTTCCCGGAGTGGGCCGTTGACTTGGGGCTTCTGAAACGCGGTGCCGTATACCGTTTTTTCAAGTGGATTGAACACTACCAGTACTCCGTTGCCGACGTCATTGGAGTGCAGACACCGGCTAATATCCCCTATTTCGACAGGTGGGCACATGCTGGCCGCCGCGTTGAAGTGCTGCAGAACTGGCTGTCGGACGCGTCCGATATCGGCTCAAGTATATCGGTAGCGGATGGGCCTCTGGCCGGTCGAACGGTGTTTGTCTATGCGGGGAACATGGGCGTAGCGCAGGGGATGGGTGTTTTCATTGACCTGACCGAGCGCATGCGTGAACGTAAGGATATTGGTTTTCTTTTTGTCGGTCGCGGGAGCGATGCCGGGTGGATGCGAGAGGAAGCGCAGCAACGTGGCTTGGATAACATCGTGTTTCATGATGAGATCGATGCTTCGGAGATTCCCGGTTTGTATGCCCAGTGCCATGCCGGTATCGTGGCCCTAGATCCGCGTCACAAGACCCACAATATCCCCGGAAAGTTCCTTTCATACATGCGGGCCGGCCTGCCTGTTCTGGCCCGGATCAACCCGGGAAACGATCTTGAGTCGTTGGTGCGCGAAGAGGGTGTCGGGCGTGTCTGTACGGAAGACTCCGTGGAGACACTGGCAGAGATGGCAACCCTGCTGGCGGAGGGTGTTGTTTCCGACGGGACGATGTCGGTTCGTTGCCGTTCCTTGTTCGAAAAACGCTTCTCTCCGACCATGGCCGTGGAGCAGGTTGCCGCCGGACTTGATGCATGCCAATCGGTAACAGCAGGTTAGGAAAAGATGGGGCGGGTGACTTGACGCGTTTCAGGTCTACTGCCGGAAGGTAGTGTGAATTGTCCTGATGAGGAAGGGGGCGAAATCCGCATCTTTCCTGTGGAAAACGTGGGCGGAATAGGCAAGTATAAGAGGAGAGTGGGATGCGGCCTTGTACCGCAGCCTTCGTTTCGCAGATTCTTGTTGCTGGCCTAGAAGGGGAGTCTTCATCTTGGTGACTTTTCAAAATGCCGGGATTGTCTTTTTCGTTTCACTGCTGATTTCCGTGCTGATGACGCCGTTCAGCGGACGGTTGGCCGAGTGGATCGGGGCGATCGATCACCCCGACGGTGACCGTAAACATCACGACTGTGCCGTTCCGCGCCTAGGTGGAATCGGGATTACAACGGGGTTTCTTCTACCTCCACTTTTCCTGCTTCCATTCGGTCGCGAGGTGGGCGGGGTGCTGACCGGTGCTTTTGTGATTGGCATCGCTGGTCTTCTCGACGATGCGCTTCAGTTGCGTCCTGTGACCAAGCTCCTCGCGCAGATTGCGGCCGCGACCTGCTTCGTGTTCATCAGCGGAGCGTCGCTGACCAGTTTCGGAGACCTTCTCGGGATGGGGGCTATTGAAACCGGTGAATTGGCACCGTGGATCACCATCTTCTGCATCGTCGGCGTGATCAACGCCATGAATCTCTGTGATGGACTGGATGGCCTCGCAGCCGGCTTTGCTGCCATTGCCTGTATCTTTCTCGCTGTCTTGGCCGTTGGCCAGCAGAACTGGCTGCTTCTCGCCCTGTTGCTCGCCCTGATGGGCGGTACCTTTGGATTTCTGCGGTATAATACGCATCCGGCCCACCTGTTCATGGGGGATGTCGGTAGCATGATGCTGGGGTACGGGCTAGCGGTGCTCTCTGTGTTGATGGTACAAATCCCGTCATCGGGCATGCATGCCATTGCGCCGGTCAGTATCGCGCTGATACTCGCTCTGCCTATCGTGGATACGCTGTTGGTGATGGGGCGGCGCCTGTTGCAGAGCAAGAATCCGTTTATCGGGGACCGCACCCATCTGCACCATCGACTTCTGGCGCTTGGATTGCCCCATGACCAGGTCGTCATGCTGCTCTATATCTGCATGGCGCTGTTCGGTTGTTTGGCACTGACCGTGCGTTCGTTGCCGGCATGGCTCCAGATCGCCTGCGGCGCGTTTGTCCTGCTGGGACTCTTCTCTAGTCTCTCGCTCTTCGAACGCATGCAGGGTCGATACAGATTTAGATACCCCAGACAGATGTTCCGTATGATCTCCGTCTTGGCAGGGCGCCGCTGGAGCTGGTTGCGGTCCAGAACCAGAACGATCTCCGCCGTCTTCGTGGCGTTGATCGGTCTCGCCGTTGTGGTTACACCCGTGCCCTATGCCGTCGCCACGTCGATGCTGTACGGGGTGCTCTTCTCGGTTGTGTTGCTCTATCCATGGCATCCGGACCGGGAGCATGTAGCCGTTCAGAAAGGTGTGGTTTATATGATGGTGACGGCGCTCTTCCTTACCGTTCATCTGCGTGCTCCCCAGTGGTTGCAGTACTACCTCGCCTTCTTGGCTGTCGTGGCCTTGGCCATTGTATGCGTCCGGGTGGCCTCCTGGTCGCGCCAGACACGTGGTCCGTCCAGCTTTCAGGCGCTGATCCTGCTGAACGTGGCGCTTATTCCTCTGATTATGGTGCTGTTGCCCCTGTTCGATGCAGATGAAATTGACAGCGTCGTCGTTGCCTGTCTTGAGGCCGTTCCGGTGGCATGGCTGCTCAACGGGTATTCAGCGCATATCTATCGCCGCAATCGACATGTAACCCTGATGCTGATGGGATTGATCGTGTTGATCCTGTTGAGAACCGAGATATAAAGCGTTCCAGTTTGTTTTGAATATCTTCACAAAGGACCGTTGATGCAGCTTCTGGAATGGCTTGAAACGTGACAAGGCTGGAAGCATTTTCCCAGAGGGTGGCAAGGCACCCCTTTATGACCGTTCTGGTACTCCTCGCTTTTCATGTCGCGATAGCCAGTGTCATGTATGTTATTGCGCATTCCCCCTTTCTGATTCACCTGCACCAGGACGGGTTCTGGAACTTTGCACTCGACTCGGTGGCGTATCATAAGAAAGCAGCTTTACTGGTCGATGCCTTGCGGCAGGGGGATCTGCATGCGTGGTGGCACGGGGTAGAGAAGTGGCCCCATGTGAAGTGGATCGCGCTGTGTTACTGGATACTGGGCGTAAATTCGCTCTCTTTTGAATTGATCAATGCACCTGTCTGGGTGGCGACATTGTTTGTCATATGGCGGACCGGCACGGTTCTGTTTGATGAACATCCGCATGTGGCATATGTCCCGGCCCTTTTGTTTGGATTCCTTCCCTCATATCTTATGTCCACTACGCAACTGCTTAAGGATCCCGTCTGTATCCTTGGCCTATGTTTGATGATGCTGGGGTGGGTGCTGTTATTCAAAGGCGGGAGGGCATGGAGAGCCGTGGCACTATTGTGCATCGGTTTTTTATTGATCACCTCTATGAGAGGGTATCTGAAAATGGTGATATTACCGATTCTTGGTATTGGAGGGTTGACCCTTCTCCTTGCTAGGAAACATTTTCGTTATGCTGCATTGGCCTCGTTGGGAGGATTCCTGCTGATGGCTTTCTGGCTTATCTTCTCTCCTGTGACGACGACAAAAGCATCACCTACCCATTCTGCCTCTGTATTCGTTGATAGGGCGACCATGCAGATTGACCACGCTGTAGGTCGTATCGACTATATTCGTCAAAATTTCGGCATAAAATACAAACATGCGCAAACCAATACCGATATGGGTGTTCGGTTGAGGAGCCTCTCTGATATCATCAATTATCTTCCGCGTGCGATGCAGCTGGGCTTCTTTTCTCCTTTCCCGAATAGCTGGATGGATACAGGCAGGCAGACAGGAAGAATAGGACGGATGATTGCAGGGTGTGAGACACTGCTCTGGTACGTATTGTTGATCGCCTCTATCTACTGCTGGTGGAGAGATCGCAGGGTGTTGCTGGCACTCTCCGCAAGCCTGCTTCTTTCGTTTGTGGTGATCACCCTCCTTGGTTTGGTGGTGCCCAACATGGGGACGCTTTACCGAATGAGAATTGGCTATCTGATTCCTTTTTATATCACGGGGGCGTATGGCATCTACTACCTGATGCGCAGGCGGATGTGGGAGAGAGTGGGTGAGTAAGAAGATTCTCTACGTTGTGACAGAAGACTGGTATTTCTGTTCGCATCGTCTTCCCATTGCGCGTGCTGCCAGGGCGGAAGGTTATGATGTCTGGGTGCTGGCTAGGGAGGGTGAGCATGGCGACTGCATTAGGCAGGAGGGGTTTACGTTTGTCCCCTGGTGTTTGAGGCGGGGTGGGTTTAACCCCTGGCATGAGTTCATGGCCCTAGTCCAGCTGTTTTACCTCTATCGTCGGTTGCGCCCTTCGCTTGTCCATCACGTTGCCATGAAGCCCGTGCTTTACGGGTCGATCGCCGCGCGCCTGGCCCGCGTCCCCTGCGTGGTCAATGCGATGGCGGGTCTGGGGTTTGTTTTCTCTTCCTCGCATTGGAAAGCCCGTATTTTCAGGCCGCTGATTAAAAGAATGTTCGCTGTACTTTTGCGGCGTCCGAACAGTCGCCTGATTATCCAGAATCGGGATGATGCGGAGATGTTTATCCATGAAATCGGGATTGATCCCGGATTGTTGTCGCTTGTCCGTGGTTCGGGCGTTGATATCGATCGCTATAGACCGTCTCGTGAGGCCGGTGGCGCTATCACCTTTACCCTGGTTGGCAGGATGTTGAAAGACAAGGGGGTCTATGAATTCGTCGAGGCAGCCAAAAAGTTAAGGGCGAAACAGGCCTCTTTTCGGGCGATGCTTGTGGGTGATCCCGACCCCGAGAATCCCGCCTCCATCGATGTGCGTGTATTGCGGGACTGGGAGGCTCAGGGTCTGGTTGAATGGCTGGGACACCGTGACGATATTTCCAAGATATGGGCTGAATCGCATGTTGCGGTTCTTCCTTCGTATCGTGAGGGGTTGCCCAAGAGCCTGCTTGAGGCGGCTGCATGTGGACGCCCCATTATCGCCTCTGATGTGCCGGGGTGCAGGGAGGTGGTGAATCAGGATGAGAACGGCTTTTTAATTCCGTCCCACTCTTCCGAGGCCTTGGCCGATGCCATGGAGGTGCTGATGAATGATGCCGGCTTGCGCCGGCGGATGGGAGAGGAGAGTCGACGGTTGGCCGAGGAGGCGTTCTCCGACGAGATGGTGGTCCACCAGACCATGGCGATATATCACCGTTTATGCGATATGGAGGCATGATGGCGAATACCGTGCTGGTTACCGGAGCAACAGGCTTTATCGGAAGGGTGCTGTGCCGGCAGTTGCAACTGAGCGGCGCACGCGTGGTCGCGCTCGGTCGTCAGGAGGTTGAGGGCCCTTGGCATGAGTTTCGTTGCCATGATATCGCAGGTGAGGGGGATCCGATCGATTTGTCCGATGTTCAGGTTGTATTCCATCTTGCCGGCAGGGCGCATGCACTGGCTGAGACCAGTCAGGATGAGGGGGGCTATTTTGAAATTAATGCCGATGGTACACGCCGGCTGCTTGAGCAGGCGCGAGGCGCGCGCGTCTCCCGCTTCGTACTGTTTAGCAGCGTCAAGGCGGTCGGCGAAGGTGGACTTGAGTGTCAGGACGAAACGGCGCAATGCCATCCCAAGACACCCTACGGGACCAGCAAGCTGGTAGCCGAGAAGCTGGTGCTGGAGGGAGACTATGTACCGGAGCCGGTGGTGTTACGCTTGAGCATGGTGTATGGACCAACGGAGAAGGGCAACCTGCCGCGCATGATTCGTGCCGTGGCGAAGGGGCGCTTCCCGCCGCTTCCCGAGACCGGCAACAGGCGCTCCATGGTGCATGTCGATGATGTCGTGCAGGCGGCCATACTGGCCGCCGGGAGGGCGGAGGCGATTGGCCAGACCTATATCGTGACTGATGGTACGCCCTATTCGACGCGCCAAATCTACGAATGGATCTGTGAGACACTCGGCAAGTCGCCTCGAGCATGGAGCATCCCTCTTCCGCTGCTGAGTCTGCTGGCGCGCCTGGGCGACGGGATCGGCCATCTGCGCGGTCGCCGTTTCGTATTCGATTCCGATGCCTGGGATAAACTGATGGGATCGGCTTGCTACAGCTCCCGTAGGATCGAAGGGGATCTGGGGTTCAGTGCCCGTCACCATCTGCGCGAGAGCCTCCCCGAGATCGTTCGTTTCTTAGAGGGAAGGAAGGCATGATCCCTCTTCTTCTGGCTCTGGCCGTGGCGTTGCTTTTGACGTGGTGGATGGCATCCGGGCGCAGCCGCTTGTCGATCATGGATCACCCCAATGAGCGTTCGTTGCATGCGCAGCCTGTACCCCGTAGCGGAGGCGTGGCTATCCTGCTTGGCATCCTAGCGGGTTGGGGGTGGTTGTCGGTCGAACAGGGTATCCCAGCGCCGCTGCTATGGATCATGTGGGCAGCCATACTCGTGGCCGGCATCTCATTGCTCGATGATCTCTTTGAATTGCCTGCATGGGTACGGTTTCCCGTGCATATTCTGGCCGCGGTTCTGATCTTGATTGGCGGGGTTCCCCTTCCCTGTGGGTGGCCGGGCTGGGTCATTACGCTGTTCGGTATAGTCTGGATGCTCAACCTCTATAACTTTATGGATGGCATGGATGGGTTCGCCGGGGGCATGACGCTGGCCGGCTTCGCCTTTCTGGGTGTCGGAGGCTATATCGCCGGCGATTTGCCCTATGCATGGTGGTGCTGGGTTGTGGCTGCGGCGGCTTTCGGATTTCTGTGATTCAATGTTCCGCCCGCCAGCATCTTTATGGGGTATGCCGTCTCCGGCACGCTGGGGCTATT
>Ga0102944_1002504_pt1 | contig 10694 bp, 11 predicted proteins | sample SalPonD_shore_MG_FD_78172 | JGI IMG/M metagenome (GOLD analysis project Ga0102944, IMG submission 78172) | Salt pond soil microbial communities from South San Francisco under conditions of wetland restoration - Salt Pond MetaG... | ecosystem: Environmental > Aquatic > Marine > Intertidal zone >... | reverse complement strand
TTGATGATTTTCCCAAAATGTTGCGATGTTTATGTTATTGCTGTTTCTATCCAGTACTTTCATATTATTCACTCAAAGAGTTTGAATCATTATAAAATATCACATTTTTAAATAGCGTAGTCATAACAGCATTTAAGACCCTAGGAGGATTAGGATTTATGACTCTAACATTGCTTATAGTTGGAGAAATATTCGTAAGGATACTATCGATTTCCATTCGATCAACATGCCAATAGGACATACCGCAGAATATTACTTCATCGGTATTATCCAATTCTTTTGCTGCTAATTTGGCCTCATCTCTTACTTCTGAAGCCCATTTGAAATCCAATCTATTTGAATCTCCTGCTGGAGGTATGATTGCGTTAATTTTGTTTAGTGCATCTAGATCTTCATACTTGATATCGAATTCTGATACACTACCATCATTTGTATCTGTATCATAGTCTATTTTAAAATCATCAACTACTTTTCTAACATTATGAACAAAACTAATTGACCCATGAGGTTTATAAATTTTAAATTTTGAATCATTATCCTCAAAACAAGAAATATCAAATTGTATGTTTAATTTTTGAAGTACTCTTTCAAGCCAAATGTCATAATTGAAAGTAACTATATGTACTTCAGAAATTTCCTCATCAAGACTAATTTTTTTTAGATAATCTGCCCATCCCCAATTTTCCAAATTGATATTTGGGACATCTATCTGTTTATCATAGTAAACAAATAATGCATACAAATATGTGGCAAGCTCTCTGTATGCTTTTATATATATATTTGTTTCATCCCGTTTATTTTTTTGTAGAATATTTGCACAGGTAATAATATCCTCAATTAATTCTATAGTTTGATCAGGATCTGAATTCGGCCTTGCTCCTAGGTTCCATAAATTCGGGCAATATTTATATGACAAGAACCCAGTTTGTTTATTACCAGGCCAACGTACTTTTTCTCCATTTTTAAATAAATTCCTGGCATTAATTTCATCTAGCTTTTCAATATTCTTTAAAAAGTCAATAGTGAAACCATTTCCAAGTAGAATAAAAACTTTCTTCATGAATTCGGTTTATTTCCTCATAAATTTGATCACTATTTAACAGCTATTAATGGATTTTACAAATTGCTATAACGACCTTGCGCATAACCGGCGTGGTTACAAATGATTAGCAAGTTAAAAACTACAGTTAGAAATACAAGCAAAAGGGAGCGAACCCACAAGCAGTGGCCGCGACCATTTGAAGGAGGTAGCTGCAACTGTTGAAGAGAGACTGATTGTTGCCGCTCAAATTTTGAAAAGCTACTGCCAAATAAACGAGCAGTTAGAGCGACCAATTTCGGAAAAGTTTCGGCGAGCCACGTCCGAGTTAATGCGCTGGTTATGCCGCGCCCACCGTATTACAACCTAAACTCATTCCAAAGATCCCACCAGTCTTCACATTTTACCTTCAGAGTTTCTATGAATCTTTCACCAAAATATGCACCAACAATAGTACAAATGATTAGGTATGCAATAAATAGCTCGGTATATAACCAAAAGTAAATGACGAAAGAACCCATTCTAAATGCGAAGAGTATCACCTGAGCAAATATAAGCCCCCAGAAAAAGCCTAATACAGCATACTTAAGACGCTGTAAAATAGTTGATGATTCTTGAGTAGGAGTTGATTCAACTACAATTTTAGATTTACCATATCTTTCGTCATGCATACTGTATCTCTTGATGTTATTTATTTAATGATACAGCAAAAGTCATAAATATCCTATAGGAAAGTATAGAGAAGCGGTATAACCTATAAATATAACAATACCCCGAAGGCGTAATATGTTATGTTACGGGTTTTTAGTTTGCAGAATTAATTTATCAACATCAAGACCGATATTATTGCCGAATGTTATGTTACAGCCTGTAACATAATAGGTTGACGTAATATTACTAGCTCTTCGTAGGAAAAAAATTGTAAGGATTTCCCTTCGAAACGGTCTTACTATTGAAAGCAGACTTAGGAGAGAGAGACAAGTAGTGCAGCCCTGCATATAATAGTGCAGGGCTTTTTAATTATTTCCGTTTAATGGCAAAACCGGAAATTTCAACTCCTTGAACTACTAAAGTTCCATTTTTCCTTGAAGTAGGAGTAACATTAAAATTTGTTATTGCATCTGCTCCCATATTTTTTGCTACTTTATAAATCTTGTCTATAGTTTTTTTGACATTAATCTTTTCGGGATAATAATCTTCTACAACTCTATATCCTCTCTTATTAGAAGAGCTTTGTATATGCCTTTCTTGTTTTCTTACTGCAGGCCATTGGGTAACTGAAATCATGCCAATTGATTGATATTTACCGGAATATTTTTCGGGCGTTATAAGAAACCCCTGATCGGTATATTTAGAAAAATCATATCCGGTTACATTAATGACTTCATTCCTTGCGACAGTTTTAGGTCCACTACAGGCCGTAAAAAATATTATTAGCGAAATTATTATAGGAATGCTTTTATTCATGTCGGTACCCCGTCTTAAGATGAAATGTTTAATTATAAATTAAATGTATGTCTTACAAAATGAATAATACAATAAGCTACAGATTTAACATTGGCTTAATATAAACCCGCCTATTTTTTTATACATTAGTCACGTTTTAAAGGCGCACTGTGAAATCGCAAGTATAGATAAGTGTTACTGTAACGTCACATATTGTATTTGATAAGTAAATGATAATAAAGGACTTATGTACTTGATTCTTTATTCTGTTGAGTTATCAATAGATTCCATTTTTCCAAATACATTAAGACCCAAAATCAGCATACAAACATATTACAATTTGGTTTAAGCATTGATTCAGATGGCTTTAATATGATCAGCTTTTTACCTGCGGGACGTCCTCTTTTCCGAGGTACATATGTTAAGGACAAAAATTCGATATGAGATTTGCCAGATGCCGATATCCGTTAAGCGGATTAACTTTTACCACAAGTCTAACCGGTAATATTTATAACTAATACCCGAGATTCCGGGATAACTCTCAAAATAAACTATTAATCTTATGTTTACCTTTAAACAAAGTTTTTTTAAAACCCTGCTGCTATTCCTCTTGGCAGGAGTGGTATTTTCCTGTGGAAAATCCAAAAAAAGCGGAGCCCAAAATAAGCAGGGGGCCGTTAAATTGCAGGCGGCCGGAGCTACGTTCCCTTATCCGCTTTACTCTAAGATGTTTAACAAATACAATGATAAGCATGATGTACAGGTGAATTATCAAGCCATCGGTTCCGGAGGAGGTATTCGCCAGCTAGGCAATAAGACGGTGAATTTTGGTGCTTCCGATGCACCCATGAGCGATGAGGAGATGAAGCAGGCTCCCGCAGCCATTGTTCACGTTCCCACCTGTCTGGGAGCAGTGGTAATTACTTATAATTTGCCGGGCAATCCAAAGCTTAAGATGACTCCCGAAATCGTTACGGATATGTTCTTGGGCAAAATTAAAAAATGGAATGATCAACGTATCAAGGAAGTCAATCCCGGGGTTGATCTGCCGGACTTGAATGTGACGGTTGTGCACCGTTCTGACGGAAGCGGAACTACGTTTATTTTTTCGGATTACCTGACCAAGGTAAGTGATGTATGGCAAAATAAAGTGGGACGAGGGAAGTCCCTGAGCTGGCCAATCGGTCTTGGAGGCAAGGGAAATCCCGGTGTTGCAGGACTCGTTAAACAGACTCCCGGTGCTATTGGATATGTTGAGTTAATTTATGCACTGCAGAATGATATGCCCTTTGCGGATTTGAAAAATAAGAGTGGTCATTATATTACACCCAGCCTCGAGTCTGTAAGCCAGGCGGCAAATGTAGAAATACCGGCCGATGCTCGTGTTTCTATTACCGATACTGATGCTGAGCAGGGGTATCCCATCAGTAGTTTTACTTACCTGTTGCTTTACAAAGATCTCAAAACTTCTGTCAATTCGAAGGCAAAAGCCGTGGAAGTGGTGAATCTTGTTGACTGGATGCTGCATGACGGTCAACAATATGCCAAACCTCTTGATTACGCACCTCTGCCTGATGCTGCTTTGAAAGTGGCCATGAACAATTTGAAATCAGTGACTTACGATGGTCAGCAACTGCTTGGTAAATAACATACCGCCGGAAAGATAATCGTTGCGGAGCTAAAAAAGATTGCCTTCCCTGTGATCTGAAGGGGAGGGCAACTCTTTTAACTGTAAAATGAATGCGCGAAGGTTTTTTCTTAACAATTTTTTAACACTGAAAAGCCCGCATAGTCGGTAAGAATCTCTTATACTAAACGTCATTGTGAATCAGCCTGGAGTTTCATACGAAGTTAATCTGGGTAATATATCAGCATTACCTCAATTACTAAGCAAATAGATTTAATCTGTTTCTTTACAGAGTTTAAATAGATCAATCGAAAGCGTGTGAGCAGACAAACCGAAAACTTATTCAATATTGGCGAAGCTGAAGATGTCTCTGAGAAGGCGATGAAAGAGCCGTCGAAAAAAATCAGGTCTGAAGCTAAGCCAAAAGATGAGAAGTTAAAAAATAACGCCGCGAAGCGTTTAAAAAATGCCGGTTATCCCGTTGTTCGGGAACGGATTTTCAATACCGTTGTAATCTTATCTGTTCTAACGGTTTTAGGAGTCGTTGGATTACTTTTTGTCATGCTGGTTGTTCATTCGATTCCATCCATTAAAGCCTATGGATTTTCATTTATTATCGATAAGGTTTGGAATCCGGTTACCGATCAGTTTGGGGCGTTACCCTTTTTAACCGGAACCCTTCTTACTTCTTTTATGGCTCTTCTTATTTCTTTGCCATTCTCTTTGGCTATCGGAATATTCCTTGGGGAATATGCCCGGGAGAGCCGATTCGGAGGAATATTACGAAATATGATTGAATTGCTTGCCGGGGTTCCTTCTGTTATTTACGGTTTTTGGGCACTGATGGTGCTGGTGCCTATTGTCAGGGAACTGGCGATGGTTCTTAATGAACCTCCTTATGGAGTAGGTATGCTGTCGGCTTCTCTGATACTTTCCATTATGATTGTTCCTTATTCCGCTTCCATCAGCCGGGAAGTGATCAGTCTGGTACCGAACGATCTCAAAGAGGCAGCCTATGCGCTTGGAGCTACTCGATTCGAAGTGATACGTTATGTTAGTCTCCCCCAAAGTTTTTCGGGCATTTTTGCCGGTATTTTACTCTCGCTGGGACGGGCATTGGGCGAAACCATGGCTGTGACCATGGTAATTGGTAACACTAACGCTTTGCCCGATAGTCTTTTCAGTACCGGAAACACAATGGCCAGTGTGATAGCTAATGAGTTTACTGAAGCTACCGGCACACTGCACCTGTCTTCTCTGATAGAGATTGGTCTGTTGCTGTTCCTGGTAACACTGGCCATCAATATGATAGGTCGAACGATAATCAAGAAATTTTCAGTATCAATATAGATGGACGAGACGAGTCTGGACATAAGAAAAATTAAAAACCGTGTATTTGCTGGTGGAGTAGCGGCATTGGCGGTTATTTCGGCTTTGCCGCTTGTATTTATTATTCTCTATGTGTTCAAACAGGGAATTTCCGCTATCAGCTGGGAGTTCCTGGTTACTCTACCGAAATCCGTGGGAGAAGCCGGCGGAGGAATCGCCAATGCGTTAGTAGGTACCCTACTGATCGTGGTGGTAGCTTCGATTTTGGCTATACCGGTGGGGATTATGGCCGGAGTTTATCTATCCGAGAATCCGGACAGCAAGTTATCAAAGGTTACCCGGCTTTGTATAGAAGTCCTTAACGGAACCCCTTCGATCGTGATAGGTATTTTCGCTTATCTGGTGATTGTGCTTACGACCGGAGGCTTCAGTGCCGTATCGGGTAGTTTTGCACTGGCCGTAATGATGCTGCCCCTGATTGTGAGAACAACCGAGGAAACACTCCGACTTATCCCCGAGTCGCTTAAAGAGGCGGGGCTTGCGCTTGGAGCCCCTTATTACCGGGTCGTATTTAAAGTTGTGATTCCCTCCGGCATGAGCGGCATTATCAACGGGGTGATGCTGGCCGTGGCCCGTGTAGCCGGCGAAACAGCTCCTTTGCTGTTTACAGCATTCGGGAATCCGTATATGAACTGGGATATTTTCAAACCTATGGATAATCTCCCTCTCTTAATTTATAACTACGCGACAAGTCCCTACCAAAGCTGGCACCAGATTGCCTGGGGAGCCTCACTGGTTTTGATCACGATGGTTTTAATTATGAATCTTTTAAGCAGATGGGCTATTAAAAAATGGAAAGTTCGGTTTTAGTTACCAAAGAGTTAAATGCCTGGTATGGTGACAATCATGTATTACGTGATATTTCGATGTCATTTCCCCATAATCATGTTATTGCCGTGATGGGGCCGTCGGGTTGTGGAAAGTCTACCTTTATTCGCTGCTTAAACCGCATCCACGAGCTGACCCCGGAAGCGCGTACCGAGGGAACGGTTCTGTTGGACGATCAGAATATTTATTCTATGGCGGCTATAAAATTGCGCCGAAAGGTAGGAATGGTATTTCAGAAGCCCAATCCTTTCCCGACTATGAGCATTTATGATAATGTGTTGGCCGGCTACAAGCTGAATAACATAAAACTCGATAGTCAGGAGCGCGATCAAATCGTTCATGATGCTCTGATCGGAGCCGGTTTGTGGGAAGAAGTTAAAGATACCCTGCACCAGAAAGGTACATTTCTTTCCGGAGGGCAGCAGCAGCGACTCTGCATTGCCCGTACGATTGCCATGAAGCCCGAGGTTTTGCTGCTAGATGAACCTACATCGGCTCTTGATCCCATCTCGGCCGGAAAAATTGAGGATCTGATCGTGAATCTGAAAAAACAGTATACCATTATTGTGGTAACGCATAACATGCAGCAGGCGGCGCGTGTCAGTGATAAAACCGCCTTTTTCTACCTGGGTGAGCTCGCTGAATATGGGAAGACTGACAAGATCTTTACGGATCCTCAGAATCCCAAAACCCAGAGTTATATAACCGGCCGGTTCAGCTGAAACTATTTTTATGGCCGTCGAAAATTAACTGAATATGCCTATGTCCAATATGGATTTACAAATCACAGAAAAAAAATGCACGCATATTTAAATTATAATTATGATCGGTTGGACTAGGTCATCAATAAAAGAGTAGTTCTTAAAATAAAAGCACATGGCACATTTAGATACGGAAATAAAATTGTTGAAGGACAATGTCCTGGAGTTGATGTTTCTGGTAAAAAATCAGCTCGAAAAGGGAGAAAAGGCACTGAATAATTTCGATGAGGAATTGGCTCACGAGATTATGGCCAATGAGAAAAGGGTGGATAGTCTGGAACTTGCCATCGACCGCGATTGTGAAAATATACTGGCCCTTTTTAATCCCGTAGCCGTTGATCTGCGTTTTGTGATGGCGACCTTTAAAATCAATTCCGACCTGGAACGCATTGGCGATCATACCAACAGCATCGCCAAATATATCCTTGATTTCGGTCGAACAATTGATGAGGAAACATTGCACGAAATGCGTATTGATGAGATGTACGAGACGTCTATTAAAATGATGAGCAATGTTTTTAACGCGTTTATTACTGAAGACACCAAATTGGCACGTAAGGTGTTTAAGCTGGACAAAACGCTTAATGAGATCAATCGCAATGTATCGCAGGTGACTGCCGAGCTGATTCAGAAACATCCAGAGGAGATTCATAATTACCTGTACCTTTTTTCAATTATTCGAAAATTGGAACGAGTAGGCGATCTGTTAAAAAATATTGCCGAGGACTTAATTTTCTATATAGAAGCTAAAGTATTAAAACATCAAAAAATGAAATCAAAGAATAATGACGGGAATTCTAATGACGATTGAGTGTCACTGAATTCATGCTTTTTTCTGGCGGTTTCTTTATAAATAATATCAGCATACAACAGCTGCCTACCGGATAAACAAGTTCCGTTAAATAGATCTACCAGTACACTAAAATCACAATAAATCAGCAAACACATGAAACGTATAGGTTTACTATGCATGCTCTTTCTATGCCTTTTTTCCACACAAACATTCGCCCAGGTTGATGTTGGAAATGGCGGTAAATTGAGCGGCCTCGCATTCGGCGACTACTATTGGATGGCCCAAAATCATAACAAGAATGTTCAGGGAGATAACGGGTTCTGGATACGAAGAATCTATCTTACCTACGATCAGAAAATCAGTGACTCTTTCTCGGCAAGACTGCGATTTGAGATGAGCAGCCCCGGCGATTTTGTCAGCGACTCCAAAATGATACCCGACGTCAAAGATGCATATCTGCGATGGCATAAAAACAACCAGCAAGTTCTGGTGGGTATATCGTCCACACCCACTTTCGGCTTAACGGAACATGTCTGGGGGTATCGATCGGTCGAGAAGTCGCCTCAGGATTTGTTTAGCTACGGGAGTTCCAGGGATTTCGGTATTGCGGCAAAAGGTCAGCTCGGTACCTCCGGTGATCTACATTATCATTTCTTCTTTGGAAATGGCAATGGTAATAAATCCGAGGTTAACAAGGGTAAGAAATTTATGCTCTCTCTGAGTTATGACCTTACGGATCACGTCATCGCACAGGTTTACGGGGATTATAATGACCGGCCCAATGATGTGGAATCATACACCATCCAGGGATTTGCAGCGTACCGCTCTGACGATCTGAATGTCGGTGTCCTGTATTCATATCAAAACCAGACAAACGTTTTTGGTATGCAGAGTTATGACAAAAACCTCGCTTCTGTGTTCGCCAATTTTCAAATCAGCGATAAGGTAAAAGGCTATTTGCGGGCCGATCATCTATTTGATCGATATTTGGCGGGGCCTAACAATTCCTATTTGCCATTTTATTATGATGCCAAGCCCACATTTTTAGTTGGCGGTATCGACCTGCGCATGGATGAAAATGTGCACCTGATGCCAAACATTGAGGCTATCGCTTATGGCAAAGACACGCTTGGACAAACTCCGGATGCCGATTTGGTTCCGCGGCTAACGCTCTTTTACAAGTTCTAAATAGTTAGCTGTCTGTTAGAATTTTTTGGCAGGATCGTATTGTAAAATGCGATCCTGTTTTTTTTAGGTGATGATTTCGTCACACTGAGAAAGCTATTTTCATGATTGATCTATCAACTCGAGAAAATTCATGACGGCCATTCCAATTAGCCGGCCGGGCAGCAGGATAATTTTTAAGAAAAAAAGGAACCGATCAAAGTCATCGGAAATCCGGAACGGGTTGTCAATCAATCCGCCAAGCCATCCTGCATTTGAGGCATCCGGTTGGGCCCTGACAAAAAATCCCAGTATCAGGTAAATGATTTCGCCCGCTAAGATACTTACGTAGAGGCCCCAGCGATCTCCAAAATGGGTCGGAAAATGGACAAGATAGAGTGGCACTGCCAGAAAAAATAATGCGATCGTAAAATAGATAACGGTAAGAATGGGTGGGGTACCGGAAGAATGCGGTTCTTTATGTTGCCGGTCGATGGTTTCCACGGGACCCGGATTTTGAGATTCGAAAAGCCACTCGAATAGACTCATTATCAACTGTGTTAATTATTGTTTTGATAATTTGTTTCCCTGCCTTTGGGGCACTAAAGCTTATCACATAGTGTTAAATCATATCACCATTTGCAAAAAATGAATTCTTGAAGTCAGACGATGAATGTTACAAAATCCTTCTTGCTATGCAGGATAAAAGATCAGTATATTAGGCGCTCTTGGGTGATTAGCTCAGTCGGTTTAGAGCGCATGCTCGACAAGCATGAGGTCACTGGTTCGAATCCAGTATCACCCACAATTAAACCTGTAAGTTATTGCCTCCCAATGGTTTAATATTTGTGTTACAAACATTGTTACAAACATTCGCACAAAAAACGGGGTATTTTTAGGGGTTTTTGGCCCTTTTTTTAGGCTTAAATCTATGGAGTTTTTTTAACTTCTGACCCTTCAAACAATATGCTATGTCAAACAGGATGGATAGAATAATTCTCCTATAAAAAAAGCCCTGCACCTTCACATGCAGAGCCTCAAGAGAGAGTCTGTGGTTATTATTGTAATTTAATTTTGAACATCAAATTCGAAGCAAAAACTTTTTGAGACCTCCTCTAGCATTTTAGTTTTTAATCTAGTTGTTGACCTTTTTGCTCCTCTATATTCGGCTGCTGCTATTAACCGGCCCACGATTCGAATTAAATAAATAATAGAAAATTTAGGTCGCTCGTTTTTGTCTGCTACAAGCTCCTCACATAACCCTAAGAAAAAAGGCCGACTATCTTTAGTTAGGTATAAATGCTCGTAATCAAAACAGCTAAGATCAACACCGACCTTGTGGGCAAAGGCCAGGGCATCGAAAAACTCCACTAAAAATAGTTGTGGATCTGGAATACGACGGGCAAGCAGCTGTGTGCTCATCTTCATTACATTACGATCCGGATCGATGAGCGGATCAATAACGTAGTACAATTTTTTAGGATCATCGCTGTAGGCGACTAGATTTTGAAAACTTGGATGGCCTCCTTCTTCTTGGATGCGTTTAAAAATCTTTAATTCGGGATAGAAATGATTCGTCCCAGTCGCTTCAAAATCCCGAATCTTAAAAGCGTACCGAGTATCTCTATCACCTTCTGGATGGCATTC
>Ga0102944_1002503_pt1 | contig 10698 bp, 14 predicted proteins | sample SalPonD_shore_MG_FD_78172 | JGI IMG/M metagenome (GOLD analysis project Ga0102944, IMG submission 78172) | Salt pond soil microbial communities from South San Francisco under conditions of wetland restoration - Salt Pond MetaG... | ecosystem: Environmental > Aquatic > Marine > Intertidal zone >... | reverse complement strand
TTGTGTGAAGGTCGATTCCGCAGTAGAATTTGTGCTGCTGAGAATAGAACCGCATTGTTAGCCTCCTCCTCAAAGCCAGTGGCTTATGAGCGACAGTGAAGTATCTCACTGTACCTCCGCGAGAGGGAGGCGTTAATAAGTATCATATCGGTCCAGCTGACCCAGCGCCTTTGCTCCGGTGAGCAACCCATGCCGCGAAGAATGAATTACAATGACACCATGGCTGCGCAGCTGAGCTAGTCGTTATGTAAATGCGAATATGAAAAAGAAAACCCCAATTCGATCCGAACTGATTGCGCCATGTGGAATGAACTGTGCAGTTTGCATGGGATATTTGTTACGGGAGAAAAACAAATGCCCAGGTTGTAGAGGTGACAAATTAAACAAACCCACAAGCTGTGTTAAGTGTGTCATCATAAATTGTGAATTATTGAAAAGAAATAATCTCAAATATTGCTCAGCCAAATGCGAGAAGTACCCGTGTAACAGATTAAAAAAATTGGATAAAAGATATCAGACTAAATATAGTATGAGTATGATTGAAAACTTGGAGAATATTGACCAGAGCGGCATCAAAGCATTTGTAAAAAATGAAAAGATTAGATGGGCTTGTCCTGAATGCGGTGGCACAATTTGTGTTCATCGTGGTTATTGCTCAGAATGTGGGAAATAGAAATAGTTGTAGAATGTGTTACTTTGTTCTCACAACAATTATTTCTGAATAATCACAAGGGTCACATAACAAACGCTTCAACGGGACAATTCGCCCGCGGTTCCCGCGGGCAAATTGCCCGTTAAGCGAAGCGTTATGACGCATTCGAACACCGTTGTCGTTGATTCAGAAAATGTTTCGCAACGCTCCTATGTTAGCGCTCTACTGATGTTGCCGTAGATCGCCACTTGCAAGAGGTAGTCCTAATTTGGTACTATATTAAAACTGGAGGTGTCTATGAATCTTTCATCCGACATTCGGTCTATCTCCTATGTCAAGACAAACGCGGCGGATATGCTCCGGCAGGTAAATGACACCCACAATCCCATCGTGATCACTCAAAACGGCGAGGCCCGTGCAGTGCTCATGGATCCGGATTCTTATCAAGAGATGCGGGATGCTTTGGGAATGATGAAACTTATCTCTCAGAGCGAACGTGAGATTCAGGGGGGACAGACTGTCGCTCACCAGGAATTGATGACCGAGCTTCGCACGCGTGTTGCCCAAGCACAACGGCCCTCTGGCGAGGAGAAATGAAGTCAATTGTATGGTCCTCAAGTGCTACTGCTGACCTCCGCGACATTGTGGATTGGTTGTTAGAAAAGGCAACTCCAACCGCTGCCATGTCGTTCGTGGATCGTGTGGACGAGAAGGTCGCCCAACTCCCTATGCACCCCGAGTCAGGACGCGTTATTCCGGAACTCGAGCGCCAAAACATCACCAAGTACCGTGAGGTCATTGTCAGCCCATGGAGAGTGTTCTATACAGACACCGACGACACAGTGCTGCTACTAGCGGTCATAGACGGCCGACGAAACATTGAGGACGTTCTCCTGAGACGGAATCTCAGATAGCCGCCCGCACAAAGTGGTCTTCACTCTACACTATGAGCCACAAAGAATGCGTCATAACAATCGCATCGAGCAGATTTGGCTCATGCGTACGTCATATTCCTGCTTGACATATTCGCGAATAGCGTATGGACATGATTTTGAAGCCCCAGGACGTCCTTGTTCTTTTGAAGTTGGTTAGTCTCGGATCTCGTGATCTGTCGTTTGCCGCGTTGGCTGAATCGTTACGTATGAGTCCATCTGAAGTACACGCTGGTCTTGGTCGTGCCCGGCACGCTCGACTGTATGCTGAAGTGACACGTCAGCCGATCGCGACCAATCTCTTCGAATTTCTTGTCCACGGACTCAAATATGCATTTCCCGCCGATATCGGCAGCAAGACTCGCGGCATTCCAACTTCGTACGCTGCTCCCCCATTAAAAGATGCATTAGCCTCGGTAGACGAACCGTTGCCTCCGGTATGGCCTTCACCTGACGGCACAGTTGCTGGTTTGTCCTTTTCGCCGTTGTATCAATCTGCCCCGTTTGCTGCTGGTCGTGATCGAAAGCTATATGAATTATTGGTCCTCGTAGATGCGATTCGATCCGGTCGAGTCCGTGAGCAGCGGATCGCGACTGAACTGCTTCAAGACCGACTGGATACGGAAAAACGGAATCCATGAGCGCCATCATCGAAATGATCGAAACAGTAGCCAGCCGATTGGAGGAGTTGCGGGACCATGTCGTCTTTGTTGGTGGAGCTACAACGACATTGCTCGTTACGGATCCCGCAGTTGTAGACATTCGTCCGACCCAGGACATCGATATCATCGTTGAAGTTGTCTCACTTGCGAACTACACGGAGCTTGAGGAAACACTGTAATCCCGCAACTCAAGTTTCTCATTTACCGAAACAGCCACCCGGACAGTGCTACTGGCCGCGACCAGAAAAGCGAGACATCTCTCCGGAGGTCAAAGAGCGTATCGCTAGAAACCTCCGGTTGGCCCGAGGACTACCCGGTCGAGAGTGTCGGTCCGCTGCAAGACGAGCCTGGGAAACAATGGTACAATGTCCGTGGGAGACCCCGGAGGTATCAATGTCAACAGTAGTGGTGGGCGCAACAGGCGCCACCGGCCGGCTGCTTGTGGAGCAACTGATCAACCGTGGCGAGACTGTCGTGGCGATCGTCCGCTCAGCAGAACGGCTGCCGGAACGGTTGCGTAGCCATGACAACGTCTCAGTTGTAGAGGCGAATCTCCTGGACCTGAGCGACGCTGAAACGGCGGAGTACGTGAAAGGGTGCACCGCGATCGCGTCTTGTCTGGGGCACAACCTGACCTTGCGAGGCGTCTTCGGTCCCCCGCGCAAACTGGTCCGCGACGCTGTCGCCAAGCTTTGCAGCGCGATTGGAGCGGTCAATCCGGGACACAAGACGAAATTCGTGTTGATGAATACTACCGCATACGGCAATCCGGATAGCGACGATCCTGCACCAATCCCTCGGCGGTTGGTCATCTGGCTTCTTCGTCATTTACTGCCGCCACAGTCTGACAACGAACAGGCTGCAGACTACCTTCGAATCGAGATAGGACGGGACCACGAAGACATCGATTGGGTCGCGGTCCGACCGGACACCCTTGTCGATGAAGATGAGGTCACAGAACACGAGGAGTACCCGTCGCCAACCCGAGACCCTGTATTTAATGCCGGGAAGACGAGCCGGATCAACGTCGCGCACTTCATGGCAGAACTGATTATGGACAACGATGCGTGGGCCGAATGGAGGGGTAGAATGCCGGTAATCTACAACTCGGCGAGCTCGTAGTCTGGGTGGTTCTCCGACCGGAATCCAGCTATTGATCGCGCTTCTACTGTATTGCGCGACCGAGGACCATGGATTCCATCATTCCACTTGCGCGATCTCCGGGTCGTAGAGTTCCGCCGAGTTCCGCATCACGGTGAAATTGAAACGTGGTAAACCCTGCACTCTCCCACCGGGATAGCTGCCAACCGGCCTGCTCGGCCGCAATAATCATCGCCCCCCATACTTGACCTCTGCAGTAATGATACTACCAGAGTTCCCAAACCGCAAGTTCGATAACGGGCGCAAAGCAGCCATAGGAGCACTGAGTGGGAGAGATAAGCTGACCACCAATGTAGAATACATGATGCCACGATGGCATCTCGTGAGGTAGATGATGGTCTATTTCTTACTAGTGTTCGCAATCCGTCTGCCATTCTGGTTTACCGGAAAAGCGGTATTGCTGCTGTAGGGGAGCTGTTCAAGAGGGCATTCGATGCTAATCGAGTTGGAAACGGGTTGTGGTATACCGCGGCCCTTCTCACGATGCCGCTTATCATGGTGCTCTCGTTTTTCGTGATCCGCATTTCAAACGCAGCAATTCCGCTTCCGACGTTCTCAGTTCCAAACACTGTAGGCTTGATCGCCGTGTTTTTCATAGCAGCCTTGGGCGAAGAAATCGGGTGGACCGGGTATGCGCTCGATCCGCTGCAGGAAAAGTTCGGGCCAATTATGGCCGGTATCATTATTGGCTTGGTCTGGGCCCTTTGGCATTTTCTCCCGCTGGCTCAGGCGCACCGAGCGCCGGATTTCATAGCGTGGTGGACACTTGGTACGGTTTCAGCACGGCTCATCATGGTATGGCTGTACAATTCCACACGAAAGAGTGTTTTCATTACTACGTTGTTTCATGCCATGATAAATGTCTCGTGGCAGCTGTTCCCGATAAACGGATCGTTTTATGATCCTCAGATAACCGGCTCGATCACCGCGGTAGTAACCATCTCAATTGTGGTCTTATGGACGCTCAGGAGGAAAGTTTCAACGGCCTGACGTAGTGCAGCTCTGTTGTCAAGGCAAACGTGAAAGACGATCTTGCACCATAGGAGCGACACATCACCAGAACTTTACCCCTCACCTGCCCCTGAGCTATTCCATCTTCCTCACCCTGTCGAAAGCCGCCCGCTACGGCTTGTCGTGAACGGTTATGATGTAACCTGCAGGATCCTTGAATGCGAAATGCATGCCGAAAGGGCTTGGGGCAAGCTCTGCGTGGATCTCCACACCGCGGTCGGTCAGCGTCTTATGCAATGCCGGCGCGTCGTCACAATGAAGCCACAGAGAAACTCCGGCGCCTGGTACTGAGTTGCCGCTGAGATCAACAAGCGGTGTACGTATTGCAAATGGTATCGGGGTAGTGTCAAACACGACCGCGCCCGGCGGGCTGGTTTTAGAACGCTTCAATTCAAGCGCTGACTCGTAGAACCGGGCAAGCGCTTCAACATCATCGGTTTGCAATCCAATGAAATCGGGTCCTTGTGTCATGAAAACCTCCTGTACATATAGAACAAATTGGGATATCCTGATATTATCAGGTTGCTGATTGTTTATCAGCATGCTTATAATACACGCAGGAACATTGATATGTCAACAGATTTCCCCGAAGATTTTCAGACAATTGGTTACCGGTTGAAACGGGCCCAGCACGCCTTACGCCTGCGCATGGATCATCTCTTGCACGAGAGGGACCTCACCATGGCCCAGTACATCGCCCTGTCGCTCATTGAAGTTTCACCCCAAATCACCAACGCAGAGATTGCCCGCAGAGCTTTTGTCACCCCACAGACCATGCATAGGATCATCACTGATATTGAGTCAGCCGGCCTTGTTGTTGCCTCGGCGGCGCCGAACAACAAAAGAGAACTACTGCGAAGCCTCACGGAACGGGGCATGGAATTGGTGAAGTATGCACACCAGGTAGCGAGAGAGGTTGAAACCGAAATGCTGCGGGGACTTTCGGCAAAGGACCTGGAGCGCTTCCGCAGTTATCTTCAGACAGCTACCGACAACCTGCTGAAAAAAGATTGAATACAGGGAACAGGAAGATAGGGCGATGGATAGAGGCTTAGCGGGCGCAGAGGCGTTTCTCAGATTCCAGTTCAACGGCTGTCTAACATAGCGCTCCGGTTAACACTCCGCGAATTTGCCTCTTGTTGTGAGACGTCTCTTATTGGTGTCATCGGGCTTGGTCGTGAGATCGGGATCGTCACGCACATTGCGGTTCGAATAGGAAGGAAAATGGCAAAGATTGTGTTTGGAATGAATCAGTCGCTGGACGGCTACGTTGACCACATGGCGTTTTCGCCGGGCCCCACCCTCTTTCGCCACTTCATACAAGAGGCCCAGGGGCAGGCCGGAAGTGTCTACGGTCGTGAAATGTACGAGATAATGAATTACTGGGATGACGATCATCCTGAATGGACAGCAGATGAACACGCCTTTGCGGCGGCCTGGAGAAATCAGCCAAAGTGGGTCGTTTCACGCACGTTGACGGAGGTTGGCCGCAACGCTGAGCTCGTTCGGAATGATCTCGAAAGCTTCATCCGACAGTTAAAAACCGAGCGGGACGGAGAGATAGAAGTGGCCGGTCCAACCCTGGCGCACAGTCTCACGGATCTTGGCCTGATCGATGAGTATCGCATCTACCTGCACCCCGTGGTGCTTGGGCACGGCAAACCATATTTCGCCGGACCTCGGCCTCCGCTCCGTCTCATGACCTATGACCGGATTGGCGAGAATATAATCAGGTTAACCTACGTTCCAGCCTGATCTGCCCCTACGCGGGGATACCAAAACGAGGCGCAATTGCAACTGCAATTTTTCATGCGCCTGAATGCATGCCCGCGCAGTCGCAACACTGTCCTCCGTCTCACCGCCCGCTCCTTGTTCACTAGTAAACTGCTAATCTATAATATTCGATAAGGTGTGTGCCGATGGAACGAAGTTCACACAATTCGGATTCGGATCATCCTTACGGATACCTGCATAAAGACCGCTCTTTGGAAGTCCTGCAGAACTCAACGGATCGCATCGTCCGCGCGGCTACTTCCCCCTTTTCCGATCCTATTCCTCGATACGAAGGGTGGCACGCGACAGATATTCTTCTTCATACCGGGCAGATCCACCGATGGGTACACAAAATCGTTAGCGCCGGAACATCCACTCCACCTCAAAAACCCGTTCTCCCAACGTACCACAATGATCCGGAGCGGCTTCTTCAATGGTTCCGGGACGGATCGGAGCAGCTACAACTGTCACTGGCCTCGGTTGATCCGTCGACGCCGGTGTGGACATTTCGCAATGACGGGACTGTTTGGTTCTGGCTGCGGCGAATGGCCATGGAAACTGTGACCCTCGCGTGGGACGCCGAAAGTGTGGGAGGTGAACCGATTGCATTCGAACATGACGTTGCCTACACGGGTTTTTAAAGATCCGAAGACCCGGCGACGATTGTCCGAGGATCTATTTCCAAAGCGTACAGCCGGTCTGGATGACGGAACGTTCCAGGATAAATTTAACGAGTGGAATTGGTTTGTGTGCAAGTTGAGAGATCCTGTCCAGGTCTTGGAAGATTCCTGGACAAAGCATCCGAGGTGCAGGGCAGTTGAAACGGCAAAATCATCACGGAGAACCGAAAACAGTTCGAGCCTCCCGCCCTGACGACGAGCCCGGTCGTGCAATACTAATGCAAAGAATTATTCGTGAACCGGATAGCCGCACATTATTGCCAACGGTCGTCCATCTGGATCATTAAAGAAGGCCATCCACTCCTCAGTACCGTCCGAATGACGATGGACCATATGCGGCGCACCGATGAATTCAATTCCTCGTTCCAGAAAGTGTGTATAGCTGACATGGATGTCCGCAACTCGCAGGTATACTATAGACTCGGTTGCTGGAGGAGCATCCGATTGTTCCAACATCAGACGAACTCCTCCAACGTCGAAGAACGCCAAATTTTCGAAGGAAAAAAGAAGTGACAGCCCCAATGAATCACGATACCACCCAACTGAACCGCGGATGTCTTTTACCGAACGTGCAATTTGTCCTACGCCTATGACTGTCTTCTGCTTATCCATATGGACTCCCCCTTTCGCGAGACCACCATGCCTGGGAACACCGTCCCAACGACGGAGTCCGACCCGACTCACCATTCCAAGCTTTGCGAGGATATTCGAGACGTGGTATTTCACTCCGTCTATGCTGATTCCTAGACGATTAGCCATGTGGCGATTAGTCATTCGGTGCCGAACCGCATGAGCTATGCACCACTCAGAAGGAGTCAAAATATCATCGTACGGAGGGCGTCCTCGTGCTCCCGCCACGAAACTGATAGTACTATACGACTTGCCGAATTACCCTCCCCCGGAGCCAAATCCGGTCCATTTTGTTGATGAACAAGAGGATGGACAAATCGATAAGCCCGATAGGAATAGCGATTTTCGTCAGAATCTAATCCGGCGCGGCGCAGGCCGCTCTGGCGGGTTTGTCCGTCATCACTGTTTTCGATTCTGGAAAAACAAAACTGCCAGTATTCCGTCTTGACATTCACGTGTTCCCATAGTAAGTGGTGACGTTATGATTATTTAGCGGGAGAAATCATGTCCCGGATTACGTCCCTGACCAAAGGTCAAGACGCATATCGAAATCAGCAATGGGCAGAAGCCTACGCCCTTTTCTCAGCAGCGGAACAGGAGTCTGCGCTTGAACCGGAAGTGCTTTTCAAGATGGGAGTTGCCGCCTACCTGACGGGAAAAGATTCCGAGAGTACTCATATCTGGTCGCAGGCGCACGCTGAATTTTTGAACACGGAACAAAATAATCGTGCAGTGTATTGTGCATTTTGGCTTGGAATGACTCTCACCAGCCGCGGTGAGGAAGTGAGGGGGAGCGGTTGGTTTTCCCGTGCCCGTCGAATATTGGAAGATATTCAACAGGAGTGTCCGGAGCATGGATTTCTTTACCTGCCAGAGGGACTTCAAAATCTTGGTGAGGACAACGGTGAACGTGCGTATGCCCTATTCAAACAGGCGCTGAGAATCGGTAAGCAGTTTGGCAATGCTGAATTGATGATCCTTGGCCGGTTGGGTTGCGGGCAGGCGTTAATTTCACAAGGCAAAATTTCCGAAGGTACGGCGCTCCTCGACGAAGTAATGGTATCTGTAGAGGCGGAGGAAGTATTGCCGATTGCCGTTGGCATCGTTTACTGTGCCGTTATTACGACTTGCCATCTTACGTATGATTATCAAAGAGCTCGAGAGTGGACATCCGTATTGAGTCATTGGTGTGAGTCACAACCGGAGATGGTCCCCTTTCGTGGAGAATGCCTGGTCCGTCGCGCCGAGGTCTTGCAATGGCGCGGAGAATGGTCATTAGCGATGGACGAAATTGGACACGCTTGCGATATCCTGTCAGATCCGTTCAGGCAGTCAGCGGCGGGCCTGGCTTATTACCGGAAAGGCGAACTCCATCGGATACGGGGAGAAGTTTCTGCCGCAGAATCAGCCTATCAGCAAGCACGCAATCTCGGGGAAAAGCCGCAACCCGGACTTGCACTCTTGTGGCTTGCCCAGGAAAAAATCGAAGCCGCAAAGAAAGCTATTCAACTCTCGATAGATGCAAGGCAGGATAACACAGGTCGAGCCAAATTGCTCCCTGCCTACATCGAAATTATGCTTGCTGCCGGAGCAATAGAACAGGCACAATCCGCTGCCGGTAATCTCTTGGATATCTCCGAAACGATCGAGGCACCGTATTTGCGCGCAATTGCCGCGGGAGAGAAAGGCGCTGTTCTTGTAGCTCGCAAAAGTTCTGAGGAGGCTTTATCCTGGTTAGAAAAATCTTCGCAGATTTTGAAAAGTCTTGACATGCCCTATGAAACGGCCCGGATCAGGATTCTTACGGGGCTGGCCCATCGACAACTTGGAGATAACGCTACCGCTGAATTGGAGTTTGAATCTGCGAAATGGATTCTGAAGCGGATCGGAGCACCATTCAAACTCCCCAACATAGCACCCCCTGGCAGATCTCCTTCGTCCGGTGAAGCCCGGGGACTTTCACAGCGTGAATTGCAGATTTTACAACTGGTTGCCACGGGCAAGACAAATAAAACTATCGCGTCCCAATTGTATATTAGCGAACGAACCGTCGATCGACACGTGAGTAATATACTTCTAAAACTCGACGTGGCCTCACGAACAGAAGCCACTACCTTTGCATACAAACACAACCTTCTGTAAATCTCATTGGGTATAATTACCCATCTAATCCTTTATCAAAATTGGGTAGTCTCTCCGATGCGGAGTCCCGCCTGCTCACTGTATTCTTGTGCACAACAGTTCTTCAAGACTATTCGCGAGTAGGAGCATCGGAAGAAAAGATTTGCAGAATTAAGACAAAAGCACAGCCAGGAGAAGAGAAATGTTTGATAAATATGTGGCCAAGTATTCGGGGAGCTTTCCACCGGAAAACTATGAGCGCTATTTTACTCCGGCAATTGGGAAACCGTTGGCAGAGGATCTCGTCCACTCCGCTGGTCTCAAACGGGGTGAGAAGATACTGGACGTTGCCTGTGGGACCGGCGTCGTCGCGAGACTTGCGGCAATAGAGGTCATACCTGGCGGTTCGGTCACGGGTGTGGATCCCAACCCCGGGATGCTTGCTGTCGCCCGTGCTGTCACCCCAGATGAGATAGGCATCCAATGGTACGAAGCAACGGCAGAGGACATGCCGCTGCCTGACAGCACGTTCGATGTCGTCCTCTGTCAAATGGGACTCCAGTTTATGCAGGATAGAATCCGTGCTTTGAAGGAAATGTATCGCGTGCTCGCACCTGGAGGAAGATTTGTCCTGAACGTTCCGGGTCCCATAGAAGAGCCGTTCGCTGTACTTGCCGATGTCATGAAGCAGACGATCAGTACGCAGGCTGCAGGATTTGTAGAACAGGTGTTTTCTCTTTATGAACCCGATGTAATACAGGAACTTCTGAATATGTCCGGATTTAAGACTGCAACGATACGATCACATATCAAATTGCTGGAATTGCCAGCGCCCGAAGAATTTCTCTGGCAGTACATCTTTAGTACACCGCTGGCACAGGTGGTGTCCAAAGTCAATTCAAACACACAGGAAACCCTCGGAAAACACGTGCTGGAGCGATGGCGGAACTTTTCCAGGAATGGCTCAATGAAACTGCCACAACAGATGGTTACCGTATCAGCACAAAAGAACGAAGTCTAGGTCCCCTGACAAAGGAGAGGATCCGCCCCGGCCGGCGGCCACCGGCGGCCACCGG
>Ga0102944_1002502_pt1 | contig 10699 bp, 8 predicted proteins | sample SalPonD_shore_MG_FD_78172 | JGI IMG/M metagenome (GOLD analysis project Ga0102944, IMG submission 78172) | Salt pond soil microbial communities from South San Francisco under conditions of wetland restoration - Salt Pond MetaG... | ecosystem: Environmental > Aquatic > Marine > Intertidal zone >... | reverse complement strand
TAATAATAAAGGATATGATGTTTCATGAATATCTGAAACGCTATTCCTAATTATTGAAAGAGAGTCGCTTTTGAATACCTGGGAAGCTCGTGAGGGCTCCCTGTTTCCATTGGGAGTAACCTATAACAAGCAAGACAATTCCTGGAATTTTGCCATTTATTCCAAGCATGCTACCGGCGTGGAATTGCTGCTTTTTACGGAAGATGATTTAAGGTCACCTTGTTACAGGTATAATCTAAATTATCTATTCAATAAATCAGCCAGAATATGGCATTGCAGGTTGGATGGAAAGCAAGTAGGCAGGGCCAAATACTATGGATACCGGATCTCAGGTCCTTATGAACCGGATCACGGACATCGTTTTGACACCGATAAAATATTGCTCGATCCGTATGCAAAAGTCGTATTTTTTCCATCTGAATTCAGCCGGGAAGCAGCCCGGTTTCCGGGTCCCAATGAAGGAAAAGCTCCACTGGGAGTCTTAGAGGATTTCAAGGAGCACGATTGGGGAAAATTACCGCAGCCGGAGCACACTCATGATGCTATTATTTATGAGATGCATGTCCGGGGATTTACAAAATCAGGTAATTCGGGGGTAGACAAAAAGCATCGGGGTACATATACCGGCGTCATTCAGAAAATTCCCTATTTGAAAGAGCTGGGGGTAACTATTATCGAGCTGTTGCCCGTGTTCCAGGATGATCCGCAGGAGAGCAACTACTGGGGATATATGCCGTTGAATTTTTTTGCGCCCAATCATCTTTATTCCAGCCGGACCTCACTGCTCGCCCAGTTATCAGAATTTCGTAAAATGATAGAAGCACTGCATGAAGCGGGATTTGAAGTGATCCTGGATGTAGTGTATAATCACACTGTGGAGGGGAATCAAAACGGACCCTGTTATAGTTTCAAGGGCATTGATAATACCACCTATTATCTGCTCGAAGAAAATCGTAGATGGTATCGCAACGACACGGGTACCGGAAATGTGCTGCACTGTGCCAACCGGGCGGTGCGAAAGATGATCCTGGACAGCCTCCGCTACTGGGTGCGGGAAATGCATATTGACGGCTTCCGCTTCGACCTGGCTTCTATTTTTATGCGCAATACGGATGGTTCCCTAAATCTAACGGATCCACCCCTGATTTCGGAAATCACCAACGATCCCGAGTTGAGCAACATCCGGATGATCGCGGAAGCCTGGGATATCAGCAGTTACCAACTGGGACGAAATTTCCCGGGGTTTACCTGGCTGCAGTGGAATGGGCCGTTTCGCGATGATGTACGGGCATTTATCAAGGGAGATTCGGGTAAAGTCGATGCGATGATGAACCGGCTGTACGGCAGTGAAGATCTTTTCCCGGATACCCTGGAATTCGCTTTTCATGCCTATCAAAGCGTGAATTTTGTAACGGCTCACGACGGGTTTACGCTTTATGACCTCGTTTCGTACAACCGGAAGCACAACGAAGCCAACGGCCACAACAACCAGGACGGGTCGGATTATAATCTGAGCTGGAATTGCGGCTGGGAGGGCAATGAAAAAGTCCCGGATGAGGTGATGCAATTGCGTGAAAAACAAGTACGCAATTTTGGGTGTATATTATTTTTATCGAATGGAATCCCCATGTTTAGGATGGGGGATGAATTTATGCAAACCCAAAAGGGCAACAATAATCCCTATAACCAGGATAATAAAATCAGTTGGTTGAACTGGGATTTAAAGGAGCAGCATGCCGATGTGTTCCGATTCTTCAAACATTTGATTTCGTTTCGGAAGAAGCATCCCACGTTATGTCGAAGCCGGTTCTGGCGGAAGGATGTCAGTTGGTTTGGCACAGGCAGTCAGGTGGATACCTCCTGGCATTCGCACTCTCTGGCGTTCTACCTGAATGGCAAATCTCAGCAAGATGATGATTTATATGTGATGATCAATACCTGGTGGAAAGCTCTTGATTTCAGAATTCAAATTGGCAAAAAGGCCGACTGGCTCCGCGTCATCGATACCTCGCTGCCAAGCCCGGAAGATATCAAGCTGCCTGGAAAAGAAGTCGCATTGAATTCCTTGGCCTATAAGGTTGCTCCCCGTTCCGTGGTTGTTTTACTCCGACGTTCAGCACTTACATAAAATGATTACCTTCATCCAATAAGTTATTGACAACGAAATTGATTCCAGAGCCCGAAATCAACAAATCTCCAAATCAAAAAATCACTAATGGTTTCATCCCGGTCGAATTTTAATTTGATCCCTGGCAAGTTTTAACGTTCGTACGGATTTATAATGACTGCCTGTTGACAGATAGTGCTTCAAATCATTACGAGTCTCCTCATCCATAAAATCTTCAAGCGGTTGGGAAACCTGGCGGTAATGCGCCAAAGCCTGTTTAATTTGGTCATCCCACTGGTGGTAGTTCCGATCAATATCATTCGGTTTGACCCATCGTCGGCAATTTGGTTTGCCGCAATTAACCGCAAACTGTTTTTCGGGGTTGAACAGCCCATATTCATCCGTTATTTCATCGCCTGGAGCGATGTCTTTGATCGCTATTTCAAATCCATATCCCGTACTGATGGTATTTGGAAAGCAGCAGTGGTTTACATATTTGGCAAGATCCCAGCTAAGGATATATTGACCGTTTTCATCCCTATAGGTATAGGTATCAATGATGGAGCGATATTTCTCATTTTTCATCAATGCATCACTTGAAGACAAGGTAATTTCCAAGTCATCTTTAATATAAACGATAGTACCTATTGGTATTGGAGCGGTGGCAAATACCCCGTGTCCTTTATGATCACTGACAAATTTCAGTTCTGAGTTGGGATGTAGCATAACGTGGTGTCCTCTTGAATTTTAATAAATGAATAGTCTATAAAATTCTTACCTATATCTTATCTAAATAATTATTAATTCACAAGATATAATATTTTATCAAGAGAACTTTGCAAAACCGTTCTTTTGCCCAATATCTGCGTTATCGAAATTTTGAAATCCTCACATATGACTAATATGGTGCGGTTTCAAAATTTCTCTTCCCGAAAGCGTTCGGGATGACCAAAAGCCCGGGTTTTTCAAAGCCCTCTATCAACAGGGTGATGATAACAGTTTTGGCAATTAGATTGCGATCTCTTAATATGAGTTTAGCTTAAACACGAGCGGGAGGGGACCTCCTTTTAGCTTTTCAACAATGAATAATAATTGAACAAAAAACTTGTTCCCGGGCTCTGTCCGGTAATACCCCCACCTCGAAACTCTGTGCCTTTGATCCTTTGCCCCTTTATGCCTTTTAGCAATATGAATCGAAATATTCAGGATTAAAGGATTAGCCCGGATATTTCACAGAAAATTATATTCTAATGAATTAAATTATTGATGCAAATACACTTATAGCTATTTTTAAGGTTTAAAAAATAAATACACGATGTAGAACGCTGCGAAATTTTTCCCTCCGCTGCGTTGAAGGTAAAATGGCTTACTCAACGTATATGTATACGATTCCGTCCCCATTTTAGCCCTTGTCCCGAATGCCTTCGGGGTTGCTGAGAAAAAATTTCTTGGTGAAATATCCGGGTTAGCATGATTTAACTCAATAACCCAATAGCTAATTAACTTAAAAGAAATATGTATCAGGAGTTCTCCACTATATTATCTTCAGCTCTTCGATTCAACTCCAGGGCCCCTTGTATGGATTTCATCAGGAAAATCAGGGTTAGAAAAGTGCCGAGAAATAATCCCCCGATGTCCATGGCGGTAAAGGAAATATCTTCCATATCGAGCAGTACCGGGTTCCAGAAAAAGGCGGTGGTATTTACGGCAATGGCTAGGAGGCGCAACTCAGTGGGGCCAAATTTGCCAAAAGACAGGATAAAAACCCGGTTGGTGAAAGCGATAATGTGCACATAGACATTCATTATTAAATATGCCAGGGCCGCGAAAAAGGCAATACGCATATCCATCAATGGAGAAAAACCCAATCCAATGGCCACGATAAAAATGGTCCAGACATCATTCAAATGATCCACAAAAAAACCGTACTTTTCCCGTTGTTGATTCCTTACCCGGGCCAGAGTGCCATCCATACTGTCGCCGAACCAGTGTAAAACGAGCCCAAAACTGGAAAGCATGAGCCACCATTTGGAATAGGTGGTCAGGTAATAGCCACTTGCAATAACGAAAGATGATAAAAATGCGAGCGTGGTCATATGATCAGAGTTAATACCAGGCGGCATTCGTTCAGCTACCGATTGTAGAAACCCGTGCTCCCAGCGTCGCGTCATGGATTGATTGATACGTCGTATTTTTGGCGTATCACGACCCAGCGCGGGGAGTTTTCTTCCTGAAAAAAACGGTTGTGTTTCCGGCGTATGCTTGAAAATGATGAACTCGTTGGCAGCATATTTGAAGATGGGACCGAACAGCATGCTGATGAGATCTGAAATCAAATAATGGATATGGAAATAGTGCGTCAATCCCCAGATAATGCCCAATTTCATCACAAAATCGATGGAAGCGGTCACCAGGTTATAGCGTATCAGGCGATAAAAGTAGTCGATACGGGTGCGGGCCACACGGTCGCGCCAGGTGACCAGGTAGTGCCAGGTGAAATTATGAATGATAGAAGCTTCAATGGCCAGTGCCCCGGATAGCAAAAGGGGCCAGTTTAATTGACCGTACAGCATCCAAATGACCGACAGGTTAACCAGCGTACCCAACCATCCAACGGCCTGGAATTTAATAATACGCCAGAGATCAATCGATTTTTTTATTCTTTCCTTAATGATGCGCGGTTGTTTTAAGCTTGAAAATTAAAAATATTTCCTGAAGAAAAATCAGATTAATGAGCAATGCTTTTTAAGAGGGCTTTGCAAAACCAGGGATTTTGTTCAATCCCGAATGCTTTCGGGGTGAGTGATTTCAAAAACCTCCCGAAAACTTTCGGGAAGAATTGGGACAAAAGTACGGTTTTGCAAAGTTCTCTCTAACTCAAAAACACACAGTAAAGTTCAGAATCCAGGGATTCAGTTTAATCATGTTTATAATCATCTTGAAATTTCACATTGAACCTGAGTAGGAAATATGCATCTATATCCACTCTGATTACAAGTATAAAATTCAATATTTAATATAAAAATAAGCATTTATGACTTTATCGCATATATAGTTAATAGTAGAGGGCTTTGAAAAACTAGGGATTTTGTTCAAATTCAAAGCCTGAATGAGTTCAAAACCGCAGCTTATTAGCCATAAGTGAGGATTTTGAAATCATGAAAATGCAGAATTTGGACAAAAGCACAGTTTTGCAAAGTGCTCAAGTAATTTTATTGGGGATGAGATTTTGCGCGGTTCGATATCCTTTGGTGAATATTAAAAATTCAAAATAATTTGTAACGGTTGATAAGTTGAATCGTCATACTAATAGCGTTTTGAAGGATGAACCATGACGTGCCGTCTGATGTTCATTCAGTAAGAAAATTCCCAAATTATATGGAAACATAACTTCGATATAATATTATAAGATAAGCCAGAAGGCTGTCGGACTTAGGAAATCATAACGAAAATTTGTCCGTTTGAAACAGATTTCGGGGTCTTTTGAGGTGAATAGTAGTTCTATTTGACAAAAAAGAGCGCGGAAGCTGACCAAATATGACGAATTTGCAGTAGATTTATTTAAGCTCGACAGACTCCTGAAGTTTAATTATAATAATAGAGTAATTATTGAGTGTTCTCCCTAATAATCTGCGGGATAAAGTGAATGAGTGAAGACACGGCTAAGGATTTTGCTTTGGTTCAGCGCGTTCTGAATGGTGAACGCAATGCTTACAGAACACTGGTCGACCGGCATTCTTCCATGGTTTTTCATCTGGTGAGACGTTTTGTCAAAAATGAAGATCTGGTGAAAGAATTGGCGCAGCAAGTTTTTGTAAAATGTTATGAGCGATTGGATTCCTTTAAGGGAAATTCAAAATTTTCATCATGGTTGTACCAGATGACGATGAATCAGTGCCGGGATTATGCCAAAAACATCCGGCGTCAGAATGTTCAGTTTAGTGAAATGGAAAAAAGTTATCTTGATCAACACATGATGAACGATCAGACACCTTTGACAGAGGTTGAAGACCAGGAATGGAATGTATTGCTGCATAAAGCCCTGGATCAGCTATCTCCGGATTATGCGCAACCCTTTCTTTTGAAATATCGCGATGGTCTAACTTATCCGGCCATGTCGGAAAAGTTGGATGTCAGTGTCAGCGCGTTAAAAGTCAGGGTTCACCGGGCTCGCAAGGAGTTAAAAGAAATAATGGAGAATCTGTCATGAATGAGGAAAAGGAGCAATTATTACAGCGATTTCTCGATCAAGAATTATCGATGGATGAGGAACGTGAAGCATTACATCAAATAGCGGATGATCCGGAAATGCGTTCCCTTTTGCGATTTGATATAAAAGTTCAGCAGTCGATGAATCGTTCATATGATGATGCATCTTCCTTTGATGTACCGGATGATTTTACAGATTCCGTAATGCACGCCATCCATGCCGCTGATGAGACGGTTCCTGAAGAAAGCAGGCAGCAGAAAGAAGATAATGTAATGTGGCTGCATAAATTAACGAAACTTCGTACGCTAAGCTACCGGCCCGTTTACGGTATTGCGGCGGCCTTGGTTATATTGGCTTTTACCTTTGTATTGATGATGAATGGCCCAGCTCCGGAACAGGCTCCACAAACTGCAGATTTGAAACAGTCGTATAAAGTTCAGGAAGCCTCGCAGGCCGGTTCGAATAAAGTGTTGACGCGTTTCTTTTATGTAAATGGAGATGCCCATTCGGTTGCCGTTGCGGGTGATTTTAGTAACTGGGAGCCGGTACCGCTTAACAAACAGGAAATTGATGGCAAGAAAGTGTGGACCGGCCTCGTGACCCTGCACCGCGGAGAAAACCGGTATATGTATGTGATAGATGGCCAGAAATGGGTCACCGATCCGCTGGCTCCTATTCACCAGAACGATGGATTTGGAAACAGGAATGCGATAATTAATTTATGAAGCTTTTTTCTGCCTTATTAATGCCGATCATGTTGCTGCCATTAAGCGCATACGGGCAGAAATGGAATAGTTATATAACCATGCAATCAACCATAGGATATACAACCAATAGTTACCTGAATCCCTATATATCAGAATGGGATAGGAATATTTCTTCTTCCTATTGGTCGGTGACGCCCACCGGTCAGCTGAACTGGAATAGCGACCGGGCAGCGCTGAATTTTCAGGGCGGAATGCATTTTCAGCCGTACCTGCGAAATGAACAGGGCTGGAAAGGTGGATTTTTGTATATGAAATTGAGAGAAAATATCGCAAATAACCTGGCAGTAGGTTTACAATCCGGTGGCAGTTATTATAATTCGGCCTTCGATCGGACCATGGCCTGGGTCCAGCCAACGCTTCAATATACTTTTTCCCCGTTAACCCGTGCTCAGCTTAGAGTGGGATCCAGTTTTCGAGGATATGACGGGGCCGGGGTTACGGATGCATCCTATCACCGGTACGATTTATATGGGTTGCAATTGGAAACCTGGCCGGCTTATCAGTGGAAATTGCAGGCCGATGTTTTTGGGAATTTAAATAAGCTGAATAATCCATCGGATGGTATCAGCACTACACTGCAGTCGAGCTTTGTGTTTAAAAATGGCGTTACCTGGTCGGCCGGGGTGGGATTGGAACATTATCAATATGATATTGTTACGCAGGGCAGCATTGTCCCCGGAAGTATTTCATTAAATACGGCAGAAGATCGGATGCTTAAACTGAGTACGGGCGGATCATTTCCAGTATATAACAACTGGTCGGTGCGTTTAAGCGGTTCTATGCTGAGTTGGTATAGTTCCTCAAACGATTTGACAAAGACAGATTTTTATTTATCAGCCGGGGTGGAATTTGGGTTCTCTCCTGGCTTGGTTAGAAAGAAAGAAGTGGAACGCACAGCTTGGCAACAAGAAGATAACGAGGCGATTTTACGGTTGAAATATAATGGTGATGGAGAACTTTATATCACCGGAGATTTTAATAATTGGAGTCGCCCCGGTAAACCATTGAGAAAGGGTAAAGATCATACCTATCTCATAAAACTGGATTTAAGTTCCGGGGCTTATGAATACAAAATCGTGGTAAAAAAGGCAGGCCAGAAATCCTGGCTAAAGCTTCCTGATGAGTTAGCAAAAGTTGATGACGGATTTGGTGGGGAAAACGGTAGAATAATCATCAATTAACAGGATCTGACGGATAAAACAATGAAATATTCTTTAAACATATCAAAACAATTACGGTCTGTCGCCCTTCTGATAGCGTTGTCCCTGTTTATAAGTATTGACGGCACATTTGCGCAGAAAACGCCTCCGATCGATCAATTAATTGACCGGGCGGGAAAAACCGGGCTGGGTCAACAAACCGTACAGCAGTTGGTTGATCGAAGCAGGAAGCAGAAGATACCGGATGATCAGATGGCAGCGATGATACAGCCGGCTGTGGAACTCGCTGAAACAGATTTGCCCGGACAGATGATCGTGCAAAAAGCGATGGAAGGCTTGGCCAAAGGTGTTCCGGCCGGACGAATAATCCCTGTGTTACAGCGTATGCAACAATCGGTTCACCACGCCTCCGATCTGGTAACACCCTGGATGAATCGGCAGGAGGTTCAGTCGCAATTGCAGATGGCAGACCACAACAATCACCCTTTTAAAAATGAAATGGTGGAAGCGGTAGCCAAAGATTTGATGCAGAATGTGGGATCACAGAATATCCATGATTTTCTCACTCAAATGGCGGATAATGCCGGGCAGATTCAGCTCGATCGGGAACGGGCGGTCATGGGGGTACGAGTACTTTCCGATATGGTAACTACGGATAAAAATCCCGGCATGAGCACAAAATTATTGATCCGGGCGATGAAGGCAGGATTTAGTCCGGCCGATTTGCAGCAATTACCGTCGGCTATGAAAGCCGCCTTAAAGCAAAGTCGTTTACCGGCTGAAGCGGTGGCTAATGGAATTTCAAGGCAGTTGAACAAGGGCGTTCCGGCCTCTGGGGTTTTACATAATTTAATGAATGGTAATGTACAGGGTGGCCCTCCCGGAGGCACGCCTCCCGGCATGCACAATAACCCCGGTAAAGGGAACCGGGGAAATTCCGGTAACGGGGGAAATAATGGACATGGCAACAATGGAAATAATGGTAACCATGGAAATAACGGTGATAACGGCCATCATGATCTACTTTGAGCAATGAACAAATATCATTGTCCAATGATCAATTTATTTGCAAGTAGATTGATAAAATCAAACGTATTATTAAGTTAATTAACGCGTTTAGCGGTTAAAATCATTTATTCAAGATTCCCTGGTGGTCTAATCAGCATAAAGCCTTTAAAAGTGAAGATCGAAATTTATACCTCTTATGGGGTTGCTGGCCACTTGCTATGTCAATGTGAGCCCCTAATACGCCCCTAAGCGGGGTGCACCGTTTCGGAAGTGACAGCAAATCTGTCATCAGTAGCTACCCTACCGGTAGAAGCCCCTCCCGATTAACCGAAGAAGCAATCTCAGCAATAAGCCTTGAACCACTGTTAAAGGTAGCAAAGGGCAATAGCTGAGATCGCTGCGTCACTCCGCAAGCTCCGTTCCTCGCGATGACATAGAGGATTACCGCCAGACCCCGAACCATGTTATCAGTAGCTCTTAATGCAGTCCAAAATGGGCGCACTATTCCAGAAGTGACAGAAAATCTGTCTTCGGTAGCCGGTCAAATTGGAAAGGGCAACTAACCAGACCGACGAAGCAATCTCAGCAGTAAGCATCGTATTATTAATGATGGGAGCCTTGGGTTTCAACCCGGAGCATAAAACGTCACCTCCACCAATAGTCCTATAAGGACGATCCCAAAAAGCAGTCATAGGTAATGCATTGTATTCATTATCGATATCGTGAATATCCATGGAAGATCATTGGTTAAGAGTTACCCCTTCCCTTTTCCACCGAAAAGGGCAAGGGGCCAGGGGATGGGTTCCGGCAAAACGGTTTCAATGAACAATGATCAGTGATCAATAAACAATGGCGAACGTTAAACGGGTAGATCATTAAAAATGTCATTCCGACAAGCTTGTTAAGTCAGTAGTCGGTAATCAGTGATCCGTGGTCCGTCGTCTGTGGTTAGTGGTTAGTGGTCTGTGGTCCGTGGTTAGATTGATCATTAAAACTGTCATTTCGACGAACGAATGTGAGGAGAAACCTATTCACTTCAATCTCGAACCCCCCGTACGCGGGGTGAGAGATCAAGCCTCGTGGTCAACACCCACTTTTTAACAGCCCATCTACGTGGACCTAAACGCAAGGCCAGCTTTCTCATCCCCGCAAGCCGGATTCGAAAGGTATAAGCAGTAGATTCCTTCCCGCCCTGAGAGGGTTCGGGATCGTGACAGGCACATCTGTTCGGAATGATAGCAGGGGTACGTTAAATACTCTTAAACAAAACCTCATTGTCATTCCGACAAGTTTGTCAATTTGGTAATCTGTTTTCAGTGTCCAGTTTTCAGTGTTCTGTGTGTGTGGTTAAATTGGTCATTGTTCATTGTTCATTGATCATTGAAAAACCTTTCCTTAAGGGGTTGGAAACCCTGGAAAGGTGATGGCCTTATCAATGCACCTTCTT
>Ga0102944_1002501_pt1 | contig 10700 bp, 11 predicted proteins | sample SalPonD_shore_MG_FD_78172 | JGI IMG/M metagenome (GOLD analysis project Ga0102944, IMG submission 78172) | Salt pond soil microbial communities from South San Francisco under conditions of wetland restoration - Salt Pond MetaG... | ecosystem: Environmental > Aquatic > Marine > Intertidal zone >... | reverse complement strand
CTGATTAAAGTACCGAGATATACCCCACCGAGTCCGGGCAAGGCAAAAGCCAAACCTGCTTTTAGGTACACATCCTTTTTATAAATACGGTAAAGCAGGATCAGGATGATGGTGAAAGCCACGCCCAACGCATTCGTGCCCAAGGCATTGCCGGGGGCCATATGATTCAGATAAAGCAGAAAGGGTAAGCCAATCACGGCTGCGCCTGCGCCGATAAATCCCACGGCGAAACCTGCCAAAAATCCTGCAAGAAGAAGCCAGATCATTTGTATTCTATAATTTCTGCTGTTTTAAGTATTTGATTAACGGCCAGTAATATAATGTAATAAGCCGTGTAAAACAGGTGTTCAAGGAGAGTAAATTTTAATTTCTTGATCCATATAGGAAGACATTAGTCACTTTTTTACTAAATTATTGCAAAGCAATGGAGATGTAATAACTTTAAAAAACAAAGAGATGAGAAAGCAAAATGTTTTATTACTTGTGATGACCTTAGTGGTGGCCCTTGGATGCTCATCTTCGGGCTCCACAAGAAGCGAAAATGTTGCTAAGCAACGCGATAAAGATACCGTTACCAATAAAAATAATGTTGGACGCGATCTGGCCTATTATTTACAACAAGTTCCGGGCGTAATTGTCAGTGGATCGGGCAATAATGTAGATGTTAATATTAGAGGCTCTGCTTCTTTTATGGCATCAACTAGTCCGCTGTTTGTTATAGACGGGCAACCGGTGGGTAACAACTATTCGAATGTGAATAGTATGATCAATGTGAATGATATTGATTATGTAAGAGTATTGAAGGGAAGTGAAGCAGCTGCTTACGGCGTACGGGGTGGCAATGGCGTGATAGAAATTTTTACCAAGAAAGATTAGTGTTATGGGGCTGTTATGTTTTTACTTCAGCTGTCCGTCTTTTTGCCTCCGGCGATCTCTCAGCAAATACCGGGCAACAGCAGCCACTACGATTGAATGATCAATTATGCCTTTATCCACGAATCCCAGAAAATCATCAATTGGAATCGTGTGTACGTTGATACGCTCGTGTATATCCATGGAATAGTTGTTAGATTCCTTGTAACGGCACTTTTCGGCCAAATATAGATGCGTGAAATTGGTCATAATCGCTGGATTTGCGCTCACCTTTCCGAGACTCAACCAGGAATCTGAGATAAAACCCGTTTCTTCGGCAAGTTCACGCTGAATAGCTTCGAGCGGCTTTTCGCCCGGATCCACCATACCGCCGGGAATTTCGAGTGTCGGCTGCTCGATCCCATACCGGTACTGCTCTACGCAAATCACCTGTTTATTTGCGGTAATGGGGATGACATTTACCCATTCGGGGGCCTTGAGCACGTAAAAATCTCCCTCATTATTTTCGGATTCAGCATCCAGCCTCATTTTTCGGTATAAAAGATTAAATATTGGTGTCTGATATTCCTTATTTTCATGGACTACCGACCAGGGTTCAATAGAGAATTGAAAAGTTTTATCACTCATATAAAAAACTATTTATGGCTGAACGTTACGAATTCCAATCTGAAGATATTAGCTCGGAAGCCGAGATCAACAAACATGTTGAGGAAGCTTGCGACATCATGGAATCAATTTATGAAAAAGGAGAATATCCCAAAGTACTGGTCAAGAGGTCGTGGTCCAAACATAATCCTATTATCACCGGTGAGATGGCTCGACCCAAAGCGTACCGTTGGTATCTGCTGCGAGAATTGAAGAAACTGGCCGAAAAGGGGGCCGTTATTAAAGTGATTCCATCACGCGAGCGCTTGGCGATGAACGATCCCCAGCTATTGGATAATGCCGATGAGGATGAGTGGGATATTACCCAGAAAAAGCTCTTTTTGTTCAGCCCGGAACGCATCGATATTTCGCTTAATCGGCTGGAGCATTACACCGGAACAAAACCGGAAGATTTTCAGCGCTATATTCTCTTTACCAACTACGACATGCACGTGGAAGTCTTCCTGGAGAAATTCCCTAATTGCGTGAAACCCGAACGGGACGGCGTTCAGATGCCGGCCTATCATCACAAACTAAAAGATAATAAAGGAATTACACTGATTAATATCGGGGTGGGGCCCTCAAATGCAAAGACGATCACCGATCACGTAGCAGTATTGCGTCCCGATGCTATGATCATGGTCGGACACTGCGGCGGACTCCGCAATCACCAGGAAATCGGGGATTTCGTGCTGGCTACCGGCTTTATGCGAAATGATGGGGTGTTGGATGATATCCTGCCGTTAAATATCCCTATTACTCCCAACTACCTGTTGAATGTGTATCTGAAAGAGGTGCTGGACAAATATAATCGCGAGCATCGAATGGGCACCATTTTCACCACGGGAAATCGGAACTGGGAGTTTGTAAAACGGCGCACGGTCGAGCAAATCCACATGAGCAGGAGCATCGCAGTGGATATGGAATCGGCTACTGTGGCCACGAATGGTTACCGGTATCGTATTCCCAACGCCACGCTGCTTTGCGTAAGTGATAAGCCGTTGCACGGCAAGCCCAAGCTAAGTGATGAAGCACAGCAGTTCTATGAGGATTCCAAAGAGCTGCACCTGGAGATGGTCATCGAAGCCCTCGACATGTGCAAGGAGAACTATCCCGAGGGTTTGCCTAACGCCAGCATCCGTGCCATGAACGAACCCCTGATGGGCGGCCCGGACGAGGATTAGTTACAGACGGCAAATATGAGATGGCAGGTGTCCTGGATGATGCGTAGATCGGGCATCTTGCCGGATAAAGATTAATATTTTTAGCTGCCTCTCCCTTTTTTATTAGCTGTGAGGGAATTGTACTCCCGAACTAATTTCTCCTCCCTGTAGGCCGGATGGGTAGCCCGGCCCATTTTTCAGTTCCAGTGCTATCTTGTTTTGTACCTCCGGTGGGAAGCGTATGACAAGTGTAGCCCTTACACCTGCACAATATTTCAAGATGGCAGATTCCCTCTAAAATTATTGAATCGAATTCCCAGTTTTTATATAGCCAATGAGGGGACGGATTACCAATCCGTCCTACATTGTTATTGATCCTGATTGTATACTGCTATTTACCCTTATTCAATAATTATTTATTGATAAACAATAAAAATTTATTGCTATTCAAATAATTTTGTGATTTATTAATAAATGAACGGGAAAAATAAATTCCATTTTTATGAGAGCAAAAGCCAAGGGGGCGGTCATATCATTTATCAACTTTTGGGTACAACTTGCATGGGCAGGTTACCTGGTGTACGGCGTTATCATATTAGTTCAGGTGATCCTGCAAGTATTTGGCGCCTGGCCTTTTTCACCGCCTATTCAATTATCGACATCTTTACAAACTGGACTATTAAGCGGTAATCCCGATTTAGGGTTACATTCCGCCGACCTAGCTTTGACTGGGCTGACAGCTAACCTTGTTCCCGGTCTGGTCTCATATTCAGCTACAATACCTTATTTGGCTTTGGTGATTGCCAGGCTTGCTGTTATTGCGCTTTTGCTTTACGGGCTGGGCAGGTTGAAAGTTATCCTCAAGAATCTAAAAGATGGAGAACCATTTTCCTTAGAAAATATAGCTCAGTTGCGACTTTTAGCGTATCTGGTATTGCTGATAACACCACTACAACTGGTCTTTCAAGCTATTTCATACTGGTATTTATCAACATTTGAGGAACTGAGTTCTGTGCTTCAATGGTCGTGGCAGGCGGATTATAAATACCTTTTGATTGGACTTGGTATTCTTTTGATAGCAGAAGTGTTTAGGCAAGGCTACGAAATGTACGAAGAACAAAAACTTACGGTGTAAAATGTATTATTTCCTTAAAAGCGTCGCTTGCTTACTATTGACAATTTCTCTGCAACATAACAGTATTGATTACCGTGAGTTCGAGATAAAAATTGACCGTATTGATTACAGCATCTTTATCATTTAGGAGATCGTTGTAATTAGGATTCGTCCTTTTCAACAAAGATCTCTCATTCCGCAGTCTCTATTCGAGATGGCGAAGGGGTAAGATGGGTCTTTTATGTTTATATCGAACTCACATTAATTATTTAATTCCATGGCTATCAAAGTAAATCTAGACTTGATGTTGGTAAAGCGCGACATGTCGCTTACCGAACTGTCGGAAGAAGTGGGCGTTACCATTTCGAACTTGTCCATCTTGAAGACGGGTAAAGCCAAAGCGATTCGCTTTACGACGCTCAATGCTATTTGTGGAGCGCTCGATTGCCAGCCGGGTGATATTCTGGAATATGAAAAGGAATAGCTATTAGGGGTTAGGCGGGAAAAAGCAACCGTTAGTGATCACCCTTTTAGTTTCGAACATTTATCGACTGCCTTCTCCCCGCTTCACTTCTGCCCTGTCAACTACGAATCAAATACTGAAACTTCACAAAAAACTCGCGATTGGTTTGACGAAGTCCGTTAACGCCCGCCGGTCCCGGTTGGTTATATTTTTTTAGATAATCGGTCATTCCGATGTAGAATTTTGTAAACGGATTAAGCTTGTAATACAGCAGTGGATACACCTGGAAATGCTTGTTGAAGGAATTGTACTGTGTAATGAAACGCAGAAAGAGCTTTCGCGAGAAATTATATTTACTGTTCAGACGGATGATATCACCGCTGTAATATTCCTGGGAATTATCCAGCGATGATAAAGTGGAATAATTATAATTGAGGGAAAGATGCAATCGTGGCGTTGGTTTGATATTCGTATATGCTGAAATGTTATAGCCATGTCCCAGTGTCGGATTTTCCGTTCTGTAAATACTTCGCCCGATTTCCAAATGACCTCCAAATGATAATTCATTCATAGGATTTGAATTCACATTTATCATCGTGCGATACATCGCCGTAAAGAAACGACCGCGATACTCCTCATCATTAAGTGGCAGATATCCAATCGATACACTGGTCTGAGCTCCAAATTGGTTGTACAGACCGGCATAGAGGTAACGCTCCATAAACTGACCCGCAAAATCGTAGCGCCAGCTCCCGTTGATATTCAAGTTGCCGCTAGAGAACCAATCTTTATTCGGGTACCATGAAATATTTTGACTGGCTTGGAACTGTCGCATATCCGTTTGATTAACAAATCCGCTCTGGGTCTGGAAGGTGGGTGAAAAGGACTTATACTCAGCGGAAAAGCTATAATATTTTGCCTGTCGCTCAAACTGGGCACTGATCAAACTGCCCCCATATCGTTGCCCGTTGAAGGCAGCATCATAGGAACTATGGCCAAAGCGGCGTGAATCATTGAACAAGGTCGTGTCCTGTAATTCGTGAGTATCCGAATAGCCCATCTGACCGCTGAAATAATAATGATCGGCCAGGTTCAAATTCCAATCGAGACTTCCTACATAGTTGAATCCTTCTCCCTGGTTTCGGGTCGTCAGTAAACCGCCGACATAAGACTCATTTCCAATATTATATTTTCCACGCAGAATGTTATCATAGGCGTGAACATCCGATTTGATGAGTGAGCTGCCGAGCTTCCCGGGAATTACAAAGGCTGCATCCCGATCGTATGCAGTCAGGAATGCGATGCTGTATTTGCTGGAATTTTGGGTGACTTTCCCCGCTGCCAGCGGATGATTGATCATGCGGGAATAAAACAGGTCTTCGGGCGTATTGAATAAATCGGATCCTTTCATGAAAAATGGCCGTTTTTCCGAATAGTAAAGTGCAAACGTCTGGTTCGCGTCAATTTGTGTGGCATCGGTTTCGACCTGGCTAAAATCAGGATTTACGACTGCATCGAGCGAAGTTGTAGAGTTCGGGGAATACGAAATGCTCCCACCGATGCGACCACGGACAGGACTATTATCGAATCCTGAAGAAGGATCATCCGGATTGTTGATCGATCCGTTCTGGTAGCTCATCGCATAGGGCAGCAGCTCTACGGTGTTGCTGCTTTTCACATTTTTCAAGCCAACCAAATCCCCATTTTGACACATCAGGCACGAGTTATCGATCTTCACATTGGTCCATACCAGCTGGTATCGATTGTTCCGGGGATAATTCCGAATAAATTGAATCGACCAGTTTTGCACATCCTGATTAGGGAAATGAAGGCTTTTAAAAGGGATTTTCATTACTGCCGTATATCCCGAATTATTAATGGTGCCTTCGGATTTCCACAGCACGTCATAATTCATATCCTCATTATTGTGCGTACGCATCCCATCCATTTGTACCCCCAGTGGATTGATAAAAAACTCATAGGCATGCTGGTTACTGTCAAAAGGATCCAAAAAGATGCCGACAAAATCGTCGTGAAAACTTTCGTCGCGGTCGGCTACATGTGCCCGGATCTTTTGTGGGTTCGGATCATTACAGATAAAGCCGATATAAAGGTTATTCTTGCTATAGAGTACTTTTACTTTTGTATCAACCGGCGCCGGGGAATCATCATCAGGTTGTACTTCGTATTTTATAGAAACTGAGCGGGCCTTATCCCAAACCGGATTGGATAAGTCACCGGTAATTTTTATATCCTTTTTAATTCGTAAAGGACTGAGTGTATTTTGGTGATTCTCATCTTTTGATTGAGCATGGAGTTGGAGAGAAGAAAATAACAGTATTAGAAATAAAAAAGCCGTTGTTCTACGCTGATTTACCTTTTGCATTGATACCATTTATGAGTTGAATTATAAGAGAACATTGGTTTCGATCATACGAACTTCAGAAAAATTGTTTCACAAAAAGTGAATATGCCTCTGTTTTTTACATTTTTTGTAAGGAATTGTGTGGATATCAGTCTTACTTAATAAACCATCAATTAAGAGGAGACTACTATGAGCAATTCTGAACAATTTGAAGCTGATAATTTTATAAAACGAACCGTCAAAGAGATGCAGCCTGATGAACAACCCCGTGAAAAACTGGTCAATTACGGCAGCGAAAGTTTGTCCGATGCTGAGCTGCTGGCGATCCTGTTGCGTACCGGCAGTACCAAGATGAACGTGATTCAGATGGCCCAGGCCCTGCTCGACCATTTTGACGGACTTCGGTATCTGGCTCGCAAAAGCTGGCAGGATCTGAAAGTGATTCCTGGCATGGGCAAAGTTAAGTCCTTAACACTGGAATCGGTATTTGAGCTTTCCAGGCGCATCCAGGTAGCTGGTTTAGGTGAGCAAGTGCAAGTTACTTCTCCCGGGGATGCCGTAGCTTATTTTGGTCCCAAGTTGCGCGATTTGACGAAAGAAGTGTTTATCGTAGCATTTCTGAACAATGCTAAAATAGTAATGGGGTATAAGAAAATTAGTTCGGGCGGAGCAACTGCAACGATAGTGGATCCCGCCGAAGTGATGCGCCAGGCAGTGATGAATGAGGCGAACAGTATTTTACTGCTTCACAATCATCCCAGTGGTAATAATAAGGAATCGAAAGCCGACATACAGCTCACCAAACGCATAGTAAAATCGGGAAAATTACTCGGTATTCCCGTTGACGATCATATCATCATCGCCGGCGACGGCTATACGAGTTTCCGAGCTAAAGGGCTTATTAATTAGGAATTACGAATTATGAACAGCAGAATATCGAACAAGGAATTTCGAAATAAATTCGACCTGGAAGAGCGGTTGATAAAATTTTCAATAAATATCTTAGAAGTAGTCGAAATGTTACCAAAATCCTATACGGGCAAACATTTTGCTGGACAATTAGTGCGTTCAGGATCTTCACCCGCTTTGAATTATGGTGAAGCGCAAAGTGCCGAATCCCGGAAAGACTTCATTCATAAAATGAAAGTTGCCCTAAAAGAACTAAGGGAAACTCATATTTGCCTGCAAATCATCTTGAGAAAACCCATGGTAAAGAAGACAACAACTTTAGAGTCGCTCATTAAAGAGAATAACGAACTAATATCTATTTTTGTAAAAAGCATATCTACAGCACAAAAGAACTCAAAATGAGAAAATTTAGCATTTACTACTTCTGCAATCTGCTATTCCTTGTTCGATATTCGAAATTCTCGATATTCGAGCCTAAAAACTGTTATATTTAGCGCTTTATAATTTATGGAAATTGATTCTATTCGATGAAGGATTATATACGCAAAATCATAAAAGAAGCTCTTAACAATTTCGATATCTCAGAAGATGAAATCCCCGAGATCCAGATTGAGAAGCCCAACCAGCCGGAGCATGGGGATGCCGCCACAAATATTGCCATGAACCTGGCTTCTGTGTTGAAGATGAATCCGCGGAAAATTGCTGAGCAAATTGTAGAGAACTTAGATTCTGATCCCCAAAAACTGTCAGCTGTTGAAATCGCCGGACCGGGCTTCATCAACTTTCGTTATGCCGAAAACTACCTTTTTGATGAGCTGAAGGGGATCCTGAATGAAGGTCAATATTTTGGGAAAACCGATTCGCTGGCCGGCAAACGAATTCTGGTTGAATTCGTGAGCGCCAACCCAACCGGTCCGCTTACCGTAGGACACGGTCGCAATGCGGTACTCGGCGATACGATCGCAAACCTGCTTGAATGGACGGGGGCCAAAGTGGAGCGTGAGTATTACTTCAACAATGCCGGACGACAAATGCGTGTCTTGGGGGAAAGCGTTCGTGCTCGCTATTTACAGGAGTTGGGACAGGATATAGAATTCCCGGACGAAGGCTACCAGGGCGAATACATCAAGGATATCGCTGAGGCCCTGATTAATGAACATGGGGATGGTTTGGCAGAGGTTGATGATGTTACTCCATTCAAAGAAAAAGCAGAAGCTCTTATTTTTGAAGATATCCAGCAAACGCTAAAGCGGATGAATATCGAAATGGATTCGTTTTTCAATGAGCATACTCTGTATGATGACGGATCAATCGATGAGGTTGTTGAGGTATTTCGCCAAAAGAATTTAGCCTATGACAAAGAAGGCGCAACTTGGTTTCGGACTACAAAATTCGGCAAGGATAAAGACACCGTGCTGATAAAAAGTAGCGGCGAGCCGACCTATCGTCTGCCGGACATTGCCTATCATGCCAATAAGTTAGATCGCGGCTATGACCAATGTATCGACGTTTTTGGCGCAGATCATATCGACACCTATCCCGACGTGCTTTCGGGCATCGAGGCGCTCGGTTATAATAAGTCTAAAATTGATGTCATAGTTTACCAGTTTGTAACCATTGTCAAGGAAGGCAAGCCCTTTAAGATGAGCACACGCAAAGCTAACTTTGTTACGCTTGATGAACTGATGGATGAAGTAGGCTCCGACGTGACACGTTTTTTCTTCGAGATGCGTGCCCCGACCACGCACCTGGAATTCGATATTGCCGAAGCCAAAGAGGCCGGGGAAAAAAATCCCGTTTTCTACCTGCAGTATGCTCATGCCCGCATTAAAAGTATTCTCAGAAAGGTGGAGCAGGAATATACCTTTGACGGGAAACCGAAACTGGAGTTGCTCACGCATGAAGCCGAAACCAATCTGATGAAAAGCATGATCCGCTTTCCTGAGATGATTCAAAGCGCGGCTGAGGGACGTGAGCCTCATCGTCTTATTAACTATCTTGAAGACCTGGCTTCTGCATTTACAGCCTTCTATCATGACTGTCGAATCCTCGGAGAAGAAGAGGATTTGGCTTATGCCAGAACAAAAATAGCTAGTGCTACGGCACAAGTTTTGGAAAATGGGTTAGGCATTCTGGGGATCAGTGCTCCGGACCAGATGTAGTCCAAGATACAGGTTTCAGGACTCAGGTAACCTGCTGTATCATGAAACCGTCAGGCGGGAATAAGCTTGGAGAAGCAAACAATGCCTTTGCTGAATTGTTCGGCAACTTTGAAACCTGCCTGTTCAAACATAGTGTTACTGTCGTCGATTGTCCAAAAGGTGATGCCTCCAAATTCGGCCGAATCTTGAAGCAGGCGTGCGTACCAGGCGTCAGCCTTTACGAGGTGCATCATAAAGAAAATGCCGTCCTTTTTAATAACCCGTCTGGCCTCATACAGTACTTTTATCGGATCGGTCAATTCGTTGAGTGTTCCGCCCATCATCAGCCCATCGAAGGTAGCGCCATAAAAGGGCAGGCGACGAGCATCCGCCCTAAGCAAGTACAGGTCAATCTGCTCGGCTTCCGATTTCAGGCGTGCCTCCTGTAGCATCTGCTTGGAAAAATCGAGAGATACTACTTCAGCTTTAGGTGCTTCCTTTTTAAGAAGTCGTCCGTATAAAGCCGTTGAACAGCCGATATCCAGATACAGGTTCCCGGCCTGTGGATTTAGCCACTGGATTAGCAGCTCACGCTCTTTTTCGATTGGAAATTCTTCGCCGGTAAGAATGGAAAGCGATCGTTTTCGCCAGATATCCTCGTATAAGGCGGCCGTTACCTTCCAGTGATTTGAGCTCTGTGCCCATGACATGCTTACGGGATCTTCTCCCAACAAATCGATAATGTTATTCTGTATGATATATTCGTCACCCTTATTGGAGCAAATAGTACCGTTAAAGTTTTTTTGCAACTCGGCCACTTCGTGCGGGATGTTGATTGATGCGCGTTCGTATTTTGGGGAACGAATTTCGAGAGACATAATCAATTTTTCTATCATTGCTTTCGGCTAAAAACCGAAATGAGTTAATGACTAACCGGAACTAACACAAATTGATACGCAGATTAGAAACATGTGTTGCGCGAATATAGTTCTAAGCGTAATTAAAATGATAGTGCATTGCTACTTCT
>Ga0102944_1002500_pt1 | contig 10700 bp, 13 predicted proteins | sample SalPonD_shore_MG_FD_78172 | JGI IMG/M metagenome (GOLD analysis project Ga0102944, IMG submission 78172) | Salt pond soil microbial communities from South San Francisco under conditions of wetland restoration - Salt Pond MetaG... | ecosystem: Environmental > Aquatic > Marine > Intertidal zone >... | reverse complement strand
GCGACTATCCGCTTTTGCTTTTTCGATCAAATCTGTAACCTTCACCCAGCCATGCTTGTCCATCTCTACCCCAATCGATTCAGGATGATGACGGAGCACATAGCTCAGGAATTTGCTTGCCGAAGTTGAATATGGATCGCGCGACATGGGTACAGATGAATTATTTGACAAAAAGTATTTTCACATTTAAAGATAAATAAGTATTTCTAAATCTTAATTCTATTTAATCAATTTTGTACGTGGAAAAGGGGGAACCATCGCTTAATTTACAGTGATAAAAAATAACTGAGGTAGATTTCAAATATTCCTCAAAAGTAAACGAAGAATAGCGATGGTAACTGTTCTTCGACATGAGAATGGAAGGTTCGTTGAAATTCTTAAGAGCAAAGATAAGGTTATTTTTGGGGTAGAACCTATCAAAAAATATGGCTTTAGATGATCTAAAAATATCAATAAAATACAAAAGATTAATCTCGGAAAGACCTTTAGACAAAATAATAGTGACTAATAAGAACATAAATATGTGGTCTGGTCCGCGTAACGTTTCAACAGCATTAATGTACTCCTTTGCGCAGCGAGGTGATACAAGGGTGGTAGATGAACCCTTTTATGCACATTACCTGGCGCAATCAGGGGTTAAACATCCGGGACGGGCAAAAGTGCTTGCGAATCAGAATAGGGATGCGCGGACGGTATTTGATAATCTTTTGAATAGTCGGGCAGAAAAGGAAATACTATTTCTAAAAAATATGGCCCACCACATGATAGGAATGCAAGAAGTGCTGGATGAACTTATAGCCGGCTTTCAGCATATTTTCCTGATACGAAATCCCAAGGATATGATTTTATCTCTGGATAAAACGCTGGCCAACCCGACCCTCAGTGATACTGCCTACCAGCGACAATTTGAGCTATTCGAGCGGGTACAAGCTCGTGATTTACCCTTGTTGGTAATTGATGCGCAAGAATTGTTAAAGGATCCCGAATACGTTTTAGGTGTTTTGTGTGAAGGGTTGGGAATTGAATTTGAGGATTCCATGTTGGCATGGGAAGCAGGTCCGATTCCCGAAGATGGCGTATGGGCTGAGCACTGGTATGACGGAGTCCATCAGTCAACAGGATTTAACGCCTATAAGCCCAAAGAAGAACCGCTTCCTGATCGGCTTAAACCACTACATGAGGAATGCAAACCGTTTTATGATAGAATGTTTGTACATGCAATTAAGGTTAACTAAACAAGTACGGTGGAGATATGGATACACATGTAACGCTTCCTGATCAGAGAAACCAAGATATCAAAGTATGGATTGACGGTGATCTTTATAGCCGGGAAAATGCTAAAATTTCCGTTTTTGATAGCCTGGTTCAAGGGGGAGATGGTGTCTGGGAAGGACTGCGGGTTTATGACGGAAAAATCTTTGCTCTTGACGAGCACCTGGCGCGGTTGCAAAATTCTGCCCGGGCGATGGCTTTTGATAGCGTTCCCTCGAACGAGGAGATCAAGCAGGCGCTGTTTGCTACGCTAGAAGCCAATGGGATGCGGGACCAGACCCACATCCGCCTTACCTTATCGCGAGGTGAGAAAGTGACTTCTTATATGAGTCCGGAAGTAAATCAATACGGGCCAACTCTGATTGTGTTGGCCGAGTGGAAAAAGCCCATTCATCACGAGAAAAAAGGGCTGCGGCTTATTACCTCATCGGTTCGGCGTAATACATCGCAATGCATCGATTCCAAAATTCATCACAATAATCTGATTAATAATATTCTGGCAAAGATCGAGGCAAATGCGGCCGGAGTGGATGGCGCCGTCATGATGGATATCGAAGGATTTGTGTCGGAAGTGAATGCAACCAATATCTTTTTTGTACGAAACGGCGCAGTCTCGACTCCTTTTGCAGATAGCTGCCTGCCCGGGATCACACGAAGAATTGTGATTGATCTCTGTCGGGAGAATGATATTCCAGTATCCGAAAAGCGCATCAGTATGGCGGAAATGTATTCGGCGGATGAATGTTTTACCACCGGTACCATGGGAGAGTTGGTTCCGGCCGTAGAAATTGATGGACGAAAGATTGGAGATAGTAAAAAGGGGCCGGTTACCGACCGGCTGCAGGAGCTTCATCAAAAGCTTACGAAAACAAAGGGCGAGCCGCTGCCTTTTTAAGAATTTAAAGGAAAGATTGGCTGAGAATCCGTACATAGCATTTAAAAAAGTCAGCATAAGTTTTGATGGTGAAGTGGTCTTGCGTGACTTTAGTTTCGAGGCGCCGGCAGGCAAGCACACGGTGTTGAAGGGGGAGTCGGGCTCGGGCAAGAGTACTATCCTTAAGCTACTGCTTGGTTTTTTGAAACCTGATCAAGGTTCGGTGATGTTTAAAAAGCGGGACGTACATCCCCAAAGGATACGACAACGGACGGCCTGGCTGCCGCAGGATTTAAACTTGGGCGATGGATTGGTACATGAGGTGATGCAGCAACCGTTTTCATTTAAGATAAATAGCTCGCTCGATAATGTGGATTTTTCCGGAATCCTGGAAGCATTGGGCGTGGCAAAGGCTAATTTGAATAAACCATTTCGGGATTTGTCCACCGGTCAGCGTCAGCGAGTAGGATTAGCAATTTGCCATTTGCTGGATAAGCCATTGCTACTTTTAGATGAGCCCACCTCGGCCCTGGATCAGGTGACTAAACAGAAGGTGGCTGATGTTTTACTGGAGGGAAAACGGACCATTATTTCTACCTCCCATGACCCGTTCTGGGTGGAGTTAGCGGATAAGGTAATACAACTCGACTGATGGAAATTATTAATATTACATGGTTACAACTGGGGCTGGGCTTTCTAATCATGTTGCTGCCCGCCTGGATCTTGTGGCGATACCAAACCGGCCTGAATGCCAAGCTGTTAACCTCTTCGCTTCGGATGGTCCTACAGTTGGTTTTTGTGGGATATTATCTGGAATATCTATTCAAGTATGATAATCCGTGGATAAATGCGGCCTGGATTTTGGTAATGGTCGTAGTGGCAGATTATGCGACGATTGATCGAAGTGAACTCAAACGAAAATTTTCGGTGTTGGTTCCCATTTTCATTGCTACTCTGTTGGGCATCATGATTATTGATTTTTTCTTCCTGGACTTTGTGATTAAGCTACCTAAGTTCTTGGCAGCGCAATACACCATCCCCATAACCGGGATGGTGCTGGGCAATTGCCTGCGAAGCAATGTGATAGGAATTAATGCCTTTTATTACCGTTTGGATGAGCATCAAGAGCGCTACCAATTTCACCTGGCTTGTGGAGCCACAAGGACCGAAGCTTTACAGCCATTTATAAGTGTAGCCTTGCAAAAGTCGGCCAATCCCACCCTGGCTACGATGGCTACCATCGGTTTAGTCTCATTACCGGGCATGATGACCGGACAAATATTAGGGGGTAACTCCCCGCTTATTGCTATCAAATATCAGATCATGATTATGGTGGCCATATTTTCGGGGACCGTTCTTTCGGTTTTTCTGGGTATTCTTTTAACAAATCGATTTGTGTTTAAAGAAACTGATATGCTTGATGATTCTATCCTTAAAAAATAATTTAAAAGTTGAGTCAAATGGGTAATAGCTGGTTTTTATACTGTTAATTGGTTATATATTAAAAAACAGGGCATTCATCTAACTTAAATTTAATCCCTTCCGATATGAAAGGAGTTAAGATATGTTCCGGTTTGTTATTGATGGTCGCGCTGATATTTGTTGGTTGTGCAACTACGGATCAAACTCATCGAAGTACGACTAGCAGCTCGAATGAAAAGATGAAAAACAAGGTAAGCAGTGACGAGTATCTATCATTGGAAGATTATTTACGCAGATTGAATGGCGTACAAGTTAGTGGGAGTCCCCCGAATTTGCGAGTACGTATTCGTAGCACTATGTCAATATCACACATTAACGAGCAGCCTTTATATATCATAAACGGGCAGGAAATAGGACGCAGTTATGCACGGGCTGCACAGTATGTAGAGAAGGGTAATATTAAATCGGTTGAGGCAATTCCACCATCACGAGCCACCTCCTACGGATCACGAGGTAGCGCCGGGGTTATTGTAATTGAGACGAAATAGCAAAACGTGGTTTTACTTTATCCTAAATTAATGGACTTGCCTTTACAAATGTTGCCAGTTGTTTTCTTCATCAAAAAGCTGGGACTGAACGACTTCCATAATTTTGCATGAGTTGGCAATGCCTCCGCAAAAGCCCGGCTCCTGGGCGATGGTGAGCCCTTCGATATGAGGGAGAATATGCTGAAATGTTGGGTTCTGGTTGTCAATAATTTGCCCGATCTCCTCATCCGAATAACGGTGAAAATCATCAGAACGATAGCCGTCGCGGGTGCACTTTCCGTGAATGAAATAATCCAGATCGATATCCAGGAAAATGTTGTTATTATTTCGATTCAGTAAGAATTTCTCCAGCTGATCGTATTTCCGAAATTCAAAAATGGTATGCCCGTCGCCATTTATGTCAGTAAAAGTCTCCTCCATCTCTCCGGCCGAATTCTTGAACAGAATCACATCCCCAATCAGATTCAGCCAGGCGGCACTCAAAATATGCCCGTCGTTCGTCTGATCGAATTGCGCCCATACGTAATTGGCTACGTCATCGAGTTTTGACTGGTTAAGCTTTTTCAGCGCAGTCTTCTGTGCTTCGGCAGGCGGAGCCAGATCTCGATGCCAGTCGATCGTAATCAGCGTTGGTGCTTTTTGTTGCAGAATACCGTTTTCTTGAAGAGCATTGCGCCATTTCATCCAAAAGAAAAACGCAAAGCGATGTTCCATAATAATGGCTTTCTCGATGTTGCGATCTTGGCCGCCGGGATGAGGAAGAACCTCACGAAAGGTGCCGGGGGGATCGCATTTATATGGATTCACATGGTCATACATAGTTCACCCTCGGATTCCTACAATTAAAATCATAAGTTAAAACACCAAGTACTAAGATCAAGTCTGTTTGTTTGGAACAAAAAATAAAGGGGTGAAAGTTTAGCTTTCATGCCATTAATCTTATTTTCAGGGTTCAAATCCAATCCCTAAAAAAACGTTTTACGTGAATTACCTTCAATTTGCTCGCAAGGAAAGGCGCATCCTCTCTTTCGGTTTGTCCTTCACCTTTATGTCGAGCTTTGGACAGACGTTTTTAATTTCGCTCTTTGTCCCTTATTTCCTCAAGAGTTTTTCACTCTCCAATGCCACTTTCGGCAGCATGTATTCGGCGGCAACCCTGATTAGCGCCGGCACGCTGCCCTATGTGGGCAAATGGATTGATCACATCCCGCTAAGAAAATACAGCCTGATTGTTGCCACCGGCCTGCTCGTCGCAAGTTTGACGCTGGCCTTATCTTGGCATATTGCAATCCTGTTTGTGGGGATTGTCTTGCTCCGGATCTCGGGGCAGGGCCTTAGCAGTCATACGGCGCGGACGACGATGGCTCGTTACTTTGAATACCAGCGAGGTAAAGCATTAAGCATCGCCAGCCTGGGATATCCCATTGGTGAGGGTATTCTGCCGGCTACAATAACCGGACTGCTGGGCATTTTCAGCTGGCATACGACTTGGGGTATCATTGTCTTATTTATTGGGATAATCTTTCTTCCCTGGGTTTGGCTTATCCTGAATAAGCGGGAATATTCGCTCGTCGATGAGGAGTCATCCGATAAAAAAACTGAAAGCAGTTGGCCGATTTATCGCATGCTGCTTAAGGATTACCGTTTCTGGCTGGTAACGCCTGCCGTTTTGCTTCCGCCTTTTTGGATTACTGGTTTATTTTTGTACCAGGTTTCTGTGGCAGAACAACTCGGTTGGTCGGCTACCCTTATCGCCTCTGCGTTTATTGGATTTGCTGGTGGACGTGTTGCCAGTTCTCTTTCCATTGGCCCGGCTATTGACCGGGTCAGTGCTGAAACGATATTTCCATTCTATATTCTACCCTTTGGAATCGGTTTATTGTTCGCCTTTTATCATCCCGGTAACTGGTCGGCATTTGCCTATATGATATTTGTGGGGATAACTCTCGGAATCGGAAGCAATATAAAATCAGCCTTATGGGCCGAACTTTATGGGACCGAATTTCTGGGAACCATCCGATCATTGTTTTCGTCCTTGATGGTTTTCAGTACCGCAATGAGCCCCTTTTTGATGGGGTGGGCAATTGATCATAATATGGCCATGGAATCCATCATCATGATAGCGTTTATTTCGATTGTTATCGCAACATTAATGGCTTTTGCAGCTTTTCATAGTAATTTTGGAGAAGTAACTTTAGAGCGTTGATAATCTTTCTATAACAAAAATTAATCAAGTTACTGGATTTATTCGCAGGGAACTGTTTTAATACAATTACCGCCAACAGTAAATAAATTGTTTATAATGGCAAAACGACTTAAGTCTTCAACACTGCGAGAGTTTGTTGATCCCAAAACAGCGGCAATGATTCTACGCGTGGTTGCTGCATCTTTTATGATTTACGCCCACGGTTATGGAAAAGTGATGAACGTGCTCGGTGGACATTTCCCGGCTGGCTTCGATCCGCTGGGGATTGGCCCGGAAATTTCGATGATTTTATCTGCCTTTGCCGAAGGAATTTGTTCATTTCTAATCTTAATTGGTTTCTGGACACGCTTGGCCAGTCTTTTCTTAATTATCAACATGTCGGTCGCGGTCTATGCAGCCCACAAAGAACTGGCCATGCTCTACCTGCTGATTTGGATCGTAATATTCTTGCTGGGCCCGGGCAAACTTTCATTTGATGACAGGTGATCTCAAGATTGCTAGTCGAGTTTGGGCGTTATTATGTTTTTGGTAAATTAACATGAGTTCGATAAAATTTCTTGGACCTAAAATCGTTTTTTATACTTTTTAAGCGGAATTAAATCTCCCCTAGAGGGGAGAGCCGCCGTCGGCGGGAGGGGGGTTCACTTCTGCAATTTGGATGACATACCTCCCGACCCCAATTGCAAAAAAATGCGATTGGGTCAAAATGTAGCAACTCCACCCTCCTCCATGAGGGATGTTTTCCCGCCCTTACATCGAAATGGGTATCTTGGAAAGAGATTTTGTCTCGAACTCAGGTTTAAATTCTGATTTATGCGTTATCAATCGATCGTATTGATTCTACTTACTTGTTTAGGGCTCTGGGGATGTTCCGGCCAGCCAAAGCCGTCACAGAAATCAAAATCCGCTACTCAAAAACAGCCCAAGCTGCCTGATTTTTCATCTGTCAATACATCCAATGTGTATGCATACGCTTGTGGGGATTCTCTGCAATTTTCGGCACAAGTTACCAAAGACAGCACCTGGCTCTTTCTGCCGGATACCACCTTAAAGACACTGCCGGTGAAGGCGGGTTCCGGGGCCAAATATGAAGGCGCTCGATATATTTATTGGAGCAAGGGAAACCAAGCCATTCTACAGGGACCAACAGGTCCGTTCCTGACTTGCAAAGCGGTACCCAAAGAAAAGTCCTGGGCGGCTGCGAAAATTCGAGGGGTTGATTTCCGGGCACTGGGACAAGAGCCCGGTTGGATCCTGGAGATCACTAAGGGTAAGCAGCTGACATATATTGGAAATTATGGGAAAGATACGCTTGCTACTTCAGTTCCAAAACCCAAAGAAAATGGTGAGCGCACTATCTACCAGGCCAATACCGATTCACACAAGTTAGAAATAACAATTGCGGAGAAGCCCTGCACCAATTCCATGAGCGGTTTTCAATTTCCAAAATCAGTTGGTATCACGGTGGATGGAAAGAAATACCACGGCTGCGGCCGATCGTTAAATTAATCCCTGGTATCTATCTTGTCCCGTACCAATGTTGCGGAACTGAGAAAGGTACTTCACTTATTGCACTATGTTGTGAGAGGGTTATACCCCCGAACCACTAAAGTTCGCGGATCGGAAGGATCATTAATTCCATAGCGAAGAAAAATCATCCGCCAAAATAAGTTCCTGTGCTTTCTTCCTTGCATCTTTAATCATTCTACTATCCGAGTCAAAATCTTCATAAACATATCCCTTCTTAAAAGGTCCCGCTGCGCGGATTAAAATCTCCGCCCCGATATGTGTGGCTGCATTATTCAATTCTTCCTCATCAAATACAGTTGTGAATTTCTCTCCAAGTGCTTGCCGATATCCTCCCCAAAATTGTTTCCAGCAATTAAGAAATCGCTTTTTATTTTTAGGAGATATGTGAGCTTGCATCCAGAAGTGAGCGGAAAAGTGGGCCACATCCTGTAGCGGTCGTCCGTAGTGCGCGAATTCCCAGTCAACAAGACGAATTTTTCCATCTTTAACCAACACCGAGGGCGGCCATAAGTCCCCCATTATCAGGCAACAACCTTGCGAAAGTAGCTTTTTCCCCAGTGTTTCGGTTTTCGTTCGGATCACTTCCACATCTGTAATACCAGCTCGTTTGGCATATTCGGCTGCCGGTTTATACTGCATTTCAACACGCGTTTGCTGGATATCGGAATTGTTAAAATGATTCTTGAACAATTTGTTTTGAAAGGTGTAGCTATGTAGTTGACCAATGAAATCGCCCAATACAGCAGCAAGATAAGCATCACTTTTGCTTGCCTTATTAACTAACCATTTAGTTATATATGGGGCTTCGCCAACATCCTCCATGATGAGTAGGTGTTCTGCTTTATCAAATTGATAAATATGGGGTGGGCGAATATGATCTGAACCGATAAACTGTAGTGCCCCATTCTTTTCAAAAAGTTTCAGGGCTTTTGCTTCAAAATGAATACGCTCGGGACTTAGTGACACCTCAGGATCTGAGGTAATGTATGGTGGAGCATGTTTGACAATCAGGTTCTCGGGCTTTCCCTCAAGCCGCCAGACCTGATTTAAATTACCTCCAGAGAGCGGCCGGAGTTCACCGGTAGGGGAAAAATCGGGCAGTTCCCGAGAAATAACCGAAAGGATTTGTTTTTTGGAAAGAGACATGTATTCTAAATAATGTTCTTAAAATCGATAAATATGATTTCCGAATTGGACTGGCTGTCCATGTTGCAGGAAATCGATTAAAATTTCCTCTGTGGCCTTTCGTGCTTTATCGAGAGAATCCTGAATATCCGATTCCGGTGGATTTTCGATGCCCGGGACCGAATACTTGTGTCCTACCACCAGTCCCGCCACGGGAATTTCCATCTCGTTGGCCAGAACCACTTCCGGGGCCACCGTCATAGAGTTCACCTGTCCCCCGAGCTGCGCCCACATCCTATTTTCGGCAGCCGTTTTCCCCCTGGGTCCGCCAGCATAGACAAACACCACCCCTTGTTGAGGTTTATAAATAGTTTCCCTATGTCGTTCAAAGATCTGTTTCGATAGTTTCTTGGAAAACAACCCTTCATTCAATACCAAGTGCCCCTGCTCCTCAGAGGGCTCCACAAACATCGTGCAGGTAGATCCATCCGGTAATCGATTTTCTTGCATTAATTGATCGGTTAGTAGCAAGGGTTTGAAGAGTGGCAGGTCAGGATCCAGCACCCCAACTGAACTGTTAACAAGCAATGCTCCGCAATCCACAGTTTTGAGTGCCGCGGCTTCTGCCCGGTAATTGATTTGATTAGGTAGCAGGTGATGAGGAGATCCGTGTCGAAGCAAGGCATATATATTCTGACCACATTCCGACTTGCTTGCAAATAATGGTTGTTTACCCCATTGGGTATCGATTGTGATTTGCTGCATATCAAGTTTCTTGGGGATGCTTTCGCTAAAGGCACTTCCAAGTATTACACCAATGGATTCCATAGTTAAACAACTAGTTAGTTACTATTCTTTTTGGTTTCTGAGATGGATTGCCAGAATTTGATTTCTTCTTGAACCATGTTTTCCCCGGCATTCAGGAATTGCTCAAGAGTTGGGTAGATATATAGCTTACCATCTTTCAGATTTGAAATCCGGTCGCCCATAAGAATTGCTTCTTTTACGTTATGGGTGACAAATACTGAGGTAATCTTAAATTCTTTTGCTATTCGTTTGAACAGATGTTGCATGCTATGCCGGCTATCGGCATCCAGGTTGCCAAACGGTTCGTCCAGCAAAAGTACGCTGGGATTGGTAATCAGAGCCCGACCAAAAGAGACGCGCTGCTTTTGTCCGCCGGAAAGTTGATGGGGCATCTTGTCCTGCATGCCTTCGAGTTCCAACTGTTGAATCATATCGTTCACCCGCTCGTTGATGGCGGCTCCATCGGTTTTACGCAATCGTAAGCCAAAGGCGATATTTTCGGATACATTCAGATGTGGAAAAAGCAGGGCTTCCTGGTAGAGATAGACAATGTCACGTTTATGGACGGGCAAAGACAGAACGTCTTGATCATTATTAAGTACCCTTCCCGCATCCGGTGTTTCCAATCCGGCCAGAATTTTAAGCAGGGTCGTCTTGCCACTGCCCGATCGGCCAAGAATGCTTAGCGTCTCATGTTCATGCAGCTGCAGATTCAGATCGTCAAGTACCTGCTCATTTTTAAATGCTTTCGATATGTGTTGAGCTTCAAGCAATATTACCAGTGTCTTTTGAAGAGAAACTTTTTATTGAAATAAAGCAGAATAATGGGTGGTATCACAAGCAAGGAACTGCTCAGGGCCGCATTATAAAAGTTCGCCGCATTAATATACTGAAATACTTTGAGGGTAAGCGTCTG
>Ga0102944_1002499_pt1 | contig 10706 bp, 9 predicted proteins | sample SalPonD_shore_MG_FD_78172 | JGI IMG/M metagenome (GOLD analysis project Ga0102944, IMG submission 78172) | Salt pond soil microbial communities from South San Francisco under conditions of wetland restoration - Salt Pond MetaG... | ecosystem: Environmental > Aquatic > Marine > Intertidal zone >... | reverse complement strand
GCTTCACCTTATGGATAAAAAGGGAGGAGGTAGGACAAATTTAACCTTGAATCAAAACATGGATGTTGTTAATTGAGCATTTTTTTTAGAGCTCCAAAAATCACAAGGGGTGAGTGGTTAGAGACCGAATAATGTCGGAGATCCGACCATAGGAAAAAATAATAAAAAAAACAAATAATTAGATACTGATAATAAAAAAAAGTATGAATGATTTAGGCTAACGTTTATCAACCAATTCAACATACCGTAATGCTATTTCTGCTCCTTTCGCAATATTTTTTCCGTTCAATCTTTCTGGGGTATCTCTTAATGTATGCCAGTCTGCAGGAGTTCCTTTTTTAGCTTGACCAAACAATGTCGCAGCATCGAGTCCTTTTCTCGAAAAATTAGCTGAATCACTTCCCGCAAATTTTAATGGACCTACTTCAATTTCGATTCCTAAATCCTCTGCTGCTTTTTTTCCGATTTCTACGACTTTTTCTGAATGTGTTGCAAAAAATAAGTTTTCTGCCGTTGCTAATAAGAAAATGTCTCCACTTAAGCATTCCAGATTGAATAATGTCGCATTGCGAGTTTCAAGCTCTTCCTTATTCATAGAAACGAATCTCTTGGAACCTCGCATATGTTCCTCTCCTGCAAAACTCACAATCCACAGTTCTGTCTCTTCTGGTCGATTTTCTTCTTTAGAGAAATATTTTCCGATTTCCAATATTGCGGCAACCGCCGTCAAATTATCATTGGCTCCTAAAACCCCTTTATTAGAACGTAAAAATATAGCAATAACTAGTATTAAGGGTACTCCGATAATGAACAAGATTATCTGAATAAAATCGATTAAATAAAAATTAATAAATGTTCTTAATAGTGCCAAAATCATGTTGAGTACGGATACTACGAGAGTGAACATAATCAGATATCTTGATGCTCCACCAAGTCTACTTAATAAAGGGAATTCATATGCAGAATCATGGTGCCCTCCGAGTAATACCAATTTCTTTGGTTCATTTTTCGGTTTAATTTTTCCAATAACATGAAATGATTCCACTTTAGGAAAGAGGAAATCAACAATCTCTAAGGTTAAACTTTGTTGAGCGAAATAGATCAAGATTCCAATTAAAATCAGGATTAGTGCTATTAAGGGTATGAAAAAATAACTTAAAACCCCGAGCACATAGAATATTGCGGTAATCCAGATATAGTCTAGAAATCCTCCGGGATGACATTCAAATTCTTGGGTTTCAACATCATCACAAAACTTAGACATTTCTTCTCGAATAATATGTCCTGCTTTTTTTTCTCCTTCAGAGCCTCCCACACGTGGTCCTACATCTTCACAGATTCTAGTAATAAATTTAACCATTTGCTTTCCAGAAGGATCCAGCTTAGTTTGAGTTTTTTCTGTCATTTTAATCACTTAATTGAGTTTAAAGTGTTTAATTATACATTTAGTAATTTATCATAGTTATTTATAGTTGTAATATTGCGGATAATATTATTTTTAACCTAAGATCAAATAACAGTATATATAATATTAAATGATAATAATTCAGAAATTTCGAAAATCTTATAATAGTGTAGTTACTTATATCTATTTGATAGGGTTTAGTATATTTTTCACGTTAAGTCACTGAGGTATTTAAATTTAATAGAATTAAGAGTTTTATGGCTTTAAGGTTATGTCACATCATCTAGATCGCTTATATAAAATCTGCATCGTTGGGGATGGAGCTGTCGGGAAAACTACAATCCTACACCAATATGTAGATGATAAATTTGTAGAGGATACCAAAGTCACTATTGGTACAAATCTATTCATAAAGAGAATTACGATACCGGAAATAAACACTAGGGTTACCTTACAGATTTGGGATTTAGGGGGTCAAGAACGGTTTTTTGCAGTAAGACCGAATTTCTATGCAGGAGCACATGGAATACTCTATACATTTGATTTAACCAGATTCTATTCTTTAATAAATCTTAAGAAGTGGAAGGACGAAATTGATCGGGTTGTTAAACCTTTTGCGTCAATTTTGATAGGGAATAAAACAGATTTAATAGATCATGATAGAACTCGACCAGTATCAAAAGAAGAGGGACGTAAAGCGAAGGAAGATCTTAATGCTTGTTGTTATATCGAAACGAGTGCAAAAGAAAATATTGGAATTGATAAAGCCTTTTTTAGAGTAGCTAAAGAGATCTTTAAATCTAAACATTAATAATATTCTAAGGAATCAGTTTTTCTATATAACTCTCTCTATTATCTCTAAATTATTGATCTCAAAAAAAAAGAGGAAAAAACACTATCAATTTTTATGAATTGATCTCTTGCTTTTCTTCAAAACTTAATATTTTAACATTTATTTCAGGAAAATTTCGTTCCATTGTTTTTAAAAGAGGGCTTAAATCTTCCGTTCGACTGATAGGAGGGAAGAAGTCATCCCAATGATGTGGGATTAAGACTTTTGGATTTAATAACTCAACTAATTTTAAAGTTTTCTCAGTCAAATGCTTTTTGCTATTACCTGCATAAGGAATTAGTAGAACATCGCAATTCACATATTTTTCCAGTACCTCTAAATTCTCTGTACATAAACTCCCAAATGTGACTATATTGTGATTATTATATTTAATGTTATATCCAAAAACCTTACCTAATGGAAAACCACGCCCATAAGCAGACACAGTTCTCAATTTCTTGATAAACTTCCATGAAAACAACCGACTTAATATGGTATTTGCATCGAACTTTATATGGCAAGATTCAATAGGATTCACATAAACATTGTCAGAAACTTGAATAGAATTAGAATTATTTATGATATGAATATTGTTTTCTGCTCGCTCTGAAAATTTATGGGAATAATCTTCTATTATTTCTCCATTAACCCATTTTATGATATTCTTTTTTGTGGTTTTAGAACAATATACTGGAACATTAAAATTTTCGGCAAACCACCCTGCTTCTGTTATATGATCAAAATGAGCATGCGTAATAAAAATAGCATCAAGAAAATCTAAATTTTCGGGTTTTGTTTTAATTGAGGGGTGTGCTTCTTCATTTCTGATAAAAAAAGGATCAAATAATATATTTACATCATCAAAATGAACAATAAAGCAAGCAGTACCAAACCAAGTAATTTTTAAAGTCATTTTAAAATAAATGGTTAAGATATATCTAATTTTAATATATTGAAGATAAGATCTTATAAATAAAGTTAAGTACTTTTTACTTTATTATAATTCTAAAAATTAAAAATTTCTTAAGAAATAAATTCTATTGCATTGATCTTATAATAGTAAACGAGATTTTTAGAAAAAAGATATCAATATATAAATCTATAGAAAACTATATATCTAAAACATTTTATATATAGAAGACTTAAATCTGAATTTTAACATATTATTATTAAAGAAAAGAGGTAGAACATAAAAATGAGTTTAATGAATTATTTGATTGAAATTCATCTTAAGGTAAAACAGTATAAGTATCCGTTCATATTTTTATTTTTATTTTGGTTAATGGGTTTTATTTACTTCTTCATTACAGAACCAATCCATGAAATTTGGGCAGTCTTTCTCTATTCATTTACAATAAGATCCCCCACAGTTAGCACCGATTTTGCCAAGTTTTATGCATTACTTTGGCCGATAGTTTTAGAGGTGATTGTATTTGGTTTTATAATCGGAGAATTGTTGGAGAAATATAACCCTATAATAACCAGTAGAATCCTTTGCCGGCATATTCACAATCATACAGTAGTAATAGGAATCGACCATCTTTCAACCCGAATTATTGAATATTGTATTGAAAATAAAGAAAGATTTTGTATAGTTGAGGACAATGAAGAATTGGTGGAAGATCATATCAATAATGGATACCCCGTATTAGTTGGAGATCCTACTGAAACTAATAATCTTATCAATGCAAATATTGATGATGCAAAAGAAGTCTTTATATGTACTAATGATGTTAGGATCTCAATAATTTCCTCAGAAAAGATTAGAAATTACAATAAAAACTGCCCTATATATGTAAGGATTTTTGAGAGACATGTACGTGAATATCTCCAACAAGATCCCATCAATGCTTTGGCATTTTCCACTTCTAAATGGGCAATGGATGCAGTTTGCCAATGGTCTCAAGCAAGTAAGGGAAATGCCATTATAATCGGAAGAGATCATCTATGCCATCGATTAGCGTATGATATATCTACCCAAGAAGGACGAGAAGTATATTTATTCGATGAGATTCATGAAGGAATAGAATTTCCAGAAAACGAGAACTTACATATAATTAAGGACTTTCCACGATTCTTAAGTGATCTACGAGATTATGTCAATTTAGATGACATATCCCAAGTATACATATACTGGTCTAGTAGAGATGAATTTGATGAAGCAATATATTTGACTTCCAAAATAAACTTACGATATTCCCATATAGAAATATTTATTCGTATCTTTGATGATGAATTAATCGATGTTGTGAAACGATATAATGCAAAAACGTTCTCATCATCTCTTTATGCGTTCAAGTTGCTTCAAAATAAGGTTCCAAAAAATTCTGCAATCGCACCAAAATATAAAAAATAAATTTTTTTCTATTTAATTCTTCTTTTTTTAGGTTTTTTATGGTTTTTATTAGTTATCTATAAATGCAAAATTTTTGAATGAATATTCATTTGATTAGAATTAGAAATATTTCAAAATTAAACTCACTTCTTAGAAATTAAAAAATAAATAAGTTATGGACAACGCTACATAAATTATTACCAATTAGAATTAAAGAAAGTGGGTATTAATTAAAATATATAAAAAAAATTAATTGAAATTAATTATCGATTTAAAAGGAACAAAAAATGACAGAAAAAGATATTCCAGATAATTTAGATGTCAAAGAACAAGCTGCAGAGCAGAAGCGAACGGAGATGCAACAGAGGGAGAAAGATATAGAAAAGAATATGGCTAAAATAAAGCACAAATTAGTAATAATTTCTGGGAAAGGAGGAGTAGGGAAAACAACTGTGGCAGTAAATCTTGCAATGAGTTTGGCGAGTTACGGATTAGATGTCGGAATAATGGATGTTGATATTACGGGCCCGAATGTAACCAAAATGTTAGGTGTGAGTAATGAATTGAAACCGATGGTCATCGAAGGTGAAAAGAAATTTTATCCTGTCAATGGTCCAATGGGAATTAAAGTACTTAGCATGTCCTTTCTCACACAAGATACAGATACTCCAGTCATATGGAGAGGTCCCATGAAGATGGGCGCCATTCGACAATTCTTAGGAGATGCGAAATGGGGCGACCTCGACTATATCGTATTTGATCTACCACCTGGTACTTCGGATGAGACCTTAGATATTTTGCAATTAATTCCAGACGAAAATGTCATAGTTGTGAGCACCCCTCAAGAAGTCGCATTGCTTGACGCACGAAAAACAATTCGCATGACAACTATAATGGAAAGAAAGGTATTAGGAATTATTGAGAATATGTCTGGTTTCAAATGTCCCCATTGTGGAAAACATATTGATTTATATCCTCCCGGAGGTGCTAAAAAAGCAGCCAAGGATTTCAATATTGAATTATTAGGGCAAGTACCCTTCGAGACTGAAGTAAGCATTCAAGGGGATCAAGGCTTACCCTTTGTAGTTAAATATCCCGATTCGGAAAGTGCGAAAGCTTTTAAGGACATTGTTAAAACCATAAGGGAACGTTTAGAAAAAGGTTCTAATTAACCAAATTTTTATTTTCTTCTTTTTTCAATTTTTAACTAAAATTAAACTAAATTAATGTCAATCATTGTCCTTAGTAATTATTTTAATTTTTTATATTCAAAATCTTTATTTTTTTTAATCATTGATATTTTTACTAAATATCTTAATTTGTGAATATTTATTCTTTATCAAAAAAAAAGAAAATGATTTAAAGCAAGGTTCTAAGAATGAAAAAATTAGGTTTGATTGTGAATCCTATCGCAGGAATGGGTGGTGCTGTGGGATTGAAGGGTACAGATGGTAATATTATAGAAGAAGCGAAAAATTTAGGAGCAGAACCAGTCACACCTCATAGAATAAAGATATTTTTATCTGAAATTAAAGATATAACTAATATTCATTTCTATGTGGCACCTGGGAAAATGGGAGAATCTTATATAAAAGAAATGGAATTTGATTATGATGTTGTAGGACAAATTTCAAAAGAAACTACTGCTTCGGATACAAAAAAAATCGCAGAACAAATGCTTCAATTAGGTATAGATCTATTAATCTTTTGTGGGGGTGATGGAACCGCAAGAGATATTTATGATGTGATTGATTTACAAATTCCTGTTATTGCAATTCCAGCGGGTGTAAAAATGTTCAGTTCTGTATTTGCTGTGAGTCCCACAGCAGCTAGTAAATTGTTAGAGAGTTATATGAAACGTACAAGTCTTATTGAGAAAGAGGTATTAGATATTGACGAAGTCGCGTATCGAAATGATAAAATGCAGTCTAAATTATATGGGTATTTGAAAGTTCCAAAAGCTCAAAATCTTGTTCAAGCGGGAAAAAAGAGTTCGAGAACAGAGAAATCAATAAAAAAGATTAAGAACGAAATCGCTCATTATGTAATCGATAATATGATTGAGGGATGTCTCTATTTTTTAGGACCTGGCACTACTGTTAAGAATATTTTAAAAAAACTTAATCTTTCCTATATATTGTTAGGAATTGATGCGATATGTAATAAAGAATTGGTTGCTAAAGATGTTAATGAAAAAAGAATCTTAGAATTGCTTTCTGAGTTTAAAACCGCTAAAATTATAGTTTCTCCTATAGGAGGCCAAGGTTTTATTTTTGGAAGAGGCAGTAAGCAATTTACACCAGAAGTTCTAAGAAAGATTGGAAAAGAAAATATTATGATTGTTTCAACTGAAGATAAACTGAAAGATTTAGATTGTTTAAGAGTTGATACAGGAGATAAAGATGTAGATAAAAATTTACAAGGGTTTATTAAAGTGATTATTGGATATAATATAAGAGAATTGATAGAAATCAAGTAAATTTTTTGATTTCAAATATTTCTTAGTGCTTCAATTTTTTCTAAAAAATCCAACATTTTTAGGCATTTGTCATCTCTTTCTCTTAATAGCTCCTCTTCACTTCTATTTCCATAATCATAAAATCCATTACCAGTTTTTACGCCTAAATTTCCTTTGTTTACCATATCTTCGATTTGTTGGTATCTTGTATTTATTTTAAACTCCTTTTGTTTATCAAGTATTAAATCTAATCCGGTAAAATCTTGAGATTGAACAATACCTTGAACAGGTAATCGGACTCCTAACGAATGTTTTATTGCTAAATCAATTTGCTCTGGAGTTGCCCATCCTTTTTGTATTAATTCCCATGTTTGTACCATTATAACTCTTTGAATTCGATTTACAATGAAATTACTGATAAATTCTTTTAGGACTACTGGTTTTTTCCCTAAATTTTCCATTAGATTGATTGAAAATTGAATTAATTTTTTTGATGTAGCTTCTCCGGGGATAATTTCTACAAGAGGGATGATATACGCTGGACAAAACCAATGGTGTATGATTAATCTTTGTGGATTTTCAATATCTGCTAATTCAAATATATTCAATCCCGAAGTATTGCTTGCGATTATAGTATTTTTTGAGCAGTATTCATTAAGTTCTTGATAAACTAATTTTTTAATTTCAGGAACTTCATTTACTGCCTCAATTGCTAAATCTACTTTTTCTGCCGAATCCTCTAAATTATTAGAAAATTTTAATCTTTCTAATATTTCTGGAATTTGATTGGAATCTATGTGATTATGTTTACTTAGAAGATCCAAGTTGTTTTTAATAAGCTTTTTTGCTCTCTCTAACGCTTTTACTTCTTTATCTATTAAATTTACTTCCATTCCATTTTGGGCATACACTTGGGCAATAGCATGACCCATTGTACCTGCTCCAACTACCATCACTCTCTTAACTTTATATTGATTCATTATGATTGATTTATTGTCATTTTTCATTATTTTATTTTATCATTTTCAAGAATAGTTTCCAATCTATATAAATATATTTCAGAAAAGATTAAGATAAAAGAAAGTATTATCCAAAATAGTTTTTGTAATCTTAAGTGATTGAAATGAAAGTTCATCTTGATAAGAACGAAATGCCTTACCCTCCACCCAAAAATATTATAAACTCTGTGAGAGAGTGTTTAAAAAGCATAAATAGATATACTCCTCAAGAAAAAGTTGATGAGTTGACCTCTTTATTAGCGAACTATAATGATATTGATAAGGACCGGATTTTTCTTAGCCCCGGATCTGATCTCCTTTTGAAAGAATTCATATTCTTATATTCAACCATAGAGCAAGTTATAATCCCTGACCCAACATTTATCATAATTGAAAATGCTGTAGAAAAATTGTCTACTTCAGTTTTAAAGGTTAAATTATCTGCCCCCGATTTTAAGTTCCCTGTACAATTTATCGAATCTGAATTGAAACAACCCTCATTGATTATTATAGACAATCCAAATAATCCTACAGGGCAATTAATTATAAATCAAAAAGAAGTTGAAAGTTTATTACAAAATAAGAAAGTTTTTCTTCTAATAGATGAAGCTTATTACGAATTTTCCAAACATACAGTTATCAATTTAACGGAAAAATATCCAAATTTAGCTGTGATGAGAACTTTAAGCAAATCATTTGGTTTAGCTGGTTCTGGAATAGGTTATATGGTTGCAGGAACAGAAATTCGGAAAAAATTCAATGGTCTGGAGATCATGCTTCCCTATCCGAGTGTAATAGCAGCAATATCCGCATTAAAAAATCTTGATTATTTAAATGAATATATTAATTTAATGGAAAAGGAAAAACAAAGATTAATTCAACAGATAAGAACATTGGGTTTTGAAACTTATCCAAGTAGGACTAATTTTCTTCTAATAAATACAAATATCCCAAATATTACCGAAAAGTTAGCAAGTTATAATGTTTATGTGTATGATGCTTCAAATTATTTCAGTTCAGGGTATATTCGTGTAACCATTAGCAGCGAAGATGAAAATAATTATTTTTTAGATATATTAGAAAAAATCCAGAATAAATAATAAGTAATTATTGAAGAATATAGAAATATTTTTAACTCTCTAAGTAGAATAATTCGTATATTGAACAATATTTCTCAACTGTTCTTTAATAAAAATTTATGTGAGTAGATTAAGATGTCGAATAATATTAAAAAAGTAGCGATTATTGGAGCAGGTTTCACGGGAAAACAAATTGCTGCAAGAACCGCATTATATGATTATAAAGTAATTTTATATGATATTAATGAACAAGTATTAGAAAATGTTAAAGATTTTTTGAACAAATTTTTTCGACCAAAGAATAAAAGGGATAAATATAACAATCTAACACTTGAAGATGATCTTTCAAACGCTTTGAAAGATGCAGATCTCGTAATTGAAGCAGTTCCGGAAGATATTGAATTAAAATCGCAAGTTTTTAAGCAGATAGATCAATTAGCACCTTCTCATACTATTATTGGAACTAATAGTTCTTCTTTTCCAGTATCAAAAGTAGAAGATGCGGTGAAGCGTAAGGACAAACTATTAAATATTCATTTTTATCCGCCCATTCCTCTAAGACCCATGGTAGATATAATGAAGGGGAATGAAACTAGTGATGATACCTTCCAAAAAGGAAAACAATGGATTGAATCCATTGAATGCACTCCTCTCGTAGTAAAGAAAGAGATAATGGGGTTTGTATTTAATAGGATCTGGAGAGCTGTGAAGCGAGAAGCTATTCATATGTGGGCAAATGGAAATGCCGATGTGGAGACAATGGATACAGCGTGGAAAATATTCACAGGTATGAATATGGGTCCATTCGAATTGATGGATGGCATCGGATTAGATGTTGCTTATAATGTTGAGATGTCTTATTATAAAGAGAGCGGGGATCCAAAAGATAAGCCTCCAGAAAAATTTAAAGACAAAGTAGAAAAAGGGGAGCTTGGATTAAAGACCGGGCAAGGATTTTATAAATGGAAATAATTCAAAAAACTGAGAATAAACGCAATTTTTTTAATTTTGTATTTTTATAAAAGATCCTTTTCAAAACAATAATTCTTTTATATATTTAGCAAGAACTTTTATCTATAAGATTAATAACTAAAAAAAAAAATAATATTAAAAAATGAAACCAGATCTTTTAAATCGAGATAAAGTTATTGTGACTGTCGCTATAACTGGAGGTATTCATGGAAAATGGGCAAATGAAGCTATACCAATTGCTCCTGAAGAGCAAGCAGAAGATGCTTTAGAATGTTATGAAGCTGGTGCAGCTATTTGTCATCTACATGTACGGGGTGAAGATGGCCAAAATACTCCAAATATTGAAATATATAATAAAGCAGTAAAATTAATCCAAGATAAATGCCCAATTATCACTCAAATCGGGAATGGAATTGGAGCTAGGATTGAACATGGAGTTAAGACTAGCAGTAGTGGTAAAAAATATGGTCAAGCAATAGTTATGCCTAGTCTTAAACAAAGGCTGAATCTTCTTACAATAAGCCCACAACCAGATATGTTTACGATTAACGCGGGAACCTTTGAATTTAGAACTCCTTATGGTAGTCATACTTTTTCTAATCCACTTGATTTCAATAAACGGTTTGT
>Ga0102944_1002498_pt1 | contig 10708 bp, 8 predicted proteins | sample SalPonD_shore_MG_FD_78172 | JGI IMG/M metagenome (GOLD analysis project Ga0102944, IMG submission 78172) | Salt pond soil microbial communities from South San Francisco under conditions of wetland restoration - Salt Pond MetaG... | ecosystem: Environmental > Aquatic > Marine > Intertidal zone >... | reverse complement strand
TTCTAAGTTTCTGCGATGAGTTATCTCTTGTTGAATATATTGAGCCCACTCCTCTCGAGGAACTTCCATTAATTTCAATTCCTCTTTTAATTTCTGGATTAATTTTTTTTCATCCTCTGAAAGGGAAGATTTACGCTCATTTTTAGTCATTTTTTCTCAATTGAAAAAAATGAACAAATTCTATTATACTTTTTTAATTAAACGATTCTGCTTCAATAATCATCATCGTAATAAAAACTAAGAGTAAAAAAAGAATGAATTTAATTTTAATTGAAATCTAATGGTTTTTCTAATGGACCTTGTATTCCTAATTTCTTAGCAAATTTGCGCATAAATTTTCTTCTTGACTCTAAATAAATTTCCAATAATATCATACTCGGTATAATTAAAATTGAAACTAGAATTGGCATGAGTGGAAGCAATATAACTGCAGTAATAAATCCAGGATTAGTTGGATCATTATATCTATTAAACATATCAATTAAAAATAAAACATAACTAAAAATCACTCCAATTCCTGCATAACCCTTTAAGAGATAATGATACCAAGAACCAACTGATCGGACTTCAATAGGATCAATCGTGTCTTTCACTTTTTGTTTATTTGTAAATACTATTCCAGCATCTGATAAAAACCAAACTGGAGAGAATATTCCCATTGATAATGCTGTCATAAATGGGATGAGAGCGCTAAAACCAACAATAGGCCAGAGCTCATCACCGCCTCCACCACCAGTAAGATATTCGGGAGCTACAATAAAATCTCGAGCAAAAGTAGTTAATCCAATCATTAAGGAAAGATTGACAGCTAATAAAGCTGGAAAAATTCCCTTCCAAATCCTTTTGAATTTTTCAGGTTTTTCTCTGTCTTGAATTCCATATTGCATTCTAAATCCAATCGTTTTTTTATATAAAAAGAGCATTAAAGGTCCAAAAAGATACCCAGGTAAAAATCCTCCAATAAGCGCACCAATAGGAACTAAAAGAAAAATTGCCATAACTTGAAGGATTAAGGAATTAAATGGTAATATCACCGTCATTCTACTTCCTCCACCACCATCTTCCATAAAAAATATATTAATAATTGCAAAAGGTATCGTTGTCAAAAGATAAAATACCGAAAAAATGATTATCGCTTTTTTATATCTTGAGAAATTCATTTTATTTCTTTTTGATTTTTTTTAGTAAGATAGATATATCTATTGGTTTTTAAGTTAATAAAGTCTTACCTACAACACTTTCATGAGGTTTCATTGCTAACAAATCTAATAATGTAGGTACCATATCGGTAGTCTTACAATATTGTATTTCTTTATTTGGTATTGATTCAATCCCTCCGATTATGAAAGGAACATTCATAGATTTTCTCAGAGCGATATCATGTGAATATAAATGCTTATTCATCGTTTTTCCATGTTCATAATTAAACGCATACTCTCCTAAGGTCGACACCAAAATATCGGAAGATCGTGGATTTTTAAAAAATCTTGGAATTTGATCTATAATTATAGGAAAATCGATTTCATAAGTTTTTGATAACCATTCATCTATATCATGAAATTTACCATCTAGAAGTTCATTAGATTTTTCCTGATTTTTGTAGCCAAAAATATCAACATCATTACTGTTATATTTAGTTTTCAGATTACTTCCAAATCCCTTGTATTCGATTATACCAGTCAATAGTTCTCCAGTTTTACTATTTTTTTTATTGATATAAATTTTTCCTCGTTCTGGACTATTATTATCATCTCTGTAGTACATTAATTTGACACCAGGAATTTTCCATAACACATTGAAAAGATTTATAGATTTATGATTGCTTGATGTCTCAAATTTCTCCATCTCTTCAATTGTTGGGTGATGCTGCCAAGATTTCCCGGGAAAGTTGAAAGAACCTACAGATCCAAAATTAGCATCAAAATCTCCTTTACCTTTTTTAGGATCGTAAGGTATTAATCCATTGGATTTAAAAAACGGTTCTAAATCATATAATTTTTCCGCTTTATAGTTCCCATGATCAGAAATCACTGCGATTGCAGTATCATCATAATGTCCTTCAGATTTTAAGAATTTCACTAAATTTCCCAGATATTCATCACATTTTAGGATTTCCTTTATATATTCTGGGTGATCATAACCTCTCTCATGTAATAATTCGTCTGTTTTAGGAATATATCCCACTGTGATAATTGGGGGTTCTTTAGTCGAAAAGAATTTTTTTGGTTCTTTAAATGCATTTTGAATATTTTTGAAAACATTTTCAGTGTTAAACTTACTCGGAGGTGAAAAATAGGAACCTCGAAAGATTATATTCAGTGAACTAAAGAAATTTCCCTCTCCTGCCTGCTCAAAGATAGTTTTAACATTTTTTCCAAGATCTCTTCCAATCTTCCAAACATGTGTTCCAATAGAATAATTTCGAATAAATGGAGGTTTCTTACCCTTTGAAGGGGGATCATTACGAGAAATCCAATGATATGCGGGAATTCCGCTTCCTTCTTTAGGATAATAATCAGAATAAGCACCTGTAACTATATTAGGATAGCAAGGAAATGTAACGCTTGGAAAGGATGTTATACAATTCTTACTATGGAGACCATTATCGGCGAGATTCTTGAAATTAGGAAGTTTCCCATTATCTAATAATTCAAAAAATTGGGATGATTTAACATCATCCATTATAAGGAGAATTATTTGATTTAGTTTGGATTGTTTTACCATGAGTTATAAAATATTTTGTTTTTTATAATTACTTCCATTAAGTTTTCTATGATAATAAAAAATATTATTATGATAAATAGTTGAACTCACTAAAAATCCAACTAGATGCGGTTTAACTTATTTTAGAAATAGTTGAATTATAAATATTCTTATTTAATAAATTTTGAACGACTTATACAGCTTATTCATGAGGTTAGTAGAAGAAATTAAAATTTTAATTAAATATAATACTTTTAGTGAGTAAGAATGAAAAAAATTAATATTCCTAATTATGGAGAAATCCTAATAAAAAATATTATCTTCGATATTAATGGTACAATTCAATTTCAAGGAAAAATTTCCGATGAAATTGTTAAAAAGTTTCAAGAAATTAAGGAGATATATAACATTTATTTAATTTCTGCTGACACAAGAGGTAATTTGATACAATTAGCAGAGAAACTCGGAGTTAAATTTATAAAAATTAATCCTAAAGAAATTTCCGAAGCTGAAGCTAAAAATAATGAGTTAGAAAAATTAGGAAAAAGGGAAACGATTGCCATTGGAAATGGTAATAACGATTCTTTAATGCTTAAGAATGCACTCTTTGGAATTCTTTTAATTGGGAGAGAGGGAGCAACAACAAAAAGTCTTTTAAACTCAGATGTAATTTTTACAGACACTTTGGATATATTGGATTTTTTGAAGGATGAGAAAGCTATTATAGGTACTTTAAGAAGTTAAATAAATATAAATAAAATTCTTGTTATTATTCAAAAAACTAATGGATAGTATAAACCCGCGCAAGGCATTCATCAAATAATTTTGAAGAGTATTTACTTATTTGAATCATTATTTTAATTATTTCCCACAATCTAAGGACTTTTGTTCGTTTATTTTAATAAAAGCTTCTTCTTGTTTATTCCTGAACTTGGATTTTACATTTCTATTTACTTGAGTTATAAACTTATAAGCACTTTTTTTACCTTTGTTAATATTATCAAATAATTCTTCCTTGTCTAGTCCTCCCGAAATGGTTAAAGCCGTTTGGAAGGTTTGTTGTGGTTCTAAAGTTTTAAATTCGATTTGAAGAGCAGAAAGTATCTCACCTGGTTTATCATGTAAGTTATCAGATAAATTCAATTTATTTTGGTTAATATGAAAGTTCTTAGTAAGCGTAGTCTCATAATGAGTAGATCGTGATATTGGAGAAAAACCCGCGTATAATCCTGTTTTATCATATTGATAAATTATATCGTTCTCTTTATCATATCCTGATACATCATTATCAAATCCTTGTAAACCATTAATATCGAAATCAAATACAAAATAAATGTTGAAATCAATAAGATCGTAATCAGATATATTTTTGAATGTAAAGAAAGTATTAATATAAGGTACTTTCGGTTTAGAAAAGATATCAATGTACAATCGAATATAAGGGTTTTCCTTTTTAAATCTCACAGGTTCTAAATCACCATTATTAATTAAACCCTTTAGGTATTCTTGAATATCGAAATCTAGAGTGATTCTATCGATATAAGTACCCTTTCTACTATTTACAAGTTTATATATAGGTGTTGGTTCAATATTTTTCAATATTACTGGAACTATCCCTACCTTCTTGCCATACATTTTAAAGCTGAACCAAGGTCCTGCATATTCTTGTTCCGTAAGATAAAGTATCTCTTTGTCTTTATAGGTTAATTCTTTCAGAGAAAAGCCCATAAGATATCCAGAAGTATTTCAAGTCGCAAGCACATCATTGAAAGATACACGTAAAACTATTTTTAATCTCAACCTCCTTTAAGAATTATTATATTATTATAAAATATTCATTTATATTAATAATCTTAATCTCTTTTTCAAAAAATTATAATCTAAAAAATCTTTAAAATTGATTTAATGAAGAGATCTCTGTATTTTTTAATATTTTAATAAAATGTGATAAATTCAATATCTACAAAATGAATTAAGAAGTCGGAATAAGTTAAATTTTTTCTAAAAACTTATACGCTATATATAGGAATGCGTCATTAACATTCTCTCCAGTTTTAGCTGAAGTAATTATATAATTATATCCAGTTTGATCTGCTTCCTCTCTAATTTTCTCTTCACTAAGAACGATCTCATTAACAAGATCGCTCTTATTTGCAACTATTATGATAGGAATTGGCTGACTTATAGATTCCTTAATGTCTCTTATCCAATTTTTTATATTATATAACGTATCTTCTCTTGTGCGATCAACTACAATCATTGCACAATTTGCACCATCATAGAATCTTTTTCTATATGGTTCGAGGTTCTGTCCGCCAATATCCCAGATGATAAAATTTATTTTTGTATCCTTGGTTAAATCAATAACATGTTTGGTTATATCAACACCAATAGTAGAAATATATTCATCTTTAAATTTATTTTCTACAAACCTCCTTATCAATGAGGTTTTTCCAACCTTAAAATCTCCTGTTAGAATCAACTTAGTTGAATATTCTCCTTTTGGAAGCTTTCCACTTCGAGTTTGCGAAAGGACTTTGATTATTTGAGGAATTTCTAGTGAAACATTCTCCTTTCCTTTGATTAATAATTCTACCTTCCCAGCAACATGTTCCGAAAGAACTCTCAATTCTATATCTCCCGTTTCTAGTGTTGCGAGAGTAGTAAGGATAGTATTTGGACCGCGGGAACAGAAAGCAAGCTTTTTATCACCAGTTACTGTGATATTAAAAAAAGTGCTCTCGGTTCCGAATTCTTTTTTAACTCTTTCAATATATTCATCAAGAATAGCAGAGAGGACACCAATCACTGTGTCTGAATCTTCCTGTGCCTCCTCTCTTGTTTCTGAGGAAATTATTAATCCATCCTTATCAACGATTGCTACGGCTTTGACTCCTTTTAGATTATTCATAAAATTTTTTAATAAGGCATTAAGTTGTCGTTCCATTCTTATCACAGATTTCTTTAAACTAGCTTATATTATAAATTAAATATTAAAATATTGGAATATAAATATAGGTTTTTAATTTGGTTAATTAATTTCATTTAATATAACTCAGAATTAATAAACATCATTTTAGCTGATAAAGATAAAAATAAAGTAAATTGAAAAAGTTATCATGGTGATAATATAACATTTTTTATTTAGTTAGTTTAAATTATACATATGATTAATTCAACTCCTACGGAATATGAAGATAATATTGCGAAAATTTTAGACCGTTCAATCATATTATTTAGAAGAGTTGGCAATGATGAGTTAGCAGAGAAATGGGATCGAATTTTAAAGAATTATTATATGAAAATAAGAGCAAAAAATAAAAATTAATATTTATCATTTTTTACTTATTCAGACTTTTCTATTGCCATTTGATATATCTCTTTCGTAATTTCTTTATATATTTTCTCTAAAACAATGGAAAAGGCTTTCGGATACTCTAGATTTGGAGGAAGACCCAAATTTTCTAGCGTTTCTATAATTTTACTCGATTTTTTAAATTGAAAATCAATTTCTTTCAATTCATCTCTTTTTAAAACTTTATCTTTTATTTCTTGATGTAAGATTTTTGGAACCTCAAACGAATATAAAGAATTTTTGTTTTCTTTATTTTCTACTCCAGATCCAATATCTACTTCAAGAGTTCCAATTTTCTGTCCCAATTTTAATTCTGACAGTAATTCCTTTTTAGTTTTACCTCTTATTTTAAGTAAGATTAATGGATTATAATCAACTACTCGTGAAATATATAAGATGGTTGCTGCAATATGCTTACAAGGAATAGCTTTATCAGGGCAAGAACATGAAGCATTTAACCCTTCTGAGACGTCAGGAAATAATGAATAATTGTATTTCTCAAAAATTTCGATTATATCTTCGGAAAGCTTTCCTTCTAGTAAAATGATCAAATTTAAGAGCGAACTGGCAATTTCATTAATTATTTTTTCCCATCCTTCCTCTGGAATGATTTTGAATTTAATCCTCACACGGTAAGGAGTCGGTGCTGTTCCTTGGACTAAAGAAAATATTTCTCCTTTATGTATTCTTAAATTACTTAAACGCTCCTCATCTTCTGCGTAATTTATTCCTCTCCTCATTCTATAAGGTCTTCCTATTTTTAAAATAGAGTGAATCCATTCTTTTCCCCAAGAAGTTCTTGCGAAATCAATTAAATCTCTCTTTATTTGCATTACCTCTTCGTGTTTCTTTTTCTTATCTATAGGATAATTATTGTCTTTTGTTCTTCTTAGGTTTCTTCTATTGTTCAATTAAAATTTTCCTCCTCAATTTTTATTCTTTTAAAGATATTAAATCCTTAATTTTTTCATCATTTAATTCAGATATCCAAGATTCGCCACTAGTTATTATCGTATCTGTTAGTTCTTTTTTCTCTTCAATTAAATCATCTATCTTTTCTTCAATTGTTTCCACAGTAATGAATTTGTAGACATTTACTGGTTCAGTCTGTCCTATACGATAAGCCCTGTCTGTGGCTTGTTTTTCTACTGCTGGATTCCACCATCTATCAAAGTGAAACACTGTATTTGCTCCTGTCAGGTTAAGGCCCGTTCCCCCAGCTCTTAATGATAAAATTAAGACAGGAGGGCTATTAAAATCTTCTGATTGAAATCGTTCTATAATATCCTTGCGTTTTTCTGCTGGAACTCCCCCATGGAAATATAAAATCGGAAATTCGTATTTAAAACTTAAAATTTTCTCTAAAATATCACCCATTTGGGTAAATTGAGTAAAAATAATTGCTTTCTCATTTCTGTCAATAACTTCATCAAGCATTTCAAGTAATCGTTCTAGTTTTGGCGATTGAGAAACGAAATCATTAAGATCATGTTCCAAAATGTTCTTTGTAAGATTTTTATGTAAATATTGATATGGATGGTTGCAAATTTGTTTAAGTTTTGTTAACATACTTAAAATTAAGATATTTTTACCCTGCTTCTTACTTTTATTACTCTCAAATTCTTGTAGCACATTGGTCACAAGATCCCTATATAAGCTTATTTGTGTTTCACTTAGCTCAACATATATTTTCATCTCATTTTTCTCTGGCAGATCCTGAATTACTGATTTATCCGTTTTAACTCTTCGCAAAATGAAAGGTGAAATAATGCTTTTTAATCTCTCTATTGCATCTTGATTATGAAACCTTTCAATTGGTATTATAAAATCTTCTTGAAATTCACTTCTATTTCCTAACAATCCTGGATTCAAGAATTCAAAAAGTGTCCATAATTCCATTAAACGATTTTCTATAGGTGTTCCACTAAGACAAATTCTATATTGACTCTGTAATTGATAAATTGCTTGAGTTTGCTGAGTTTCATAATTTTTCATGTTTTGAGACTCATCAACAATAACTCCGCTAAATGGAATAGTTTTTAATAAATCTATATCATTTCTTATTGTTCCATAGGATGTTAATATGATTTTATGAGGTTCTAAATAATTGGGTATGTTGGAAGCATCCTTTAGACGATCTGGACCATGATGGAGCTCAATCTGTAGATTTGGACCAAACTTTTCAATTTCTCGTTTCCAAATATATAAAACAGATGTGGGACAAATTACCAATGTGCTACCTAATCCTTCTGGGAATTTTTCTTTAAAATGGAGCAAAAGAGCAATAACTTGTATAGTCTTACCTAATCCCATATCATCTGCAAGGCAAACGCCAAAATTTAGACCACACATATTTGCCATCCATTTCAATCCAATTTCTTGATATGGTCTAAGTTTTCCATTGAATTTTTTTGGAATTGTTATTTCTTCAAATTCTTCTATTGATTTGATTCTTTTGACAATTTCATTGAAATCTCCCTCTACTATGACTTCATAGATTGGACCTGTTTCTTCTAAATTTATTTTTCCCGCTAACCCTAATTTTATTGCATCAATATAATTTAAATTACCTTCTGACTCAGAAAATATTGCCTTAGTCTCAGAATCTTTAAAGATTTCTTTAATATTATCTATATCTTGTTTCTCTAAGAGAATCCAATCTCCTCTCCAGTTAATAAGTGGCTGATTAGTTTCTAATAAATCCTGTAATTCTCTTTTCTGTAATTTTTTATCGCCAACCTCGATTTCCCATTTATATCGTAAATATTCATTGAATTGAAACATAGGTGCGATCGGAGATGATATTTCTTTAATCTTCTTTTTATTTTTTGAAGTTATTACCATTTTTGCTGATAATCTTTGTTTTCCGCCTACCTTGAAGACTTCAGGTAGAATAACATTAAAACCACTTTGGATTAATAAATCTTTAGGATATCCAAGAAAATCCATAACTTCAGAAGGATTAAGTAGAAGCTTTTGAGGATATGATGACCTTAAAGCTTTTCTCATAGGTGGATAAATTTTAGAAATTGTACCTAAACTTCTTAAAATAATCTCAAGAAATTCCTCTTTAGTTTGAAATGAATGAAATATATCAATATCAATTTTCTCTTTTCTAATCCATAAATCTTTTAGAGAAATGTTTTTACCACCGTCTTGAGAATACAATAATACCTCTAAAGGCCATTCTTTTTGATCTTTTTCAGGATATTCCAATTTTACCGTAAGTGTAATACCATGTTTTAAAGTTGATGTTTGAGCAATATTAACCCAATTTTTGATTAATTTTGGAATGATAGATTCATGAAACTGAGTTATGGAAAAGATATTTTCGCTTTTTGTTAAAGATTTAAGAAATTTGTAATCCCAGCTAAGATTAAATTCTCTTCTTTTCTCTTTCATTTTATCCATATTATAAAAATCGCCAAGAGCTCGAAATTTAGTTTTCTTTAGTATATAACGGATTAATATATCGCCTATAGTATCGATATAATCGGATAATATATAAGAAGGATGCCACAAACTGTCAGAGTAAAACTCTTTATCATCATAAGATTCATCATTTATGAGCTTACCAGGTATATTATATGCAAACCATGGAGTATTCTGTAGAATTTTTTGGAATCTCTCATAATCATATTTATCCTTTAAAACCAATCGCCAATGACCTTCAAAACTCTTATTATTTTGTTTTTCTAATATTGGGACAAAATTGCCTCTATTTAGGAGTTCAAAAATAAACTTAGTTATGAGCGACCAACTTTCGATAGAACTGCTATAAGAGTAAATATATTTTGATCCTTCTTTTTCAAATATTTCTAATTGATTTAAAAGCTTTGAAGCTGGAATCAAAGGGAGTATTTTTGCTTTTATCTTTCTTATCCTAAATTTATTTTCTTTTTTCATTTGTTGCTCTAGAAAAGCTAAATTAATTTCGCAACTCAGTAATTTTTGTATAGGGATTTCTGGAAAAGTATTAATAATTTTTTGTTCTAAATCTCTGTCAGAGTTAGATACTCCTAGCCAAAGTAAAAAGAAACTGGCGTTAGATGGAATGTTTTTTTCTTCTATTGAAAGACTAAAATTACTGTTTTTATTATTCCAATATTTAGAAGGAATATAAGTTAATTTTAGCTGTTCACTTTTATTCATTAAATTAAACTCCGTTGAGTGATAATAATAAAATATTTATTATGAATTTTAATTGAGAAAATAGGAACTATTTTATAGTAATCCTTTTGTTGAAGGAATTTCATTTGAAACAATCTGTTTTGCTTCTTTTATAGCCCTTGCAAGAGATTTAAATGCTGCTTCTACCATATGATGTTGATCTAATCCATATAATACGTGAAGATGTAAATTCATTTTCGCATTCTCAGCAAATGAATTAAAAAAATGATATACATCCTCAACAGCGACATCTTCAATATCACACTCAGTTAATTGAAGATCTAAATCTAAAGCCTTACGACCACAAAAATCTATTACACAACGTGCTAAAGATTCATCCATCGGAATAAATGCGAACCCATATCTATTTATCCCTTTTTTATTTCCTAATGCTTTGAGAATACACTGTCCCAAAGTGATTCCTATATCTTCAATTGTGTGATGTTTAAGATCTCCAGAAGCTTTAATATTAAGATCCAT
>Ga0102944_1002497_pt1 | contig 10713 bp, 11 predicted proteins | sample SalPonD_shore_MG_FD_78172 | JGI IMG/M metagenome (GOLD analysis project Ga0102944, IMG submission 78172) | Salt pond soil microbial communities from South San Francisco under conditions of wetland restoration - Salt Pond MetaG... | ecosystem: Environmental > Aquatic > Marine > Intertidal zone >... | reverse complement strand
GGAGTGAGCGTCCCCGTTCCGAGAACGTCAGACAGTTCCTCCAGGGGCTGTGTGAAGACGTATACGGCGTCGAGGTCACGGATGCCGACGTCGGCCTTCTGGAGGAGTCGTCGCTCATCACGTTCGCCATAGAGCGCTTGCAGGCTGAGGTGGCGAAGGAGGGCGTCGAGGAGGAACTCGCCGCTATCTATCAATCCCAGCGCGCGGTGATGTCGCAGTGGCTATGACAGGTGGGCCGAAGGTCGGCCCACCCGCTCGCTCAAGCCCGGAAGCCTAGTCGTCCTGGTCGGAACTGAACCGCTCTTCCCAGTCCTCCGGCCGCTCATCCATGCCCCGGCTCTCACCGTAAGCGTCGTTGTTGGGGTTGAGTTGATTCGCGTGGTTGTCGAGATCGGCTTTGCGGTTGTCTGACATCGGTAGTCTTCCTCTTCAGTTCGGCGGTCGTGAGTCGTTGCGCAGCGACGTCCTGAACGTATCCCGTGTCGGTGGCACCTCGGTAGTGATGCGCGCGGGGAACTTTTCCCGGCGTCAGCCGAGGAACGCGAACCTTGCGCTAGCTCGCACCCTGAGACCGCGGCCTGAATCGACTTCCGCTCGTGACACCACTCTGACTCGACCGCATTGGGGGACTTGGAGGCATGCACGACTTCGAACTGCAATCAGACTATTGACGACCCACACCGGGGTCAGCGCACAGGGTGTGGATGTTGGGCGTCGATGCCGCTGTATGCTGTTCTAGGGCAGAGGTGGGGTAGTGACAGACGTGTCGGAGGCAAATAAACGCTAATGGACAATGAGACCCAGTCCGAGTGGGTGCCGTGCCGCCGTTGCCTATGCGAAACAGAACACACGGTCCTGCACCATCACCACCGCCTCGACGAAGAGAAGGTTGCGCGCGATGTGGTGATTGATTGGCAATTCAACTACACGCTGCTCGAGTGCAACGGGTGCCATAGCGTAGTCCTGCGCGAGAGGCTCGACTCATTTGTTGCAGACGTTTCCGAGGAAACGTTCCACCCTCCCTTAGTGTCGCGTCCGGCGCCGAGATGGATCGACGAGCTCTCCGAAGAGCTTACCGGGCTGATGCGAGAGGTTTACGCAGCCCTTCATGCAGGTAACCGACGGCTCGCTCTAATGGGAGTGAGAACAATGATCGACTGCGCAATGACTGAGGTCGGTGGTGACCTTGGTGGCTTTGACGCGAAGGTCAAGCAGCTCGAAGACCGGGGATATCTGAGTCAGGTGAACGTGGAGATGCTCAGTGCGGCCATTGATGCGGGGCACGCGGCTGCACACCGAGCGCATGAACCTACGACGGAAGATTTGCACGTTGCCATGGATATCGTGGAGGGCTTGCTCCACACGTTGATCTTGAGTGGGCGTGCTAAAACGCTGCGCGACAACACGCCGAAGCGTCCCGGACATGACCGACCGAGGTAGAGTTTGCTTATTGGTTGCTCGATCGTTGTCTGGGTGGACCACTGTGGCCATGCCGATCAGTGAGTTAGCGGCGATGCTGCTTTCGCTACGCTGTGCCAGATTTGTGTCAGAAGCACGTCTGAGTCGGCTAAAGTTGAGGTCGGCATCAACGCGGCAAGCGCTGTAAGTGGTTGAAAATTCGACCTCGCACCTCTAGGCCAGGTAGCTCAGTCGGTAGAGCAGGGGATTGAAAATCCCCGTGTCGGGAGTTCGATTCTCTCCCTGGCCACCAGATAAAAAGCTGCAAGAGCAGTGACTTAAGGGCAGCCGGCCGGTTGCCCTTTTTTGTTTTCCAGTTGCAAGTGTCCACCTGCACTACCCTATCCTGAGCTGCATTTTCGAGTGCCGCGCGATGAGCTGATAGGTGCACACTTGACAGATAACACTACCGATCATTGGCTAGTCGAGATCCAAGCCGACGCGCAGCTGGCCGATCTACTCACCCCCCATATACAGCGAATGGGGGTACTCCACCAAGTTCCACAACAGCCAATGGTGTTTGGTTCTAGAGAAGGATGAAGCCGAGCTACCCCGAGACCGAGCGCGCGAGCGTGGCCAAGAACTGATTTCTGCCCTTAACGGAGTACTCAGACTAGGCACCAGTTCCTGTCTATCCGTCTGTCGTGCCGGCACCTTATATCGCAAAAATCGGGCGGGTAACTACGACACATACATTTTCGCATCGCCGGGTTTCCTCGCTAACTGTCCGGCCGCGGACACATAGACGGCCGAGGGTCCTGGGTCGGCAGTGGGGTAGGCCCGTCCTCTTTTCCGATTCTGCACTATCGCACGTCACGTAAGTGGCTGCTTGAATTTGCCTTTCCCACTGAATTGCCAAGGTACCAGAAGAACGAGACTGCCGTGGGCGCGCTGCGCTTGCTCCAAGATGGCCGGCCACCACCGGACCAGGTTATAACTCTTTTCCCAGAACCTGTGGTTACTCCATGCCTTTTCGAGTATGAAGGCTTTTACGCCCGAACGCTGGAGAGCGCGCATCTCCAATTTCCCTTTCCGAAACTTGTCATGCGAAACTACTATCCAGTTGCCTTCTGCCCCGAGTGTGTTTAGCCAGTCTGCATCCGCCGCAGTCTTTTCGAAGCGGTCAGTTAGGTGGAAGACGGGAACGGCTTCGGAGGCGTTGCTGAGTTCGTGTAGGGCGTGCGCTAGTGCGGGAGGGAGGTTGTTATCAAGCAGTGCCCGCACGATCCGCAATCCTTTCCTCGAAGCGAACCGCCGTCCTTACCTGTTCAGTCGGAATTTCATAGAGTCGCGCGACACGGCGTACATCGTCTTCCACTCGTACGGCCGCTGCCAACGTCTCCGTGGGTACGCTGTACTCGGTGAGGATCGGCTTTCCAAATGAGCGCTTGGGATCCAGCACTACCTGATGGGTGCGCCGCATGGGAAACCAGCGTATCGCGGAATCCTTCTGGTCGTACTCGATTCCCGCGTACAGAGACGGACTAACCACATCCTTAAAGACATACTGCCGTCTGGCCAGGTCCAGGAGCCGTTCACGCTCCTCGGAGTCGTCCACCTCGGGCGCGACTGAGGCGAAGATCCCGCGGCCGTCTGTGCGGAAGCGTTGGCAGGTGAACGGATAGTCCGTGTCCAAGAACTCACGAGCGTGGCTTGCCGCCAACCGGATCGTTTGCAGACTCACACCATGCCTGCGGAAAGCGTCAACGAAACGCACTTCCAAGAGGTCGTGGAAGCTAAGCGCCTGTTCATCTTCGTCATGGAACTCTGACGTCCATAGACCATCGTACTGGACGCGTTCGCCGGCACGGGTCTTCGTTGAGTGCCCGAATACCCAGCGACGGATCTTAGCCGGCGCGACCCCGGAGAGCCGCGCTGCCTCCGGGACGCTATAGATTCCATGTCCTAGTAGCTCTGCCATCGGATTAGCGACCTCCTCCTCTCCTACGGCCCTCCAGCGACCGCGTCCGCGTGAATCATACATCACCAAGACGGTATCTCGGTGTGCGCCGTGTCCACACAGTGTCAACGCCAGTGTGTGCCCTTGTGGTTCGTTGTGGGCGTTGGTTGCGGTAGGTGATTGAATTGTCGTATACAGTGGCACGCTGTGGCGCTCGGCGTCGGATTGAAAATCCCCGTGTCGGGAGTTGGATTCTCTCCCTGGCCACCAGATCCGGATAAGGCAGCATCAGCGATCAAGGGCCCGGCGTTGGCGTCAGGCCCTTTTTCATTGCACGCTTGGTGCGTTTGCGTCCATTGGCTCCACTGCCCAGAGGCGTGTGCGATTGAGGAGGTCCCTCTGTCAGTAACGACGGCTGGCCTCATTCTCCCCATGACCAGCCAAATTTTCCGGCTGGTGCGCGCCGCGTTCCGGGTGGTGATCGTCTTCAGTATCGGCGCCCTTCCGCCGTTCACCGGATCCTTTCCAGGTCGCGCCCGCTTCAGGGTTGATAGTGCCGCACAGCGCCAGCACTACTTCCACAACAGGTGGCGCGCAGCCGTCCTGCCGTTACCGTTCCGAGGCAACTGACTCATTGCGCGAGGGAATGTATCCATGCGACACCACCATCCGGCGAAGGAGTATAGGCAGCTTCGCGGTGATCTCGACCGCCTGCGCTCGGACGTCAATGCCCTCTCCGGGTCCGTCTATCAGTACACCGGAGAACGGTTCCGCGATGCGGCCAACGGTGTGGAAGAACGGGTTCGTCGCGGTAACGAGCGGATAGTTCGTGGTGTAGAGCGCATTGATGAGCGCGGCCGCGGTGTCTGCCGCAGTACCCACGATGCGCTGGCCAGCCGACCTTTCACCACGGCTGCCGTGGCCTTCGGGCTGGGGTACGCCGTGGCGACGGTTTACGGTGCGGCGCGGCGGTTCTATCGCAGGCGCCAGATGGGCCAGCCGCATCGCGTGGATGCGAACGACGTCGGCATGAAATGACGGCATACCGGTGGGCGATTCCGCTGGTTTGACCGGGCGGCGTGAGCTGTGCAGGTTACGTCACCGGACGGATATCGCTGTCCCGGATTTTCGTCAGTCGTCAACGGATAATGGCTTCCGGGCAAATGCCGGGCGTGCGGTGACGGCTGGTCAGGGGAATTCGTTCATTCACCATCCACGGGTAGAGCCCACCTATTATCGAGCCGTGAATCCCGGGAGCCATTCTTGCTCGTCGCATTGTCGGCGATGAAGCTCTCACGCCGGAGTGCTAGGGAGACGCTGAACAATTCCTCGCTGCCGCCTATGAGAGCGTAACCGCTTGCGGCGAGGCCGAATTTTCGATCGTTTGAGGCGAATAGCCGTAGCTATTTAACGAGAAGGATCGGAAATATGGGCCGCTCTCCCGCTTCCGCAGCCGATTCATCCTAAGTCAGACAGGCTGCTAGGATCGGCGTCTACAGGGCCATAGCCGCGGCGTGATGCCGCAGGTGATCTTCTATGAAGGTGGCGATGAAGTAGTAGCTGTGGTCGTAGCCGGGGTGCATCCGCAGGGTCAGCGGGTGGTTCGCCTCCCGGCAGGCCGCGCGTAGCGCCTCCGGCCGGAGCTGCTCCTGGAGGAAGCCGTCATCCTCGCCCTGATCGACCAGCAGTGGCAGACGTTCGCCCGCCGACCGCAGGAGGTATGTGGCGTCGTACTCCCGCCAGACCGACTCGTCGTTGCCAAGGTAGCGCGAGAACGCCTTGCGTCCCCACGGCACGTCGCAGGGATTGCAGACCGGGGCAAATGCGGACACCGAGCGATAGCGGCCGGGATTGCGCAGGGCGCAGACGAGCGCGCCGTGGCCGCCCATCGAGTGGCCGCTGATGGCGGTGACGTCGGTGACGGGAAGGCTCGCCCGAACCAGCGCCGGCAGCTCCTCGGTGACGTAGTCGTACATGCGGTAGTGCCGTGACCACGGGGGCTGGTGTCCGGGCAGACGATGGCGATGCCGAGCTCCGCCGCCAGGCGCTGCGCGCCGGCCTTCTGCATGAAATTCTCATCCGTGCAGGTGAGTCCGGAGAGCCAGTAGAGCACCGGCACGGGCGACGACTCGGCGCGGGGCGGCAGGTAGGCGCCGAAGACCATGTCGCAGTCGAGTGTCTCGGCGCGGTGACGGTAGCGCACGACCTCGCCGTCAAAGCAACGGTTGCGGGAGACGACCTCAGGAGTCTGCCGATCCGTCATCTTCCCTCCGTTGATGCGTTGGCCGCGTGCGCCGCGTCAGTAGTGGATGACCGTGCGGATGCCGCTACCCTCGTGCATGAGCTCGAAGGCCCGGTTGATGTCTTCCAGCCCCATGGTGCTGGTGACGAACTCGTCGATCCGGATCTCGCCATCCATGTAGCGCTCCACGTAGCCGGGGATCTCGGTGCGCCCCTTGACGCCGCCAAAGGCGGAGCCGCGCCAGACGCGACCGGTGACCAGCTGGAAGGGGCGGGTGCTGATCTCCTCGCCCGCGCCGGCGACACCGATGATGGTGGATTCTCCCCAGCCCTTGTGACAGCATTCCAGCGCCGCGCGCATGGTATTGACGTTGCCGATGCACTCGAAGGAGTAGTCCACCCCGCCGTCGGTCATCTCGACGAGGACTTCCTGGATCGGGGCGTCGTGTTCGGCCGGGTTCACGCAGTCCGTGGCACCGAGCTGCCGGGCGAACTCGAACTTCGCCGGGTTCAGATCGACGGCAATGATGCGCTCGGCCTTTGCCATCACCGCACCCTGGATGGCGCTCAGGCCGACGCCGCCGAGGCCGAACACCGCCACCGTCGAGCCCGGCTCGACCTTCGCCGTATTGAGCACCGCCCCGATCCCCGTGGTGATGCCGCAGCCGAGCAGGCACACCTTGTCGAGGGGCGCGGCCTTGTTGACCCTGGCCAGCGCGATCTCCGGCAGCACGGTGTACTCGGAGAACGTGGACGTGCCCATGTAGTGATGGATGGATTGGCCGTTCAGCGAGAAACGGCTGGTGCCGTCGGGCATCACGCCCTTGCCCTGGGTCGAGCGGATAGCGCCGCAGAGGTTGGTCTTGCCCGAGCGGCAGAACTTGCACTTGCGGCATTCCGGCGTGTAGAGCGGAATCACGTGATCGCCCGGGGAGAGGCTCGTTACGCCGGCGCCGACCTCCTCCACGACCGCGCCGCCCTCGTGTCCCAGGATTGCCGGGAAGTTGCCTTCGGGATCCGCGCCGGAGAGGGTGTAGGCGTCCGTGTGGCACACGCCGGTGGCGACCACGCGCACCAGTACCTCGCCCTCTTTGGGGCCGGCGACGTCCACTTCCTCGATCTCCAGCGGGGCACCCGGTTTCCAGGCGACTGCGGCTCGCGACTTCATGGCACTCCCTCCGCTCGAGGCTGTGATGGTTGCCCTCGAGTGTACGAGCGACTCATCACGGGCGAAATGACAGGAATACGGTTGCTCTTCGATTGTCTGAGCAATGGCCAGCTCGTCGAGGCGCCCCCGGCTGGCCGGGCGCCCGACGCTCAGGCGGCCGTGTCCTTCAGCGTCGCCATGTCGATGACGAAGCGGTACTTGACGTCGCCCTTCTTCATGCGCTCGTAGGCCTCGTTGATGTTGTGGATATCGAGCATCTCGATATCGCAGCTGATGCCGTGCTCGGCGCAGAAGTCGAGCACCTCCTGGGTCTCCGGCATGCCGCCGATCAGCGAGCCGGCCAGCACCCGGCGTTTGGTCACCAGGTTCGCGGCCATGAGCGCCGGCTCGACCGGGTCGAGCAGGCCTACGAGGATGTGCGTGCCGTCGTACTTCAGCGTCGCCAGATAGGGGTTGAGGTCGTGCGGGACGGGCACGGTATCCAGCAGGAAGTCGAAGGTCTCCGCTGCTGCCTTCATCTGGTCCGCGTCGGTGGATATGACGACGTGATCCGCGCCCTGCTTCCGCGCCTCGCCGATCTTGCTCTCCGAGCGCGTGAAGATGGTCACCTCGGCGCCGAGCGCCTTGGCGAACTTCACGCCCATGTGGCCGAGGCCGCCCATGCCGATGACGCCCACCTTGTCGCCGGGCTTGACACCGTAGTGACGCAGCGGCGAGTAGGTCGTGATACCGGCGCAAAGCAGCGGGGCGGCCGCCGCCGGGTCCAGCCCCTCCGGCACGCGCACCACGAAGTGCTCGCTGACCACGACGGAGTCGGAGTATCCGCCGTAGGTCACGCTGCCGTCGTGGCGGTCCTGACCGTTGTAGGTGGCCGTCATGCCCTCCAGGCAGTACTGCTCCAGGCCGTCCTCGCAGGGCTGGCAGTGACGGCAGGAGTCGACCATGCAGCCGACACCGACGAGGTCGCCGGCCTTGAATCCGGTGACGTCACTGCCCGTGGCCGTTACGCGGCCGATGATCTCGTGACCGGGGACGACCGGAAAGACCGTCGCGCCCCAGTCGTTCTGCGCGAAGTGGATGTCGGTGTGGCAGACGCCGCAATAGAGGATCTCGATGGCGACGTCGTCGGGCCGCGGGTCGCGACGCTCGAAGGAGAACGGCGCGAGCGGCGATTCGGCGGATTGGGCGGCGTAACCGTGCGCTTTGGGCATAGTCTCGCTGATCCTTTGGTCGTGTATATCAGTGGTGTCGAGCCACCGCCGCCGTCGGGCGGCGGTGGCTCGAAGCAGACGGGTTGCGGTGGCTTTTCAGGCGGTCAGGCGACCGCTCTGGTAGTCGGTGAGGGCCTGCTCGATCTCGGCGCGGGTGTTCATCACGAACGGACCGTAGTGAACCATCGGCTCCCGCAGCGGCCGGCCGGCGAGCACCAGCATGCGTGCCGGCATCTGCTCTGCCGCGAGGGCGATGGTGTCCCCTTCACCCGTGATGGCGAGGTGTCCGGTCGCGAGATCCCGATCGCCGACCGTCGCGTTGCCGACGAAGACGTAGACCAGCGCCGTGTGCGCGGCCGGCACGGGCAGCTCGAGCCGCCCGCCGGCGGCGAGGTTCACGTCCAGGAACAGCGGGTCCGTGCTGATCCCGTTGATCGGCCCCGTGGTGGTCAGGCCGTCGTGCTCGAAGCGACCGGCGACGACCCGTACCCGTGCATCACCGGCGCTGACAGTCGGTATCTCCTCCGGCGCCAGGTCGCGGTAGTGGGCGGGCTTCATCTTCTCCGCCGCCGGCAGGTTGATCCACAGCTGGAAGCCGCGCATGCCCCCCGCCTCCTGCTGGGGCATCTCGGAATGGATGATTCCGCGCCCCGCGGTCATCCACTGGGCGCCGCCCCCGACCAGCAGCCCGCTGTTGCCGGCGTGGTCCTCGTGCAGCATCCGGCCCTCGAGCATGTAGGTCACCGTCTCGAATCCGCGGTGTGGATGCGAGGGGAAGCCGGCGATGTAGTCGTCCGCATTCGCGGAGTTGAACTCGTCCAGCATCAGAAACGGGTCGATGTCCGGCTGGAAGCTCAACACCCGGTTGAGCCGGACCCCGCCGCCGTCGGAGGCGGGTTGCCCGCGCAGCATCCGTGCGACCGAACGCGTCTGCATGGAAGATCCTCCGGTGAGCCCTCGTCAGGTTCACAGGGATGGGGGCAGGGGCGTTGCGTTGCAATGGCCCGCGTGCGGATCGCCGGCGGCTGCTAGCGAGCCTTGATCTCCGGCAGCCTGTTGAAGCGCCGGCGTTGTCCGCTCGCCGCATACTGCGCCAGTGGGCTGCGTTCCACCCGGCGGAATGCATCGCGGCGCTCGGTGTGACTCAGGTGCTCGACCTTGCGAGACGTTGCTGCCATATGGGGTGCCTCCAGGCTCGCTTTGATGTTGTTCGCAATCCGCGTTTGCAAAAAGGAGGCCAGTCTCGCAGTTTGTTGATAGTCATGTATTTTCCGGTTGGTGTGCCGGGGCGCCCTGTCGCGGGCGCACGACTAGGCGCGACTCCGTCGACGCGTGCGGATGAGGTTCAGACGTCGCGGAGGCGTCCGGCGTTCCGGAGTCGGGGAGGGAAACGTCGCCGCAGGGCGTTCATCCAGGTGCAGACTGAGGAGCCCGTCGATAAGCGTGCGCGCCAGCTCTGTATCGCTCATCGGTGTACCTCGCAGGTTGGCGCACGCAAGACGCGTCCGGGGAAATCGAAGCATCAGCCGTGCCACCAGGCGCTGGTGCGGGTTCCGCCGCCGTTCGGATGTGACACTGTCGTCACGGGGCGACGGAACCAGGTATCAGCGCTGGCAGTTCGGGCAGTAAACCGTGCTGCGTTGCCCCAGACGGCGTTCCGTCAGGGCTGTTCCGCATCGGCGACACGGCTTGCCGGCGCGCCCGTAGACGTCCAGTTGCTGGCGGAAATAGCCCGGGCGTCCGTCGCTGGCGGTGAAGTCGCGCAGCGTGGTGCCGCCCGCCGCGATAGCCTCGGCGAGGACCGCCTTGACCGCCTCCGCCAGCCGCCGGTAGCGGGCGAGAGAGATGCGGCCCGCGGCGCGCGCGGGATGAATGCGGGCACGGTAGAGCGCCTCGTTGGCGTAGATGTTGCCGATGCCGACCACCACTCGGCTGTCCATCAGGAAGGCCTTGACCGCGCTTCGCCGCCCGCGGCTGCGGGCGTGCAGATAGTCCCCGTCCAGCACGCCGTCCAGCGGCTCCGGACCCAGATGCGCCAGCAGGGGATGCCGGGCCGGATCCCCGTGGATGTAATGCAGGCTGCCGAAACGGCGCGGGTCGTTCAGACGCAGCGCGCGGCCGGAATCAAGCACGATGTCGACGTGATCGTGACGAAAGGGCGGGGTCGTCATCGCAACCACGCGCACGCTGCCGGACATGCCGAGGTGCAGCAGCAGGTGCCCGCCATCCTCCAGCGCAAAGCTGACGTATTTGCCGCGGCGCCCCACGGCTACGATGTGCCGGCCGGCGGACTCCGACGCCACCTCCGGAGACACCGGCCAGCGCAGGCGCGCTTCGCGAACCACGATGCGTTCGATGCGATGTCCCAGGGCGTGAACCTCGATGCCCCGCCGCGTGGTCTCGACCTCCGGCAACTCCGGCATCCCGTCACCCCCGGCGCAGGCGGCGCCACGTGACCAGCGCGCCGGCGAGTAGCAGCAGTGGGATGCCCGCCAGCAGACCGAATGCCAGAACGGCGGTGCCCGTATGCGTCAGGGACAGCCGCTGATCCGGTGCCGGGGAGACATAGCTGCCGATCAACTTGTCAGCGTGCGAGAGCCAGTCGACGAGATGCAGCCCGAAACGCAGATTGTCACCGTTGCCGAGGTAGGTGTTGGTGAGAAAATCGCTGTCCCCCAGCACGGCCGCGCGGGCGCCGGAGTCACTGGCCAGAGCGGTGCCGAGCAGCAGGGTCG
>Ga0102944_1002496_pt1 | contig 10716 bp, 8 predicted proteins | sample SalPonD_shore_MG_FD_78172 | JGI IMG/M metagenome (GOLD analysis project Ga0102944, IMG submission 78172) | Salt pond soil microbial communities from South San Francisco under conditions of wetland restoration - Salt Pond MetaG... | ecosystem: Environmental > Aquatic > Marine > Intertidal zone >... | reverse complement strand
CCCGTTTATCTCTAGAAGCTGGCCCGCCCCCATATCCCGATCCAATGGAACCAGTCCACATCATCGCCGGTGAAGGTTCGCTTGCCGGTCAAAGGTGAGCTGGAACGCACCAGCAGGATCATCCGGCCCACCCACACCATCTGCCTGTTCAAAGCGAGCCACAATCGAATAGTCGAATCCGGGGAACAACAAGGGACCGCCCTACCGCTGCGTCGGGATCCCCTCCGTCTCCTGGGCGGCTTCATCCTCCGCTTGCTCGAACTTCCGGTAAAAGCGGTAGCGAAGGTCTTCAATCAGCGACGCGATGAGACACAACAGCCCCAGCTGCAATAAGGTAAAAGGGATATCTCCTGTAATAACGTTATTCAGATCCAGCACTCCCAGCAACATCAGGATCGTCCCACCTATCAGCCACACATTTCTCCCGCCCCGCTTCGGTCGCCAGTATTTGGAATAACTCGTCATCTTTTCCCTCCGTCATATTCTTTGGATATGCCAGGAACCCATACCCCTTTACATTATCTTTATTCTTCTTCCCGATGGCTTTTTTTGTAATTGTGTGTGACGCTTATGGTGCTGAAAATCCCCAGGAGAAGAATCATCGCCAGCATTAAAACCTTCAGGTAGAAATATCCCTTAAGGATGAGAGAGAACCCCCGGAAATATGATAAACCAGCCGGCATTAATGGCCAGATACTCCGGGATTGTCGTCGGAACATGCCGAAACTCGGTCTGTTTAATATATCTATTCACGGGGATATAGATCACGTACGAGAGAAAGAACGAAATCGGCGCGGACACCATGGCCGGATCCGTTCCGATTACATAGATTCCCAGTGAGAGCGCGAACGTTCCGAACAACGCCGGCCAGAAGTATTTGAAGAGTATGTTGTAATTCACTGGTCTCATCGCCTCCTTGTAATGCAGTTACAACTTTTAGCAATTTAAAAATATTAAACCTCTTCTCCGGCCGCCTCATCCTGGATATCATTTCCGACATCTTCCGAATTTCCGGATCGAGTCACTCGCTGTTTTAATTCTTCATAAGTGATTGAACTTTTAATATGTGAGCTGATTCTTCCGTTGTCTAGAATTACAATATCATCACAGAGCTCGGCTATATGTAACAGATTGTGACTACTTAGCACAAAAGTAGTTTCGTGTCTCTCGTTTTCTCTTCGAATGAGAGCTTTCAGCAACTCTTGAGTTTGAGTATCCAATCCATTAAAAGGCTCATCCCAAATGATCACATCAGGCCTTATAAGTAATGATCCCATGAGACCTGTTTTCTTTTTATTTCCAGAGGACAAAACGGAAATCCGATGGGTATAAAACGAACGTAGATGAAAACTGGGTTCAAATCCATGGAGCCGCTGCTCCCAGTCATATTGTGATATCTTCCATCCCTCTCTTATGAATTGAAAATGTTCCATGACGGTATAATAGTCGAAAAGAAAACTTTCATCCAAATAGACACCTACTTTGCTTTTCCACCAATCCCGGGTTTTATTAGTTAATGAAGTACTGTCAAGGGCTATAGTGCCATAATCCAATTGCCGGACACCCGCCAGTATGGAGAGAAGTGTGGTTTTCCCCGCGCCGTTATTTCCAACAACTGCTGTAATTCCTCCATGGGGAGTAATCAAGTTTTTTATCTCTAATGTAAATTCCTCTCCCATCCTCTTGATGACCTGATCCAATACGATATCCATCAGATTATACCTTCCATTCCAGGAACTGGAATCTATGATACGATTTAACGAGGAGCGAAGTTATCAATGCCCAGAGACCGAGAAAACCCACGACTAAAGAGTAAAGACCTAATGATGCGCCTGATTTCAGGGGATTCAGCAAGACAAACCAGTTGTACACAAGTAAAAACAGCAGGCTTACACCGAACCGGAGAGTCATTGGATTCTGCTTCATACTCCAGATACTGGCATTCAAATCTGTCTGTTGGTTTTGATCCGTCACACTATTATATCCTGCGAAAGCCGGCAATCCAATCATGAGGCTCATTCCAGCCAGCAAAGCCGCTGCCATAATCACGAAATCATTGTGAAAAAATATAATATGAATTATTGGAATGAATCCGCCGACAGCAAAAGCATACACACATCTCTGGATAAAATATTCATGCTGTCCCCTCGGAACTGAGGAGATCAATCCTAGGTTCGGCTCATCCCATCTCCAGAATTTTTCAAAATACTCATTGAAGACCCCGGCGGTGGAGGCAATAAATAAAAAATACAGTTTTAAATCTCTAGGTTGTGCCTTTGGAAGGAAAAGAAGAATTATCATAACAAATAAATAGAAAGGGGCTCCAAGAAAATATATATGCCGTAAACGCCGTGATCGGATACCCATCCTGAATTCTTTTCTCACGTAAATCGGTGGTAAGGACCGATGTAATTGGTGGGTAGAAATATTCGTTACAATTGTTCTTGATTGTCCATACACTGATAAAAGATAACTCTCAACATTTTTAAACAGGGAAAGGTATGTAAGGATACTCAGGAGGGCGGTTGTAATTAGTATAAATAAAGATGGAATCAGGTTAAATATTATGAATACTGATATAAAAAAGTAGAAAAGAAAAAGATACGAGGAGATTGAGAAGGATGGAGGTCTGGTACGAAAACGCCAATGGACTCCAAATTGCCAGCCTGAAGCCAGCGCTCCTACATACAAAAGCAAAATAGAAAACCAAGTTTTCGGATCAGGGACAATCACACTGACAAATGCAAGAAGCAGTATATTTCTACAATGCTTCATAAAATCTCTTAAAAATATACGAAGGATACTTCGGAATTGAATGTCTTTGCTTTGAGGTACTATCAACAGTGGTTTGACTGCGGGTATCTTGGGCATTCTCAGATGATCGATGATTAACGGGCACAATAATATCCCTGCCAAACAGACCTTCTGCCAGAACGGAGGAACCGGTTCCTTAATGGTCTCAAGAATTACTTGTCTGCCTGCACCGAACAGGGCGATAAGAACGGACAGTACAAAGATTTTCTTCAGGATAAAAAGAAAGGATGGAGTTAGCCGCAGGACGCGCTTTCCGGTGACAGCTGGCTTCAATTCTTCACCTGCCCGTTATTCATTTATTTTTGTATTCATCCAAGAAGACGGATCGGGCAGCCAGGAGGTGTGTACGTATGACTTTCAATCTGTCTGTCGTGATACTGAAGGAATTGAGATCACCATTCCCGGACAGACTGTATTAACCGGTATTGTTAACAAATAGATTTCTGACCGAGCCGCATTCTCACTACACTACCAGAATCTTCAGTAATCTGAATGATTTTTCGTGGAGGATCAAGACCAAATTCCGAATAAACAACCGGCATCAGCGATCAATACAACTGAATTGAGCCCCCAGGTAACCGGTCCGCCAAGTAGAGCCATAAAACCTAATCCAACAGAAAATCCTCCCACAAAATCACAGAATTTTCCTCCTGCTTCAATGCACTCCATTTCTTGAATGGTTAACTCTTCCATTACTATTCTCCCTTTTCTTTTTAAACCAATCTAAAATTAACTCGCGAAGAGACATGCTGCACCTAAAGCAAACGCCGGGGGGCCAAACATTGCCCATCCGATTGGTCCTCCCGCTACCGCAAGTGCAGCAACGAACCCGGCTGCCTTACACCAACCATTCCCTCCTTCAATGCGTTCCATTTCTTCAACTGTTAACTCTTTCATTTCGGCCCCCTTTCATTTAATTAATTGTACCTTTAATTATATGTCAAAAATGGTGCCGAAATATATCTCCTTTTTCATCATGGTCAGTATGTGGTTAATTATATAAAACTTATGCAATTTTTTGGCTTCACCCTGGAATATAGATCTTCAGACAAAGTCGAGCTATAGCTCACCTTGAGGTGAGCTGGGGCTCACCTAACACCTACCTTCCATGGAGTTATTAAAAGCACAAATTGAGCGGAAAAAAAGCAAATTATAATCCGAACCCTATTACGTGCCATTTTCGGCCGGGGATCGGCAGAAGATAAAATCTGCCACAAATAGCAGAAAATAAGAGGAAAGGCCGCCCCGATCCCCACCCTGAAGGGTGGGGCCATACCGCATCTCCGAACATTTTCTCTCTCCCGGCCGCTTCCCCGTTCCGCGCCCGAATCTTTTTCTAGCCCAGCCATTTATAGCTGGGTATGCGAAGCTCCAACACTCTCCCGGGGCATTCATGCTACGGAGTTTTTAACCTCCTCCCAAGGAACGTCCCTCATATTCAAGCACCATGAGCAGGCCAGACTCCAACTTGTAAGGGGGAGCCGGATAGTCCAATACGGAACCCATCATGGTTTTTCAACCGGCCCTGAATCCAAATTTGTCCCGCAACCGGTGAGCCCCGCTAATGAAACTTTGACGAAATCATAGATTTCGAAAGGCTCAAATCGGGGTACCTTCGCGTGAAAAATCATCGGTGATCCGGAGAATGATGCGACAGGTTCTTCCCTTTCTTCCCGACGGGTCTGGGGGAAAGGGCCCAAAGGGCAAAAAAGGATAGGTGGGATAGAATTGTTGTGCGCAGCGTGCCCCGATCCGCAAATTCCCGAATCTTGGGTTTGGTTGACTTTGCGCTCTCGGGGCTGGGATTTTCTCCTCCTTTTTCATCGGAAAAAGGAGGGAGAAAAGGGACGGACGACCAAACCAGGGTACACTCACCGAAGGTATCGGGCTCACCGGGTTCTAGAAAATCTTTTAAAATTAGATAGAAGAAGATAAACGGTTCCGTGAGCCTGCCGGGCATCCGGCAAAGCACCTGCGGTTCGTGCTCTTCCTTTTCTCTGTTACTTTTGTCTTGATACAAAAGTAACCAAAAAATCAAGCCCAATCCGAACTCACGGCCTGTCGGAGCGTGTGGCTGCTAACTTTTCCCTGATTACAGAGGGACAACACCTTCGGCACGGGTCAGATAGGCCGCTCAGACAGCGGATTGGGCGAAAAAACAGGTCTTGCCACACCATCCTTTTTTCAGCCATTTGAGAGACTCACCCCTTCCCGGGTCCCGTTTTTCACACTCCAGCACCACTGGCCGGCCGGGCTCCCCCTTCGTGAGGGGGAGCCGGACAATTCCGCGCCTTTTACATGGTTCGTAAAACGGCCTCGAAGCCAATTGCGGCCAGTGGCCGGCGGTGGCCGGATGAGTCCTCCCGAAAACGAATTGGTTGCAAAATCAAAGATTTTGACCAATTCGAATCGGGACAGGTGGGAATTTCGCGAAGTGCGGTGTAGCAGGACTCAAAAGGAACTTCGCAGCCTGCCCCGATCCGCAAATTCCCGAATCTTTGATTCGGTTGACTTTGCGATCTCGGGGCCGGGATTTTCTCCTCCTTTTTCATCGGAAAAAGGAGGGGAGGAAAGTGTTCGGGATAGACTTAACTTGAAAAATCATCGGCCGGCTGAATTCAGGGCTCCCTGTGCCATTTTCCCGCGACGGTTAAACAGGCACCATCGGATCGAAGTAAATCGGTTCGCCCAAATCGGCGAAGCAAAAGGTCCGGAAAATGTGATGCCCGTCGTAATCCAGTACCCGCAAATCATCCTCCTGATACAGATCGCCCATCACCACCTGGTAGTGCACCCCGTACTTCTCCCGGACCATCTCTCCCGGGACCTCATAGGCAATGAACTTCTGAATTCCTTTGGTAGAGAGTTTGTCCCGCAGGTCCGGATCGTCCAGAGCCTCGTACGAGGTCAGAATGACGATGGGACCCGACCCGGTGAACAGAATCCCTGCCTTCATGAGAGGGCCTCCTTTCAATCAAGGTGATGCTCACTTCATTTATGTTTTTTCCTTCGGGTATGACCCGGTGATCATCCCGATGACCACCGGTACCCTGTTAACATCTCCGGTGAGGAAAGAGTTTCCACATTCCGGTAAACCGGACATGTTTTCCCGGGGCTTGGTATGCGGTGGGACTTCGGGTACTAGTAACGGAAAAAGGGTTCTCCTGATCAACCGGATTGAGTCGGTGAGTATTGTGCAGACTATTCAAACAATGCCAGCAGATCTTCCCGCTTCAGCTGTTTGAAAATCCCGGGTTCGGCCACCACCAATTTCTCCGCCAGATCACGCTTTCGCTCCTGCAATCGCAAAATCTTCCCCTCCACCGTGCCAGGACACACAAACCGGTACACAAAGACGTGTTCGTCCTGCCCGATGCGATGGGTCCGGTCCATGGCCTGCCGCTCTGCCGCCGGATTCCACCACGGGTCCATCAAAAACACATAATCCGCGCCGGTGAGGTTCAACCCTTCGCCGCCGGCTTTCAAACTGATCAGGAACAGGCTCTTCGAGGCATCCGTCTGAAACCGGTCCACCCGCTCCTGCCGGTTGCGGGTTTGGCCGTCCAGATATTCATACTTCCAGCCGCGGCGCTGCACCTCCGCTTCGATGTGCCGCAAGAATCTCACAAACTGGGAAAACACCAGCGCCCGGTGTCCTTCGCAAATGAGCTCCTCAGCCAGATCCACAAACCGCTGGAGTTTCGCCGAGGAACCGGTTTCTCCATCAATCAGACGCGGCGAACAACAGATCTGCCGCAACCGGGTCAGGCCCTCCAGCACGGTAAAACGGGAATCCCGTACCCCCTTGGCGTCAATTGCCTCATTGACGATCCGGTGGTAAACCTGGCGGTACTTTTCATAGATGCGTTGCTGGGTCGCATCCATGGTGCACTCTACCTGGGAGGCCGTGAGCGATGGCAGATCTCTGGCAACCTGCTGTTTCGTGCGGCGCAGAATAAACGGGGCCACCATCTTGTGCAGCATCTCTTCGACGGTACGGTCGTTCTCCTGCTCCAGCGGTTTTACCCATTCCTCCGAAAACCGCTTTTGTCCCCCCAGAATGCCGGGATTGAGGAACTCGAACTGCGACCAAAGATCCATAGTCGTATTCTGAACCGGGGTGCCGGTCAAACACAGCCGGTGTTCACCTTGAAGACGCCGTATAGCCCGGAACGTCTTGCTGGAAGGATTTCGAATCGTGTGGGACTCGTCCAGAATGATGTAATCAAATGCCCTTTCGCCAAGCACGGAAATATCGTTGCGCATGGTACTGTAGGTCGTGATGTTCAGCGTGGCCTCTGGCCAGGCGTCGGATGATTCCGCCCGATCGGTGCCGTGATGGATATACACCGGACAGTCCGGGAGGAATCGCCCGGCTTCCGTCTCCCAGTTGTGGATGACCGATCGGGGGGCGATCACCAGCGTAATGGGCTCGGTCCCCGATTCCTCGCGTATTTTCTGAAGCAATGCCAGCACCTGGATGGTCTTCCCCAGTCCCATATCATCGGCCAGAATACCGCCGAAGCCATACTGGTGGAGGAAACGCAGCCAGGATAATCCCGCCACCTGGTACGGGCGTAAGGTGCCCCGGAATTCATCCGGTGGTTCGACCGGTTTCACCTCATGGAATTCCCGCAGTCGATCCACATATTGCTGAAAGGCGGTATCCGCACGATAGTCATCCACCGCCTCGCCGATCTCTTCGATGGCCGAGGCGGCAATTTTCGGAATCCGGGCCTGTTGCTGTCCGGTGGGCAGGAGGTGCAGAAGCCGTTGCAACCGCTCGAGCCAGTCTTCCGGAAGCTCCCCGGTACTGCCGTCCCGAAGCCGCACGTACGGTTTATCCCGGATCAGCACCCGGCGAATATCGCTCATATCTATGGCGATGTCCCCGAACGACATGGTCCCCTCGACCTCGAACCACTGCTCGCCGCTCCGGACCGTCAATGTGCTGGCAGTCAGCTTCTTTGGCGGGGCATACCGTTTCAGCTGTTGTTGTCCATAGATTTCATACCCGGCTCCGGCCAATGCCGGGAGGGCCCCGGCCACCCATTCCAGCGGGGCTTCGGTTGGCGTGAAGGTGCGAAACGACCCGGTGGATTCGAGTCCGGTTTTTTGTAACTCTTCGACCCAGCGTTCCTCCCGGGCGGTATCCCGGGTGACGGACCAGATCGGCGGGTCATTTTCGCCGGCAAACTCCCGGTTGGGAAGTAAAATCTGCGTCCGCCGGTCTTCGACCCGTACTTCGTAATCGTGGTAAGCGATACGCAACTCCACCCAGAGCCGGTCGGCACGCTCACGCAGATAGAGCCGCGGCACCGGATCCACCGCTTTTTCTTCCGTGACCTCGTCACCTATCCGGATCGGAATTTCGGCATCTTGCAGGGTCGGATAAATATCCTGCAAAAAAGATTCGATTTCATTGGCAGGGATTCGAACCGTTTCGCGGGCAACATTCAAAAAGAATTTTTGTGCCAGGTCCGATCCGGCGACCCGGGCCAGTGTTGTCCCGTATACCACCCAGCACGGATCAACGGACAACACCTCCACCTCATTAAAATTTTTGCTCACCTTCTCGCTCTGCAACCGGAATTCGAGCATCAAATCCGGCTGCCCCTCACCATCATTGGAGGGATTTTGTTTCCCGGAATTGCCAATCTCCAGCTGCGGTGTAAAAGGCGCCTCCTGGAAGCGGACTTCCGTGGCCGGCTCGCCGCCGCGTTTGAGATAGACAGGGCGGTCCCGGAGGAGTTCCAGGGCATCCCCGAACGAAGTCGCCTGTTTCCTGGAGTAATAGTAATAATAAGACGGCGTATGAACCTCCCGCAGATAGGATACAATCATCCGGTCTCTGGGATCGGCAGGGATCAGCTCGTCCCAGGGATTGTTCCGGCCGCCATACCGGGAGCTCTGTTGGGCCACCGGATAGATCCGCCGGGGATAGAGTTCCCACTGTCCCTGTTTTTGCACCAGCAGATATTCCAGGGGTTGGCTTGCGTGCGTGTTCGCATTGGACTTCGCCGTTGCAAGACTGTGCAAAAGCAGCCGGTAAGAACGGTTTCCGTCCTCGGCCTGCCCGAAACGCATCAGACGCTGCTGCTCAGCCAGCGCAAGCGCAGCGGCAACCACATGCTTGCAAGCCGCCGCACCGTAGCCCCATTGGGCAAAGGCCGGGCAGGTGCAATGCGCCTGCATCCGGTCGCTTGCCTCCAGATTCAGAGTAACCGTGTACTGCCGGGTACCGATGACTTTGGTCGTATAGCTCTGTGTCGCTTCATCCTGCAGCTGAAACTGGCCCACCATTCCCCGCTGGAAGTAATCCACCCCCCGGGTGTAAAACTTCTCACCGACATACCAGAACTGTGTTAAGTACGTTTTCAGTACCGGGTGCACGCCGGCATACGGATCCTGTTGCGGATTGCCGGGAAGGGAGTCGTCCCGGTAATCGAACGGCAGCCGGTACAGTAAATCCAGGATGGCCTTGCTGCGCTTTTTCCCGATGCCGGGGATATTCAGGATCTCCGGCTCTTTGAGAGAAAACAGATCCTCCAGACACTTGATGTTGGCTTTGGACAATGCGTTCACCGTGGCTGAAGTCAGCCGCATCAGCACCGGGTCCCGATGGGAGTAGGAGCCTCCATACATTCAGTCACCTGCACATTACCAATGTTATGAGTACACGAGAAATTCATAATAGATGAAGAAGAAAACAACTGTTAAATGCTATTAACTAGAGTACCGTTCCTTCATTACCGTAAAACAACAATGCTATTCCTCCTGGCCTGTTCGAGGCCTTGCTTCTTGCGCTGGACGGATCTGCACGGATTTAAAACACAGAATAATAACTCCTTGCAGCCTGCCCCGCCTGTCCCGGCTGGCCGGGAATGACGAATTCCGACGGGTCGGGATTGAGTCTATCGGGGAATTAACACGCATGAAAGACAGTGAAAAGTGAGAAGTGAAAAGGCGGAAGTATGGATCAGGAGAACATAGCAGGTTGACAATGACTGATCGAGATCTGAGATGAAGGTGATGCGCATACAAACGGAGCACGATTGACAATCGACAATGGGGTCCCATTGAGTCTCCGGGAGGAGGGCCCATCGTCTATCTTCCGTGGTTCGTGGTCAAAGGGAGCAAGGGCGAGGCCGGAAACACATACACGCCTTCACGCATCGACGTATTTACTCAAAGACCTTGCGGGACGTTACTTTCGATCCCATTGATAGCTGGGTTTACGAGAATCTCAATCCCATCCGGGGCATGAATGCCTCATCGAATTCTTTGCCATGAATGGTAGAAGAGAAAGGGACGTGCTTCTTCCCCACCCTGAAGGGTGGGGCTAGCAATCACCTTTCCAAACGTTTTATCTTTCCCGATCTTCTCTCCCGATCTGCGCCGGAATGTTTTTCTAGCCCAGCCATTGATGGCTGGGTTCAGCGCGTCCCAAACCCTTCCGGGGCATTCATGCCCCGTTCATTTGCAGATCTGCCGCATCAGGTGTATCTATCCAACGGGGCCCGTCCACATCATCGCCGGTGGACACTAGATCCCGGCGCTAAGATGAGCCGGAGCTTGACTGCAGGTGCGCCCCGGCTCATCAGAACCATCGGTGGTTTCCGGGCGAGCAGCCGCCGGAGATCCGAACCTCCAGGGACAACAGAAGACCCAATTACCGCTGCGTCGGGCTCTCCTCCGTCTCCCGGACGGCCTCATCCTCCGCCTGCTCGAACTTCCGGTAAAAACGGTAGCGAAGGTCCTCCACGAAGGCGACAAGTAACAAAAGCACTCCGAAGCCTTCTAACTGAACGAAGTCTATCCTGATGTTCAGAACGTGGTTCACTTTTAAGACCCCGAGTGCTAAAAAAACGATTCCCAGCCAGAACCAAACGTTTCTTCCAT
>Ga0102944_1002495_pt1 | contig 10723 bp, 9 predicted proteins | sample SalPonD_shore_MG_FD_78172 | JGI IMG/M metagenome (GOLD analysis project Ga0102944, IMG submission 78172) | Salt pond soil microbial communities from South San Francisco under conditions of wetland restoration - Salt Pond MetaG... | ecosystem: Environmental > Aquatic > Marine > Intertidal zone >... | reverse complement strand
GGGCGGCACCGTATTGCACCCGGACGGCCTGACCATCGGACCGGACGGCGAAGTGCGCAAGGTCACCCAGCAGGAGGTTGCCGGGGTCGAGGCCCAAGCCAACGGGGACCAGACTCGCGCCATGACAAAGGTCGTGGCGGACGGCCTCAGCGAACGCGAGGACGGGCTCCTCGTCGCCGCCGACGGCACGGTGATGACCGAGGACGGCGAGACCTTGGACGGCGTCACCGTCGGTGAGGACGGTACGCTGCGGACCGCCGACGGCACGGTTGTCGACGGCCGGGACCTCGTCGTCCACGACGACGGCAGCGTCACTACCCGGGACGGCCGTCCGCTCGACGGTGTCACGGCAGACACCTCCTCGCCCCGGGCCAGGCATATGCGCGACATCCTCCAGGCCCACCGAGAGGCCGAGGCGGCCTCTCTCGGAGCCACCTTTGAGCTCATCATCGGTGGCAGCAGCAAGAACGGCGTTCCCACCGTCACCGAAGTGCAGGTTCAGGAATAATGCGCACGCTCATCAAACGCAATCTCAAGCCACGCCCCCGCGGTCCCCGCCCGGTTGTCCTGCCATGGGGCCCCCTGCTTCTAGGGATCATGCTGGCCCTCTTCCGGCCCGCCGCCCAGGCCGCCCCGGCCCTGGAACTCTTCGTCGGGCAGGTCAAGATCATGCAGCCCGGACCGGTCGAGCGGGTGGCAGTCGGCAACGGCGGTCTGCTCAGCACCACCATCCTGGAGAACGGCCAGCTCGTGGTGTTGGCCGAGTCCGCGGGCATTACCGATATGCACATCTGGCGCGAGAGCGGCCGCGAGGACCACTACACCGTCACCATCGGCGAGGAGGAACCCCGGAACCAGACCCAAGAGGTCCACCAACTCCTTGACAACATCCCCGGCGTCTCCGTCCGCAAGGTCGGGAAGTTCGTCGTCGTGGAGGGCGAACTGGACGAGCGGTTCCGGCCCGCCCTCGACACCGTGAAGAAGCAGTACCCCGGAATGCTCGACCTCACCCAGCAGGCGGCGGTCAAGACCAATAGCCCCATGATTCACATGGACGTCAAGATCACCGAGTTCAATACCAACAAGTTGGAGGAGCTCGGTGTCGAATGGAGTTCCAGTATCAACGGTCCCGCGATCGGCTATATGAACCAGATCGCCTACAAGGACGCGGAGTTCAATCACCTACAGGTAACGGACGACAAAACACTCAAGGGGCTTGCTGGCGATCTCGGCGACGTAACGCGCCCATTGGGTTTTTTCGGCATCGGCGGCTACCTAGCCTCCCGCATCAATTTCCTGGTCTCCAGCGGGGACGCCTTGATCCTCGCTCAGCCCCGCCTCTCCGCCCGCTCCGGCGGCAAGGCGGATTTCCTCGCCGGCGGCCAGGTCCCGATCCCGATAACCGGCGATGACGGCCAGCTCAGTGTCGAATACAAGAAGTACGGCATCTCACTCACCATCTCTCCCGCGACCGACGGCCGCGGCCACATCCAGGCAAATGTCGAGACCGAGGTAAGCGCCCTCGACCCCTCGACCAGCGTCCAAGGCCTGCCCGGTTTCCTCACCCGCAAGACCAACGCCGATGTCGCCATGCAAAACGGCGAGACCCTAGTCATCTCCGGGCTCGTCAATCACGAACTCTCCGACCAGGTCGACGAGCTACCCGGCCTCGCGGACCTTCCGGTCCTCGGCCGGCTGTTCCGGTCGAACGATTTCCGCCACAAACGCACCGAGCTGGTCATCTTCGTCACCCCGAGGGTCTATGACCCGGCTTCGGAGTTGAACAAGGAAGCGGTCGCGCGGGGCGACGAGTTGGTTGACGAATTCATGACCAATACCGGCCGCGAGCTGATCCTGGAATAGCGCGCCCATGTTCGACATCATCATCAAAGAGGAGGACATCGACGAGGCGATCGCCCACGTGCGCTGCAAGGGCGCCCGGTGCACCATCGGCAAAGGCCGGAACAATCTCGTCCGCCTCAAAGGCTGGCGCATCGGCGATATCCACGCAGAGCTCTTCGAGGACGAGAAGGGCCTCTACATCGAAGACAAGGGCACCCGCATGGGAACGCGGGTCAATAAATCCCGCATCCAGCATTACGGCCCACTTCGCTCCAGCGACACCATTCAGATCGACGTCTACCGGCTCTTTGTCGGCATTGTCGAAGAGGAGCCGGAGGAAGGATCGCAAACACGGAACGAAGATGAAGGGTCCGAGTCCGATCCGGCCGTTGAGGCGGCGTCCTCCACGGAAGAACCGGCTCTCCCGAACGAGACACAGGACGACGCGACAAGCGTCGGCGTCCCGGCCCCCGCCCCGACCTCGGCGCCATCAGAAGCGCCTTCGGACGCCGAGCCCAGGCTGAAGTCCGTCCTGTCGTGGGACGAGGACGACCCGGAAGAGGCGGCGCGCGCCGAACGCCAGCTCTGGCGCAACCGGATCCACCTGCAGCTGCTGCGCATGATGGACGTGCGGCGGACTGAGGTGGAGTCGATGGACGAGGAGGCCCTGCGCGAGCAGGCGCGCCGACTCATCGTCGAGATCATCGACGATATCGGTGACCGCCTCCCGGAGGTCATCGACCGGGTGCAGCTTACCAACGACGTCCTCAACGAGGCGGTCGGGCTCGGACCGCTGGAAGAACTGATCGCGGACGACAGCATCACGGAGATCATGGTCAATCGCCCGGACCAGATCTACGTCGAGCGCAACGGCCGCCTGGAGGAGACCAAGGTAGAGTTCAGCAACGACGATGCGGTGGTTTTCGCCATCGAGCGTATCGTCGCCCCCCTCGGCCGGCGTATCGACGAGAGCTCGCCGATGGTGGATGCCCGGCTGAAGGACGGCTCCCGTGTGAACGCGGTCATCCCGCCCCTGGCGCTGCGTGGGCCGAGCATCACGATCCGCAAGTTCTCCAAGAACAAACTGACCGCCGCCGATCTGGTGCGCCTGGATGCATTGAGCCCGGAGATGGTGGATTTTCTCGAGGTCGCCGTTAAGGAGCGCAAAAACATTGTCATCTCCGGCGGCACGGGTAGCGGCAAGACCACATTCCTGAACATCCTTTCCAACTTCATCCCCCATCGCGAGCGGATCGTCACCGTGGAGGACGCGGCGGAGCTGATGCTGAACCAGCCCCATATCGTCGGCCTGGAGTCGCGGCCGCCGAACCTGGAGGGCAAGGGGGCCATCACGATCCGGGACCTGGTCCGCAACTGCCTGCGGATGCGCCCGGATCGGATTGTCGTCGGGGAGTGCCGCGGGGGCGAGGCGCTGGACATGCTGCAGGCGATGAATACCGGCCACGACGGCTCCCTTACCACCGTCCACGCCAATTCGCCGCGGGACTCCATCTCCCGCCTTGAGGTCATGGTGATGATGGCCGGGATGGAGCTTCCCTCCGCGGCGATCCGCGAGCAGGTGGCATCGGCAGTGGACATTATCGTCCAGCAAAGCCGTTTCTCCGACGGCAGCCGCCGGATCACCCACGTCTGCGAAGTGACCGGCGTAGAGGGAAACGTCATACAGATGCAGGACATCTTCCTCTACAAGCAGTCGGGCCTCGATTCGGAGGGGAAGGTGTTCGGGGCGTTCGAGGCGACCGGACAGATCCCGGAATTCTACGAGGACCTGCGAAACCGGGGGATCGAGGTCGATATGGGGATCTTTTCGTAACCGTGATAACCGCTTCCAATAGTCCGGACAAGGTTTCGACGGGCCCGAGCCGCGACACCATCGGTTCCCAGCGAAGGGGAATCGACACCTCCCTGGGTCCGGGTGCCGAGGCGCTCGGGTTGCGACATTACGGCCTTCAGCCGAGGCGGGCATGATCTGGAAGACCATCTCCCTGGCAGCCAGTTTCGGTTTCGGCGCCCTGCTGTTCCTGGCCGCCTCCGTGCGAGGCAGAAAGCTTTGGCAGGAATACCGGGAGATGTTTACCGAGACGGCCCGCGTAAACATGTCCGACGTCTTCCTGTTCGTCGATCCCGCCCGGCTTTTCTACTACAACGTCCTGGCGTTGGCGGTTGTGCCAGCGCTTGTGCTGCTCGCCACCTGGAGCTTCCTGGCAGCGGCGGCATCGGCCATCGTCGTCCTGCTGGTCCCTCGCTTCATCTATCGGCTGCTTCGCCGCCACCGCCTGCGCCGGTTCGAACGATTCCTGCCGGATGCACTGGCCATGCTGGCCGGCTCCCTGCGCGCCGGTGCCAGCCTCACCCTGGCCCTGGAGGGGCTGGTCAAAGAGATGCCGGCGCCCGTCAACCAGGAATTCGAGTTGTTCCTGCGCGAGCAGCGTCTGGGCATCAGCTTTGAAACGGCCATCCGGCATATGGAAGAGCGGGTTCCCATCACGGAGTTTCAACTGGTGGTTTCCGCCCTACGCATCAGCCGCGAGGTGGGCGGCAATCTCACCGAGATCATGGACAGTCTCGCGGACACCCTGCGCAGCAAGTCGATGATGCAGGGGAAGATCGAATCGCTCACGGCCCAGGGCAAGATGCAGGGAGTGGTGATGGCCGGCCTCCCCCTCGTGCTGGGCGGACTCCTCTACCACATGGAACCCGCACACATGTCCAAGCTCTTCACCACCGAGGAAGGCTGGATGATGCTGGGGGTGGTCGTCACCATGGAAACGCTGGGTTTCCTGTCCATCAAGAAGATCACGACCATCGATGTATAGCCTGGCGACCGAACAACCGATCTTTTTGCTGGCCGTCGCCAGCGCCGGCCTGTCCGGGGTCCTGCTAGTGCTCGGCGTGCGCGCCCTGGGCGCCTCCCTTCCCGAGGAAAACCGGGAGTACATGGACCCCCTGCCTCCGGCCATACGGCCCATCTGGCCGTTATTGCGCCTGATCGCCTTCCACTTTGCCGGACACCTTCCGAACCACTACCTGGAGAAGCTCAACACCCGCCTGCATCACACCGGGGTGGCCTATCTGCTGACACCGGAACAGTTCATCGGGCTGCGGATCGTCAGCGCGGTCGCGGCCCCGCTGTGCGCGGTCTATCCGCTGTTGCTGTTGGATGCCCTCCAATTGGTCTGGCTGGGGGCAGCCGCCGCCGGCGGCTACTTCCTGCCGGATATCTGGCTGCGGGATACGCGCCTGCGCCGGGAGAACGCCCTCATCCGCCAGCTGCCGGTCTACCTGGATTTCATCACCATGGCCGTGGAGGCCGGCCTCAACCTCACCGGCGCCCTCAAACAGGCCCGGGAGAAAGGCCCGCCCGGCGCCATGCGCAGCGAATTCGGCATCGTGCTGCGGGACATCCGCTCCGGCCTGAACCGTGCCGAGGCGCTGCGGCGCATGGCCGACCGCCTCAATATCAACGAGATCACCAGTTTCGTCAGCGCGATCGTCCAGGCCGACCGCATGGGTTCCAGCCTCGGCCAGACGCTTCGGACCCAGGCCGAGCAGCGCCGGTCGGAGCGCTTCCAGCGGGCGGAGAAGCAGGCCATGGAGGCGCCCGTCAAGCTGGTGGGCCCACTGGTCCTGTTCATCTTCCCCGTCACCTTCATCGTCCTGGGCTTCCCCCTGGTCATGAAATTCATGGCGGAGGGGATCCTGTGATCGCGGGACGGATGGTTCGGGAAACCGACCAGGCCTCGGTAGCGGATCCTGTATGGCGCACCCGCAACGCCTGGGAGCGCCTGCGCGGACTGCTCGGCCGTCCCCGGCTGGGCCGGGACGAGGGCCTTCTGCTCAGCCCGTGCCACAGCATCCATACCATCGGCATGGGGTATGCCATCGATGTGGTCTACCTCTCGGACCAGGGGGAGGTCCTGAAGGTATGCGGCGGCCTGCCACCGCTGCGGCTCAGCCGCTGCCGGGGCGCGGCCATGACCCTGGAGCTGGCCGCGGGGGCCTGCGCCCGCCACGGTCTCGAACCGGGCCAGCGACTTCAATGGAGCCCGTACGAGACATGAGATCCGCCCCCCTCCTCGCCGCCACACTGGTGCTCCTGGCCGGCTGCGCCCACCAAACGGAGAAACCCGAATATTACGCCATCAAGGAGCAGGCGGACGCGGCCTACAAGGAAGGCGACTACCAGAAGGCGGTGGAGAAATACCGCATCGTCGTGGACAAGGTGCCCGCCGAGGCGGGACCCTGGTTCCGGCTGGGGAATGTCCACACCAAGCTGGGCCGGCCCGATGCCGCCATCGCGGCCTATCAGGAGGCCCTGGTGCGGGAACCGGGGCTCGGGAAGGCCTGGAACAACATGGGCGTCGTCCATCTGCGGCAGGCCGTCAACGCCTATATGCAGCTTTGCCAGCACGCGGAGCCGGGTGACCGCCTGTGCGAGCGGGCACAGCAGTTGGTGGACGGCATCAATGTCCTGCTGACGGGGTCCCCCGACCGGCCGGATTCGGTGCCGCAGCCCGCGGAGGCGGCGGCGTCTACCCGGACACGGACCGAACGGGCCGCGCCCGAGCCGGCGCGTGAAAAGCGTCTTGACCCGGAACCGGCGCCGTCCCCGCCACCCGAGCCGGCATCCCGGTCTGCGGCACAGCCCGCCCCCAAGACCGACCGGGACGAGACGTCCCCGGCGGGTCCCGCCGCGGCGGCCCCGGCCCCGAAGGAACCATCCTCGGTCGCTACCCGCCCGCCGGACGCTCCCGCGCTGCGGGATGTGGAGTGGTTGGCGCAACAGGCCCCGGACGCTTTCTTCGTCCAGTTGTCCTCCGGCTTTGCATCCGGGCCGCTGTTGCGACTGGCCCAACGACTCGATCTTTCCGGGGACGACCATCATGTCTTTACAGCCGCAAATTCCAGTGGCCGGGTCTATTTCCAACTGCTGCACGGCCCCTTCACCGACTACGATGCCGCCCGGGTGGCGGTCGAGGCCCTGCCGCCCCCGTTGGAGAAGCTGGACCCGACCATCCGCCGCGCCGGCTCGCTGCAGGCACTGCGCGGACTGGAGGCCGCGGGAGACCCGTCGCCTTGATTCCCCAGAGGCGACAGTCCGGGCAGAGCATGACGGAATACATCATCATCCTGCCCGTGCTCTTTCTGCTCGTCTTCGGGGCCATCCAGTTCGCCCTCGTCTATCACGCCAAGACGACCCTCAACTACGCCGCCTTCGAGGCGGCCCGGATCGGGGCATTGGAGAACGCCTCCCGCGCCGCCATCGAGACCGCATTTTTCCGGGGCATGGCCCCCCTATATACCCATGAACCGGACTTCGAGGCGGCCCTGAAGGCCCGGGAGCGCTTGAAGCGGGAACCCGAGCGGCTGTGCATCGAACGGATCAACCCACGCGACGATGCATTCGACGATTTCGCCCTCTGGGACGAGGAGATGGGGCGCGAGGTAATCCCCAACGACAATCTCATGTATCGGGGTTCCGATCCCCGAAGCAATCCCGAAATGCCGATACAGGACGCCAATCTTCTCAAACTGCGGGTCAATTACTGCTATGAACTGGTCGTCCCGTTCATCAAGGACGCCCTCCGCATCCTGTTGGGGACCGGCGAGACCGACCCGATCTATAACCCCGGGGGGGAATGGCACAAGGGCCTCGACGAGAAGGATTACGGCGGATTCCGGCACCACTGCCTGACGAGAATGTCCGGGCTTCCCCTGCAGGCCCAGGCCATCATGCGGATGCAATCCCCCGCCGTGGATGACCCCTTCCCTACCAGTTGTGACTGAGCGCGAAACGATGCCGGTAGGCGATCAGAGCGACCTCACCGCCCTGCCCGGCTTTTCCGTGGAAAGCCCGCCGGACGAGGCGGGATGGCTGGAGACCGTCGAAGGGCTCCTGGACCAAGAGCAACCGTTTCTCGCCTACGACCTGGCCGTACGGGGGCAACAGCGATACCCGACCAGTCTGAACCTGCGTCTACTGCAGGTGTTGGCCCTGTTGCGGGGCCACTCCACCGCGGCGGCGCTGCCGATCATGGAAGCCCTGGAGCCGGAGTTACTCGGCGCCCTCCCGATCCCCAGCCAGACCCGTCTCGCGGCTATCCACCGCTTGATCTGGGAGCTGGAGGGAAGGCGGAACGCCCTGCAAGAGGCCCGCCGTCTTTACCGGAAGCTGTACGAGACAACCGGCCACGCCCTGGACGCCGTCGAGGCGGCTGCCCTCAGCCTGCAGCTCGGCGACCGCGAGGCCGCGCTGCGGCTGTCGGAGGCCATCCGGGACAACCCCGACCCGCTGGCGCGCGGCCAGGCCCGGCTGATCCTGGGGGACGGCGAGCAGGCACGCTCTGCGTTCGAGGAGGCGAGGCATACCTGGGGCCGGGATTACCGCCCGGTGGTGGCAGCACTGAAGTCGGTGCAGGCGCTGGCAGCGGCCGGGGTCGATATCCCGGAGGCAGTCACCTCGCTGCTGCGGCCACCATCCGTGGTCATCTTCGGCGGGCAGCCGCTCGACCCGGCCGACAGCGACGAACCGGTGCTGCCCCCAGCCAAGCTGCCCGCCCTCAAGGAGGCTATCGAAGATAAGCTGCAGGTCCTGGATGCGCGTATCGGTTACTCGAGCCTTGCCTGCGGGGCCGACCTGCTGTTCGTCGAGGCCTTATTGGAACGCGGCGGCGAGGCGCACATCATCCTTCCGTGCACATTGGAGGATTTCGTCGAAGCGCGGGTCGCCTACGCCGGACCGGAGTGGGTTGAACGTTTCGAGCGGGCCCTCTCCCGCGCGGCGACGGTCACCTATGCCACCAGGGAGCGCTATCTTGGGCACGCGATTTTACTCCGCTACGCCAACACCATAACCACCGGAATCGGATGGCTCCGGGCGGAACTGTTGCGGACCGAGCCGGAACTCCTGGTCGCATGGGATTACCGCGTCAGCAACCAACCCGGCAGTGCATCGGATTTCATGGACCATTGGCCCGACATCGCGCGCCTGCATCTGATCGATTTGGATGAATTGGAGGCAACCGGTCCGGATACGCCCCTCGACAGACCCAGGGCGGGCATGACAGTCCAGCCGGAGCGGGTCATCCGCGCCATGCTTTTCGCCGACGTCGTCGGGTTCAGCACACTGGGTGAAGAGTACCTGCCCAATTTCCTGAACCTGCTCGAACGAATCCGGGCGTTTTTCGACGCGACCGGCAACCAGGCCGAGCTCATCGAGGCCTGGGGTGACGCCCTTTACGTGGTCATGCCAAACGCGCGCGCCCTGCTCGCCCACGCCTTCCGGCTGCGTGACGCATTCCTAAATACCGACCACCGGGATCTGGGGCTCCCGGAGCAGTTGAATGTCCGGATCGGTCTCCACGCCGGGCCAGTCTTCCCCGCGCAGCACCCGGTGACGGGCCGGCCGATAATCTCCGGCCGGCAGGTCAACCGGGCGGCACGGATCGAGCCGATCACCATGCCCGGAGAGGTATACGCCTCGCAGGAGTTCGTCGCACTGTTGACCGCCGAGGAGAACGCGGTGCGCCATGAACTGCGGTTCCGCGGGGAGTCTTATGCCCCGTGGTATGCGGCCCAGTATCTCGGCGTCGTGGACATGCCGAAAAAGCACGGCCGCCAGCCTGTATATCACCTGTTACCGGCCACGGACGGATCCCTATACGGCAACCAAAACGACTCCGGCAAAGGCAAGTGAAGGCGACCGCGTACGGCCGAAACCCGCCGCAAGGATGCGCTCTACCCCGGCCCCTTCCGCCCCTTTCAATCCCGGCGAAATCGGCCCGGTGCACGCCGTGTCGGCATGGCGGTCGATGCTCGCTTCGGGAACACACTCCCGTCCGCCTCGGAAGGGCCCGAGCCACGACGCTTTGGTAGGCCGGCCCCTACCCACCGGGTGACGAATCGACGAGGGATTCAGCAACGGATAACGGACTCCTTGAAGGTCGCGTTTGCACCCCCGTTTCCGGCTGTTTGTCCGGCGGCCGAACCCGCACCGGAAAAAATACAATAAAGGCCGTTTGAACCTTCCCCTTGAAGCGGTTGTGTAACCGGATAGCTTGTTATAGGGTTGGCAATGTTTTCATAAAAAGAAGGGAACTGCGATGGCTGCCAAGAAGCAAACAAAGAAGTCCGTCAGCAAGAAGACGACCGCAAAGAAGTCGGTCAAGAAGAAGGCCCCGACCACCACCACGACCCTCGATGCCATGAGCCGCGCCTACAAGCAGGCGACCGATCGCCTGGCGAAGGCCGAGGCGGCCCAGGAGAAGGTGAAAAGCGCCATCGAGCGCGCCCAGGCCCGTGTCGATGCGCAGCGCAAGAAGGCGACGGACGCCAAGACCCCGGCGATGAAGAAACGGGCCCGCGAGGCGTTGGCGAATGCCCGCACCCAGTTGCAGAAGGTGCGCGAGGATGACCGTAGCGCCCGCCAGGCGACGCAAGAGGCGGCCGGCTGGGTGAAGAAGCTGGAAGGCTTCAACAACAAGATCGCCAACGAATACGACCGCCGTCTGGGCCAGCTTTCCCGCGAGTTCGAGCGCCAGCAGGCCAAGAAGAAGAAGGCGAGCGCCAAGAAGGGCACGGCCAAGAAATCGAGTGCCAAGAAGGGCACGGCCAAGACGTCGAGCGCCAAGAAGGGCAGCGCAAAAAAGAAGACGACGGCGAAAAAGAAGAAGTCCTGAAAGGGGCAGTGAGGAGGCATCCCTTCCTCGAACGGATGCCTCCTCGCCCCGCCCTCGGCCGCGCCTCCCCGTCAAAGGCGTTCCGGCCGGGCCCGTTGCCGTTACGAGGCGACGCGGAGTTCGAATCGTCCCCGGTCTTGACACCAAGCCGGTCCGCGGCCTTTGGCCGGCGACGAGGTTCC
>Ga0102944_1002494_pt1 | contig 10724 bp, 9 predicted proteins | sample SalPonD_shore_MG_FD_78172 | JGI IMG/M metagenome (GOLD analysis project Ga0102944, IMG submission 78172) | Salt pond soil microbial communities from South San Francisco under conditions of wetland restoration - Salt Pond MetaG... | ecosystem: Environmental > Aquatic > Marine > Intertidal zone >... | reverse complement strand
GTTACGGTCGATTGGGGTAACTATTATCTTGGCAGGATTAATTTGGCTCATACAACCGGACCAATTTTTTTATCTGCCTGTTCATCGTCCCATACTTTGGATGGTGATCATGGTTTTATACCCTGTTCTATCGGCCCTTCCGCAGGAATTTATCTACCGAACCTACTTCTTTCACCGGTTCGATCATCTTATGACGCTAAAATATGCTACGGTAATTACCAGTGCTATCGCATTTTCTTTTCTCCATATTGTTTTTCACAACTGGGTTGCCATAGGCCTTAGTTTTGGGGCCGGACTGTTATTTGGGATTACCTACATGAGAACCGAGTCGTTATTTTGGGTAACCGTGGAACACGCCATTTACGGATGCCTCGTTTTTACTATGGGCCTGGGAAACTTCTTTTACCGGGGTTTTTGATTATGATCTTCGGACTTATCCGTCGCTAATTTGTGTTAGCTCTGTTACCTTCTCCCGTAACTTCTCGAAATGAGAACCCTTCCAGTAGACCTGGCCGCAATCACGGCACCGGAAAAACCGAGATTGCCACTTCTTTACTTTCGGTGGTACCTGGTCTTCTATCCTGGAAAGCGGCACTTCATTCAACAACCCATTGCATTTCATGCACCGGCTGAAAGGAGCCAGGTACCCGGCTAACGAAAATCGTCGAAAAAGTTCTTTTATTTGTTCATCGGGATTCTGCGAGCGTACCCAATAACCGAACTGTGTGTTTCCATTTTTGAGCAGCTGAATGTCCCGGGTAAGAAGCATTCGGTGCTGCTCGTTTGAAATTCGAATTAGGTTATCATCTGTCCAGTCTTTATTAAAAACGGTATCCAATCCCAGTAAACGCATATTTTTCACTAATTTGCCTAAGTGTACATCAACGACGAACGAGCGCGGTTGAGAAAAGATCGAATCCAATTCGGAACGATCGCTCTCCTCGAAAGGGTAAATCGTAATGACATCATTTTCTCCAACATTATAATCGAGTGTTTGCCGGCTTCCATTCACCGTCAAACCGAATATGGCAGTATGCGGGATACCGCTGGCTTCGATCAAATCTTTGACAGCCGGGTGCAATTCAAAGACTAATGCTTGTGAAGTAGCTTCTTCTTTGGAATATCCCCAAAAATCCTGCAGTGATCCCCGTGCAATTAAAGTTGCTTTTGGTGTCATTGATTTCTTCATTTGTTCTAAGTCGCTTTTGTTAGTATCCTAAACATTGATCAAGGTTTTATTAAAAATAGTGATTGGGATTCTTGTAAATACAGTAATTTTAGTTACTTATTAAGTAATTCCCTGAAATGTATCGTTTTTGAGAATAAGGGAAATTTCATTACCTTTTTTAAATGTTTTTACAGGGTGTTATGGCGCTTAATCAGTACAGAATCATCTACTTATAACCAAAGCAATAGTTTTGCAATTTTATGGATTTATTTGACAAGCTTCAGGGCAGACCCAGCCCACTAGGTGAATTTACTTCTGAAGGATATGGATATTATACCTATCCCAAGCTTGAGGGACCGCTGGGCCCCGTGATGAAATTTAACGGAAAGGATGTTGTTGTCTGGAGTATCAACGATTACCTGGGTGTTGGGAGCAATGAGGAAGTGAAAAATTATGATGCCGAAATTGCCCAGGATTACAGCCTGAGTAGTCCAATGGGAGCCCGCTTGATGACCGGTAATACGTCTGAGCATGAAAAGCTGGAAGAAGAGCTGGCGGATTTTGTTCACAAACCCGATGCCCTGTTGCTAAACTATGGATACCAGGGGATTATGAGTATCATTCATGCCCTGGTTGACCGCAATGACTTTTTGATTTATGACGAACTCAGCCATGCCTGTATCGTAGATGGTAAGCAGCTTGCCATGGCCGAGAAGTATGTGTTTAAGCACAACGATATTGAAAGTTTTAAAAAGCAGTTAGAACGGGCACATCGTAATAAAAAGGACGATTCCGCCGTACTGGTGGTCACCGAGGGTGCTTTTGGGATGACCGGAGATCTCGGTATTCTCAGAGAGATGATCGCTCTTAAGGAAAAATATCCTTTTCGACTGCTGGTGGACGATGCGCACGGAGTCGGTACGATGGGCAAAGACGGATCGGGTACCGGAACGCATTTGGGTTGTCATGATGGCATTGATCTTTATTTCGGGACGTTTGCCAAAGCATTTGCCCTGATTGGCGCTTTTGTTGCTACCGAGCCGCGGGTTGTCGAGTTTTTAAAAGCCAACGTACGTAGTCAGATTTTTGCCAAGTCGGTACCAATGCCAATCGTTAAATCGGCGCGTAAGCGACTGAAAATGATTAAAGCTCATCCTGAATGGAGAGAAAAACTTTGGGAAAATACGAACATGCTTCGCGACGGTCTCCGGGATATCGGTTATAATGTTCTGCCGGCCGAATGTCCGGTTACACCTGTTTTGACGCAGGGTAGCACTGATCTTTGTACACTCATTATGAAGAAAATGCGCGAAGAGCACGGCATCTTTGTGAGTGGTGTGGCCTACCCGGTCGTGCCTAAGGGTACCGTATTAATACGCTTGATTCCCACCGCTGCTCATACGAAAGAACATATCAAAAAAACGCTGGAAGGTTTTGATGCGATTAAGGATGTTGTTTTTGCTGAGGCTGAGAAGCAGAAGCGAATGACCGCATAACAGAGATCATTTCAGGAATGATATTGAAAAGCCCCGATTTAGCGTCGGGGCTTTTTTTTATAAGATTTATCGTTGGCTAATCCGGTTATGAAAAAAGTTTTTTTATAAGACCGATAACCGTCGATTTTTCATCTTTTGGGGTATCGCCCTTTCGTCCGCCGCTAAGTTTGTCATAGCTGGGGCGCGGCAGATGCATTTCATCATCTTTTTTCTTCTTTTTACCCCGGCCGTTTTTGCTGCCTCTGCCACGACCTCGCTGTTTTTTGTTCCTGGATTTCTTTCCGGATTTCTTCTTTTTTTTACGCTCTTTCAATTGTTTCTTGATTGCATCGGGTAGTGGCAATTCTTTTGGTGCCTTACCAAGTGCGTTTTCAAGTTTGTTGATGTCACTGCGATCTTGTTTTGATACCAACGAAACCAGACGGGAAGCTTTTCCGTGTCCAACCAGGCTCGCGCGATAGCGGTATTCATCCGGATCATTGGGTACATCGTAATTAATTACTTGTGTTACCCGTTCAAGATCCAGTTCAGAAGCAGGGATATCCGCAACCAAAAGATACTGCACATCGCCGTTGGTAAAATTGGCAAATCGCTGGGCGCGCTTTTCGTCGGACAGCTTGCCATGAAGGCTGGTAGCTTTCAGGTTGTGTTTACGGAAAATACGATATAACCGGTCCGTTCCTCGCTTAGAGGCCGTAAAGATAACGCAAGTATCCGTAGGCGTATCATCAACATGTGCCATCAGCGTGGAAATCTTCATCCGGTTAGGGACATAAATATATCCGTGGGTAAGCTTGTTGTCCAGCTTTGGGGGTTCGGCAACAGCCTCACGTCCAATATTTTCAAATCCCAGTACTTCCGGCTCCTCCAGGTATTCTTTTGCAAGAGTCTTAACTTCATCCGTTAGTTTACCGGTATATATCAGGATTTGGGGATCGCTAATGACCCGTTTTTTAATATTTTCAATCTTAGTAACCAAACCCAGCGAAATCATTTCATCCGCCGAATCAATTACCAGCAAATCTATATTACGGAAAATGAAAAGCTCCTTTTGCATAATTTCCGACAGGGGGCCCGGATTGCCCACAATGACCTCCACGCCACTCTCCAGGGCTTCGGTTTGTTCCTTCGGCTCCCCGTCCAGATCGATGGAAGCACATTCGATTTGGGCATGATATCCCATTGCCCAGACAAGTTCGTCGAGCTCTTTGGCTTCCTTTGGATTGGGTGTGAGCACCAATACCGAAGTTCCTTCTTTATTTTCCTTTTGATTAATCTTTTCGAGTGCAGGCACAATAAATGAAGCATTTTTATCTCCACCAGGATTTGCCTTGATCAACGCATCCTTGCCGTTAAGTACGGCAGGAATCACTTCTTCTTGTAGTTCAGTAAGTTCAGAATAGTGCACATCTTGAAGCCCGCTCATGATCTCGGGGCTTAACGTCATTTCTTCAAACTTCAACGTTCTCTACCTTTCATTTAATTAGCATTATGTTTCAAAAATACATCGCTTCAACAACAAGCGATGTCATCAGGTGAGGGAATATACAAAACCTACAGTTTATGCTCATCTGATTTCACCTTTGGTTGATAATCCATTTTAAAACGTTCCGCGATACCGAGTTGCCCCCGTGTGGCCATAATATAAACGCAAGAGAGTAGGATCATTATTGCAATCCCCATGATTCCCATCAGACCGGCTTCGGGACCAAATTTACCTCCCGTCCAAAGCTTAGTGCCGGCTTGGCTGATTCGTAGGATCGAGGTTTGGAATTTCATTCCGCTGACCGGAAAACCACAGATACCGCCCTGCATAAAATTCCAGCTGAAATGGAGACCAACAGAAAAAGCCAAACTGCCCGTTAACGCATATGGAATTGCCAGTGCAATGCCGGCCAGCACAATATTAAAAGTAGATACCGCCGAAGCGTTGGGATTAGCCAGGTGCAGACATCCGAAGAGTAAAGAAGTAGCTAAAATAGCAATAATGACCGGCCATCGGGATCCCAATTGGGGATAACGGAGGCCTTCTGTAATATTTAAAATCTGGTATCCGCGGGATAAAAGCTCTTCGTGAAATCCAACCATCAGCATTGCTACAAAAGCGGCTGCTAGCTTCCAGCCGAAATTCGTTGATTCTTGCCAGCCAAACCCACTGACAGTCAGCCATCCCGCCAACCATTCTACAAGAAATATGGCTCCCATAGCAAAAAGCCCGATTCCGGTACCGATTAAGAATTCTTTCTCCCACCGCCGATCGAATTCAAGTCCATAATCAACAAGTGATCGCCCATCAAAAAAGCGGGCCGCAATCCACACACTGGTTAAAATTCCAATAAACAGGGGGATGGTTTGTTCCAGGCTAAGTGAGCTCTTCCAAACCAGCATAATTCCCAATTGGAAAAATCCTGTGATTAAGAACATTAGGATGAACTGTACCAGCAACCGCCAGCCTGCTCTTAGACGCTGTTCTTGGTTATTGATGAAGATATTCATGACAAAGAAACATTAGACGTTCTCAAACGGTTACATTATTATAGGTGCTAAAAATAGCGCTGTAATCTACACGAAAAAGCGTAAAAGTCTAAAGAATTGCGATTATGAGTGATCGATTTGTATTGAAATCATCAAAAGTGGAAGTAGAACAATTGTTTGAAGTGTCCACGGAACGGGACGATTTTTTTGAATCAGAGTATAATATCACACCGGGTTCCCTGATTCCCGTAGTCTACGAAGAGGACGGAGTGCGAAATATTTATAATTTTAAATGGGGATTGATTCCATCCGAGGCCGACGATGAGACGGAAGGGATCGAAAATTTTGAATATCCCGTGGAATCTCTTGAGGAAAATGATTGGCTGGTCGAATGCTTGGCCCATCGCCGATGCCTGATTCCTGCTAATGGTTTCTACAAATGGAAGACAACAAAAAAGAAAAGCACTCCCTTTTACATTCGATTGCTGTCCAATGACTTAATGGCCTTTGCCGGAGTTTATTCGATTTGGAAATCGGCCTCCGGGCGGGATGTTTATTCCTGTGCAATGCTCACAGTCGAGGCCAATGCACTGGTACAGCCGGTGGACGATCGCATGCCGTTGATGCTGCGTCCGGAACATTATAAGGCCTGGCTTTCTGATAAGAAGATAGAAGTTTCAGATATCAAACAATTTCTGGGAAGCTTTTCCATGACCGAAATGGCTGTCAACCGGGTATCGGAGGATGTCAATAACCCGGATAACAACAGTGAGGAGCTTATTCAGCCCATTCCCAAATAATTTTTGCGGTCTAAAAGCCTTAAATCCGATTTTTTGCGAATTTGTAATGTCATTCGGTTCTCCGGCCATCAATTTCGAGCTCTGGCAGCACCTCGTGAATGGCCCGTTGCAGGAAGTCGCGATTATAGACGTCTTTATCCAAGATGCAGCTGTTGAAGACGACCAGATCCAGATCGATACATCGCGGTCCATACTTCTCTCTACTGCGATCGCGGCCCATGGTGTCTTCAATTTGCTTTAACCGGTCAATAATAGTTTCTTGATCCGCATCACTTTCGACGAGAGCTACTCCATTCAGGAAATTAGGTTGCTCCTGTATGCCTATAGGAGCCGTGTAAATGAAGTCCGATTTATCGCGCAATTGAAACGCTTTCGCAATGGCATGCAGCGCCTGTTCGATATGTTTTTCCGGTTCAATATTAGAACCTAGGGCAATAACGGCGCTATTCATCATAATCGGTTCGCCGTACGATAAGATTGTCACAGAAACGCAGAGCATGTGGTTTTTCGACGGTAATGTGCGTTTTCTTTACTCCATCCAGCTCGCTAATCATTTCGTAAAGTGTATCGGTGAGTGTTTCGATCAGGAAGTAATCTGAGGATTCGACGAAATCGAGGATCCGTTTCGTGATAGTTTTATAATTTACGGCCTCCCGGACCTCATCGTTTTTGATTGCAGCTGCTGCATCATATTTGAATCGAATGGAGATAACGATGTCCTGCTTTTTTTCACGTTCCCAGTCGTTGATGCCCAAAATCGCCCGCACCCGCATGTTTTTAATTTCAATCTCAGTCAGTTTTACGGCCATACTTATTTATTTTGTGATGATTAATTGCTGCAAACGCATATTGAAGGATAATCATTCTGAGTATTCGTATCAGGGTGGTTAAAGATGTTCACCACCATCCACGTATATAACTTGCCCTGTCAGAAATTCGTTTTGTACCAGAAATTCCAGCGCCTTTTCGAGTTGCTCAAGTGAGCCGGTGTGCTGCAATGGAATCTCGTGCGCTTTTTTCTTTAAATAATTATCAGATTTACCCTCCGGTGGCAATACCAGGCCGGGAGCGATACCGTTTATGCGAATATCAGGTCCCAATTGTGTGGCCGCTATATTTGTAAAGGACTCTAACGTCTTTTTGGTGAGCAGATAATCGAAATGCTGAGTGTAGTTTTTTGCGATCTTGGTATCCAGCAGATTGATAACGTGGCCATGCCCGCATTGCCTGGCAAACTCCTTTGTTAGAATATAAGGAGCCTTAAAATTAATTTGATGCATCAGATCGTATAATTCATGGCCCTCCGTTTTAATGGAAGATTCCATAAAATAGGACGCATTGTTGATCAATATCTCCAGTGATCCCTGCTTGGCGCAGTCAGCGATCAATCCCTGAATAGCTGAATCGTCACGGAAGTCAGCTTTTTTGAGATAACATTTTTGTCCCCTTTCGTTGATAAGCTGTTGGGTTTCACGGGCTTGCTTTTCCGATGAATTATAGTGTAAGAAAATGTTGTAACCCAAATCGGCTAATTTTAAAGCATACGCTTTGCCAATGCGTGCTGCCGCACCGGTAATAAGAGCAAAAGAATCCATAACAAAGGTTTAAAAAGTTTACAGTCAAATAACTTAAGCCTGTTTATCGGTAAAAAAGCATAATAATCTAATCTCCAAAATTCATCCCGATGAGTCCCTTAGCTGTCGTGAAAAAGAATCTAAAACTGTGACATATATTCAACAAGCTCATGAGCTTGATATCATTAAATACCTTTTCGCCCCAGGATGGCATCAAGTTGCAATAGAACGTAACAGAAATCTTTTACCGAAAGAAAAATAACCATAATGAAATTAGATTCATTCGTACAAATAGGAATTGCGATAACAACTCAAAGACCTATTAATACTTTATCTATAATCGGTGAACTTGTAATTGCGTGTTGCTGTTGATGATTCAGTATCTGAGATCAGGAATCCATAACTGTTCAAAAATTGCTTGACGTAAGAAAATGCAGCACACATTTGTACAAAGAAAAGGCGATTCAGGTCAGCAAGTTAGCAAAACCAAGTTCATTGAATTAAATGAGGTTGTAAAATCATTCAATGAGGGAGACCGTAAACGCGAAGTGATCAGGGGTATAAACATGACGGTCACCCGCGGAGAAATCATTGTGCTTCTCGGACGCAGCGGGTCGGGCAAGTCAACGATCCTTAATCTGCTTGGGGGTATGGATACGCCTGATAGCGGTAGTATTATCATTGATAATCATTCTATCCATGCCATGATGGAGAAACAGCGAACAATGTTTCGACGCAAGTATCTGGGGTTCGTCTTTCAGTTTTTTAACCTGATATCCACGCTCACGGTTGAGGAAAATCTGTTATTGCCGCTGGAACTCAACAACTCTCTTACAGATCAATCCGTCCCCCATATACAACGACTACTGGAACAGGTGGATATGGCGGATAGGATGAACAGCTACCCGGATAAGCTATCCGGGGGTGAACAGCAGCGGATCGCCATTGCTCGGGCACTTGTTCACGATCCGCCACTTATTCTTGCCGACGAACCTACCGGCAACCTGGATGCCCATCGAAGTGAAAAGGTACTCACATTATTGCACAATCTGACACGGAATTCTCATAAAACATTAATCATGGCTACCCACAGTCCGGAAGTGGCGGAGCTGGCCGATCGGGTATTTGATGTGCGTGAGGGCCATTTGCATTTGGAAAGCAAAGAGGGGACAGCATGATTCCCATTAAATGGCGTGCCAGCTTACGATATCTGCTGAGACATCCGTGGCAGTTTGGCCTATCGATTTTGGGGATAGCACTGGGCGTTGCCGTCATTATTTCTATTGATGTAGCCAATCACAGTGCACGACAAGCCTTTAGTTTGTCATCTAAGAGTGTGACGGGTCGGGCGACCGACCAAATTGTGGGTGGGAGTTTAGGTGTGCCCGATTCGGTTTATCGGGATGTAAAGCTCAAAACGGATATTTCCACTGTGGCTCCGGTAGTGGATACCTATGTTTCGCTTAGGAAACATCCGGGCCGTACCTTTCATTTATTGGGTGTGGATCCGTTTTCGGAGGCTCCGTTTCGGCCGTATCTGAGTAATATTAATAATAAAGGTACTTTTCAGTTATCCAATTTTATCACAGGTGGGAATACCATTTTGCTGGCAAAACATACAGCAAGTGAACTTGGGGTAGCAGTGGGTGATTCGCTAAAGATTAAAATGGGAGTAAAGGACTATTCGGTAAAGCTAATTGGCCTGCTTTCTCCTACCAGCGATTTTAACCGTGAAGTAATTCGAAATTTGATAATCACGGATATAAGTACGGCAAAAAAGCTTACCGGCCGTTTGCATACTTTATCGCATATTGATCTTATATTACCGAAAGGCAGAAAAGGTGATCAATTACGCAAATACCTGGCTTCATTATTGCCTTCGAATGTAACCGTGCAGCCGGCCAGCAAGAGCAAACAAACGATTGAAAAACTGACCCGTGCCTTCAACCTGAATTTATCGGCACTGAGTATGCTGGGTCTGGTCGTCGGGATGTTTCTGATTTACAATATTATGACTTTTTCGGTAGTACAGCGCCATGAACTCATCGGACGTCTGCGAACGCTGGGCATGACGCGGAGGCAAATATTCGGTTATATCGCGGGCGAAGCTTTATTAATTGGTGCGATCGGGACCGGGATCGGCATATTTCTTGGATTTATTGTAGCCGGTCAGCTTATCCACCTGGTAACTCAGACGATTAATGATCTTTATTATGTGTTATCTGTCCGTAGGTTGTATATATCCGCTTTCACAATTGGAAAAGCGGTTTTTTTAGGTATTTTTGCCACAATGGGAGCATCTTTATTTCCGGCGTATGAGGCCACTAAAACGACTCCCGGTTCGGTATTGCAACGCTCTTCTGCCGAGGAGAAGAGCCGTAAACGAATCCCTTCCTATACCATCACCAGTGTAATTATGTTGGTGGCGGGCGTAGGGATGTTATTGATACCGACGCAGAGTATCGGGCTAAGTTACTTTGCCATATTGGTTATTATCCTGGGCTTTGCATTCTTGATTCCCGGGATCATCGTTTGGGGGGCAAAAATCATTCGTCCAGTACTTAAAAAGTGGATGGGTACCCCCGGTAGTTTGGCCGCAAAAAATGTAAGCAGTCAACTCAGTCGAACGTCTGTCGCTATTGCTTCCCTGATGATTGCCGTTTCTGCCACAGTGGGACTTGGCATCATGGTAACAAGCTTTCGTCAAACCCTCGTTCAATGGCTCACCACGACCCTGCAAGCTGATGTTTATGTATCCCCGCCTTCTCTGGTTTCCAATCGTCCGGATGCGTTTATGGATTCGACGATGGTGCAGGATCTGGCCCAAATTTCCGGAGTAAAAGCATACGGGACGATTGGGAGATACAAAGTATCGTCTGGAGATGAACAACAATCACTACTTGTTGTTGATATGCCGTCTCAGGGACGTGCTTCCTATAGTTTCAAGTACGGAAATAAATCGCAAGTCTGGAAGACGTTTGAAAAAAGGGGACATATATTAATTTCTGAGCCCCTTTCGTATCGAAAAAAATTGAGGCCCGGAGATCATATTTCGATTAAAACGCCCAAAGGAGCCAGGCAATTTACAGTCGATGGCGTTTATTATGATTATGGATCTAGTTCAGGCACCTTGATGATGTCGCTGCGTAATTTTCGCCGATACTGGTCTCGCTATAATATTTCGGGAGCCTCGTATTACTTGGATAAAAAT
>Ga0102944_1002493_pt1 | contig 10724 bp, 9 predicted proteins | sample SalPonD_shore_MG_FD_78172 | JGI IMG/M metagenome (GOLD analysis project Ga0102944, IMG submission 78172) | Salt pond soil microbial communities from South San Francisco under conditions of wetland restoration - Salt Pond MetaG... | ecosystem: Environmental > Aquatic > Marine > Intertidal zone >... | reverse complement strand
TCATTGATAATGCTGTAATAAAAGGGCTGGATGATCAGTCTCTTTTAAAAAAATATAATCAGAAAAAATTTATACCCTTCGATCCTGTACGTAAACGTACAGAAGCAGAAATAACAGGACCGGGCAGTGAATCATTCAAGGTTAGTAAAGGGGCGCCCCAGGTAATACTTGATTTATGTCATCCCGATAAACAGATGAGGGAAGAGGTAAATAAAAAAGTAAATATGTTTGCCCACAAAGGTTACCGTACACTGGGTGTTGCGAGATGTAATGACGGCGGTAAGTGGCAGTTTCTCGGTCTTTTACCAATGTTTGATCCGCCGAGAGAAGATTCCGCTGATACTATTGAACGGGCAGAAGATCATGGAATTGATGTTAAGATGATCACCGGCGATAATCTTGCGATAGCCAAAGAAACGTCCCAGCAATTGCATTTGGGTACGAATATTGAAGTTTCCGAACATATATTCGATGGCGATGGCAAAAGGAAGTCGAATGAAATCGAAATAGAGAAACTGGATGGGTTTGCCCAGGTGTTCCCTGAACACAAATATAATATTGTCAAAACCTTTCAGAATGAAGGCCATATAGTTGGAATGACAGGTGACGGGGTTAATGATGCACCTGCTTTAAAACAGGCGGATGTTGGTATCGCTGTTAGTGGAGCTACGGATGCCGCAAGATCCGCAGCAGACCTTGTACTTACTGCCCCTGGATTATCGGTCATTATTAAAGCTGTCGAGGAAGCGCGTCGGATATTTGAGCGCATGAACAGTTATGCCATTTATCGCATCGTAGAGACGATCCGGATCATGTTTTTCATGGTTTTAGCCATGATTGCTTTCAACTTTTACCCTATAACAGCCATAATGATCATACTTCTGGCCTTGTTAAATGATTTACCGATCATGGCGATAGCCAATGACCGGACCTGGCTCGATCCCAACCCGGTACGATGGGATATGAGACGTGTGTTAACCGTTTCTACTGTATTAGGCGCTATTGGGGTTATTGAGACATTTGGCTTGTTATTCATTGTTAAAGAAGTATTTCATCTAAGTGATCCCCTGATACAATCTTTGATATTCTACAAGCTGGTCGTAGCAGGTCACTTAACGCTTATTGTCGCCCGTACCAAGAAACCATTTTATACAAAACCTTATCCATCAAAATTATTGTCAGTGGCAATAATATCTACCCCGGTCATAGCTGCATTATTAGTTGGAATGGGGATATTTGTCACTGCTATACCATGGTCGTACATTGGATATGTAACCCTGTATTGCATTGTTTGGCTGTTCATTGAAGACTGGGCTAAATTATGGGTTTACAGGCATATAACATTGACCCATAAGCATCACTTGCGGTTTCTTGGGATGGTAAGCCAAACATTTCATTCTCATACCAGATAACCGAACAGGTATCTGTATGATTTATTTGTATGACATATGATATCATACCGATAGTTTTCAAAATTCTGAATCCGGTTCAGGATGATATCGATGAGTGGTTATTTCAGGGGTTACTATTTTTAAATTGGGTGACCTGTTATTAATGATTAACTTTATTTCAATCATTTTCCGTTTATTTTTACCTCTTAATAATACTTTTCATATTACAGTAACCCGTTAATCTTAACTATTTGTGAAAATTTACAAAGATTATCCTCTCAAAAATCTTAATACATTAGGAGTCAATGCCAAAGCGTCATTATTGGCTGAAATTACTAATGAAGAACAGTTAATTGAGATAATTTGTGACAACTCATATAATAATATGAATAAGATGGTATTGGGAGGGGGAAGTAATGTTCTTTTTGTAGATGATTTTCAGGGGTTAATACTGAAAATGGATATCAAGGATATATCCGTAATAAAGAAGGATAAGGAGAATGTCTGGGTAAAAGCAGGTGCAGGTATGTTATGGCATGATCTTGTAATTTATTGTGTACAACACAACTATGCCGGCGTTGAAAATTTATCCCTGATACCAGGTACGGTTGGAGCAGCACCACTGCAAAATATAGGTGCTTACGGTGTTGAAATAAAAGATGTGTTCGATTCTCTTGAAGCTATTGATCTTAAGACAGGGGAAAAAAAGTTATTTAAGAAGGAAGATTGCAAATTTGGCTATAGAGACAGTGTGTTTAAACATGAACTGAAAGGCCGATATGTTATAACGTCTGTTGTTTTACGATTAAATAAAAAGCCGGTATTTAATCTTTCATATGGTACACTACAGTCAACCCTTGAGGAGATGGGATATGACAATAACAACCTCACCATTAAAGCTGTGTGTGATGCCGTCATAAAAATACGTAAATCAAAATTACCGGATCCTGACAAGATAGGAAACGCTGGAAGTTTCTTTAAAAATCCCGAAATCCTGAAATCCCGATTTGAGAAACTGAAACTGAAATATAAGAGTATACCGGGTTATCCGGTTGACACTCATAAAATGAAAGTTCCGGCCGGTTGGTTAATCCAGCAATGCGGGTGGAAAGGGAAAGCGGTTGGAAATACGGGTACATATAAAAATCAGGCCCTTGTATTAGTTAATCATGGCGGTGCAAGTGGCCGGGAGATATTCAATTTGTCATCGGAAATCCGAAAATCGGTAAAAGATAAATTTGATATAACCCTCGAAAGGGAAGTAAATGTAGTGTGATCCTAAGATTTTAAATTGTTTTTAATGTTCACGTTCACTTAGTCGTTTCAGCTGGTTTTATATTATTAGCAAGTAACTTATTCAACGCTTTCCTGACCATATCAGCCAACTTGGGAGATTGTTCAATCTCAAGACGACGGATGCTACCTATATTATTTTCGTCAATTATGATTTGTTTATCCGCATTAACATAAGCCTGATTTTTCCAAATGGTATTACCCCCGGAGTCAACCATTTCTATCGCCATGGTCATTTTGGGGCGGTAATTTATCTGATAATCATCTGGTGACGTATAATTTCTCTGAAAACCATCGGTTGAGAGATATATGGTAATTTTTAATGCGGCATCGGCCTGTTTATTGAAAGGTTTGACCTTGTCACTTTTAGGATATCCATATTCATCATACTCAGTTTTACCCTTTAAAGAGTTTATGGGTAACAAATTCCAATTATACTTTTTTAGGGCATTTTTAAATAGGGTATATGTTGTATCGAGTTCCTGCTTTACAAAATTATTTTGCCTTTTATTAAATGCGCGATGAACATCATTTAAATCGGCACTGTTAGGCTCTTCGGTCCTTAATGAAAGAAGTAATGAAGCATAATCTCCACTGTAAAATTGATCCCTGTCAAAATTGTTAAGATGAACTCTCAGGGATGAAAGGACAACATTCTTCGTCGTCTTATTTTGGATCAGGCTAATTTTTGAAGAACAACTAACCAATAAAAAAAGTAGAAGCAAGGGTAATAAATACGACCGTTTCTTCATGATAATAGCGCCTTTTTCTTTAATGATTGTTTATGTAATTAACGGCGCTAATTAGAGAATTGTTGAGTTGCTAATAAAAAAAGCTACTAACTCAATATTATTTAATTATATGCTATTAAAGTATATAATTAAAGGAAATTGAGCAAAAAGTAATACGAGTATTGATTATTAACCTGAAAGATCTACCAGGCATTAAGTAATTTCCTTATCAAGATTATTTGCCCGATGTGATAGGAATTATGATCGATAATTAAGCAGGCTTCCCTAAATAGATTTTGTCCATTTCCATGTTCAAAAGGAGCGAAAAGTTCATTTTCCTGATCAGCAACCATATCAATCATGTTTTGTTTATCACTGAGTAATGCAGTCTTTGTTTCTTCCCATGTTTTTTCATTTTCAGGAGTCTCGGTATCCGGCCAATATCCTTCTGGCCAGCCAGGCGATTGATAATCAGGGTTACGGCAGAATTCGACGATGTCCCATTGTGAGATTCTCAAGTGATAAGCAAGCTGCCAGATGGTATATGGAACATTATCAGGTTTTTTTCCACACATATTCACTGACAAACCATCAAGCGCTTTATCGATTTCCACATGCGCATTTCCACCTTTTAGCATGTTAATCAAATACTTACGTACGTTATAATCTTCCATGAAAGATCCTTTAAATTCAAGTTGTTTTAGTACGTAAACAGCTTGATGAAGAATGGCGTTCAGAGACGAAATTACTTAACGAGTATCATCTTACGGGTATCAACATATTTTTTGTTCCCATTATCGCCCACAGCAACAATTTGATAAATATATACACCGCTGGCCTGACCTGCAGCATTCCATTCCACATCATATCTGCCCGGTTGTTGATGTTTATGAACCAGTTCCGTCACTTTCCTGCCTAACATATCATAAATGGATAAAATAACATTAGAAGTAATCGGAACCTGGTAATGTATGGTTGTTGTCGGATTAAAGGGATTCGGATAATTTGGAGACATTTTGAAGGCATTGGGCGCACCAGGAACTTTAGGTGCAATGAAATCCTTGGCAAGCATGCAAACAGTGGTATCATGACCGTCGGTAGCGGAAACGGACCAATCATAAAGGGCATTGGGTTTTAAAGCATTTTTATTGGTAAATATATATTGATTGTTCTTTATATGGGTAACCGTTGTATCATAATTATTTCCTTTAATATGAAGAATATAGGAGACGGGATCATGCTCTTTATCAATGGCTTTTTCCCAGGAAAAAGTAATGGCCATTGTATCAATATTCACGTATGTGTCTGCCGTGAATAGAGCAAAAACATCCGGGGGATCATTAACAGGCGTTACATTTAGATTGAAAGTATATTTGGATGTCGAATCACCGTCACTGCAATATAATGTAATATTCGTATGTCCGGATAAATCGTTTGTTGGAGAGATACTCAATACTCGTTTATGTCCCTTGGCTGATATATGAATGGCGTCTTTTTGTACAAGCATTTCATTGGAGGACGAAGCCCATGTTTTCAGCTTCGATATATCTGTATCAATATCTTTTACCTGGAATTTAATTTTAGCAGTTACATCTTCCTTCGTTTCCTGAGCCATAATTGGAACAATAACCGGTGCATCATCTACCGGTTTTACAGTTAATTTGAATTTGTCGACTTTATGTGCCTCTCCATCACTCACAATAACGGTGACGATGCTGCTTCCATATTGATTGGGTGCCGGGGTCATTGTGATCGTTCGATCTTTTCCCAAACCGTCTATAACAATATTACTGTCCGGTAGCAATTTAATATTAGTTGAGTTGCCGCTTACTTCAAGATAGGTTGGAGGTGTTTCGGCATCGTTGATAGTAAAAGGAATGCTTTGTGTAGGTGTATCTTCTAATGTGGTAGCATCCGATATTTTAGTTATTGTTGGCGGATCATTAACCGGATTTATGGTGATATCGAAATATTGTTTATTGATCCTCCCCCCGGAACCATCAGAAATATTAAATTTAAATTGATCATTCGTTGTCTCACTTCCATCGTGAATATATCGTATTCGTCCCTTATCGATATCATTTTGAGTGAACCACTCATCTTTTTTTATACGGGTCGTATCTATATAAATAGAGCCGTGCTCAGGTAGTTCTGTCACCTTGAATCTCAGTTGCCCGGGAGTATTATCAACATCGGTAACGAACAGATTCTTTTTACTAAATATCTTGCCGCTTCCTTCATCTAATTTAATACCATCGTTTGTCACTACAACGGGGAAATCATTAACGGGATGAACCGTTAGTTTAATTTTCCGTGTTGATACATTTACCCCGTCACTTACATGTAAATAAATATCGGCGATACCTGATGAATCATGATTGGAACGGATGAACAACCAACGGTTATTTTGGGATCCACCAATCACAATATTACTGTCAGCTACAAGTGCGGTATCAGATGTTGTTGCTAACAAACTTAAAAAACGGGGTGGAGTCTCCGGATCAGAGATTTGAAAATGAAGCGTATCCGTTGGTATATCTTCATTCGTCTGAAGATCAGTAATACCTGTTATTTCCGGGGACTCATTAATATTACGAATATGAATTGTAATAGGTTGTTCCACATAAAGGCCTTTATTATCTGTGGATCGGATGGTGATGGTTAACGTGGAGTCGGCTTCATAATTCAAACGGCTGGAATCAGCAACAACTAACGAATTGCCAAATAACGCAAATGCACCACCGGCATTATTGAGAAGATCATAATCGTGTGTATCAGAAGAATCTTCATCTACGGAACTGAGTGTACCGATGAATGTGCCAACTGGTAAATTTTCTTTAATAACCGTATTCGTCAATTTTACAGCGGTGGGGGCATCATTTTGATTTAGCACTTTTATGGAAAAAGATTTATTGTAAGCAGCTCCTTTTTTATCTGTAGCTCTTATTACAAGATGTAAATATGGTGTTTTTTCATAGTCGATATGTGCACTGTCGGAAACAACAAGACTATTATTATGTATAGCAAAATCATGATTTACATCTTTATGAATCGAAAAAGATAAAACATCGGAGCTGTCCGGATCAGTTCCCTTTATATTTGCAATGAATGTTCCCGGTGAGCTGTTTTCTGCAACTGTTGAATTTGAAAGAGAGATATCGTTTGGAGGGTCATTGGCATTTAGTATATGTATGGCAAAGGTTTTTTCATAAGACTCCCCATTAAGACTGATAGCCCTGACAGTAACGTTGTACGTTTTTTGGGTCTCATAGTCAATTAATGAGGTATTATGAACAAGTAACAGGCTGTCATTTAGTGCAAATCGGCCTCCGGCGTTATCAGTGAGGATAAAGTGAAGTTCAGAAGAAATATTTGCAGATTCATTATAATGGAATGTACCTATTACGGTACCATTCGGTACATTCTCATGAACTTTATTATTGCTCAGGTTCAAAAAATGGTAACTATGGACAGACGGAGCAATATTAGTAATCGGCGTAGCCGTTGATTTTTGTCCGTAAACAGAGCTTCCTAAGAACGTTAGTAGTGTAAAAAAAGTAATTATAATGGGGTGAAATGGGGCCCTCATTGAACAATCGGATGATAATGGTGGATTAGAACTTGATAAGAAAATATATATAATAAATTAACAATTCTATAAAAAGTAGCAGAAGGTTTTGCCAAGCCTTCCGGTAATGAATTATCAGGGTGAAATTAGTGATAATACTATTCAATAATTTGATTGGTATTCATATGCCGGATGCAGAAATATCACAGGCTTTTCTAAACAATTGATTAATGGAATGGTTATCCTATATTATTGTGCTGTAATATGATAAATAATAACTATCAGAATTATTTTATTATTGAATGCTGGAATTAAAAAATATTTACCTGAAATTCGGGAATGAGGTGGTTCTCAACAAGTTTAATCTGACTATTGAAGAGCATGAGAAAATAGTTATAAAAGGAACATCCGGAATCGGTAAAAGTACAATAATAAATCTCATTTTGGGATTTATAAAACCTGATTCAGGGGAAATATTTTGGAACGGTATACCTGTCACAGAAAATAATATTCATGTTATAAGATCTTCGGTGGCTTGGTTACCCCAGGATTTTATGTTTGGGTCAGGATCTGTTGAAGATGTTATACAATTTCCCTTTCAGTTTAAAAGGAATAACGATCTATCGCATGCTGATGAGGATATTATAGGTATTTTACACGCTTTGAACCTTGATAAAACTATTTTATCAAAGAAATTCACAGATATCTCCGAAGGACAGAAACAAAGAATAGGATTAGCTCTTTGTCTATTGCTAAATCGTAATTTTATATTATTAGATGAGCCAACATCTGCACTGGATGCCGAAACAAAGCAAAAGGTAATCAAATTATTTCTTGAAAATAAGGATTTGACCGTATTGACAACTTCACACGATCCGGAATGGGTAAAAAAATGTGATCGCATTATTGAACTCAATAAATAATTTCATATGCATATTATCGATATTAGTTGGCTGCGTCTTTTCATTGGTTTTATAGCCCTAATTATACCTGCGTGGATTCTTATTTATTACAAGACCCGCCTGGTTTCCAAATTGCTTGTCTCAACCATCAGGATGACCCTTCAATTGCTTTTTGTAGGGTATTATCTTGAATATTTATTCAAACTCGATAATGCTTGGTTAAATATCGGCTGGATGACAGTCATGATTATAGTATCGGATATTGCCACTATCGATCGTAGTGAGATGAAATTGAAGTCATTATTCATACCCGTTTTCATTGCAACCTTATTGGGAATTGTAATTACTGATTTCTTTTTTCTGGGTGTGGTAATTAGATTGCAGGATGTAACTACAGCACAATATTTAATACCGATCACCGGGATGATACTTGGTAATTGTTTGAGGAGTAATGTAATTGGTATTCATGCTTTTTATTATTCGCTGAACCGTAACCGATCAATGTATCATTATTATCTTGCTTCCGGTGCCACAAGGAGCGAGGCCCTTTTTCCGTTTTATACAGATGCACTTAAACAGGTAGCTAATCCGACATTGGCGACTATGGCAACTATTGGCCTGGTTTCGCTTCCAGGTATGATGACCGGTCAGATCCTCAGCGGCAGTTCACCGCTTACAGCCATACGATATCAAATAATGATTATGATTGCCATATTTTCGGGTACGATATTGACGGTTTTCTTTGCCATTAAGTTTATGAATCCGAAAGTATTTGACAGAGCAGACAGGTTTCGGGAGGAGTTTCTTAAGGAATAATGCTCTGAAATAAGCGACAATAATTAAAAATATTTTTACTTAATCAAATATGCAATTACTGCATGAATATATCGTCGTTTGTTTCTCCTGCCCCCGAATTATGCTGAGTCTGTGTTGTTGTTTGTTGTAACTCAGTATGACGTATATTTCCGCCTAAATATGCCGTATATGATATTGAACCGGCTGTAATAATGCTGAGAACAACAAGGATTGTTACATAGAGTTTACTGATTTTGAGAGGTAACCGATTCCTGAAAAAGCCAATTATACCGAATACTCCAAGAAGAAGTGTCAACCACAATGAAGCTTCAGCAAATTCTTCGTGATTATCCAGAAAACTTTTTGAAATACCCTGCAGCGATTCAATTGTTTCTTCGCTTGATTGACCTGACAGAAAAACCGGAATTACAAAAATCGCACCAATTATAAACCCTGACAAACCTATTTTGAAGATCTCATTTTTTTTGAAAACAGAACCCCATAATATAAAGAGTATTGAAAAAAAAGTGGTAAATATTGGTACATGATTTAAAAGCAAGTGTAAATGTACTGAAGTCATCGTAACTCTCCTGATGTAATTTAAACCTCTTTTACTTAATGATAGATATATAGAATCAGGAAATATAAATCATTATTGCTTTTTAATTGTTATTTATTGTCTTGAAAAGATAAGACTTTGTTATACAATGACTTATTCTGATTTGTAGTACTAATGCATTTATTACACTAAATATTTTTATCGTATATGGGAATTGATTAAAATAAATATACCGGCCAATAATAAGGCAACGCCGATAAGTTTTTTCAGAAAATCCTCTCTTGTACTGCTGGTGAACTGATTGCCGATCAATGATCCTACGATGAATGATGCTGTCACCGGCACTGCGGAGGTCCAGTGAACGTGGCCAAGAAAATAGTGGGTGATAGATGATGTCAAGCTGGTAAAGACGATCATGAATAAGGCCGTGGCCGCAGCAATTCGGGCAGGAATTTTAAATACCTTAATCATTACCGGACCCTTAAGAAACCCCCCGCCAACACCAAACATACCGGCAATGGTCCCAACTAAAAGACCAAAGATGGATGTTATTACACCACTGAAATGATAAACTCCGTGTTCCGTTTTTCTTTCGAAACTCGGTTTCATTTTATTCAGTTTATTTAACCAGGCTGATATACGGGTCTCTTCTTTTTTTTCCTTGAAAAACATTTGAATTCCCATAAGGATTACAAAACCAGAAAAGATGAATTCAAGTTTATTGACTGCTATAATGGCTGTCAGCATAGCTCCGAATATAGCTCCGATGATTGTTGGTATTTCCAATAAAAATCCAACTTTATAATCTGTAAAACCATACCTGTGATTAAAGATCGAAGAAATTATAGAGGAGGGCAGAAGTGCAACAGAAACGGATCCAATAGCTGTGGTGATCGGTACTTTAAAAAAAACTACTAAAATGGGAACCATAATAACACCGCCACCAAACCCTGTTATTGATCCAAATCCACTGATTATACAACCAATGATAAATATTAATATGATATCAAGCATTTAATAATTTTATTTTTTTAACCGTAATGATTTTATACCTGTCAAATAAGGAGTTAAAGATATAAATGTATAACCAACCAGTAAAATAAATGTTATGTTAACCTCTAAATTAATGACTTTTTATGTAAGTAATGTTATTGTTTTGTTACGAATAATCATTGCAGTTGAAGTTGATGAGGATACCCCCCTTTCCTTATGGAAACTAAAATAACAGGTATTTCTAGAGTATCATTAAGACTAAGTAAAAAATCATGTTAATAATAGATAATTTGATATTATCGATTATTATACAGATAATTATATATAATCATTAATAAACATGATAATATTATTGATTCCGGTTAATTAACTATGAAAAAGGTTGCAGTACTTACAGGAGATATCGTCAATTCCTCAAATCTTGTACCGAAGCGGCGAAAAGAACTTGAACAGCTTCTTTGGAAAGTCCTTGAGAAGATGAAAAGTAATAAC